>Ga0247843_1000655_pt1 | contig 79667 bp, 83 predicted proteins | sample LaCruzMarch2017__FD_192420 | JGI IMG/M metagenome (GOLD analysis project Ga0247843, IMG submission 192420) | Freshwater microbial communities from meromictic Lake La Cruz, Castile-La Mancha, Spain - LaCruzMarch2017_8m | ecosystem: Environmental > Aquatic > Freshwater > Lake | place: Spain... | reverse complement strand
AAAGAGTCATAGCAGAACGTGATTCGGGGCGCGCAGTTCTTCTCTTCAGTACCGAACTAGACGAAGTGATTTCTTTGGCAGATAGAATTGCAGTGATGTATCGAGGCAAATTTATTGCAATCGTACCGGCAACAACTTCAAGAGAAGAACTTGGATTATTGATGGCGGGGGTAAAGAGATGAAGAACTTTTGGCAAAGAGTCTCCAGAAAGCTAGCCCTTCCATTGCTGGCATTTGCTTTGGCGCTCCTAGTGAGTGGCCTGCTTGTTGCATTCTCTGATTCAGAAGTGTTGGCCCTTAAATCCTCTCCATTACAGATGCTGGTAAAGGCCTTTGCTACAGCTGGGGGTGCTTTTGCCGCGCTATGGCAAGGTTCAGTTTTCGATCCAAATCTGACTCGAAATGGATACTGGAATGGCTTCTATCCACTCTCAGAGACAATCGTTGCCGCTTCACCTTTAATTCTCACAGGACTTTCTGTGGCACTAGCCTTTCGTGCAGGACTATTTAATATTGGAGCCCAAGGACAATTTATTGCAGGTGCAATTGGAGCGAGTTTTGTTGGATTTTATTTCGATCTTCCGGTCGTAATTCATGCACTTGCCGCCATACTGGCTGCAGTAATTGCTGCAGGAATTTACGGTGGATTTGTGGGCTTACTAAAGGCTCGTACTGGTGCGCACGAAGTTATCGTCACAATTATGCTCAATTATGTCGCAGGATACTTTTTGCTTTGGCTTTTAAGCACTGAAACTTTTTTGCGACCAGGTCGTCAAGATCCACTTGCACCCGAAGTTGCACTCACGGCGAGATTGCCTAAGCTCTTTGGCGCCGACCTCAGGGCAAATTTAGGATTTATTATCGCTTTAGCTGTAGCAGCCCTGGTCTGGTGGCTTTTGCAACGCAGCACTTGGGGATTTCGATTTCGCGCAGTTGGAGCTAATGCAGTCGCAGCCAAGACTGCAGGTATATCAGTTGGACGAACTACGACGACGGTGATGTTTATCGCTGGTGCTCTTGCTGGTCTAGGTGGTGCAGTGCAGATACTTGGCTCAGAACCGGCACTCACAGCTGGGGTTGGTGGAACTTTTGGATTCGATGCAATCACTGTCGCCTTACTTGGACGCGCCACCCCTATAGGAACAGTATTTGCTGCTCTACTTTTTGGTGCTCTTCGGGCTGGTGGGTTAGAGATGCAGGCGAGCACGGAAACACCGCTGGATCTAGTACTAGTAATTCAAGCTCTCGTTGTCCTCTTTATTGCGGCACCAGCTCTGGTTAAGGCAATTTTCAGATTAAAGAATCTAGACCAAGGAGCGACAATCTCTTCGAAGGGATGGAATGGCTGATGGCAAAGATTAGTTTGCGCACAATGTCTGTTCCGGAGAGACGAAAATTCCGTGGGGTAATCACAATGGGTGTACTAGGAATTTTTGCACTTGTAGTTTTTGCACTTCTTCCGGATAAAGGCCAGCCTGTCACGTATGGCTTTATCTTAGGCAAGGAATGGGTATTGCTCGAGAAGTGGGTCGTTGACTCCAAATCTGGCGCCTTACTCTTCGCCCTCCTGTCAGTAGTTACTGCGCTTGTGGCATTGGGCCTCTTTGCGATGAGGAAACATTCAAGAGTTATCAGCCTTGTTTTCGGATCTACATTTCTTATGTCCTTCCTCTGTTGGGCAGCTGCAGGGAAGTTCATTCCTCTTACAGGTCTCTTACAAGGAGGCTTACTACTTTCCGTTCCACTTATTTTTGGGGCAATGGCTGGTGTGCTATCAGAGCGCTCAGGAGTTATCAATATCGCAATCGAGGGACAGCTTCTAGCCGGGGCCTTTGCCTCAGGTGTTATTGCTTCACTGCTAAATAATAATTGGTGGGGACTACTCTTTGCTCCCATAGCTGGAGCACTAATTTCCCTCCTTCTTGCGATTTTTGCAATTAGATACGGAATTGATCAGGTAGTTCTTGGTTTTGTTCTCAATGTTTTGGTAATTGGATTAACTAGCTTTCTCTACAAGAAACTTCTTATTCCATATCAAAGCGAATGGAATTCAGCAACGGCATTTGCTCCCATAGAGATTCCTTTGCTTTCCCAGATTCCAGTGATTGGACCAATCTTTTTTGCCCAAAGCATAATTGTTTACCTCATGTATATTTTCGTAACTATTATTCACATTGCGCTATTTAAGAGCAGGTGGGGTCTTCGTACACGCGCTGTAGGTGAGCATCCAACTGCTGCAGAATCCGTTGGAATCAATGTCAATGCAATTCGATTTAAGAACGTAATTTTAGCTGGTGCCATCGCAGGTCTTGGTGGTGCCTTCTTCACTTTGGGTGCAGTTGGATCTTTCAGTAAGGAAATGACTGCAGGTAAGGGCTTTATCGCCTTGGCAGCGCTTATCTTTGGCCGCTGGAGCCCCATGGGCGCAGTAGCAGCTGCTTTGATCTTTGGCTTCGCCGATAACCTCCAAGGGTTACTGACAATTATTGGTACCCCAATTCCATCTGAATTTATGTTGATGGCGCCATACATTGCGACAATCATTGCCGTCTCAGGATTTATTGGAAAAGTTCGAGCGCCGGCGGCAGATGGAATTCCGTATAAACGTGGCGGAGGCTCGCACTAATGAATATTTATTGGGATGTACTGCACGCAGAGGCGCTAACTGCGATGAAGAAGGCATATGTGCCCTATTCAAAGTTTCCGGTGGGTGTGGCAGCACTTGTTGATGATGGGCGAATTGTTTCTGGATGCAATGTTGAAAATGCGAGTTATGGACTGACCTTGTGTGCTGAATGTGGCTTGGTTTCCTCACTGATTGCAACAGGTGGGGGCCGTCTCGTGGCATTTGTATGCGTGGATATCGCAGGAAATGCACTGATGCCGTGTGGTCGCTGTCGCCAATTACTGCAAGAACATGGTGGTTCCACACTACAAATGATGACTGATCAGGGAGTAAAGACATTGGCAGATTTACTTCCATGGGCTTTTGGACCCGAGGAAATTGAGAATCGCCTTTCATGATTGAACCTTTTGCAGCTGTAGAAATCATTGCAGCTAAGCGAGACCGAAACGAACTAAGCGACACACAGATTGATTGGGTTATCGACGCGTACACCCGTGGTGTTGTTGCAGATGAGCAGATGTCGGCACTTCTCATGGCAATTCTGCTAAATGGTATGAACTCGCGTGAGATATCACGCTGGACCAATGCGATGATAAATAGTGGCGAGCGTATGGATTGGTCGATGCTTGATCGCAAAACTGTAGATAAACACTCAACCGGCGGTGTTGGCGACAAGATTACACTTCCGTTGGCACCGCTTGTGGCAGCATGTGGTGGCGCCGTCCCTCAACTTTCTGGTCGCGGACTTGGCCACACAGGTGGAACACTCGACAAACTTGAATCAATTCCTGGTTGGCGCGCATCACTTTCTAATGATGAGATGCTTAAGGTATTACAAGAGACTGGTGCAGTCATTTGCGCAGCTGGTGCTGGGTTAGCACCGGCAGATAAGAAGCTTTATGCACTGCGTGATGTCACCGCAACAGTGGAGGCGATTCCGCTGATTGCATCATCAATCATGAGCAAGAAGATTGCCGAAGGAACTTCCGCTCTTGTTCTTGATGTAAAGACTGGCAGCGGAGCCTTTATGGCAGATCCCAAGAAGGCATCAGAGCTCGCTCGCACGATGGTGCAACTTGGTACAGATGCCGGAGTAAAGACTCGCGCGTTAGTAACTGCGATGGATGTGCCACTGGGCTTAACTGCAGGCAACGCACTTGAAGTGCGTGAATCTGTTGAGGTATTAGCAGGGGGTGGCCCCAGCGATGTTGTTGAATTAACAATTTTGCTTGCACGCGAAATGATTGATGCTGCTGGAATTATTGGAAAAGATCCAGAAGTTGCACTTAAAGATGGAAGCGCAATGGATCATTGGCGCAGAATGATTAGCGCCCAAGGGGGTGACCCAGATGCAGCGCTGCCAGTAGCGCGAGAAAAACATTTGCTTGCAGCTGCTCACAGCGGCACAGTGACCACCATAGATGCCATGAAGGTGGGTGTCAGCGCTTGGCGCTTAGGTGCGGGGCGCTCTAAGCAGGGCGAGAAGGTGCAGGCGGGTGCTGGAATCGAGTTACACGCAAAGCCAGGGGATTACATCACTGCAGGTGCTCCGGTCATGACCCTACATACCGATGAGCCAGCGAGATTCGAGCGCGCTTTAGAGATTCTAGAAGGTGCTGTCACAATAGTCGAAGGCGGAACCGTCAACCGACTGCCATTAGTTTTGGAGAGAATCGAAGGATGAGTAACATCACCAAGAAGCCAACTGCTGAACAGGTAAAGCGTTTACCCAAGGCGCTGCTGCACGATCACCTCGATGGCGGACTGCGCCCACAAACAATTATTGATATCGCCAAAGAGATTGGCCATGAACTTCCCACTTATGACGCGGCAGAACTCGCCGAATGGTTTAGATCATCCTGTGATTCAGGATCACTAGTTCTCTACTTAGAAACTTTTGCTCACACCGTTGCCGTGATGCAACGCAAGCAAGATATCGTCCGGGTTGCGCGTGAATGCGCTGTAGATCTTGCGCGCGATGGTGTTGTTTATGCTGAAGTTCGCATGGCACCTGAACTGATTACCGAAAAAGGACTGACACTTGCACAAGCCATCGAAGCGATCCTCGAGGGTTTCCGCGAAGGTGAAGCTGAAGCAAAGAGTGAAGGGAACACGATTCGCGTCATGTCACTGCTTTGTGGAATGCGCCAAAATCAACTCTCACAAGTAGTTGCAGAACTGGCAGTGAAGTATCGCGATCAAGGAGTTGTCGGCTTTGATATTGCCGGGCCAGAAGATGGATTCCCACCGAGTGATCAGCTAGATACTTTTGAATATCTGCGCCGCGAGAATGCGCACTTCACTATTCATGCTGGCGAGGCCTACGGCCTGCCATCTATCTGGGAAGCAATTCAATTGTGCGGAGCAGAACGCTTAGGTCACGGTGTTCGCATTACCGACGATATCGATTTTAATCACACACCAGCCCGCCTTGGTCGTCTCTCTTCTTATGTGAGAGATCGCAGAGTGCCACTTGAAATGTGCCCATCTTCCAATATTCAAACAGGTGTTGCAGATTCATTTGCCCACCATCCGCTAGCAAAGCTGGCAAAGCTTCGATTTAGAGTGACCATCAATACTGATAATCGCTTGATGTCTGCAACTTCGATGTCACGTGAGATGACAGAGATGGTCAATCAATGTGATTGGACCTTCCAAGATTTGCAGCGAGTGACAATTAATGCCCTGAAAAGTGCGTTTATTCCTTTTGAGGAACGGCTATCGATTATCGAAAGCGTTGTGAAACCGCAGTATGCAAAGATTTCAGAGGAGTAACTTGTGGCCCACCCAAAATACACCATTGCCCAGGTAGCAAAGACAATTGATCATGCACTGCTGCGCCCTGACATGTCGCGCGATGAAGTCCGTGCTGGTTGTGAAGTTGCACTGAAGTATGACGTGGCATCTGTGTGTTGTAAGCCAGCAGATGTTGCATTCTGCGCAGATATCTTGCGTGGCAGCGATGTACATGTCGGAACTGTTGTGGGCTTTCCTCACGGTAATTCCGCGACGTCAACTAAGGTCTTTGAGACAAAGCAAGTAGTGGCAGATGGAGCCACGGAAATTGATGTTGTAATCAATATCGGTTGGATGAAATCGGCCATGTATGACCAGGTGCGCGATGAGATTGCAGCTGTTGTTGCGGCGGCGAGTGGAAATCAAGTAAAGGTGATTCTTGAAAATGCTTATTTAACTAAGGAAGAAATTGTTAAAGCCTGTCAGCTCTGTGAAGCAGCTGGTGCTGACTATGTAAAGACTTCTACTGGTTTTGCTCCAACAGGTGCCATCCTGGAAGATGTTCAACTGATGCGTGCATCTGTTTCCGCCAAAGTTGAGGTTAAAAGTGCCGGGGGAGTGAAATCACTTGATATGTTGCTCTCATTTATGGATGCGGGAGTGAAGCGAAGCGGTGCTAGTGGCACTGCTTCGATGCTCGATGAATTTGTAGAGCGCTTCGGGGCTTAACCGGTCAGAAACTGCTTAAGTGGTTCACGCAGTGTGTTAATCAGTGCTTCAGATTCAATCGCATCCTTTGTAATCACTTCGATGTAACACTTAATCTTGGCTTCTGTACCTGACGGGCGCACGATTATTCGAATTCCTCCAGTAAGCCAGATTCGCAGCCCATCTGTTGGCGGTAAACCGTTTGTAGGAGCAGCTAAATCATCGATAGCTTCAACGCTGCGCCCAGCAATCTCTTGTGGTGGGTGCAGGCGTAGCTGTGCGAGTAGACGAGTAATTACCGACAGATCAGAGACTCGAATTGAAATCTGTTCAGTGCCATGGAAACCATGTCGGGCCCAAACTTGGTTGAGCAGGTCAGAGACTGTGAGGCCATCGCGCTTTAAATCCGTCGCAATCTGGGCTAAGAAGATTGCTGCAGATATTCCATCTTTATCATTAACATTTTCGGAGTCAACAGCGTAACCAATCGCTTCTTCATATCCGAAAGCCAACTCTTCAATCTTGGCCAGCCACTTAAAGCCCGTAAGCACTTCTCTATATTCGATTCCGTAGTGATTACAAATCTTGCCCAGTGCAGAGGAGGAAACAATGGAAGTTCCGAAAACTCCAGTTGGCTTTGTGCGAGCAATCCATTCGCCAAAGATTATTCCTAGCTCATCTCCACGCAGCATTCGCCAGCCGACTTGAGGATCATTGATTGCAACCGCACATCGGTCAGCATCTGGGTCATTAGCAATTACCAGCTCAGCTCCAAAATCTTGCGCTTTCTTGAGTGCTAAATCAATTGCGCCAGGCTCTTCTGGATTTGGGAAAGCAACTGTTGGGAAATCTGGATCAGGAGTGCATTGCTCATCAACCAGAATCAAGGTGGCAAAACCTGCATGGTTAAAGACCCGTTGCACAGTCTCGGTTCCAACGCCATGCATCGCGGTGTAGACAATCTTGAGATCACCGGGACGAGGGGCTAAGAGTGCGGCGCACCTTACGTATTCGGTAATGACATCCTCACCAACGATTTTCCATTCTTTGCTGCGAGGCTGTGAATTCAAGGATTTCACTAAAGTGATTTGATCGGCAATCAACTGATCTGTGGGGCTGATAATTTGCGAGCAGGCGTAGTTGATTCCATCAGCGCTCGGTCCTACATAAACCTTGTAACCATTATCTTCTCTCGGATTATGGCTTGCAGTCACCATAATTCCGATATCGCACTTCAAATACTGCGTAGCAAATGCCAGTACTGGCGTGGGAAGTGGGCGAGGCAGAACGTATACATTCATGCCAGCACCGCTGAAGATTGATGCGCTCTCCTGGGTAAATTCAGCCGATCCATGACGTGCATCTTGACCAATGACAACTGATTTCATTCCATGAGATTTCATATAGGCAGCAATTCCTGCTGCTGTGCGGCCGACTACTGCGCGGTTCATGCATGAAGGACCGGGTCCTACTGGCCCACGTAAACCTGCTGTACCAAATTGGAGAAATCCATTGAAGTATTTTTTCAGTGTTGCTTCATCACCGGCAGCTAATGCATTGTGTAGTTCGCCGGCTGTCTGTGGATCCGGGTCATCGGCTATCCATGCCTCTACCTCTGCCTTCAGTGATGCATCCATAAGAAGAAAGTAACTTTCCTTATACGAGCTTTGGAATTGTGGTTTTAAGAAGTGATCCCATGCGACTCGCAGCAGCTTTACCTGCGGCAATGACTTCTTCATGGTTTAACTTCTCGCCAGTCACACCAGCTGCAGCATTTGTTACCAAGGAAATGCCTAGAACTTCAGCGCCGAGTGCGTGAGCTGCAATTGCTTCCGGAACTGTAGACATGCCCACCAAATCGGCACCCATGGTGCGCATCATGAGAATTTCTGCCGGAGTTTCATAAGTAGGCCCGCGCCAGTGAACATAGACGCCCTCAGCGAGAGATGAATCTTCCTTCTTCACAATCTCACGAATTCGCTTGCTATAAAGATCTGTGAGATCAATAAATGTTGCACCTGAAAGTGGTGAGGCGGCAGTAAGTGAAATATGGTCGCGAATAATGACTGGTTGACCAACCTTGTAGGAGGTGTTAATTCCACCGCAGGCATTAGTTAAAATGACAACCTTGCATCCGGCTTTGACTGCAGTGCGTACACCGTGCACAACTGGCTCCATGCCCTTGCCTTCATACAAGTGTGTGCGACCAAGAAAAACTAGCGCTCGTATCGTCTTGCCATTTTCGCTGATTTCATATGAGCGAACTTTTCCGGAGTGACCTTCTACTGCTGGAGCTAAGAATCCAGTGAGTTCATCTGCATTGCATTCAAAGGCAGGAGTGCCAAGTGCATCAGCTGCGCCCACCCAACCCGAACCCATCACCAGTGCAACATCGTGCGATGGCACACCCGTGCGCTGGGCGATTTCTTTCGCCGCTTGCGTAGCGGCGGAGAGAGGATCAGAGTAGAGAAGTTCGGTTGAGGTCATGCCTGAATAATGTCACAGAGAACTGTTCCGCTAGCCACAGTCTCACCGATAACAGCTTTTAAGTTCTTAATGACGCCGCTGGTATGGGCATTTAATGGCTGCTCCATCTTCATGGCTTCAAGCACAATAACAAGGTCACCTGCTTCAACGCTCTGCCCTTCTTCCACGGCAATCTTTACCACCGTTCCCTGCATCGGAGATGCAAGTCCGGTTCCTGCTGCGCCAGTAACGGACGATTGCTTTGCGCGGTGGCGTTTGACGACTGGTTCTGGCGTGTGGACCAGAATCTCAAATCGCTTTCCATTAATCTCAGCAACTAACTTCTCAGCCGCGACCTTCGTCTGGATATCTATCGGGACAAATTCAAATGCTGGAATCTCGTTGATAAATTCATTTTCAATGTAACTGGTATAGATCTTGAAATCTTCTGTGTATGCAGGGTCTTCAAGAATTGCGCGGTGAAACGGAAGTGCTGTAGCTAGTCCACCAACTACAAACTCGGCAAGAGCGCGACGAGCACGTTCAATGGCTTGTTCACGAGTTGCACCAGTAACAATGAGTTTGGCAAGAAGTGAATCGAAGTTTCCACCAATTACATCACCGTTACGAAAACCTGCATCAACCCGAACGCCAGGACCAGTGGGGATACTCCACGCAGTAATGCGACCAGGAGCTGGCAAGAATGATCGCCCTGGATCTTCGCCATTAATACGGAATTCAATTGAGTGCCCACGCACAACAGGATCATCAAAACCTAAACTTTCACCCATTGCGATTCGAAACTGTTCGCGCACTAAGTCAATGCCGGTCACTTCTTCAGAGACTGGATGCTCTACCTGCAAACGAGTATTTACCTCTAAGAATGAAATTGTTCCATCTTGTCCAACAAGGAATTCGCATGTGCCGGCCCCGATATAGCCTGCCTCTTTCATAATTGCCTTACTTGAGCGATAGAGCTCTTCATTCTGAGCATCTGTGAGAAATGGCGCTGGCGCTTCTTCCACAAGTTTTTGATGTCGGCGTTGTAATGAACAGTCTCGGGTTGAAACAACAACTGCGTGGCCATGCTTATCAACTAGTACTTGAGTCTCAACGTGGCGCGGCTTATCAAGGTAGCGCTCTACAAAGCATTCACCGCGTCCAAAACCTGCAATCGCTTCCCGCACGGCAGAGTCATAGAGCTCTGGAATTTCCTCCATAGTGCGAGCAACTTTGAGGCCGCGGCCTCCGCCACCAAATGCAGCCTTAATGGCAACAGGGAGTCCGTGTTCTTTCGCAAATGCCAATACTTCGCCATGACCAGTGACTGGATCTTTCGTACCTGCAACAAGTGGCGCACCAGCAGCTGCTGCAATGCGACGAGCAGAGACTTTATCGCCGAGCGCACTGATTGCCGCTGGGGGAGGCCCAATCCAGATCAGACCTGCATCAAGGACTGCTTGTGCAAAGGCAGCATTTTCAGAGAGGAATCCATAGCCAGGATGTACTGCATCAGCCTTTGCTTCTTTGGCAAGTGCGATTATCTTTGGAATATTTAGGTAAGTATCTTTGGCAAGTGTTCCATTCAGTGAGTAAGCAAAGTCGGCGCTCTGTGCATGCAACGCATCGCGATCTTCTTCTGAATACATGGCCACACTTTCAAGGCCGTGGTCTTTGCAGGCACGAATAACGCGTAAGGCGATTTCGCCTCGGTTAGCAATCAGAACGCGCTTCATGACATCTCCTTTACCTGTGGCCAAGAATATCCAAGTTGCTTCATTGCGCCACGAAGAAAGGGCATCGATATACCGACAACATTAGTGTAATCGCCTTCAATTACCGGAATAAATGGAGAACCGAAGCCATCGAGAGTAAAGCCGCCAGCAACGTGAAGTGGCTCACCGGATGCAACATAGTCGGTGATTTCTTCTTCGGTCATATCGGTGAATGTCACCTTCGTGGTGACGCGATCTGCAATTTCAATACCTTTTTCAGTATCAATAATGCAGTGACCTGTATGAAGTAGCCCAGTACGCCCACTAATTTTCTTGGCACGTTCAATGGCTATCTCTGGTGTTCCGGGTTTACCGAATGAAACTCCATCAACATCGAATGTCGAATCACAACCGATAATGATGGCTGGATAATCAATCATCTCGCGCACCGTGTGCGCTTTTGAAACAGCTAGCGCAATAACCATATCCGTTGGGCTCATGGCATTGAAAAAATCAGTCTCTTCATCAACATTGCTTACAATAATTGTTGGCTTAAGTCCCGCATCTTCTAAGAGCCTACGGCGGGAAGTTGATTGGGAAGCAAGAACAATGCGCGGCATTAATTCATCTTTCTTGGACCAAAGGCAATGTGATGAGGTAAAGGTTGTCGTAGTTGAGGCCGTCCAAAAACGCTTCGCTTGATAACCGGCGTGAGATCAACAGATTTATGGTTGACTAAAACTGCTTGCAGCGCGAGAAGTTCTTCTGGAGTGGGGTTTCCAGATACGACGGAGAATTTCATTGCTAGAGCGGAATGTTTCCGTGCTTACGTGCCGGCAAGGTATCGCGCTTTGTCTTTAAGGTACGGAAAGCCTTAGTGATGTACTGACGTGAATCTTCAGGCTCAATCACGCTGTCGATAGTTCCGCGCTCTGCAGCCAAGTATGGGTTTGAAAACTTCTCGGTGTACTCAGTAATGAGTTCAGCTCGCTTGGCGTTCTGATCCTTAGATTCAGATAACTCTTTGCGATACAAGATATTGACCGCGCCTTGTGCACCCATCACTGCAATTTCTGCCGATGGCCAGGCAAAGTTGATATCACTGCCAAGGTATTTGGAGCCCATCACAATAAATGCTCCGCCATATGCCTTACGGGTAATGAGTGTGACAAGCGGAACTGATGCTTCAGCGTATGCATAAAGTAGTTTTGCGCCACGGCGAATGATTCCGTCCCACTCTTGTTCGGTGCCAGGCATAAATCCTGGAACATCGACGAGGGTAAGAATTGGAATATTAAAGGCATCACAGAAACGCAGGAATCGTGCTGCTTTTTCAGATGAATTGATGTCGAGTGTTCCAGCTAGCTGTGAAGGCTGGTTGGCGATAACTCCGATTGATTGACCTTCAATACGTGCAAAACCCACGACGATATTTGGCGCATAGAGAGCGTGGACTTCAAGGAATTCACCTTCATCGACAAGAGCTGAAATCAGTGACTTCATATCGTATGGCTGATTAGGGCTATCTGGAATCAATGTATTGAGTGCAACATCAGATGAGTTCTTATCAAGGTTCTGTGTTGGCGGTAAAACTGGAGAACCATCCATATTATTTGATGGAAGATAAGAGAGAAGCGCTTTCACATAATCAATCGCATCAGCTTCAGAATCTGCCATGTAGTGAGCATTTCCTGACTTTGTACTGTGAGTAAATGCGCCACCAAGTTCTTCCATTCCAACATCTTCACCAGTGACAGTCTTGATGACATCTGGTCCGGTGATGAACATATGCGAAGTTTCCTTAACCATCACGGTGAAATCTGTGAGGGCAGGTGAATAGGCAGAGCCGCCAGCGCAAGGTCCAAGAATGAGGGATATCTGTGGAATGACTCCTGATGAGCGAGTGTTCAGACGGAAGATCTTTCCGTAACCATTGAGCGATGCAACACCTTCTTGAATTCGCGCTCCACCTGAATCGTTAATACCGATAAGCGGGATACCTGCTTTGAGTGCAAACTCTGCAATCTTCACAATCTTTTCAGAGTGAACCTCACCGAGTGATCCGCCGAAGACGGTGAAATCTTGCGAGTACAGAGCGATTGGGCGACCATCGACAGTTGCTGTTCCAATAATGACACCATCGCCATATGGACGGTTCTTATCCATCCCAAAATTCTGCGCACGATGACGTGCGAACTCATCTATCTCGGTAAAGGAATCGGCATCGACAAGCATCTCAATTCGCTCGCGAGCTGTTCCTTTGCCCTTGGCATGCTGTTTATCTCGGGCTCTTGTCGAACCAGCGTCAACGGCTTCATCAATTCGCTCACGGAGGTCTTCAATTTTCCCCGCGGTAGTGTGCAGATCTGGGCTCATGAACATAAGGTACTAGTCGTGAGTACAGATACGCCAAGACCACCGCTGGATACCGTGCAGATCTCTGAAAAAATCTCGCGGTACTGGCGAGTAAGCGTGGTCGAAGTCACGGGTTCCACGCAAGAATATTTACTCAATCTTGTACAGCGAGCAGAGGCACATACCGGCGATGTTCTTGTTACCAATTATCAAAGTGCTGGACGCGGAAGACTTGATAGAACATTTGAAGCACCGCAAGCATCAGCTCTTCTTTTTTCTTTTTACATTCAACCCAAGCGAGATCAGAGTGAGTGGTCGCTCTTACCTCTCATTGTTGGACTTAGTGCAAGTTTCGCACTCTCAAGACTTGATCCTAGAGTCACCTCATCACTGAAATGGCCTAATGATCTTTTAATCAGTGGCTTAAAAACTGGCGGAATGATTGCTCAAACGGCCGGCAACGGAATCATTATTGGAATTGGAATTAACGTTGCGATGCAAGAATCAGAACTTCCTGTTGCCCATGCAACTTCACTGTCGTTGCAGAATTTTGGCGAACTCAATCGCAATGTCATCTTGGCAGCGTTTCTTAACGAATTTTCTAATCTTTTAGAACGCTGGGAAGCCGGTGAGGATCTCCGACATCTCTATCTCGAACGCTGTAGCAGTATCGGTGCGAAGATTCGGGCAGAACTTCCAGGCGGAGTTATCAAGAGCGGAGTCGCAGTCGGTATCAGCCCAAACGGGGAGTTGATTCTAGAAGATGGCTCACGAATTACTGTTGGAGACATCGTTCATCTACGATAAGGCAGTGAACGAGCGATTCCCAACAGTTGGCGTCATTGGCGCGGGCCAGTTAGCGCGCATGATGGTTGCACCAGCTTCGGCGCTCGGAATCAATCTCCTTCTTTTCGCACAAAGTGCAGATGATTCAGCGGCTCAAATTAATAGCCATGTGATTGGTGATTACACAGATTTAGAGGCGCTCAAGAGATTTGCTGCGCGCTGTGATGTCATTACCTTTGAACACGAACTCGTGCCGCTACCAGTCATTAAAGGACTTGAGGCAGCAGGTGTACGTGTGTATCCAGCATCATCGGCATTTGTCTATTCACAAGATAAGGCAGAGATGCGTAAGAAGTTAGTAAATTATCAAGCACCGGCGTGGAAGGTAATCACTGCCACATCTGAAGTAGATCAGTACCCATTGATTGCAAAGGCCATTTCAGGCGGCTATGACGGGCGTGGAGTATGGAAGGTTAATTCTCAGGATGAATTGGCTGAAGTGTTAAAGCACACCCCAAAATTATTGATTGAAGAGCTTATTTCATTTGATTCCGAGATTGCCGTCATGGTTGCACGTTCCCCTCATGGTCAAGCAACATCGTGGGCCCCAACACAGACCGTGCAAGAAGATGGAATCTGCACCATGACCATCACACCCGCACCCTGCATCTCTAATGAGATTGCAGAACAAGCGCAGAAGTTGGCGCTAGATATTGCAGCAGAAGTAGGCGTCATTGGAGTGATGGCAGTTGAGATGTTTGTAAAAGGTGATCACTTATTCATTAATGAGCTCGCAATGCGTCCACATAACTCTGGACACTGGACCATCGATGGCTCTCGAACAAGCCAATTCGAACAACACCTGCGAGCAATACTCGATCTTCCACTTGGTGAACCTGCCATGACTCACGAGTATGCGGTGATGGGAAATATTTTAGGTGGCGACAAAACCGATATGTATCGTCCGTATCTACACCTGATGGCTCGAAACCCAGACCTTAAGTTTCATCAATATAAGAAGGAAGTTCGAAAAGGGCGCAAGATTGGTCATGTCACCGCAACCGGCTCCGACCTTCTACAATTGACCACAGATGTGCAGCATGCACGGGACTACATGAGCGGGGCAATTGATGAGTAATTCTAAAGATGTAGCGATAATCATGGGCTCTGACTCTGATTGGCCAGTCATGGAAGAAGCTGCCAAAGTTCTTGACTCATTTGGTATCTCTTATGAAGTAGATGTTATTTCTGCCCATCGCATGCCACTCGAGATGGTTGATTTTTCACAAAAGGCGCAAGCAAAAGGATTTAAGGTAATTATCGCTGGTGCTGGTGGGGCAGCTCATCTACCTGGCATGGTTGCATCGCTCACAACACTTCCGGTAATCGGAGTCCCTGTTGCACTAAAGAATTTAGATGGAATGGATTCACTACTTTCAATTGTGCAGATGCCTGCTGGAATTCCAGTTGCAACTGTTGGAGTGGGAAATGCAAAGAATGCGGGAATCCTTGCCGCACGCATTCTCGGAATTTCCGATGCGGCGATCTCTGCCAAAGTTTCAGAATCTCTCAAGGCAATCAATGAAGAAGCAAAAGCAAAGGGCGCTCAATTAAGCGCCCGTCGCAATCAAAAAACTGGTTTCTAGTCAGTTCGTCCTAGCGCGTGTACGCGCCAGCCAGCTGCACGCCACAGATTACGATCGAGCATATTGCGACCATCAATTAAGAATTTAGATTTCACAAGTTGTCCAATAACTGAAGGATCTAGTTCGCGATATTCCTTCCATTCCGTCAGGTGCAAGATAGCGTCAGCTCCCTTGACTGCATCGACTACCTTTTCTTGGTAATCAAGGTTTGGAAAACGCTTACGTGCAGGTTCTATTCCCTTAGGGTCATGAACGATAACGGTTGCACCAGCTGCTTGTAGTTGAGCTGCTATATCAAGTGCTGGGGAGTCGCGCACATCATCGCTATCGGGTTTAAACGTTGCACCCAATATTGCAATCTTGTATTGAGTGAGGTCTTCTGAAAGGTCGGCACGAACAACATCAATGACTCGTTGACGGGCTCGCATGTTAATTGCATCGATTTCGCGTAAGAATTCAAGTGCTTGATCTGCGCCAAGTTCCTGCGCGCGAGCCATAAAGGCACGGATATCTTTTGGTAAACATCCACCACCAAAACCAATTCCTGCTTGCAAGAATCGATTACCGATTCGCGGGTCATATCCAATTGCTTTTGCAAGAACTGTGACATCTCCGCCTGCTGCCTCGCAGACTTCAGCCATTGCGTTAATAAATGAAATCTTTGTGGCTAGAAATGAATTAGCGGCAACTTTGACAAGCTCTGCTGTTGGTAGGTCTGCTCGTATCCACGGAGTGCCAAGATCAATGATTGGCTTATAGACCTCCTTAAGTATTTGTTCGGCACGATCATTTACAACACCGACAACAAGGCGATTGGGGGTCAGAGTGTCTTCAACAGCAAAACCTTCCCGAAGAAATTCTGGATTCCAGGCAAGGTCTGCCTGTGGGGCAGATATTGCTAATTGATCGCGTAATAGTTGAGCAGTTCCTACTGGAACCGTTGATTTACCTACAACAAGTGAACCATCTTTAAGATGTGGGGCAATTGCGGCAACCGATGACTTCACATAGGTCAGATCTGCGGCCAGCCCATCTTTACTCTGCGGAGTTCCTACGCAGATAAAGTGAACATCGGCATCACTTACTGCAGAGAAATCTGTTGTAAATGAGAGCCTGCCAGTCTTCATCTCTACTGCAAGAAGGGTATCTAAACCTGGTTCATAGAATGGGAGTTCTCCACGAGAGAGAAGATCAACCTTGCTCTGATCTGTATCAACTCCAACAACCTCAAAACCGAGGGAAGACATACATGCTGCGTGAGTGGCGCCAAGATAACCACAGCCAATCACCGAGAGCTTAAGGGTCATGCGCAGGAGTCTATTGCAGCCATAATTAAAATCTCTCCATTTTGACTACTTCTTAGGAGCGCAGGGATTCTCCGCCGCCGTCTTCGTCTTAAATTTATCGATTTTGATTGGCGCAGCTGTAGCACTTGGTGAAGGCTTTACCTCATCTATCAGCGCTTTATCATCACGAATACGTGTCCATAAGTCTGCGGCTAGCTTTTCATCCCAAATTACAACTGAGCCAACAACTGGATCTCTTCCATTGGGGTTAGAAATTGGAACGGTTAGCGTGCGCACATTGCCGGAAGAGAGATTACGCATCTGCTTTGCCAAGGTGAGCAGGTCATTCTTACTCACACCAGAATCCATCTTCACTGTTGAAATAGTTGCGTTATAGAAATTTGCTAATTTAATTGGGTTTAGCAATACACCACTGCTTGTGGCTTTGCGCAAGACCGAACTGACAAACTTCTGTTGACGCTCCATGCGCCCAATATCTCCGCGACCATCGTAATCACGTGTTCGCACATACTTAAGTGCCTCAATTCCACCCAAGGTGTGTGTGCCGGCGCTCAGTACTAAGTGGCTCTTTGGATCATCGATATCAACACTGGTACAGACTTCAATTCCACCCAGGGCATCAACTACACGAGTAAATCCGGCAAAGTTTACTTCGACGTAACGGTCAATCTTTAAATTAGTCTTGGTCTCGATAGTTTGGATGAGTAGAGGGGCGCCACCGAAGGCAAATGCTGCATTGAGCTTTCCAGGGCGTTCCGAAATATCTGTCGTTCCATCTTGGCTCTTATGTGCGGGAACTTGAACCAAGGTATCTCTAGGTAGCGAGACGATAAATGCGGCATCTCTACTCTTACTAATGTGAATTAAGAACATTGTGTCTGAACGTCCACCGGCAGCAACAGCGGTACTACCTACACGTAGCGCTCGAATTTCTTCCTTACTCAATCCTTCGCGAGAATCAGATCCCACAACCAAGTAATTAAGGGCCCGAGAAGTTTTTTCAGGACGGTCTGTGAGCTTTCCAAAAACATCGATACGCGAGATTTGACCACTGACTTGACCTAATCCAACCCATGAAAGCGAGGCTAGTATTACAACACCTAAAGAGAGTGATGTAATTATCCGAATCGCTCGAGTAGATTTCACATACGTAGATTACTTGCACGATAGCGTGGAGGGGTTATGGCGACACCAATGCAAGAGTTAATTGGCTCACCGCACCCATCAATTAGCGTGATCTTGCCTGTGCTCAATGAGCAATCACATCTGGAGAGCTCAGTTCGCTCGATACTTTCACAAGATTACCAAGGCCCCATAGAAGTCATTTTGGCAATCGGTCCATCAAAAGATAGAACACTAGAAATTGCAAAGCGCATAGCTTCGGCAGATTCACGAGTTGTGATTGTAGAAAACCCAACGGGCAAGACAGCGATGGGTCTGAATCTTGCACTTCGGCAATCATTGAATCCAGTTGTGGTGCGAGTCGATGCCCATGCTGAGATTCCCCAGAATTACCTCTCCTTAATAGTTGAGGTGCTAAATAAGACAGGCGCTGTCAATGTCGGCGGTGTTATGGCCGCTGTTGGGAAAACGATCTTTGAAAAGTCTGTTGCAGGTGCAATGCGCAGTGCATTCGGAGTTGGGGCATCACGTTTTCACACTGGAGGAGAAGCGGGGCCTGTAGATACTGTCTACCTCGGAGCTTTTCGAAGAGAGGCCCTGATTGCAATCGGCGGATTCGATGAACGATTTACACGCGCTCAAGATTGGGAACTCAATTTTCGCTTACGTGAAAATGGAGGAGTCATTTACTTTGATCCCCGACTTCACGTGACATATCGCCCACGGTCAACACTGCGCGCTCTTGCAAAACAATACTTTGAATACGGCCGCTGGCGCAGAGTAGTTTCTAGAAGACATAAGGGAACAATCAATTATCGTTACCTGGCGCCACCGGTTGCACTCGTTGGGTTCTTAGCATCAGTAATACTTGGACTACTCCTTTCGCCAATTCTTTTTTTCCCAGCTGCGATCTATACGCTCTTTGTCCTGGGAGCCGCAGTAAAGATTTCGTCTTCAATTCGTGAATTCTTTCTATTACTACTTGTCTTACCCACAATGCACTTCGCGTGGGGTGCTGGATTCATATCTTCCCCAAAGACTCTCGTGCCTTCATCGGAGTAAGTAGCAACAGGCTGCGGTAGCCTTTCGCACGTGGATAAACCAGTTGTAATTTACGAACCATTCCGCGCTGGCTTGCCGCCGATGCGGGAATACTTCGCCTCCCTGTGGAGCCGGCGTGCGTTTATCTCAGAGTTTTCTCGATCAGGGCTACGCCAACAAAATTATGGATCTATCTTCGGTCAGCTCTGGTTGATTCTCAATCCATTGCTCTTATCGGCTGTCTACTTCTTACTTATCTACGTTATTGGCGGCAGTAGTGATGCCACTCGCTTCGGACACCTCACCGCTACGCTTTTTCTCTTCTATTTAATTGCAAATAGCCTCACAGGTGGAGTCAAAGCAATTACCTCGGGTGAGCGCCTGATTCTCAACACATCATTTCCGCGCATCATGCTTCCAATTTCAGCCACTGTAATTGCCCTCTTTAAATTTTTACCTACCGTCGTTGTCTTCACGGTAATTCACCTTCTCATTGGTTTGCCATTTTCGTGGCAGATGCTCTGGGCCGTTCCAATCCTGTTTATTGCAGTTGTGATGGCACTTGGGATGTCGATTCTTATTTCATGCATCAATGTCTATTTCCGAGATATTTCAAGTATTTTGCCTTATCTGACGCGCAGTCTTCTGTATTTATCTCCAATTTTGTATGAGGCAGACAGTATTTCTGAAAGTATTAAGAAATTTGAAATTCTTAACCCCCTCTTCTATCTACTTGATTCATGGTCACGTGTTGTTGTGCATGCTGAGGCTCCATCAATGAATGGGCTCATTCACGCGTCACTATGGGCACTCGGACTTTTATTGATTGGCTCCTACATCTTCCTATCGAGGGAGCGTGATTTCGCTGTCCGACTTTAACCACGAACATGCCCAGCATGGCATTGCTGTTTCGGTGCGAGATCTGGGACTCACGTACACAACATCAATCGAAAAGAAACCAACGTTAAAGGCGCGCTTCAAATCTCTTGGTCGAGGCAAGAAGTACACCCGAATTGTTCCTGCACTCACCAATGTGAACATTGATGTTCACTATGGCGCTGTGCTTGGAATCATTGGCTCTAATGGAGCGGGTAAATCAACGTTGATGCGTGTGATTTCAGGAATCATTCCTCCCTCACAGGGGCGCGTTGAGGTCTATGGAAGTGTCAGCACACTGCTTGCACTCGGCGTTGGCTTTAATCCATCAATGACAGGCCGCGATAATGTCTATCTCGGTGGTCTGGCAGCAGGAATGTCTCGGGAAGAGATCGATAACCATTTTGATGCGATTGCCGATTTTTCAGAACTTGGGGAAGCAATCGATGCTCCGATGCGCACATATTCTTCTGGAATGTTTGCTCGCCTAGCCTTCTCAGTAGCTGCCGTAGTTGAACCCGATATTTTGATTATCGATGAAGCGCTCAGCACAGGTGATGCGAAATTTAAAGAGAAGAGTCTGAACAGAATTAAGGAGTTGCGCAGCGCAGATCGCGCGCTCATTCTTGTCAGCCACGCACTTGCCACTATCGAAGATATTTGCAATGAGGTCATCTGGCTTAATAAGGGCAAGCTTATGATGCGTGGAAACCCCACTGAAGTAATCAATGCCTATCGTGAATTTGTTAACGCTAGAAAGAGCGCATCATCTGATGAGGACGTTTAAAGCCTTACTCTTAGTTTTCTCCATCTCATTTGCTGCAACATCAACCGCCACAGCAACCGCACCTCTCCAATTTTCTTTTACGGGTTCCGGATACGGCCACGGCGTTGGAATGAGTCAGATTGGAGCCAAGGCTCGTGCTCTCTCAGGTGAAAGTGCCACGGCAATTCTTAATTACTATTACAAAAATGTGCAGATTGCGCCGATTGTAGATACCCAGACGATTCGAGTAAATATTGGTCGCGCTCTAAAGTCAATTTCATTTGTCAGCGCTACACCAGATTCAACAGTGCAGATCTTTAGCGGTGACATTGCAAGTGCACAAGATGTTCCACCCATAATGACTGTAGGTGCCAAGAAGAAGATAACCTTCAACGTTGATGGAGCATTCGCAGCAGGTGAGGGCCTGCGTGCCAAAGCATTCACCATTAGATGGAGTGGACCTTCGTCAGTCATTACATTTTCACAGCCAGGTAGTGTTGTTAAATACAAGTATGGGCAGATTCAGGTGAAGGTAGTAAAAGGTGCAATGGAGGTCACTAACACACTGGCCCTTCGTGATGAATATCTTTGGGGAATAAGTGAAGTGCCATCATCTTGGCCTGCGGCAGCACTTGAAGCACAGGCAATTGCTTCGCGATCATATGCAATGTCAAAGCTTGGAAAAATTAACTCTGCATGCGACTGTCAGGTTTATTCACATATTGCAGATCAGAACTTTGTGGGCTTTTCTAAAGAATCTGAACCGAGGTTCGGTCAGTTCTGGAAAGCGGCAGTTTCGCGAACAATCATTGACACTTCCACAAGTCTGGCAATTCTAAGTAATGGAAAACCGATACAGGCTTACTTCTTCTCATCCTCAGGTGGTGCAACGCAGACAACTCTCGATGCCTGGGGGCAGGCAACGAGTTATACGCAATCAGTAGTTGATCCTGCGGGGCTAGATCCTAAAAACAATCCTCGCTTTGCTACCTGGAGCGCATCGGCAGATCAATCTCTAGTTGCCACTGCCTTCCTGCTCGCAGATATCCTCACTCTTGAAATAATCTCCCGAAATACTGCAGGGGCAGTTACCTACATCAAGGGCACAGCAAGTGATGGGTCAACCAAATTATTAAGGGGAGATACCTTCAGAAGTAGAGTGAAGATTCCATCGCCCTACTTTAATTTAGCGGGTTAACGCTCGATAATTAATTGGCGTGTAAGACGGAGTTCAGGCCGCCCCAGGTACCGGTGCGCATCACAACTTCCAGGCCGCCATTTAGTGAGTTACGACGAAATAGCAGATCATTTGCACCTGAAAGTGTGCCAGCTTTAACAACTTCACCATCAGGTAACTTCACCTTGGCAGCTGCTGTGATGTAGGTACCGGCTTCAATGACGCAGTTATTGCCTAGTGAAATTCCTAAACCAGAGTTAGCACCCAGTAAGCACTTTTCACCCACCGAGATAACTTCCTTGCCACCGCCGCTGAGGGTTCCCATTATCGAAGCGCCGCCGCCAACATCTGTGCCATCTCCAACAACTACACCTGAAGAGATACGACCCTCGACCATCGACGTTCCAAGAGTTCCAGCATTAAAGTTAACAAATCCTTCGTGCATCACAGTTGTGCCAGGTGCTAGGTGGGCACCTAAACGAACGCGATCAGCATCTGCAATGCGCACACCACTTGGCACGACGTAATCAACCATGCGCGGGAATTTATCTACCGAGATAACACTCACGTGACCATGTTGGGCTTTCAAACGTGCACGGGTAAGTTCAAATCCTTCAACGGCACACGGTCCAACTGAGGTCCAGACAACATTGGCAAGTAGCCCAAAAATTCCATCGAGTGATGCACCATGTGGCTTAACCAAGCGGTGTGAAAGTAAGTGCAGTCGCAGGTATGCATCGCGTGCATCTTTCGGTGCTACCGCTAAATCAATTTCAATCGAGACTAGCTCTCGAGTTACTCCTCGTGCATCATCTGAGCCCACCATTGATTGCAATGATGAATCAGGGGCGCCAGCAATGGCTCCAAGTGCCGGCGCAGGAAACCAGACATCGAGCACAGTTGTGCCGGCAAGAGTTGCGATTCCGTGGCCATGAGCTAATGGAGACATGTTCCAAGCCTAACCCCTATCCTGTGTGTCATGCGCATTGCAGTGTTTTGTTCTTCATCACCGTCGATTGATTCGAAATATATAGACCTAGCCTTTGAACTTGGCGCCGGTATCGCGGAGAGCGGCGCCGAATTGGTTTCAGGGGGCGGTCATATCTCTGCCATGGGCGCAATTTCACGTGGAGCTCGCAGTAAAGCAGGGCGCACCATCGGGGTGATACCGCAGAAGTTAGTTGATATTGAATTTGCAGATCATGAGAGCGATGAATTAATTGTGGTCGACTCTATGCGCACCCGTAAGGCAAAGATAGAAGACCTATCCGATGCCTTCATTACCCTCCCAGGTGGGCTCGGCACGCTAGAAGAACTCTTTGAAATATGGGTTGGGCGCTACCTTCAATTCCACGATAAACCAGTGATCATTCTTGACCCACATGGTATTTATCAGCCACTACATACATTGGTGGAGCATCTAGAAAATGAGAATTTTGTGAAACCTGGAATGCGCGATCTCTTACATTGGACAACTACGGTTGAGCAAGCACTTGATTATGCACACGGGAAAAAGTAGATGGCGATAAATACGCTAGCGATTTCGCTCTCCATTCCAGCACCTCGGATAGAAGTGTGGAAGGCGATTGCGGATTGGCCTTCACAAGGACAGTGGATGCTGCAAACAAAAGTCTGGGTAACATCAGAGCGCACTTCAGGAGTTGGCACTTCCATTGCTGCATTCACTGGGCCACTTCACAAGTTCTATCCTCGAATTAAGTCACCAGGATTACTGGACCTCATGACTGTTACTCGCTGGGAGGAGCCAGCTCGATGCGATGTTGATCATCATGGAAAAATTCTTAAGGGAAGCGGTTCTTTCATTCTCACCGAAGAGGGTTCACATTCCACGCGCTTTGATTGGTCAGAAACAATCGTGGCACCGCGAGCGCTCTTTTTGCTGATTGCCCCTTTTCTCTATGTGGGTGTACGCATATCCCTCGCACGATTCGCACGTTCATTTCACTAAGCACTCAACAATTACTACCTCACCGAGTAATCTGTATCCCGTGAGCAACCCTCAAACACTGGCGCAATTGCTCGCCTCGCTACCTGAGGAAGAGCGATTCATCCTCACCTTGCATTACCTTCGATCCAAGAGCAGTGCAGAAATTGCAGCGCTCCTATCAGTTCCTGAGAAATCGGTTATCGCCGTGATTGAAAGCGGAAAGAAGCGGCTCACCGCCTTTTTGGGCATGTAATTGCCTCGATTTCACCCCGGGCTCATTCTGCGAGATACTTCTCCCTACTGTTCACGCCCGTGCGCATCATCACCCCGTCGTCTCAAGGAGTCCCCACTATGGCAGCTATGAAACCTCGTACTGGTGATGGACCCATGGAAGTCACCAAGGAAGCGCGCTCGCTCGTCATGCGTATTCCGCTCGAAGGTGGAGGCCGTCTGGTCGTTGAACTTAATCCTCAGGAAGCTAACAACCTGAGCGCAGCCCTCGAGGCCGCAGTTGCTCTTATTAAGAAGTAGAGCGGACCGAAGAAATTCTTCACGCAGTTGCTCCTGAATTAGATTCTCTTATCGGAGCAGATGTTCTTGTACTGGGATACATTCAATCTAAAGATGGCGAAATCACATTTGTTGGAAGTAAGAAGCTGCTCAGTAAAATCGAAAAATTCTTTGAAATAAACCTAGTTGATGAAGTTTCATTCTTTACACCGACTGGTAAAGCAGGAGAAGTAAACGAAATTCCTGTGCTTCACAATGACGCCACCGTTGATCGCCTTTATCTTCTCGGTCTCGGAGATCAATCACTGACCTCTTATCGCACAGCCGGCGCTGCAATCGGGCGTATGGTACGCGGAAAAGCAATAGAAATCATTTCACTCTGTGCCGAGAGCGCTCCTGAAATTAAAGCGCATGGAGTTTCTGCTCTTCTGGGTGCGTATTCGTGGAGCTTAAAGACAGGTAAAGAAGTTGAGATTCCTCGAATTGGTATTGCAACTCTTGATGAAAAAACTGTTACACGCGCATCGGTCATTGCAAAAGCACTCTATACCGCGCGAGATCTAGTTCATACGCCATCAAATATTAAGAATCCGTTGTGGATGGCGCAAGAAGCGAAGAAGATTGCAGATGAATGTGGATTGGCGATCAAAGTATTAGCCGGTAAGCAACTTGCTGAATTTGGTGGACTACGCGCCGTAGGAAATTCCTCACCAACACCTGGACCACGCTTTATTGAACTTTCCTATATTCCAAGGATGCGTGGCAATTCAGCCGCAGCGCTACCTCATATAGTCATTGTCGGCAAAGGAATCACCTTTGATACCGGTGGTGTGTCACTTAAACGCCCCTATGAATCTATGACAGCGATGAAGAGTGATATGGCGGGGGCGGCTGCCGCCCTTGCAACTATCAGCGCACTTCCACAATTGCAACCTAAGGTGCGAGTAACTGTCTTGATGATGTGCGCCGAAAATGCACTCTCGGGTAGTGCGCAGCGACCATCAGATGTCATCACGCAATATGGCGGTACCACTGTCGAAATCATTAATACAGATGCCGAAGGAAGACTCGTTCTTGCTGATGGGCTTGCTTATGCGGTGGCAAACCTCGACCCGGATTACCTGATTGATATTGCAACACTGACAGGTTCTGCAACCCTTGGGCTAGGCCGCCAATATGCCGCCCTGTATTCGCGCGATGAAAAACTTGCTAAGAAATTGATGGAGATTGGCGAAGAAAGTGGCGAACGTGTCTGGCATATGCCACTCATCGATGATTACGCCGATTCCCTCGACAGTGATGTGGCAGACCTTAATCACGCAGCAGATAAGGGCGATTACTCTGCCGGATCAGTCACCGCAGCCTTATATCTCGAACATTTTGTTGGAGATAGTCGCTGGGTGCACCTCGATATCGCCGGAACAGGGCGCAGTGAAAATGACTCTGGAGAAAATGTGAAAGGCGGCACTGGTTTCGGCGTGCGTTTATTCATTGATTGGATAGTGTCTCTCTCATGAACATTGACCCGCATACCTATGCAGAGACTTTTATTGCAGAAGGCACTGTGAAAAGTGCAGCGCGTGCGCGAGGAGAAGAAAATGGAGTCATCGATGTCTCCCAAGGAACGGGTGCATATCTGCGCCAACTTGCTCATCAAATTAAGGCACAGTCAGTAGTTGAAATTGGAACAGGATCTGGAGTTGGTTCACTCTGGCTACTTGAGGGAATGCTTGCAAGCGGAACTCTGACATCGATAGATGATGAGATGGAACATACGTCGATTGCAAAAATCGCCCTAGCCGAAGCAGAAATCGCGCAGACTCGAATTAGATTTATTACCAATGCGGTTATGGATGTCATGACAAAGCTCACCGATCGCGCCTATGACCTGGTTGTCTTTAGACATAACCCAGAAGATTTAAGCTTTGCCATCTCTGAGGCTCATAGAATCTTGCGAAGTGGTGGCGTCTTTGTCATTGATAATTTTTATGGTGGTGGCAAGGTTCCGGACCCAGCCCAGCGCGATCCGAAGACTATTGCTCTGCGTGAGGCAGGAAAAGCCGTAAAGGCCGATACTGATTCGTGGGTGACATCACTAATTCCAATCGGGGATGGATTGTTGCTTGCAACAAAGTTGTAGCAGAATTTATAGAGTGAGGTTCATCAAGTGAGTGATTTCGATAGCAAGCCGTGGTGGGAAGCGCCCGCACCAAAAGGCTTGAATAAAACAATCTCTCTTAAGTCTGCAATCGTTCTAGCCCTCGGTGTGGGTCTCATTGCAGGTACATTTACAGCTTCCTCTACCGGATCACTCTTTGGCCGCTCGGTAAATCTTGTTAAATCTTCATCGACAATCGAACGCCCGGTTGGATCTGTAGCCGAAATCGCCCAACGCGTTCTTCCATCAGTTGTCTCCATTGCGGCAAACTCAAAAAATGGTGGCGCCACTGGTTCTGGATTTGTTATCGACAGTACTGGCTACATCCTGACAAATAACCATGTGATTGCTGGATCAGTTGAAAGTGGTGGGGATATCTCAGTCAGTCTCAATGATGGGTCTGAGTATTCAGCGAAAGTCGTAGGTCGAGATAGTTCATATGATCTGGCAGTTCTTAAAATTACTGGTGCAACTCTCAAAGCCTTGCAATTCGGAGATAGCGATCAAGTTGCCGTGGGCGATTCAGTAATTGCTATTGGCTCACCACTCGGACTTACTGGCACAGTAACTCTCGGCATTATTAGCGCTAAGGATCGCGCAGTAACTGCCGGAGAATCGCGAGAAGACAATTCATTTATCAACGCGCTGCAAACCGATGCGGCAATTAACCCTGGAAACTCAGGCGGGCCACTAGTCGATGCAACAGGTTCAGTCATTGGTGTTAATTCTGCAATCGCCTCCCTTGGATATTCAGCAAGTTCTCAAACCGGGTCTATCGGTCTTGGATTTGCGATTCCCATTAATCAGGCACGTAAGACTGCGGAGCAATTAATTAAGAATGGCAAAGCGACATATCCTGTTATTGGAGTCTCAGTTGAGATGAATTACAGGGGCGAGGGTGCCCTCATTGCAAAGACAGGCGTTGCAATAGTTAAAGGTGGAGCCGCAGATAAAGCTGGGCTTAAGGCTGGAGATATCATCACTGAATTTGACGGACGCGCGATTGGGTCAGCTGAAGAGTTGATTGTTGCGATTCGTGCGCAAAATGTGGGCGATAAGGTAGAGATAATCTTTAAGCGTGGATCCGAGACCAAGAGCGCCATACTGGTTCTGACTGCATCAGAGTAAAGAGATAGGCTTTCCACATTATGTTCTTTGACTTTGGTGCTGGTGAAGTAATCGGGCTCGCTCTCCTTGCGATGATTCTTTTGGGTCCTGACAAGTTGCCACAATTCGCCGTTGATGCAGCAAAGATGGTCAAGAAAATCAAGAATTTTGCATCCACAGCCACAAGTGAACTTAAAGAGAATCTAGGGCCAGGTTTTGAAGATTTACAGCCTTCTGATTTACACCCTAAGACATTTATTAAAAAACAGTTAGCCAATGCTCTCGAAGAAGATAGCAATCCAAAGAAATTAAAGACAAAAGCACAGATCGATCCCGATCTCCTATGAGCACCTTAGAACTCATTCACGCAGCACTTGCCACCGTACAAGACCCGGAACTCCATCGAGCTCTACCTGAACTGGGCATGGTGAAATCAGTTGCGCACAATGGAGGAAAAGCCGAGCTAGAGATTCTGCTCACCATTACTGGGTGCCCTATGAAGGATCGTCTGACAACTGATATCGAGAAGGCTGTTCTGGCAGTTGATGGAGTTTCCGAAGTTTCCATTACTTTTGGCGTGATGGATGAAGAGCAGCGGGCAAATATCAAGAAGTTACTTCGTAATGGACGTGAAAGCTTTATCTCATTTGCGCAAGCTGATTCACTTACTCGTGTAATTGGTGTTGCATCTGGAAAAGGCGGGGTCGGAAAGTCATCTCTAACAGCAAACTTGGCAGTCGCATCTGCCCAGAAAGGGCTACGTGTCGGCATTCTTGATGCTGATGTCTACGGCCACTCAATTCCCCGCTTGATGGGATTAATTGGTCAACGCCCCACCGCGATAGATCAAATGTTTATTCCACTTGAATCCTTTGGTGTGAAGACTGTTTCGATGGAGATGTTTAAACCTGAACGCTCTGATGCCATTGCTTATCGCGGACCACTTCTACATCGCGTTCTGGAACAACTCTTATCAGATGCCTATTGGGGCGATCTTGATCTGCTCTTTATCGATCTTCCACCTGGAACCGGTGATCTTGCGATATCACTGGGGCAATTAGTTCCCACATCAGAGATTGTCGTCGTAACAACTCCGCAAATTGCCGCAGCCGAAGTTGCAGAACGAGCAGGACGAATTGCCCATCAGATTCATCAACGTGTTATTGGCGTGATTGAAAATATGTCAGCCTATCCATGCGCCAAGTGTGGTGAACTGACATCACTCTTTGGCGAAGGCGGGGGAGAAGAAACATCTAAACGGCTATCGCAATTGGTTGGATCAGATGTTCCGCTGCTCGGCAAAGTTCCATTTAGCCCTGAACTTCGCGAAGGTGGAGATGGTGGTAGCCCGGTAGTTATTTCGGCTCCGGCAAGTCCAAGTGCTCAAGTGATCAACGAAATCGTTGGCAAGCTGATTGTGCGAGAGAAATCTTTACTTGGTGTCAGACTCGGGCTTGCGTAACTCTTCCACAATCTCTTTGGCAAGATCGCCCAGTTCATTGCGCAAGTAATCGCGGGTAGCGACATCACCTAGTGCAATACGCAAGCTTGCAAGTTCACGGGTGAGATATTCGGTATCGGCGATACTACGAGCATTCTGCGCACGATCTTCATTAAGTGAGATGCGATCTCTATCTGCCTGGCGATTTTGGGCAAGAAGAATAAGTGGAGCAGCGTAAGAAGCCTGCAAAGAGAGAATGAGAGTAAGAAAGATGAACGGATAATCATCAAATCTCAAATCACGTGGTGCCAGTGCGTTCCAAATAACCCAACTAAGCACAAATACTGTCATGTATACCAAGAAGCGAGCAGTGCCTAAGAAACGCGCAAACTTCTCAGAAAGGCGGCCGAATGCCTCGGGATCGTAATTGGCACGAAGGGATCGACGAGTCTCGCGTGGGGTATCTAAACCATTGTTACGTGCCATCATCAGAGCTCCTTCGGTACATCGTGTGAATCTTCAAAACTTGTATCAATACTTTCAAGAGCCGCAGTTGTTGTTGCTGAATCTCGGTGGTCATGTCGCCAGTTTTCAGGAAGCAAGTGGTCTAGGACGTCATCGACCGTTACTGCGCCAAGCAGGCGATCATTTGCATCGATAACCGGCAGGGAGAGCAAGTTATAACTAGCTAAGTATGAGGAAACAGCATGTAAAGAGGCATCGGGGTTTACGCCTTGGGTATTGGTATCAACGATTGATCCCAAGAGCGTTGATGGACGCTCACGCAGTAATCGTTGGTAGTGCACCATTCCAATAAATCGACCAGTAGGAGTTTCTAGCGGTCGGCGGGCGATAAATACTTGTGATGCTAGCGCAGGTGAGATTTCACTCTGACGCACGGCTGCCAGTGCATCTGCAACAGTGTAATCAGCTGACATCACGATTGGTTCAGTTGTCATCATTCCACCGGCTGAGTAATCCTCATATGTCATTAACCGCAATACATCTTCCGCATCTTCCGGGTCCATCAAGTTAATCAACTCTTGTGCGCGCTCTTCACCGATTTCGCGCAACAAGTCGGCTGCATCATCAGGATCCATCTCCTCCAGTACATCGGCAGCACGTTCACCTTCGAGTTCAGCAAGGAGAGCCACGCGCTCTGCTTCATCCATTTCTTCTAAAACATCGGCAAGACGTTCGTCATTGAGCGCGCGCGCAACTTCAACGCGGCGTTTAGGTGCCAAATCTTGAATCACAGCAGCTAAATCTGCCGCACGCAGATTACTTAACGTTGAAAGCAAATTTGCAACACCTTGATTTGATTCGTGTTGTGCAAAGCCGGTGACATCTTCCCATGCAAGAGTTGATGTTGCTCCTTTACGGCGGAAGCCATGGCCTTTGCGCATTATGTGAACGCGAGTAATGAGCCAATCACCTGTGCGGTTCTGCTCCATCGCCATATCTTCCACAAGCACAGCTTCATTATCTTCAATCACTGTGATGGTGCGGTCGAGTAGATCACCTAGTACGAGTAATTCACCAGTGCGGGTATCAAAGCGGCGCATATTAAGAAGCCCAGTAATCACAACGGCGCCTGATTCAATTGATGTCACACGGGTGATTGGAACGAATACACGACGGCGAAGTGGTACTTCAACTACTAAACCTAGAATGCGCGGTGATTGGTTATTAGAACGCAGGGTCGCCACAGCATCGCGCACCTTGCCGACTGGATCACCGTTAGGGTCAAAAACTGCAGTTCCGGCTAAGCGGGCGAGAAATATTCGATTGCTGTTATTTCCGCTCATGGGATAAGAGTAACGGGTGACCTATCGGCTAGGTTTGCGCAATGAACTCATCTGGGAAATCATCGGCCGGCATAGGTATCGATAACCACACTCAGATGCCTGCACGCCCCGACCTGATTCGCCTCATTATCGGAGTGTGTGGAGTTGGCTCCTCAGGACCCCTGATTGCAATGAGTGCGATGCCGGTACCCACATTGATTTTCTGGCGAAATTTTGGGGGCGCACTACTTACTCTGCCATTTGCGCTACGACATAAAGTCACTCGCACAGGAGTTCAATTAGCTGCACTTGCGGGAGTGTTGCTCGCTCTGCACTTTGTAGGATTCTTTTTATCAATGCGTATGACAAGTGTTGCAGCAGGTACAGCCCTAGCTGCAACACAACCTATCTACGCCGCCTTCTTTGTAAAACTCACAGGGGGCCACATTCCAGGTAAAGCATGGGTTGGAATGTTTATTAGTTTTCTCGGCGTACTTCTTGTGACGGGCGTTGACTTGCAACTGGATAAAAAATCATTCTTAGGAGATCTGGCAGCGTTGATAGCCGGTGCACTCGCTGCTGCCTATATGTTGGTAGGTTCGCGCGCACAGCAGCAAATGGAAACAACGTCTTATACGACTATTTGTTACTTCGTATGTTCAATTACCGCACTACCGATGGCCTTACTCCTTGGCTATGAAGTGATTCATTTTTCAGCCAGAGAATGGTGGATCCTGCTGGGTCTGATTTTGGGAGCGCAACTCCTTGGCCACACGGTATTTAACTCAACGCTTAAGCGGGTATCTCCTGCAATTGTATCGATGATTGTCTTCTTTGAAGTACCTGTAGCAGCAATTCTCGCCTTCATCTTTGACATTGGCAAGCAACCAACTTTAAGTATTATTCCGGGAGTAGTTCTTATTCTTCTTGGTTGTGGACTTGTTGTATTAAGGAATACAAAAGAAAGTAGCGTGGAACTGTGATAGACCTACACACTCACACAACCTGTAGCGACGGCACTGATTCCCCATTCGCGCTAGTTAAGAAAGCACTTGCTACCGGCGTTACCACTCTTGCTATCACCGATCATGATTCCACTGCTGGATGGAGTGAAGCAATTACCGCGCTGCAACCTCAGATTGAACTTGTCCTAGGTGCAGAAATTTCCTGCCTGACTTCAGATGGAATTAGCGTGCATATGCTCGGACTTCTCTTTGATGGCGAGAACGCTGCGATGCAACAAATTCTGGCTGATTCACGAGATACCCGCATACCTAGAATGCGTAAGATGGTTGAACTCCTGCGTGCTGATGGCATTGATATTTCGCTAGCGGATGTCCAGGCGCAGACTCCAGCAGGTGCCACAGTGGGTAGACCACACTTGGCTGATGCGCTCGTGTATAAAGGAGTAGTCGCAAGCCGGGATGAAGCTTTCTTAAACTTGCTCAATAATGAATCCAAATACTATGTAACTCACGCTGCGCCCACTCCGGTCGAAGCAATTCGCGCAATTCATGCAGCGGGGGGAGTGGCAGTCATTGCTCATCCTTTTGCATCTCGCCGAGGGCAAGTTATTACATCAGAGACATTTGCTGATTTGGTTGCTGCAGGGCTTAATGGCATTGAGGTAGACCATCGTGATCAAAATGCAGAGGAGCGCAAAACTCTGCGTGAAATAGCACAGGAGCTCAACCTTGTTATCACAGGATCAAGTGATTATCACGGCACTGGAAAACTTAATGCAATGGCTGAGAACACAACACTTGCGGCACAATGGGAAGCCTTAGAAGCGCAAGCAGATGCACGAAGGGTGGTACGAGTATGAATTCAATGGGAACAATTACCTTTGCCACGCAGGCATTTGTCACACTCTTTGTCATTATGGATCCACCAGGAGCTACGCCAATATTTCTTGGTTTAGTAGGAGACAAGACTCCACGCGAGCGAGTGCGTTTAGCGTGGCAGGCAGCCGCAGTTTCACTCTTTGTTATTGCCAGCTTTGCTTTCTTCGGACAGTTCATTCTTGAGTATATGAATGTCTCTATCGAAGCGTTGCAGGCAGCTGGAGGGTTACTTCTCCTCTATGTCTCATTACAACTTCTCACTGGCACATCAAAGGGCGGAGCTGATCAGAAAAGCTCCAATATCGGAATGGTGCCACTTGGTACTCCACTCCTTGCTGGCCCTGGTGCAATTGTTGCGACCATGATTTATGTGCAGAAGGCAGACTCAACTGCGCAGTTCATAGGATTAGCCCTGGCAATAGTTGCCGTGCACCTGATTATCGGAACAGTCCTAATGGCATCGACCAAGATTATTGGTGTAATTAAAGATGCTGGGGTTACATTGCTAGCAAGCATCGCTGGTTTGTTACTTGCTGCAATCGCGGTACAAATGTTGGCAAATGCAATTAAAGCATTTACTGCAAATTAGCTAGATATTCGCTTAGTACGGGTACGTTCGCGCTTTACCTGCGGCGCTGAACTCTTTGGAGCATTCTTTGCCGGCGCTGCTTTCTCAACCTTGGGTGCACGTACCTTCTTGAGACTTCCAGTTGAATCGCGCGGAATGTCGAGCATTTCATATAAGTGATCTGAAGATGAATATGTCTCAAGTGGTTCTGCTAGACCTAATTTAAGTGCGGTATCAATCATCTTCCAACGCGCGAGATCATCCCAGTCGACGAAGGTAACTGAAATACCGTGGGCGCCAGCTCGCGCAGTACGACCAATGCGGTGCACATATGTCTTCTCATCTTCTGGGCATTGGTAATTAATGACGTGCGTAATGCCATCGATATCGATTCCACGTGCTGCAACATCTGTTGCAATCAGGACATCTGATTTACCAGCCTTGAAATCATTGAGCGCCTTCTCGCGCGCAGATTGCCCGAGATCACCATGGATAGTTGCCGCGTTAAATCCACGCTCTACTAATTCATCTGATGTCTTCTGTGCGGTGCGCTTGGTGCGACAAAAGACAATTGTTGGCCCGCGACCATTGGCTTGAAGAATGCGTCCAAGTAGCTCGATTTTATCCATGGCGTGTGCGCGGATCACGTGCTGCACAATGCGAGAGACAACTGCGCCTTCGTCCTCATTATCTTGCGTGCGGATGTGTACAGGCTGGTTCATGAAGCGACGTGCTAAAGCAATGATGTCGCCAGGCATGGTGGCTGAAAAGAGCATCGTCTGCTGGCGAGCAGGAGTACTAGTAAAGATTTTCTCAACATCAGGTAAGAAACCGAGATCAAGCATCTCATCGGCTTCATCGAGAACTACTCGTGAAACGTTCTTCAGTGTGAGTTGTCCTTGACGATATAAATCTAACAAGCGACCTGGGGTTCCCACCACAATCTCGACGCCCTTTTGTAGCGCTTCAATCTGTGGTTCAAATGCCCGGCCGCCGTAGACAGCTAGTGTGCGAATTCCGCGGTTGAAGGAGAGCTCTTCAATATCTTTGGTGACCTGAACGCAGAGTTCGCGCGTTGGAACAACAATGAGAACTTGCGGATGCCCCTGATTAGCTAGTTGTGACCAATCAGCATCATTGGGAGCAATCACGCGCTCAATGACTGGAATTCCAAATGCGAGAGTCTTACCGGTACCGGTCTTTGCTTGACCAATCACATCGCCATCGGCAAGTGCAATAGGCATGACCATCTCTTGAATAGGAAAAGGTGAAGTAAAGCCATGTTCATTGAGCGCATCGATTGTCTCTTTGCGAAGTGGTAAATCTGCGAAAGTTATCGACACTTAGTTGGCACCGAAACCGACGCGACGCTCGGTTGGTTGCCCGATTTCTACATAGCCAATTTTCTCTGCCGGCACGATAACTTCATGGCCGCGAACATCTGAAAGAACAAGGGGAGTAGCTGATGAAAGCGCAGCAGTAACTGCGGCCTTGATCTCTTCGGGAGCCATTGGACATTCAAAGGAGAGCTCGCTGTTGACATGTGTAATGGAGATGCGAACTTGTGATGCCTTATCTGCTTTCTTTGTGCTCATAGCCCTATCTTAGAGTCAGAGTTCAGTACGGGGAAATCCAGAAATTCCCCTCCACATGAGGTTCTCAACCAGTTCCATCGCTTGTTGGCGAGTGAGTTTTCCATCTCTTTCCAGCCAATGACGAGCTGTGACTTGAACATAGCCAATTAATCCAACGCCGAGCATCATCGCTTCTTCCCGGGGAAGTCCGGTGTCATTGGCGATCACACCACTGACCGCGGCGGCGCAGTCATAGGTCATGCGATTAAGGCGCTCACGCACTTGAGGTTCAACGTTCATATCACTTTCAAAGAGGAGGCGAAATGCCTCTCCTTCATTTTCAATAAAATCAAAGTAAGCATCAATAGTCACATGCACGCGTTGCTTATTATCTGGAGTTGAAGAGATAGCTTTCTGAAGTTCAAAGACCAGAGAATCAATGTGAAGGTCAAGAACGGCGAGATAGAGATCTAGTTTTGAGGGGAAGTGCTGATAAAGAACTGGCTTACTGACATTGGCTCGGTCTGCAATCTCATCCATCGCCGCTGAGTGATATCCAGCAGCTGTGAAGACTTCAAGAGCCGCCGAGAGCAAAATCGCTCGTCGCTCGTCGCGCGGTAGGCGTGATTTATCTGAACGCGAATTATGCGCAGATGCAGTTTCGGTAGTCATTATGCACATCGTACAGAATTGGCAGGCAAAGGCACAGTACGGCAGAATCACTCCCATGAAGACTCCGCCGCTGGTTACGCCAGGTCCTGCGCTTAGCGTTGCTGAGGTTCGTCGATATAGCCGTCACTTAATCATCCCTGATGTTGCAATGGCGGGTCAGCAGCGCATGATGAATGCCAAAGTACTCTGCGTTGGCGCAGGAGGCCTCGGTTCCCCGGCGCTCATGTATTTAGCTGCAGCTGGTATTGGAACTCTTGGAATCGTTGAATACGACACAGTTGATGAGTCAAATCTGCAGCGACAAATTATTCATGGCCAATCAGATATCGGCAAAAGTAAAGCACAGAGTGCGAAAGAGAAAATTGCTGAGATAAATCCGTATGTGAATGTCATTACCCATGAAACACGACTTGATAATTCGAATGTGATGGAGATTTTTTCTCAATACGACATTATTGTTGATGGCACAGATAATTTTGCAACTCGTTACTTAGTTAACGATGCATGTGTACTTTTAAAGAAACCATATGTGTGGGGTTCTATCTATCGCTTTGACGGACAGGCAAGTGTGTTCTGGGCCGAGTATGGTCCTTGCTATCGCTGCCTCTATCCAGAACCACCCCCTCCGGGCATGGTTCCAAGTTGTGCTGAAGGCGGAGTTCTTGGAGTTCTCTGCGCAACGATTGGCTCAATCCAAACTACGGAAGCAATCAAGGTTCTCACTGGAGTCGGTGAACCACTTATTGGTTCTTTGATGGTTTATGACGCACTTGATATGAGCTTTAGAAAGATTAAAGTGCGTAAAGATCCTAACTGCCCACTGTGTAGTGACAACCCGACTCAGACCGCGCTACTGCCTGACTACGAAGCATTCTGTGGGGTGCTCTCTGATGCTGCGCAGGAAGCAAGTGCTGGCTCAACTATTACGGTGCAAGAGTTGAAGTCAAAGATTGATGCGAAAGAGAACTATTACCTCATCGATGTGCGCGAACCAAGTGAATACGAGATTGTGAAGATTCCAACAGCACATCTGATTCCAAAACAAGGATTTATTGATGGATCAGTATTGGCAACCTTGCCGCAAGACCGACCAATCATTTTGCATTGCAAGAGCGGTGTGCGATCTGCCGAGTGTCTAGCAATACTTAAGGATGCCGGATTCTCTGATGCATCACACGTCTTTGGTGGAGTGGTGGCATGGGCGAAGCAGATTGATACATCACTTCCGGTCTATTAATGCTTGCTAATTACACCGGCTATCGAGCCCTGCTTGTGCATGCCCATCCTGATGATGAAACTATTAACAATGGCAGCACGATGGCACTTTATGCAGCGTTAGGTGCGCAGGTAACACTGGTTACTTGCACCCGTGGTGAAGAAGGTGAGGTTCTAATTCCAGCTCTTGCCCACCTAGCAGCACATGAAACCGACGCACTGGGTGATCACCGCGTGGAAGAGTTAGCGCAAGCAATGGCCGAACTCGGTGTTACAGATCATCGGTTTCTTGGTGAGGGAGTCAAGCGCTATCGCGATAGCGGCATGATGGGAACAGAACCCAACAATCGCGCCGATACTTTTTGGAGCGCAGACTTCGATGAAGCTAGCCAGTTACTGGTTTCAATTATTGATGAAATCAAGCCACATGTGATGATTACCTATGATGAATTTGGTGGCTATGGTCACCCCGATCACATCCAAGCCCATCGCGTTGCGATGGCGGCGGCTGAGCGCGCTACTTGGAATATCCCAAAAATTTATTGGAATGTGATGCCCAAATCTGTTATTCAAGCGGGCATCGAAAAGATGAAATCACTTGGCTCAGATTTCTTCGGAGCAGAGAGCGCCGATGATTTGCCTTTCGCAAAAGATGACTCCTTTGTTCATGCATGCATCGATGGTGGTGATTACGTTCATCAGAAGATGGCTGCGATGGCTGCGCATGGCACACAAATAGCAATCGATGGCCCTTTCTTTTCGCTCTCAAATAATCTTGGGCTCGAGATCTGGGGTAATGAGTACTACACGCTAGCTCAGGGTGAAAAAAGTGGAGAGCTAGATGCGCAGGGCCACGAGAACGATCTCTTTGCCGGCATATCAATCACATCATGAGAGCGCTAGTTTCGCTTCTCTTTGGAGCAGTTGTAGCACTAGGTGCAACTCTGATTCACCCAACCCGTCCACCCATTGGAGTGATACTTGCACTCATTGGTACTTACATGTGCATTCGCTGGGTGGGTCGATATTTTGGTAAGAAGAGATACAAGCTCATCGCGCTCTTTGGTTGGTTTATTGTCATCGTTCGCGCCGGGACATTTGGTGTGGGAAAAGAACTGCTGATTCTAGGAGATAACTCAGGGACGGCACTTTTGTTTATTGGATTTATTATTGGAGTAATTGCAGTCCTACAACGCGCCTAACTTACTTCCAGCGCCAACTCTGTCCGGTGGGTCCATCGCTGATCTCCAGGCCGCGTGCCTCTAGCTCTGTGCGCAGGGAATCACTTCGTGCCCACTCTTTAGCTTCTCTGGCAACAACTCGATCATTCAGAAGTTGTTCCAACTCTGGGGTGAGTGGTTTTGACTCAGGAGCTCGATTGAGTTCGAGTCCGAGCACCTGATCTGCATATAAGAAAATGGCACGTTTATCTTGTGAGCCCATGGCAGAATCTTTTTCAATGGTGCGCAACCTTTGCATGGCCCGCGGTGTGTCAAGGTCATTGGTGAGCGCATCAGTAATTTCTTGATCAATTTTAATCTCTGTTGATTTTCCCCATTCAGACATCAGCGCGCGCCACTTGCGAAGCATTGAGTGCGCAGCATCAAGTGCTGCCCAAGAGAGATCCATCTGTGAGCGATAGCGGTTTTCCAGGAATGAGAAACGGAGTGAGAGTGGATCTAAACCACGTTCTTGCACATCACTAAGAAGTACAACATTTCCGGCACTTTTTGACATCTTGCGACCTTCAAAGAGCAGATGTTCTCCATGGACCCAGGTAGCTACAACTTCAGAATGGGTTAACGAGTTTGACTGAGCTCTTTCATTTTCGTGGTGTGGAAATCTAAGATCAATTCCGCCCACGTGAATATCTACCTTCGAATCCAGGAAATCAATTGACATTGCGCTGCACTCGATATGCCAGCCAGGAAAACCCGGCCCCCATGGGGATTCCCAGATCATTTGCGTGCGTTCGCCGGCTAATTTCCAGAGCGCCCAATCAGCATGGAAGCGCTTACCGCTTTCATCGTTGTGTTCATGACGATAGCCGGGTTTGAGCGCTGCTAATTTGTTGCCGCTGATTGCGCCATAACTTTCAATAGAGGTTGCATCAAAGTAGACCGAGCCATCACTTCCGATGTAGGCGTTCTTACTTTCGATAAGTTTTTCGATGGCAGCGATCATTGAATTCATATTCTCAGATGCTCGTGGATATTTGTCTGCTTTTCTGACATTGAGTAAGGCCAAATCTTTGTGGAAGCGGGATTCAAATTCGCGAGCAATGGCAAATGGGTCAGTCTTGGTGCGTTTAGATTCTGCTAATAATTTATCTTCACCTTCGAAGTCATCGGCCATGTGTCCAACGTCAGTGATGTTTTGAATGAGTTCCACGTCCAAACCGGTCATGGTTAGTGTGCGGGAGATCAGATCTGCAAGTAAGAAGGTACGAAGGTTTCCCACATGGGCATCTCGGTAGACGGTAGGACCACAGCAATAGATGGAGGTATAACCATCACGACTGGCTATTTCTTGAACTTCTCGAGTGCGGGTGTCATAAATGTGAAGCTGACCGCTGGCGGCATCTCGGCGGTTAAAGACTGGGATGACGCGAAAGAAAGCAATATCTGCGAGTTCAAATTCAATGAACTCACCCCGGCGATTGATGAGGCGTGTCTCACTATGTAGAACGCCGACGATGTCACGGAATCCGCCATCCGAATCTCGCAGGCGAATAGTGGCTCGCTTGCCAACGGCAGCCCGTAAAGTCTCGGCGTTCACGTGGCAACCTTAATCATGTAATCAGTCTCTTGCAGGGTTAGACTTATCGCCTACCGCTTCAAGCCTTCTGGAGGATCTTTCGTGACATATGTAATCGCCGAACCTTGCGTGGACGTTAAAGATAAGTCCTGCCGCGAAGAGTGCCCCGTTGATTGCATTTATGACGGTGCTCGGATGCTCTATATCCAACCCGATGAATGTGTCGATTGTGGTGCGTGCGAGCCGGTATGCCCGGTCGAAGCTATTTATTATGAAGATGATGTTCCGGGTCAGTGGCAGAACTACAAGAAGATCAATACTGAATTTTTCATAGAACTTGGATCACCTGGGGGAGCATCAAAGGTCGGAGAGACAAACTCTGATCACACCGATGTCACTGCTCTTGCGCCAAAAACTACCTGATTTTCCATGGGACGCGCTCGCTCCCTATGGCGAGATAGCGCGCAAGCACCCGCAAGGTGCTATTGATTTATCAGTGGGTACTCCTGTAGATCCCACTCCTGAATTTATCCAGCAAGCTTTACGTCAGTCATCTGATTCGCCAAGTTACCCGGTAACAATGGGAACTCAAGAACTGCGCACTGCAATTCATCAATGGGCTACAACAACTCTTGGTGCCAGTGGCGACTTTGCCGTGTTGCCCGTTATTGGATCTAAAGAGTTCGTTGCTTGGTTACCCACCTTTCTTGAATCGGCAACTGTTCTTTATCCACGTATTGCCTACCCAACATATTTAGTCGGCGCACTCCTTGCCCAAGCAAAACCCACCGACGTCGATATTGATGCAGCAGCATGGCCCAAGGCCGATATGGCATGGGTGAATTCACCTTCTAATCCAACCGGAAGAGTTCACTCCGAATCTGAATTACGTGCAGCCATTGAATGGTCACGAAAGAATAAGAGCGTCGTAGTTTCAGATGAGTGCTACCTGGAATTTGGCGATACCAAAACTCCTACCTCTATTTTGCGATACACAGATGGTGATAACACCAATGTTTTGGGTGTGTACTCACTTTCCAAGAGATCTTCGATGGCTGGCTATCGCGCAGCTTTCGTAGTGGGGGATCCACAATTAATTGCCAGAATTCTTGAAGTACGTAAGCACGCCGGCATGATGGTCTCTTTACCGGTGCAGCACGCCATGGTCGCCGCACTTTCTGATAGCAAACATGTTGCTGAACAACGTGGGCGCTATAACGCACGTCGCACTCGCCTGGCACCTGCTCTGATTTCGGCCGGTTTTACTATCGATCATTCAGAAGCCGGCCTCTATATCTGGGCAACGCGAAATGAAAGCTCATGGGACTCAGTTGCCTGGCTGGCAGCACTGGGAATTCTTGCCACTCCCGGCGTTTTTTATGGCCAAGCAGGAGAAAACCATATTCGGATTGCGCTGACTGCAACCGATCAACAGATAGCAACAGCGGCAGAGCGCATTCTCGCGAAAGTCAGTGCACCCTAATGGCTGTTGGAATTTTATTAGTCGGTGGTCTTGGCACCCGCCTTAAGCCACTGACTAATGAATCTCCCAAACCGATGTTGCCAGTTGCTGGCTTGCCTGTCACTGAACATCAAATACTTGCCGCTAAGCGCGCTGGTATTCACACCCTTGTGCTTGCCACTTCCTACCTGGCAGAAGTCTTTACGCCATATTTTGGTGATGGAAGTAAATGGGGAATCAACATCCGCTACGCAGTTGAGAAGGAGCCCCTTGGTACCGGCGGTGCAATAAGAAATGCGGCGCAGCTATTAGAAGGCGATGAGCCGATTGTCATTTTCAATGGCGATGTTTTAAGCCGGCATTCGATTGCAGACCAAATTGCATTTCACCAAGAAAAAAAAGCTGATGTCACACTGCACCTCATTGAAGTCGATGATGCGCGTGCATTTGGCTGTGTGCCGACAGACTCAGAAGGACGAGTTACCGCCTTCTTGGAGAAGATGGAAAATCCGGTAACCAAATTTATTAATGCCGGCTGCTATGTTTTTAACCCTGATGTCATCAAGGAGATTCCGCTGGGATCCGTGGTCAGCGTTGAACGCGAAACTTTCCCAGCACTGATTGCACAGAACCGCCCGGTCTTTGGATATAAGCAAGCTGCTTATTGGCTCGATGTCGGCACACCGGCAGCACTCTTTCAAGGCTCACGCGATCTAGTAGCTGCACCCTTTCTTGCGATGGCTGGCTCCACGATTGGCAATGACACCCAGATCACTGGCGGTACCGCAATCGGTGCCAACACAACGATTGCATCGGGCTGCCGCATCGATGACTGCATCATCGGCGATAACGTGGTGATCGAATCTGATGTGAAATTGTCACAATGCTTCATTGCAGAGGGAACACATGTGAATAGAGGCACCGAAAAAGCCCGCACTTACCTCTCAAATAGCTCAGATTTACCAATTTCTCTCTAAAAATCGACTTTTCGTCCTAAAAAAAGCGCCAAAAGTCTCGACTTAGGAGTTGACTCCAAGGGATTACACCGGTGTAATTAATACCTAGAGCGCAGGTGATTCACAACGAATTCCGCCCCTAATGACTTGAGGAGATTTGCAGATGCCAATCCGCCCAGAAGGAACATCGACTGGCAAGCCATCAGCCCCCACTGCTGGACCAACTATTCAACTAGCTAATGGCGAGAATTTTGAACTCTCCTGGCAAGAGCGCTCACTCTGCGCTCAAACTGATCCGGAAGCTTTCTTTCCAGAAAAGGGTGGCTCCACTCGCGAAGCAAAGCGAGTCTGCCTCTCATGTGATGTGCGCCAAGAGTGTCTTGAATACGCTCTGGCACATGATGAACGCTTTGGTATCTGGGGCGGTCTCTCAGAGCGTGAGCGTCGTCGACTTAAGCGTCGCCCTGCGTAAGGGCAGCCAGCAACAATTTCCGGCCCTGGGCCTTACTTTAGGTAGGTTCTTCCCATGAGCGCTCCGCGGGTAACTGCACTCTTAGTTGTACACGATGGAGCAACTTGGCTATCTGAAGTTGTCGCTTCTCTTGCTTCGCAATCTGTGCGACCTAATCAAGTTTTTGCCATTGATACCGGCTCCCTCGATGCTTCGGTGAAGTTGCTTAAAGGCGCTCGCATTCCGGTAGCAACAATCGATAGAGAAAGTGGATTTGGTGCTGCCGTAGCTCATGGAATCACGCAGCTACCTGCGCTCATTAAAGATAGTGAAGAATGGATTTGGATTCTCCACGATGATTGCGCGTTGCATCCGGCCGCACTTGAATCTTTATTAGCAGCGATTGCAGATCGCCCCAGTGTTGTGATGGCTGGACCAAAACTTCTTGGTTGGCACGATCGAACACATCTCATTGAATTAGGAATCAGTATTGCAACTAATGGTGCGAGATGGACAGGTCTTGAACCTCTTGAATACGATCAAGGTCAACACGATGGCGTAACAGAAGTGCTTTCCGTTAGTACCGCAGGTGCCCTCATCCGCCGAGACGTCTTTGAAGAACTCGGCGGCTTTGATCAGAATTTAGAGCTATTCCGGGACGATGTTGATTTTGGTTGGCGTGTTCGCGTTGCTGGGCATTCGGTAATTGCCGTCTCTGATGCGATTGGGTATCACGCTCAAGCATCGGCGACCGAACGAAGAAGTGTTGATGTGCAAGGAGCGTTTCTTCACCGGCCGCTTTTACTAGATCGGCGCAATGCAGCCTATGTCTTGCTTGCTAACTCAAGTGTGTGGTCGCTACCTGGACTCATCTTCACGCTATTTGCCGGGGCTATCTTGCGTTCTGTCGGCTATCTATTTGCCAAACTCCCCGGCTATGCATCGGATGAAATCTTGGCAATTGGCTCACTCATTATTCATCCCACCGAATTACTTTCAGCTAGAAAATTTCGTAAACAGCACCGACTGATTTCTCCGAGAGTGGTCAATGCCTTTGTTCCATCGCGGATATCCCAACTTCGTTCATCTATCTCTCGTCTGGCATCGACGCTACGTTCAGCGGTGCTTCCTCATTCACCATCACGAGAGTTACCAATTGTTAGTGACTTAGAAATAAACGAGGATGAAGATCTTCTCACCCCTGTGTCACGAACTCCATGGAAATCACTTTTCTATAGACCCATGATTATTGCCGCATCAATCATCACACTCGTCTCACTTTCCTGGGCACGACATAGGTTTGGGCCATTAGCCGGAGGAGCTCTTGCCGAATCTCCAGCCAGTTTCCGAGATTTAATCAAGCTCTATATCTCTAGTTGGCATGACGTGGGTATGGGCAGTGCGCAATCCACTCCTACTTGGGTCTTAGTCATCGCAATCGCATCTCTGCTCTTCTTCGGAAATGTTTCAGTATTTATCACTATTTTCTTTCTCATCGCTCCCTTGATACTTCTGCTTTCAGCACACCGATATTTAAAGAGATTTACAGATAATCAGTGGCTATCAGCTGGCGCTTCGTTGCTCTATGCCTTATCGCCGGTGGCGATTGCATCGGTGAACGGCGGGCGACTCGGAGTACTTGTCTTTATGGCGTTACTGCCCTTTTTCATAGGGCAATTTCATGCCTGGGCCGAAATCGATCGTTGGAGTTGGCGAAGCATCTTTGGATACTCACTTTTTATCTGGTTCCTGCTCTCATTTAATCCATCGGTGCTGCTCATCCTTTTCGTGGGAATCATCCTTACAATTTTCGGCGACTTCAGGAAAGCATCAAATAATTACCAGGATCAACTCTTCCTCGAACGACTCAAGCGTCGCCTGACTCTTCTCATAATTCCATTCTTGTTATCGGCGCCGACTTCTTTCGGTGTATTACTCAACCCAACCCGTATTCTTCGAGAAATTGGACTATCCGTTTCTGGCGGTGGCCCGAACCTAGCAATTCTTGCCAATCCAGGTGGGCCGGGATCTCTTCCGTGGTGGTGTGCCAGTCCGATAGTGGCAATTTTGCTCGTCGCCTATTTCTCTACTACCGCCGCTCGAAAATTTGCAGTACCAGGAATTACTTTCTTGCTGTGTGGAACTTTGATTAGCGTTGCAGTCATACCGGGTAATGGAACACCGTTAAATGCCCAAGTATCAGTTGGAACCTTTATCGCAATTGCCACGCTCTTCTCATTAACTTCTGGTGTTGTGATGTTCGATAAAATTAGATCCCGACTTAAACAATCCCACATTAATTTCCGGCATATTTCGGTTGCACTCATTCTCGCTTTAACCCTGGTTTATAGTGCGACATCTCTTTCCTGGTTGGTTTCTGCGGGAGCTGATTCACCACTTCGTACGGGGCAGAAGAACGTGCTACCGGCCTACCTTGCAATAGAGAAGAGCGCCAAGTCACTCGTGCTTCGTCCATACACCAGAAATGGTGAGCAAACTCTGTCCTATTACATTTCCAGAGGAAGAGACATCACACTGGGTGAAGTAGATGTTGCGCCAGCGGACACGGAAGTAATTTCCCGAGCAGTTGAAGGCTTAATCGACAACACCGGTGTGAGTTCAAGTGCAGTCTTAGCTACCTACGGAATCAAATACGTTTACTTAAAGAATCCGATTATTGATGAGGTAGTTCAAACTATTGATGGCTTAGGCGGCTTCATTAGAACCTCTGCGACAAAAGCTGGAGTTGTCTGGAAGGTAAATGAGCCAACCGGACGCATCATTCTTACCGACTACGCCGGAGAAGTTTCCATCATCGAAGCAACCGGAATTAGCGCCATTGTGCCGCGTCCCGGAACACTCACACTTACCGAAAGTTTTAGCAAAGGGTGGAGAATTTACCAAGATGGATTTACTGCAGCTCGTATTGAAGATCGCGATGGTCTTCCCACCTTTGAAATCACCAACGCTGGCGAAGTCACCATCTTCCATGATGGAACACAGCGAAGGGCCTGGATCTCCTTCTTCATGATTGTGCTGGTCACGGTCATTGTTCTTGCGCTGCCCTCTGGTCGCCGCAAGAGTGAGATATCTGAAAAGGAGCTGGCATGAAAAGCAACCGTGGCTTCCTTCTCTTCCTCGTGACAATCTCGATTTTAGCGATTAGCAATTTGCTTAACTTCACCGTCTCAACATCTCGATTTAATCAGTCATACCCTTCTGTTATTTGCCCACCTAATACATCGGGATTAACCACAGCAATTTCTCTGACAAGTTCTAAGACTCAGATCAGAAAAACTGGCACCTCCGCAATGAACACTCGTGAGGCAGGAATTAGCCGTTATGCAATCGCTTCCCAGTCTGCTGTCATCGATGCCGGAGCAATTACCCCTGTTGTGTGGCAGGTCCGAAAGGGTGTGTGGGCTGGTGCATCTGCATGTCAGGCCCCGATTACTTCACGGTGGTTTGTGGGCGCAACTGCAGATATCACTTCGAAAGGGTCATTGAACTTAGTAAATAGTGGTTTAGGTAAAGCACTTGTTCGCGTCTCTGTCTTTAGCGAAAACGGTGAACTGACCCCCAGAGATTTAATTGTGGGTGCGAATTCATTTAAGCAGATCTCTCTGCCATCTTTGGCACCAGGTGCGAAATCAATTGCTATCCATATTGAAGCAAAGTCTGGCCGTGTCAATGGTTTTCTTGTAGATGAACGTGGCAAGGGCCTGCGATCACTGGGCGGAGATATCGTTAATTCAACGGATGATCCTGGTAAGAAGTTGCAGATTCCGGCTATCCCGCAACAAGTGAAGAGGAAGACCCCGAGCCCTCACACATTGCGACTCTTAGTCCCTGGTGACGTTGATGCGCGGATTAGCGCTGAGATTCGCTCTACCGATGGAACTTTTTCTCCGGTTGGGATAAATGGCAGGGTTGTTGCCCATAAGAAAGTCGTTGAGATTCCCATGAATATCTTGATGTCGTCCGGAAAATTTGCACTACATATTTCTTCCGATCAACCAATTCTTGGATCTGTGTTTTCACCGACGCTCTCGCAAGGAAAGAGTGATTTCGTATGGAGTACTGCCGTTCCGGACTTGCAAGAGTTCACCTTGGCTACCACTGGATTAGCCCCCACCTTGGTTTTCACAGGCAGTGAAATCGAAGTCAGACTCACAGTGATGCAGGCCGGTGGCAAATCTAGAACAATTGATATCAAAGGTACTGACATAGCTACCTACGTACTTTCTGACTCAGCCCGGTCTGTCAGCTTTTCGGCAATCTCGCCCGGAACTTCTGGCGCGGCTCTGATTTCATCCAAGAGTGGATACGGATATGTTCCATTGACTCCGGGCAGTGTTCTGACAAAGTCTTCAATTCCAGATTCAAATATCCGTGTGTTAAATCCCTGACTTTTATAGCTACACCGATAGCCTTATACACATGAGTTCTTCGGTACGTTCTGGGCGCAGTTGCTCTCGTGTGAGTTGCAATTCTTCGGCATCGATGACCCTTACCTATATTTACGCTGAGTCCACTGCCGTCCTTGGGCCATTGGCAACTTTTTCTGAACCTCATTCATACGATCTCTGCGATAAACACTCTGCGCGGCTTACCGTTCCGCAAGGTTGGAATGTCATCAAGCAAGCTGTAGATGAAAATCAGAGTGGACCAAGTGAAGACGATCTCATGGCAATCGCCGATGCTGTCCGTGAGGTAGCTCTGAATTCTCACGCCACGACAACTGATGTCTCAACAACTACTTCACAATCAAGCGTGGGCAGACGCGGGCATTTGCGCGCAGTGCCTTCCTAATTTCACTTCTGCATCCTCAATTCTTTACGATACCTTCATGAGCGCATCGATATTTAAGGCCTATGACATCCGTGGGTTAGTAGATGAAGAACTCACGCCAGATTTTGCATTTGCCACCGGCGTTGCCTTCGCTCGCTTCTTAGAAATTGAACGTGAACCAGGAACCGTTGCCATTGGCGAAGATATGCGTCCATCTTCCCCCACGCTGGCAACTGCATTTTCAGCAGGTGTTACTTCTCAAGGCCTAGATGTCATTCGTATCGGACTTGCCTCCACAGATATGTTGTATTTCGTTGCCGGAAAGTTAAATCTGCCAGGTGCGATGTTTACCGCAAGCCATAATCCTGCTGCATACAATGGAATCAAACTCTGCTTTAGCGGTGCACGTCCCATAGGTAAAGAATCGGGCTTGTTAACAATCGAAAAGTTCGTTTATGAAGGCACTCCCATGGCGATGAGAAATGTCGGTGTCGAGAAATCGAAGAATATGCTGGAGGAATATGTCGATCATTTACGCACCTTGGTCGATGTTTCACAGATTCGCCCTTTGAAAATAGTTATCGATGCGGGTAACGGCATGGGCGGATACACAGCACCAGCTGTCTTTAAGAGACTTAACGCAGAAGTAATTGAGCTCTTCTTTGAATTAGATGGTTCTTTCCCTAATCACGAAGCCAACCCGATTGATCCAAAGAATCTCGTTGACTTACAAAAGGCGGTGAAGAAACATGGTGCAGATATCGGGCTCGCATTCGATGGTGATGCCGATCGCTGTTTCCTTGTTGATGAAAAGGGAGCACTTGTCAATCCATCTTCTTTGACATCACTGATTGCATCTCGCGAGCTAGTTAAGTATCCCGGGTCAAATATTATTTATAACCTCATCTCTTCGCGAGCAGTGAAAGAAGTCGTGGAAGAAAACGGCGGAACGGCGGTTCGTTCACGTGTGGGCCATTCGTACATTAAAAAGCTCATGGCCGAAACAGATGCCGTATTTGGTGGAGAACACTCAGGCCATTTCTACTTTAGAGATTTTTGGAAGGCAGACTCTGGAATGCTGGCCGCGCTACATGCAATTGCCGCACTCGGTGAAAGCAAGAAGTCACTCTCCACAATTCTTAAGCCATTTAACAGATATCACTCAAGTGGAGAGATTAACTCGACAGTCTCTGATTCGGCTGCCTCGATGGAAACTATCCAGCAAAAATTTGAAGCAGATAGTGATGTAGAAATGGATCATCTTGATGGTCTGACTGTCAGCGCCAAAGACTGGTGGTTTAATCTTCGGGCCTCTAATACCGAGCCACTCCTTCGACTCAACGTTGAGGCTTCTACCGAAGGACGCATGGAGAAGGTTCGCGATGAAGTTCTCAAGGCGATACGAAGCTAAGTCTGTTTCACCCTTTTTCCCGGAGTCCACTAAACTAATTCCCTAGCCGACTAGCACAGTAGAGCCCTACGCCGAAGGTCAAGCGAAAAAGACAATCCTCATAGTCAATTGAGGAACTACCTAGGGAGATATGTTTTCATGACACAAGTAACAACAATTCCAAAGCACGATATAGCCGACGCTTCACTTGCTGCCGAGGGGCGCAAGCGCATCGAATGGGCAGAGCGCAACATGCCGGTCCTTGCACAAATTCGTGAACGATTTGAAAAGTCACAACCATTTACTGGCGTACGAATCGCAGCATGTATGCACGTCACAACTGAGACCGCTAACTTGATGCGTGTTCTTAAAGCTGGCGGCGCTGAAATTGCGCTCTGTGCTTCTAACCCATTGTCTACCCAAGATGACACAGCTGCAGCTCTTGTTCATGAATACGGAATCTCTGTATTTGCACGTAATGCAGTTGATCGTGATGGGTACTACTCACACATCAATGCTGCACTCGACATCGAACCTCACCAAGTATTCGATGATGGTTGCGATCTAGTAAACACACTTCACACAACTCGCAAGGAGCTCCTACCAAATATCGCTGGTGGCTGCGAAGAGACCACTACTGGAGTTATTCGCCTTAACCAGATGGCAAAAGATGGTGCACTCACATTTCCGATGATCGCAGTCAATGACACAGACACAAAGCACATGTTTGATAATCGCTATGGCACAGGTCAATCAACTCTTGATGCAGTCTTCCGTGCAACAAACTTCTTACTTGCAGGACGCATTGTCGTTGTTGCAGGATTTGGGTATTGCGGAAAAGGTGTTGCAGAGCGCGCAAAGGGCATGGGTGCAGATGTAGTTGTGACAGAAATTGACCCAACTAAGGCACTCGATGCGATGATGCAAGGCTTCCGCGTGATGCCGATGTTAGATGCAGCCAAAGTTGGTGATGTATTTATCACGGTCACCGGTAACCGCGATGTACTGCGCGATGAACACTTCGCAGCGATGAAAGATGGCGCAATCATGGCTAACTCAGGTCACTTTGATATCGAAATCGATGTTGCTTGGCTAGAGCAGAACTCAAAACAGAAGAATGCCAAGATGCGTCACCAGACCGATGAATACGTGATGAAAGATGGTCGCCGCTTACTTCTTCTAGCTGAAGGTCGCTTGGTAAACCTAGGCGCAGCAGAAGGTCACCCAGCATCAGTGATGGATATGTCATTCTCTGATCAGGCCCTGACTGCGGAATACCTCGTTAAGGAAGCAAAGAATCTTCCTGCCGGAGTACATGAAGTCCCAATATATATCGATAAGGAAGTTGCGGCGTTGAAACTCATTTCAATGGGTGGACGTATCGATGTACTCACACCAGCTCAAGATATGTACCTTAATTCTTGGGAGCACGGTTCATAAATGATCGTTGATATTGCATGACACTCATCATGGTCGTCGATGACGATCAAGATCTCGCCGAAATGCTGGGAATTGTTCTTACAAGTTCTGGCTTCGATGTAGATATGGTGAGTAGAGGAGATGAGGCGCTGGAGGTATTTAGAAATAATCCTCCGGACCTCGTCTTACTTGATGTCATGTTGCCAGGAATAGATGGCATAGAGGTCTGTCGACTAATTAGAAAAGAGTCGATGGTGCCAATCGTGATGCTCAGCGCCAAGGGGGAGACCCAAGATGTTGTGCGGGGGCTTGAAGCAGGCGCCGATGACTACATGCAGAAACCATTTCGGGACAAGGCTGAACTCATTGCGCGTATTCGCACTCGTTTGCGTCGCACCAATTCTGATGTGACCGGCCTTCTTTCAATCGGTGACATCACTATCGATGTGACAGCCCACGAAGTTCGTCGCGGTGCGACTCTCATTCAGCTAACTCGTCTTGAATTTGATTTGCTGGTCGCTCTAGCAAAAGACCCAGGTCGGGTGTTTACACGCGATGCGCTCTTAAGTGAGGTCTGGGGCTACCGACAAACAACTGATACGCGATTGGTCAATGTGCACGTGCAGCGACTTCGTTCAAAGGTTGAACACGACGCCGACCGTCCAGAAATCATCATGACGGTTCGTGGCGTGGGCTATAAGGCGGGCGGAGCCGCTTAACATGAACCGTTTACGACGGTCACTCAAACATTCACTAGCAACCCGAGTGATTCTCTCAACTCTCTTTCTGTCTCTAACTGTCGTATCGCTTACCGGTTCTGCGCTGTATTCACGTCTAGCTGATGGAATCCTGGCAACTAGCCTGAATTCTTCACTGGCTGAAGCTCGATACACATTTTTTAATGCTGAATACCAGGTACTTGCATCGCAGTCGATGACAGTTCAAGCCCGTAAAGAAGCTCTCGCTGAATTCGTTGTGAGAACTTCGACCCAAGGAATTAATGAGGAGCGTCGAGAAGTAATTTTTGCGAAGTCTCCAGGAGGACCTACTACAGCAAATTCTTATGAGATGTCTTCGAATGTCATTAAGAACTCATCCATTCCTAAAGATCTTCGCGCCCAGATCAAAAAAGATGCCAAACTTCATTATGCCTACGGTCCTGCACGATATAACAACGGAGAGAGTATTGACTCTCTCTTTGTGGGTCAGAGAATTATTATTCCGACTGGGGGGCGATACGAGATTTACATCATCTTTTCTCTCAAGAACCAGACGGCAACAGTAGATCTCATCAAGAACTCACTTCTGATTACTGGAATCGCTCTGATCTTTCTCATCGGACTTATCACCTGGCTCGTAGTGCGACAAGTGGTTCGACCGGTGCGTGAAGCAGCACGTATCGCTAATCAGTTTACGCAGGGAGACTTCACTCAGCGGATGAAAGTTGTTTCAACCGATGAGATGGCAACGCTGGCAATTTCTTATAATGAAATGGCCCTATCTATTGAAGAGCAAATCACTCGACTAGAGCATCTCTCACGTGTACAGCAGCGTTTTGTTTCAGATGTCACCCACGAACTACGAACTCCTTTGACCACACTGCGTATGGCATCAGAGGTAATCCACATCCAGCGCAGCTCTTTTGATCCACTCGTCGCCCGAAGTTCTGAGCTACTGGTTGCTCAACTAGATAGATTCGAGCGGTTGCTCGAAGACCTACTTGAAGTAAGTCGTTTCGATGCCGAAGTTGCTGTGCTCGAACCTGTCGATTTTGATGTCATTGGTCTTATTAATCGATGTGCCACTGATTTAGATCTAGCTAGCAATGTGCCAACACAGCAAGTAGAGGTGGTAGCTGATCAGGAATTTGTCAGCATAAATGCCGATATCCGCAGAGTTGAGCGCATTATGCGCAATCTTTTGTCAAACGCACTCGATCATGCAGAAGGAAAGAAGGTTCTTGTGAGTGTCATTGCTACCGATACTGAGGTTGGTATTGGTGTTCGAGATTACGGCTCAGGACTTGATGAATCTGCCCTCACTCGCGTCTTCGACCGGTTCTGGCGAGAAGGTCCATCACGTGCTCGAGTGCGCGGTGGAACTGGTTTGGGTCTTTCCATCGCACTTGAGGATGCGCGACTTCACAATGGCGAATTAGATGCGTGGGGACGTCCCAACCAAGGAGCTCATTTTGTTCTCACCTTGCCCCGCAAGGCTGGCGAATTGATAAATTCAAGACCAATCAAGGCGACACCAAAAGATTTCCACCAAGAGGTTTTTTATCAATAACCGCTAGCTGTCATTGCAGCATGATGGCCAGATGAATCTGCTCACATCACTTGAGGAGATAATTTTCCCAGTTCGTTGTTTAGGTTGTGGCGCCCTAGGTTTAGAGATCTGTTCGCAGTGCAGAAAATTCTGGCAGCCGAGAATTTATAGATCCCACTCTCGCCAGAAACCACATTTCCCGATTTATTCTTCCATTCCCTATTCACCGATTGCCGGAAAAGTTTTATTAGCCGCAAAAGAACATGCATTGCGACGAGCAGATGAGCTAATGGTGAGCGCACTTTCTCATTCGCTTTCGTTCTGTTTACAAGAGCAAGGATTGGGATTTTTAGTGCCAATTCCTTCGCGAAAATCTGTTGCGAGATTACGAGGGAGACAATTCATTTACGAATTAACCAGAGAGATTGGCAGTAGTGCACGAGTGCCAACCCGTGAGTTGTTGACTCACACCAGAGTGGTCAAAGATCAATCAAAGCTCGATGCAAAGAAGCGAGTAGAAAATTTGGAAGGGTCACTGGCATCCCTGCGTTATCACAGTGGAAAGGCAATCATTGTCGATGACCTCGTCACAACGGGGGTGACTTTGCAGGAGGCGGCCCGCGCATTGCGTGCTGCAGGCATTGAGGTTTCGGCTGCGATTACAGCTTGCGTGGCAGAACCTCTACGATAAGGGGGCTCGAATAGGGCGCCCATTGCAAGTGATTGGGATTGGCAAGTGGAAGGTAGGCTAATGGCTTCAATTCTCGACCGCATCATGCGAGCTGGCGAAGGAAAAATTCTTCGTGACTTAAGCAAGGTCGTCGAAAAGGTCTACGCCTTCGAAAGTTCAATCTCTGCACTTGCTGATGACCAACTGCGAGCAAAGACTGAAGAATTTAAGAAACGCCTAACGCAAGGCGAAACACTCGATGATTTACTTCCTGAGGCATTTGCCGTTGTTCGCGAAGCCGCAAAGCGCACACTTGGCCAACGTCACTATGACGTTCAAATCATGGGTGGGGCGGCGCTTCACCGTGGCAATATCGCAGAAATGCGCACTGGTGAAGGAAAGACTCTCGTTGCAACACTTCCCTCATATCTCAATGCCCTAGCAGGACGTGGAGTCCACGTTGTTACAGTCAATGATTATTTGGCTGAACGTGACAGCGAATGGATGGGCCGTGTTCACCGATTCCTAGGTCTAAGCGTTGGAGTAATTCTTAACAGCATGACATCTGCAGAACGTCGTGCGGCATACTCTTCAGATATTACTTATGGAACAAACAATGAATTTGGTTTTGATTATCTTCGCGACAATATGGCATGGTCACTCGAAGACTGTGTGCAGCGTGATCACTACTTCGCAGTTGTCGATGAAGTTGACTCGATTCTTATTGACGAGGCACGCACACCGCTAATCATTAGTGGGCCGGCCGATAAGGCAACGAAGTGGTATGTCGAGTTTGCCAATATTGCAACTAAACTACAACGCGATTCACACTATGAAGTAGATGAGAAGAAGAAGACCGTTGGAATCCTCGAAGACGGCGTTACCAAGGTGGAAGAACTGCTTGGGATTGAGAATCTATATGAAGCCGCCAATACAACCCTGATTGGTTATCTCAATAACTCAGTCCGTGCGAAAGAACTCTTTAAGCGCGATAAAGATTATGTAGTAATGAATGGCGAGCTTCTTATTGTTGATGAGCACACTGGCCGCATGCTGGCAGGTCGTCGTTATAGCGAAGGTCTACATCAAGCACTTGAAGCAAAAGAGCGCATTGAAATTAAAGATGAAAACCAAACCCTTGCCACAATTACACTTCAAAATTACTTCCGACTCTACGAAACTATTTCTGGAATGACTGGAACGGCTGTTACAGAAGCTTCGGAATTTCATCAAATTTATAAGCTTGGTGTTGTTCCAATTCCAACTAATCGCCCGATGCAACGTATTGATGAAGCTGATTTAGTCTACAAATCTGAGGCAGGAAAGTTTGCATCTGTTACTCGCGACATTGTTGAGCGTCATCGCAAGGGCCAACCGGTATTGGTTGGAACCGTCAGCGTTGAAAAATCAGAAGAACTTTCGGCATTCCTTAAAAAAGCAGGCGTCCCTCACGAAGTTCTCAATGCTAAGCATCACGAGCGGGAAGCGGCAATCATTGCTCGCGCTGGAACTAAAGGCGCCGTTACTGTTGCGACAAATATGGCAGGACGCGGAACCGACATCATGCTGGGTGGAAACCCAGAGTTTATGGCTGACTTTGAATTACAGCGCAAGGGAATTTCACCGGTAGATAACGCAACTGAATATGAAGCTGCCTGGCCAGCTGAGATTGCAAAGCAAAAAGCTGCAATTGCCAAGGAGCATGAAGAAGTTGTCGCACTCGGTGGGCTCTATGTTCTTGGAACTGAGCGACATGAGTCCAGGCGTATCGATAATCAGCTCCGTGGACGATCAGGACGTCAAGGCGATCCTGGTGAATCTCGTTTCTACCTCTCACTGCAAGATGATTTGATGCGCAGATTTAACTCTGGAATTGTTGAACGTGTATTAGGAGCAGCTGGCTTACCGGAAGATGAACCCATTGAATCAAAGATGGTTTCCAACGCAATTCGCTCAGCCCAGACACAGGTGGAAGCGCAGAACTTTGAAATCCGTAAGAATGTTCTTAAGTATGACGATGTCATGAACCGCCAGCGTGAAGTAATTTATGCAGAACGCCGCTTAGTACTTGAGGGTAAAGATATTGGAAGCCAAGTGGGCGATTTCATGGCTGACACCTTGAGTGCATACGTTCAGGTGGCAACAGCCCAGGGCTATGCCGAAGATTGGGATCTGGATCAACTCTGGGCAGCTCTCAAACTTATTTATCCGATCTCCTTTACGCCACAAGATTTAGAGAAGGAGTTTGGTTCACGATCAGCTCTGGATGTGGAGATTTTAGAGACCCGAATTCTCGATGATGCCGTTGCCGCATATGCAAAGCGTGAAGCGGCGTTAGGAGTAGAAGTCTTGCGCGAATTAGAGCGCAAAGTACTGCTCTCTGTCCTTGACCGTAAATGGCGAGAGCATCTCTATGAGATGGATTATTTGCAAGAAGGTATCGGCCTGCGTGCGATGGCACAACGTGATCCACTGGTTGAATATCAACGCGAAGGTTTTGAACTCTTCTCAGCGATGATGGATGGCATTAAAGAAGAGTTAGCCAGCCTTGTCTTTAACGTCGAAGTAACAATCGAAGGCGATGGCCGAGAAGTGAAGGCACGCGGAGTTAATGACAAGCCGGCAAATACGGCTCCACTTCGTTACACCGCAGCAGATGAAAATGGCGTTGTGACATCTGGCGAAGTCTCGCGTAATAGCCCGTGCCCATGTGGCTCTGGCAAGAAATTTAAGCGCTGCCACGGCGCTGCCTAATTCACTTTAGAGCAAGCGCAGAGCGGTGCAGAGCCAGCGTCCGTCCACACCTTCAAAACGAATAACAATTGCGCGAAGTCGATTTCCATATCTGACCGTCACAGTTGATTCACAAATACCATCTAGCGGTTCTGATTGATGGATACTTTTAATCTTTCCAATTTCACTCTGACTTCCAGTCTTATGTAATAGCTCCAGGTAGATCACGCGATGACATGAGCGAATTAATTGCGCAGGTTGCCTGCGACCAGCCCAAATTTCAAGGATGCTCACAATGAATTTCATCGTCCATTGATGTAAATCTGGCAGATCTGTGGCCGAAGATGGAATAGGCATCTCATCCGGTTCAATCTCTTCCCCGAAGGTAGAAGGAACTAGATAGAGCTTTGCCACTTGTGGTGGCATGACGGGTGTGGGGGGAGCAAATAAATCTAGAACTGGATGGCTCCATAGCGCTGGATCTTCCGTACTTGAAATCAATTGCAGATAAGGCTTGGCGCGTGGTGAGTGTTGTGTCTGTGTCTCTGTTGTCATGGGTGCACAGTGGAGTGAGTCACTCATGTAGTAATCAGCTAGAAAGATGAAATGTAGTCATCCTTTAGCTGTACTGTGCAAAAAGTGAAATCTGGTTTGCGCCCGCCCTTTTACGCTGCCGCCATGGCCCTTAAGAAGCAGAAGAACACTCGATTCATTCTCTCCATCTCACTTTTCATTGCAGCGCTCTTGGCTTCTTTTCTGATGTCGGTTGCCGCAAATCAGAAAGAGAAATATTGGGTGGCAAGTAAGCCGATTGCACCCGGAACCTCCATTGATAGCACTGACCTCAATCTCATCTCAGTCACCCTGGGGTCAGCTCGGGGAAGGTATGTATCTGCCGACATTGATCCGGTTGGCCTGATTTCACGACAGGTAATCGCATCAGGGGAGTTACTTGAAGTCGATGCACTCACACATCAATCAGCAACTGTGCGCGGAAAGCAGATTTCTTTAAGTATGCGATCGGTAGATATTCCATCACAAGTTGACGCTGGAGAAATTGTCAGCCTCTATCAGTTACACGATGAAAAGAATGGCGAAAGCTTGCAGACTCCGACCTTCATCCTTGGGAGCGTCTTCGTTGTTTCTATCGATAGGAAAGGATCAAATTTCGGGGGAGAAGTGGCAATGACAGTGTCAGTAGCTGGTGAATTTATCGCTGACGTATTAGCAGCAACGACTAGCGGTCGTTTGGTTGCCGTGCGAACACATGGCTAAGCCAGAACACACGAGTGCGATCACAGCAATTCATGGCTCTGACTTTGAAAGCTTCGCTGCAAGCACCCTATTTAGCCAAGGATGGAGCGTCTTATATCGCGCACTGGATTGGTCATCTCTTTATGAGTTTCTGCAAGGGTTAGAAAGTTATCCAGATGTATTACTCATCTCCACAGATTTAGAGGGGCTAGATCCTCAGTCACTTCATAAACTCACCACCAGTGGCATGAGAGTCTTTATCTTTCGAAAGCGTGATGAAGATTTGCACCAATTTCCAGATTCATTTGCCGAGCCCACCGTTGCCCTCGAGTTAATTGCCATGATTCGCGGTTCTATGAGAAGGCCGATGCTCAGAGTCAGTGAGCCAATCATCGAGGCGAATCGAGCACATGTCCTGGCTATTGCTGGCGCCCATGCGGGTGCTGGGTGCACATCGTTGAGCATTAATCTCGCAACAGAACTTAGCCTGTTAACAAAGAAAGTTCTCATCATCGATGGCAATGCGTTTGCTCCCGCCATTGCAATTCTCTTAGGGCAACAAGGGTTGAACTCAGCGAAGAGTTCTCAGAAAATTGGTAGTAATCTCTGGGCGCTAGAAGTCACACAAGAGAACATCGCTGAATCGATCACATTGCTCGACGCTGCCAAGATGGAGTTTGATTACATCATCATCGATGCTGGTGTCATTACCGAACTTGCGCAAGTACTCCGTGGGCAACGTTGGACTGGCGAGATTCTGGTATGGATTACTTCCCAGGCCGATGAACTATGGATTATCTCTAAATCTAACCGAGTGGGAGTCGAGCGGCTTCGCAAAATTTCACACGCGCTTTCACAAAATTCAATAAAGCCCGCAATCTCCTTTGTGCAAGCCGCGTCGGCTCAAGGCAAGAAAGGTGCGATCTATGACGAAGCTTTTTTGGCGGCTGCAAGGACGATTGGTCCCAAGAAAATTCATCAGTACCCGGCAGATTCTCGTTCGATACTAGTGGCTGAGAATGAGCAGGCATCACTCTATGAATCTAATGAGCGAAGCCTGCTCCGCAAGAGTATCGCCAGTTTGACCGGTGAAGTGGGGGGATAAGTTCTTATAGGCTAAGCACATGCGTGCATACATCGGTGTTACCGCTTCTGAAATTCAAGAATTTCTCCAATCGGGGGAGTTCGATGTCAGTGATGCCTATGCCGCTACCCCCACATTTATATCTGGCAATAGCGATCTTGATGAAGAAGAAATTGAATACACCCTTTCACTGATTGCAGCTGAAGATGCAGTGGAGCTACTAGGTACTGCTATTGGCATGGCCTGTGTGCTAGCCCTGGAAGTTCCTGAATCAATCATTGCGGCAGAGCATGAACTCTCAATCTCACTTTCCGCTCCTTTGCAGTGGGATTACGTGCAATGCTGTTTCCAAGTTTCAGCTGATGGTCAGGAACTGACCTGGTTTGCTACCCAAGAGATTGCCAGCAATCTGGCAACGTGGCTTTCCTAGGAATTCCCCAGATGGCATCGATTGAAGAATTTGTTAAGCAGCGAAGCCCGCTGACTGATATTCATATCCACCGCCTGCGCGAACTAATCGCTGATTGGCAACTTCTTTCAGATTTATCTTTCGCTGACCTCATTCTCTGGGTTCCACTGCGCAAAGATTTTAAGAGCAGGCCCACCGGTTACGTTGCAGTTGCGCACATCAGACCCACAACTGCGGCAACCCTCTTTCCACTTGATGTCATCGGGGATGAAATCGCACATGGTGCGCGCAAATATATAGATCAAGCACTTGCTAGTGCTGAAATTGTCAGAGATACAGAGCCAGAGCCAATGGGTGAGTTCTCTGTCAAAGAAGAGACAATCCCAGTCTTAGTTGATGGCCTTGTTGTTGCTGTTATTTCGCGCCATAGAAATGCCGAACTCATGCGCCAACCCAGCCGCCTAGAACTTAATTATCGCGAGATTGCACATAATTTATATCGGATGATTACGGAAGGAAGTTTTCCATACCCAGATGCCGGATCACTTTTTGACCCGGCACCGCGCGTGGGAGATGGATTAATTCGCCTTGATGTTAACGGTGTTGTCTCCTATGCAAGTCCGAATGCACAGTCAGCATTTAGCCGCTTAGGGTGGGTAAAGGAAGTTGAAGGCAGTGAGCTGGGAACACTTGCACAATCACTTGCGCAACACAGTGCCGATGCCCAAGAGGAGAGCATCGCTGGGGCACTTACTGGTAAATCACTGAAACGAGTTGAGATTGAAAATGCTGGTGGAACCATCTCATTTACCGTCCTTCCGCTGATTCAAGGTGAAAACCGGATTGGAGCTATTGTTTTACTTAATAACGTCACTGAGATTCGCAGACGTGAGCGAGAACTAGTAACAAAGGATGTGACTATCCGCGAGATTCACCACAGAGTAAAGAATAATTTGCAGACTGTCTCCGCTCTCCTTAGATTGCAAGCTCGCCGCATCAATGATCCAAACGCTAGTGCGGCACTTAACGAGGCGGTTCGTCGGATTGCATCTATTGCCTTGGTGCATGAAACTCTTTCTAATACTCCCGATGCATCAGTGGGCTTTGATCAGGTGCTAGATAGCCTGGTCACCCACGCACTAGAGCTGAGCCCGCGCATGAATGAATTGCGCATCGAGCGAACCGGCACCCTGGGCTCACTTGACCCACGAATTGCAACACCGCTAGCCCTAGTGATTACCGAACTCATTCATAACGCCCTCGAACACGGATTAGCTGAGGAGGGTTCAGTGCTCGGAATTCATGTCGATTGCCAGAATTCAGAGATTCAAGTGATCATTTCAGATGATGGGGTGGGCCTACCGGCAGGATTTAATATCGCCGAATCCCCAAACCTTGGTCTGCAAATTGTGCGCACACTGACCGAAAATGAACTCAGTGGCACACTCTCATTAGTCTCTGATCAAGCACAGACGAAAGCTATTGTGGTTTTCCCCAACACTAAGTAAAAATTAGTGGTTAGGAAAGCCCGTTATCTATCAAGCGAGCACGGTTACGAGCAGCGCGACGTTTAAGGGCGCGACGTTCATCTTCTGACAACCCGCCCCACACTCCTGCATCTTGACCTGACTCCAGCGCCCAAGCAAGGCATGGATCTTTTACGATGCAGCGGTTACATACCTTCTTAGCCTCTTCAATCTGGCTAATTGCGGGGCCAGTATTTCCAACAGGGAAGAAGAGCTCAGGATCTTCATCGCGACACGCAGATTGATGTCTCCAGTCCATGGCTCACCCCTTTCAATTCCAGAAATAAATGTGTGCGCAACTAGTGCGCGCAAGAAGGTAATTCTCCCTGTTACTACAAAGATAAACAAGAAGGAAGGCGAAAAGATTTCGTACTTTGTAGTGATTTATATCCCTCTTGCGCTCTTTGCGTTATGAAAAGATTGAGCGCAGTTGGTGCTAGTGCCCCCGACAGGAATCGAACCTGTGCACCTGCCTCCGGAGGGCAGTGCTCTATCCCCTGAGCTACGGGGGCGCAGGCAGAAGGGTAGATTATCTGACTATGAGCAATAGCGAGAAAGCATATTTTGCAACAGGTTGTTTCTGGGGCGCCGAGCGCAGATTGTGGAATATTCCTGGAGTACTACAGACAAGTGTTGGCTATATGGGTGGAGCACGTCTAGATCCTTCATATGAACAAGTGTGCACAGGAGTTACCGGCCACGCTGAAATTGTGGAAGTGAGCTTTGATCCAACGAAGGTCACATATAGACGATTACTAGAAGAGTTCTGGGTGATGCATGATCCGACGTCACTGAACCGACAAGGTGGAGATGTCGGAACCCAGTATCGGAGTGCGATTTTTACAACGAGTGATTCTCAGTTGCTACAGGCAGAGGCAACACGCGATGTGTATCAGGCAGCACTTTCCCGAAAAGGTATTGGCGAGATTGTTACCGAGATCAAGAGCGAGCAAGGCATCCCTTACTATCTCGCGGAGGAGTACCACCAGCGATATTTAGCGAAGAATCCCAATGGCTATGACTGTCATTCAAGTACGGGAGTCCCATTTCCTTCGCAAGTCTCCAGTTAAGCGATTACTCTGTACCCATGACCGATAAGTTCCTGCACCCGGAGACTCTTGCAATTTCAGCAGGGCGTCCGCAAGCAGCGCCGGGCGCCGGGTTAAATACACACATCTCGCTGAACTCCACATACCGTGCCGGAGGTGACATTAATTATGGCCGCTTCGGAAATGAAAACTGGCATGACTTAGAGCATGCAATTTCGGCACTGGAAGAAGCACAGTCAACGTTGGTCTTTGCCTCAGGGATGGCGGCAATCACTGCCGTCTTTTCGCTTTTGCCACACGGAGCACCTGTGGTTGCCTCACATGAAGGCTATAGCGGCACTATGTCACTGCTCAAGCGTTATCACACTGAAGGTCGACTAGAAGTTCGCTTTGTAGATATTACAGATACAAAAGAAGTAATTAGCCAATTACAGGGCGCCGCCTTCTTATGGGTGGAATCACCAACCAATCCTGGGTTAAATGTTGCTGAAGTGGCAGTGATCATTGGCGAAGCAAAGAAGCGTAATTTGGGTGTGGGATTTGATAATACTTTTGCAACACCGCTCAATCAAAAGCCACTGACTTTTGGTGCCGATATTGTCATGCATTCAGTAGCCAAATATTTAGCAGGCCATAGTGATGTAATTTTGGGTTCACTTTCGGTCAAGGATCCTGCGCTTCATACCCGCCTCATTGAAGCCCGCACAACTCTAGGTGGCGTTGCCGGTCCTTTTGAAGTCTGGCTTGGTCTGCGCGGACTTCGCACCTTCCCACTTCGATTTAACCGTGCCCAAGAAAGTGCGGCCATCTTGGCAAAGAAGTTAGCTGGCCACCCTGCAGTGAAAAATGTTCGCTATCCCGGATTTGGTGCAGTTGTTTCATTCCAAGCTGGCGCAAGCGCCGAGCAGGCCGAAGCAATCTGTGATGCATCAACTCTGATTGCCAATGCAACAAGTCTGGGGGGAGTTGAAACCACGTGGGAGCGCCGGCGTCGGTGGGAACGCGAGAGCCATAGCGTGCCGGAGAATCTCATCCGTCTATCAGTGGGGTGCGAACATATCGATGACCTCTGGAACGATATCGACACTGCACTCACCCAGGGGTAAAGCGCGCACTTTGATTCAAAGTGGAGTATTTTTAGCCATATGAAAGCGCTCCGAAGAACCCTTGCGGCAATCACTGTTGCACTTCTTGCCTTCCGCGCTGTTGGATCATTTCTATCCTGGGTTGAAAAACAAGATGAGAATGAAACTGATGCTTGGATTGACGAAGACGAATTCGAAGAAGCGTAAATGTCTGACAACCAGTATGTAGCTGGGTCTTGCAATATTGGCACCGGAGAAATTCGCCGCCGCCAAATAGTTGCCATTATTGGAAGCGCTCTCAGCGTGAGCGCGCTTATTGGATTTATCTCAACAAGTGCCGAACCCTCGCTTCGATTAGGAATCTTTATTCCCCTGGCTGTGGCATCAATTGGCTGGGTGCAATCGAAACGAAAATTCTGTCTCGCATACGGCCTGATGGGAACATTTAATTTCGGCAAGCTGGGTCAGCTCTCGCGCGTGCAGGATAAAGCAGCGCTTGCAGCCGATCGAAAGACTGCAGTGGTCATTCTCACTCAATCACTCTCGTTAGCTGCAGTCCTCACATTAGTTGTTTATCTGCTGCCACTCTCCAACTAAATCTACTCTTACATTTTCACCCCTGTAGTGGGATGCTATTGAAATGAAAATCATCATTCATCCTCGCCATGCAGAACTCGCTAGTGACTTTTCATCGATAGCAGAAGAGAAATTACTCTCTATGAATCGCTTTAGTGTGACGATAGACCGCATTGAGGTGGAAGTACTGCATGAGGCAAACCCGCGACAGGGAAAACATTCTCATAAGGTGGTTATTACTTCACACGGTTCAGGTCCGCTACTGCGAGCAGAGGCTGCCTCATTTAACGACGTGGCAGCATTTGATGATGCAATAAAGAGTATTGAATTACAAATTAGAAAAATACATGAACGCGAGAAGAGCCATGATCGTCACACCTTGCGTACTATGAAAGTCGATGCGCAAGACTAATTAACGGAATTGTTTCTCTTTTCTATCTTGCTTTTCTTTTTGTTTCGCTGAATTTTTCTGCACGCGCATTGGATCTATTGGCGGTATAGGCGGTTGGCCAAGTGCGATGATTGCACTCTCTCGAGCATAAATTGCGGCAGCAACTGCGCCTTTCTTTACCGTAATGACAGAAATCTTTTGCTCTGGCTTACTTGCAATTTGCATGGCAGATCGAGCATCTTGATTAGCTTTATTAATAGCCAGAGAAAAACTCTGGTTTATTTCACGCATTTGCTGGTCGCGAAGTTGCATCGCTTGGTTAAAGGCATCCATATCTCGCTGGAATTGTTCGAGGACCCCTGAAGGCAGAGGAGGTGGTGTCCGTTGATCTGCTACAGCAGATAGAGAGAAAGAAGAGAACGAGCAGAGAGTGAAGATAACCACTGCGGATATGCCTCTTCTCATGGCTTAATAGTATTAAAGAGGTGGTGTGAATCTTCTGTGAATCACCTAGCGGTTTCGTGTGCAAGGGCGTGAAGTGGTAGAAAAAGTGGGAATTGCGTGAAAGGCTGGGTACATGAGCCAACTCATCATGATTATTGACGACGAAGTCGGAGTCCGCGAGGTGCTCGCCGATGCCTTCAAACTTGCTGGATTTGAAACTGTCGTGGCAGCTGATGCCATGGTTGCCCTTACTTTGCTTCGCACAACCAAACCAGATCTTCTTGTGGTTGATATCAATATGCCCATGATGGATGGCTTTGAATTTATTGAACGCATCAGAAGTACAGGAGATAACACTCCTGCACTGATGCTAAGTGCGCGCGGTGACCGAGCCGACATTACTCGTGGATTAACTCTGGGTGCCGATGACTATGTGACAAAACCATGGCGCGGTCTAGAAGAACTCGTGCTTCGAGTAAGAGCCATCTTGCGAAGAACTCAATTTACAGTTACTTCTGATACGAGCTTAAGCAGTGGTCCCATTAAACTTGATAACGACACACATCAAGTCACATTTAACGGCGAGGTAGTGGAGTTATCTCCGACAGAATTTCGCCTGCTTCATGTATTACTCGAAAGCAAGGGACGGGTATTGACTAAGACTTATTTACTCGATGAGGTCTGGGGAATCACCTTTGAATCTGAGAGCACAGTTGTAGATACCTATATCTCCTACCTGCGAAAGAAATTACATCGCGATGGATATGAAGGCATAAAGACGATTAGAGGGGTCGGCTTCCAACTTCTTACGGAGAAGAGTTGAAGATCTCAAACAGCACCAGGACCAGCATATTCACAGTTTTGCTGGTCACAGTAGTCACCTTGGGAATTGGTAGCTACTCCGCTTTTCATACCCGTAGCGCTGAATTATCTGAGGTAAATGCCTCACTCGATTTTGTGGCACAAGAGGCGATAGATAACCCGGAGCAGTCAATTGGCGCAGCTCTCTTTGCGATTGAGCAGCTCACTCTTAATGCAACGCTGACGCTTTTAACCGAGGAGGGTCAAGAGACTGTAGTTCGTGAGTCCTCTTTGAGTTATCTAGGAGCCCCTGCAAAAGATCTCATCGAAAAGGCAACCGCCCGCCCGGTGTCAATAAAATCTGGTGATCCCTATCAATTGCGAGCAGTGCGTCTTGATGACGAAGATTTCTTATTGATTGCCCGATCCACTAACGCGATAGATGAACACTTTGAGGTCAATCTCCGTGCATTAGGAGTTGTTACTTTTTTTGTCGATCTCATCGCAGGAGTATTACTCTTTTTCTTCTTTAGGCGAGCTAACCGCCGAGATGAATATGCATCCCTTGCTCGTATGCAGGAATTTCTGGGCGATGCATCTCATGAATTGCGCACCCCACTCACCGTGGTCAAAGGTTATGTGGAGATGCTGAGTAAGAAACAGCTGGTAACGGCTGAAGATCAAGATCGTGCATTTACTCGCGTGGGAACGGAAATCAATCGGATGGAGAATCTGATTCAAGATTTACTGCTTCTTGCCGAACTAGGTGAGAGTGGAAGTCGAGATATTGAAAAAATGGATGTGAGTGAGTTATTAAGCGCTCATGGCACTGACTTCACGACTCTTAATCCTGGGCGCAAGGTAGTCTTAAAAATTGAGAATGACTTGGCGGTAGTGGCTTCCAGAGATTATCTCTCTCGATTTATCCAAAATGCTTTTACCAACATCATGCGCCACACCAGTGCAGATGCTGCGGTAACAATCACATGTAGTAAATCTGGAAAGAACGTCCTGATTATGATTGAAGATGCCGGGCAAGGATTACCTGAGGGTGCTTACGCTGAGAATATTCGTTCACTCAATCGATTTGATAAGTCTCGCTCGCGCGAAAATGGTGGTTCGGGGTTGGGTATGAGCATCATGTCTGCCGTTATTGAAAAACTGAACGGCACCTTCTCGCTACGCAAGAGCGCCCTGGGCGGCTTGGCGGTAGTGGCGAGCCTTCCTTTAGCTAAAGACTAAACTTGTCCCTGTGAGCGATGCCAATCTCGAAGATGTATTTGTTGAGCTCACCGAGAAATTTAAGGACACTAACTCCTTAGTCAGGGTTGTCCTCTCGGGTCGGCGCAGAAACATGCAGACTGCGCACGAGCGAATTGATCTGCGCCCTGTTTTGATTAAAGATTCCATTGCGATTCAAGTCAGCCATAGTGATGGTCGCCAGATGACAACGACGAATTATGCAGTAGGGCAAGCACCCTTTAGCGAATTAATGCGCTCTGGTTATGCCAATATTCTGCTAGAACAGACTCACCAATCAATCAGTGTGCGAATTACGAAAAAGGGTGAAGCACTCATCCACCGCGAATCAACCGAGCGCGAACAAGAGCTTTCACATGACCGCAGTAAGTCGCGATTACTTGATCCATCTGACCCCTATCTGATTGCAATTGGAATTTCTGATGCCCAAGGTAATCTCAAAGCGAGTAAGTCAGATAAATACAAGCAGGTAGAAGAATTCTTGCGCTTACTCACCCCAACGCTAACAAGTGCAATCAAGGCCGGGCATATTACCCAACCGAGTGATGCCAAGCCTTTAACTATCGTAGATCTTGGTTGTGGCCATGCTTATCTAACATTTGCGGCTCATCAATACCTACGTAGTCAAGGCATGCCAGTGAAGGTTGTTGGCATTGATGTTCGCACCTCTGCTCGAGATCGCAACAATGAGATAGCCAAGCAATTAGGAATCTCTTCGAGTATCGAGTTTCGAGCTGAGGAGATAGCAGATACCACTCTTGCTAGCGCTGACATCGCCATCGCACTTCATGCATGTGACACCGCAACTGATGATGCAATTGCCTGGGCGATTAACTCTGATGCCAAGCTGGCTTTGATAGCACCTTGTTGTCATCATGATATTCAGGCACAGATGAACGAGATTCCGCAGCCATGGTCGATCATTACCCGCAACGGAATTATGAAAGAACGCCTAGGAGATTTACTTACCGATGGCCTACGCATGCAGATCATGAAATTGCGTGGCTATCGGGTAGAGGCGATTGAATTTATTGGGGGAGAGCACACCCCCAGAAATCTCATGATTCGCGCAGTAAAGACCGGTGCCGGGGTGGACGCATCAGAAAAGCAGAGATATGACGAGATGCTGGCGCTCTGGAAAGTTAAACCTGCGCTAGCAACGCTGATCAAAGGTTAGACTTCGCACTATGTCCAAAGTCCTTGCATCACTTCCTATCGGTGAAAAAGTCGGAATCGCCTTTTCTGGCGGACTCGATACCTCTGTCGCCGTTGCTTGGATGCGCGCAAAAGGTGCGGTGCCATGCACCTACACCGCAGATCTTGGCCAATATGACGAGACCGATATTGATTCGGTTCCAGTTCGCGCTAAAGAATACGGCGCAGAAATTTCACGACTTGTTGATTGCAAGACCCCACTTGTTGAGGAAGGTCTTGCTGCTATTGCCTGCGGAGCTTTTCATATTCGTTCTGGCGGTAAGGCCTATTTCAATACAACACCACTTGGCCGCGCCGTAACCGGAACCCTGCTGGTTCGTGCGATGTTGCATGACAAGGTTGAAATCTGGGGAGATGGTTCTACCTATAAAGGTAATGACATCGAACGTTTCTATCGCTATGGACTGCTTGCAAATCCCAATCTTCGTATCTATAAGCCATGGCTCGATGCTGATTTCGTGCGCGAACTCGGTGGCCGCAAAGAGATGTCACAGTGGTTAGTTGCCAACAATCTGCCATATCGCGACAGCACAGAAAAGGCTTATTCAACTGATGCAAATATCTTGGGTGCAACCCATGAGGCAAAGGATTTAGAGAACCTCGATGCCTCCATTGAGATTGTTACTCCCATTATGGGCGTGAAGTTCTGGGATCCTTCAGTATCAATTGCATCTGAAGATGTGAAGATTGAATTTGTGCAAGGTCGCCCGGTGGCAATTAATGGAAAACGTTTTAGTGATGTCGTGGCGCTGATGAATGAAGCAAATAAAATTGGTGGTCGCCATGGCCTTGGAATGAGTGATCAGATTGAAAATAGAATTATCGAAGCTAAGTCTCGTGGAATCTATGAGGCTCCAGGAATGACGCTGCTCTTTATTGCCTATGAGCGACTCATCTCTGCAATTCATAATGAAGACACGATTGCGAACTACCATGCAGAAGGTCGCAGACTGGGTCGCTTACTCTATGAAGGACGCTGGCTTGATCCACAGAGTTTGATGCTCCGTGAATCACTCACACGTTGGGTTGCATCGGCTGTTACCGGCGAAGTCACACTTCGTCTGCGCCGTGGTGATGATTATTCAATCATCAACACAACTGGACCTGCCTTGAGTTATCACCCAGATAAGTTATCGATGGAGCGCACTGAAGATGCTGCCTTTGGACCAACAGATCGCATTGGGCAGTTAACTATGCGTAATTTAGATATTGCCGATACCCGGGCAAAGTTAGAGATGTATCGCGATCAAGGCCAACTCGGTGGCGGAGATTTCAACCTGATTAAGGAGTTAGAAAATTAATAAGACCACTCGCAAAGCAATAGCTGGCGTCATTGCCGCCTCACTCATTGGACTCACCGTCCTAGTTGGTCTCAACGTTACCGAAGGAGAAGAGATGTCAGGTGCAACAGTGCTGCCAATAGTTTCGGCAGTAGCAGGGGAAGTTCCCACAATTTCAAAGCCAGAAGGTAGCGCGCCAACCGAGCTCACTACCAAAGACATCATCGTTGGAACCGGGGCAGAAGTTCTTCCGACATCTACTTTGACTGTTCACTACACACTCATGGCGTGGTCAACTGGAAAAATCATTGAGTCATCATGGAGCGGTCAGCCAGCAACATTTCCGTTAGCGGGGGTAGTTGAAGGTTGGCAGAAAGGTTTGCCTGGTGCCCAGGAGGGCGGACGTAGATTGCTGATTCTTCCACCAGAAATGGGATATGGCGCAGCTGGTTCTGGACCTATTGGTCCGAATGAAACTCTTGTCTTTTCTGTCGACATTATTGGTGTCTCTTAAAGAAATAGTTTTACTTCTTAAGCCAAACTGTGGTGCCGGCCGGAATTTTGCCGTCGGTGAGTGGGTGGGAAGAGATGAGAATTTCCCCTTTCGGCATTGGATAACTTTCACCACGGAAGTTGGTGATGCAATGCCAGCCATTTGGCCGTGAGAAGTGCAAGACGGAAGAATTGCCAGTCTTATGCCACTTTATCTTTTCTTCAGTAATCAGTGATTTACGAAGTCCCAGTGCGATGCGATAAATAGAGAGCGCCGAGTTCGGATCATTCTCTTCTGCTTCTACTGAGTAATCTGCAAACCAAGACGGTTGCGGCAAGTGCGCACCCCCTGTTCCAAAACCAAAAGAAGAACCTGATTTCTGCCACGGCAGGGGCACGCGGCAGCCATCTCGCCCCTTATCAATTTTGTTATTGCGCAGGTATTGCGGATCTTGAATCTGACTTGCTGGAATATCAGTGACTTCGTGCAGGCCTAACTCTTCACCTTGATACAAATATGTACTACCAGGAAGAGCCAAAATAAATAGCGTTGCCGCAAGTGCATTCTGTGTGCCAGCGGCTGCATCTAGTGGATGAGAAGTTCCATCGGAGAGCATCCATGAACGACGATCCACCGCTGAATTAAGCCCCATCTTTGTTGCATGGCGGATTTGATCGTGGTTTGAAAGTGTCCATGTGCAAGAAGATTTGTTCTTTAGGGCAAGCTCCAGCGCATCTTGCACGCTCTCTTTATACGCAGCTGCTTCAAAGGGGGTCTCAATGAAACGGAAATCAAAACATTGCCCCAAAGTCTTCGTGCTGGCATAGAGTGGAAGGCGATCTGGGTGCACAAATGCTTCCGCCACGGCTACTCGTGGTGGGTCATACTGGTTAAATAGTTTGCGCCATTGCTTGTAAATCTTAAAGAGTTCATCACGGTCGGCCAGGATGCCTTTGCCCTTATTACCTCGTTCTTCTAGGCTTTCAAAGACCGGCAGGCTACGAAGTGGCTCAGATAGATCTTTCTTCAGCGCATGTGCCACATCAATACGGAAACCATCGACTCCGCGATCGGCCCAGAACTTCAGTGTCTTAAGGAATTCCTTTTCCACTTCTGGGTTATCCCAATTGAAATCTGGTTGTTCTGGAGCAAACCAATGCATGTACCACTGGTTACCTTTGCCACCCATTACTGATTCATGGGTCCAGGCACTTGGTGCAAAATGTGAAACCCAATCAGTGGGTGGCAGCTCGCCATTTTCACCTTTTCCATCTCGGAAGATGTAACGATTGCGCGCTTTAGAGCCAGGCTGAGCTTCGATTGCTTCCTTAAACCACACATGCAAATTTGAAGAGTGGTTAGGAACGATATCGACAAATACTCGGATACCAACCTTATGAAGCTCGGCAAGTAACTCATCGAAATCTGCAAGAGTTCCAAGTTTTGGATCTACATCGCGATAATCTGCGACGTCATAGCCACCGTCTGCTAGCGCCGATGGGTAGAACGGACTGAGCCAGACCGCATCAAGGCTCAATGATTTCAAGTATGAAATACGTGAGGTAACACCTTTGAGATCGCCAATGCCGTCGCCATTTGAGTCAGCAAAGCTTCGCGGGTAGATCTGGTAGATGGCCGCTTGGCGCCACCAATTCTTATCTTTTGAGAGTCCAACGCTTTTAGGCATGGGTCGTACTCTACGGAAGGGCCACCGTGGTATTCGCATAAATGAGCAAAATGTGATGTAAATGGAATGTATTTGCGGTTTTGTGCATACCCATTGCGCAGGTGCGTACTCTTAGCCCATGCTAGAGCAACTTCAGATATCGATGCAGTGGATCAGAGCTAACAAGGTAGTGAGCTTTGCCGTTCTCGGCTATGGGGTCTTAGCGCTGGGTCACATCCCAGCAAATGTATTGCTATCACTTTTTGATAAGAATCAGTCAGTTCAGTTCGCAGCCACACTTTTCTTGAGTGCAGCATTTGGTGTGATACTCATTATTAAACGGCGCTCAATCCAATTTCCGCGCACTATCTTTTTTCTGGGGATATCACTGATTCTTGCTCTCTTTGCTTCAGCTATTTTAAGCGGCAGCTTCTTCCTCTCCCTTACTGGTGATTCTCTTCGCTATGCCGGAATAGCATCGACTGTGGCACTGGCAACGGTGGCGCTCTTTCACGGACTCTTTAACGCCCAGAGTTTTCCGAAATTGATTTCTGGCTACCTCTTCATCTTATTTCTCACCGAAGTTATTGCCGTCCTTCAATTCTTTGATCTCATTAGCATGCCAGGAGTTCAAGGAAACCCGGCATCAACATTTGGAAATCTAGATTTCTATGCGGCATATGTGGGAACCTCATTCCCACTCATTCTCTTTGCTTATCTCAAGAGTAATCCGCTAGCCAAGCGAGCACAGATTGCCTTAGCTGTACTATCTCTCATCTGCCTTCGCCTTACCGATGCTAAGCAGGGCTATGTAGATTTCCTGATTGCAGCACTCTTGGTTCTCGCAGCACTTGGTTATAAGAAGTTTAAGCGCCCGAGTGATGGCGAAACATTTTCTATTCCAGTAAAGACCACCATTCTTACCTTTCTTCTATTTCTCTGGCTAGAGTTTATTTTTATCGTTCCCTTCTTTGGCAAAGCAATTCCTTTTATTGGAGATGACCCACAGGTAGCAATTCGTGGCGTCTTGTGGCTTGCCGGTCTTAACCAATTTAAGGCTAACCCCGTGTTCGGTGTGGGACCTGATCATTATGGTGCTTACTACGAACACTTCAGAACAGTGAATTCAACAATTGTGCTGCCAGGAGATAGTTCTAATGATGCTCACTCAGGGCCAGTACAAACACTAGCCACCACCGGAGTAGTAGGAACTTTGATTTTTGTTCTGCTCATTGCCTTTGTGATCCGCTCACTTCTCATCATTCTGGAGCGAGACAGCATCGGCAGAGCTGCAACATATTCACTAGCGCTCTTTCTCTTTGTATATCTGACCAACGCAGCAATCAGTCCCATCGTCTTGCCACACAAGTATCTTTTCTGGGCGGTCTGCGGCTACCTTATCTTTGAAGCCCATCGAGCAAGTGCTGAGCAAGGTGCTAGTTCGACTCCCACCAAGTTATTCGTTCCGGTGATTGCCGTCCTGGCATCACTGACGCTCTTTGTCGGCTGCGCCTTTGCCTATAGTCAAATTAATTTCACACGGTGGGGCCAGACGCATAACGCGAATCCGAGCGCGGTGCAGCAGGTGAAAGTTTCTCCTTATATTCCATGCCGAATCTACTTCAGCTCACTGGTCAGATTTATCTCGCCAAGTGGCAACGAGGCCTTAACGGAGTTAAGTAGACGACAAGTGGAGGTCAATCCACGCTGTTATGAAGCGCAGAAGATGTTGACGATACTTGCCTACAATCGCGCGGACTTCAAGGAGATGCGTGAGCGGGTCTATATCTTGATAGATCTCGCTCCCGCTCAACGTGAGGTGCTGGATCTAGCAACCTTGTATGCCTTCAAGAAAGGCGATAAAAAACTTCAAGATATAGTTGCCCAACAACTTACCCGAATGGGTATTGATCGAATTGAGTTAGGCTAGCCGGCAATATGTTTTACTCTGCGCGCAACCGAACTATTGCAATCGCAATAGGCGGGCTTGTCGCGCTCACCTTAAGTGCCTCCTTTGCCGATGATTTAATCCCGCAAGATTCTGTAGTTGAAGCGCCAACTGCGCCGCTCGTGGAAAGCCCGGCGCCAACCTTGCCACCGCAAGAGACGACAACTGCTTTAGCCGAGAGTGAGAGCGTGACAGTGGCGCAGGAAATTGGAAACAGTCCAATTTCAACCCCACGACCAACACCGAGTGCAACAAATAGTCCAACACCGAGACCAACTGTAACTACCGATCTTGATCTGCTAGCAGAGAATGAAACTCCCACTGTGGATATTCTGATAAGCCCGCAACCTCGCCTGACGCTACATATGCCAATCTCACTTGGTATTGATCCGCGTTCTCGCTCCTATCTCATGAACTCGATTGAGTTTTGGGGGACAAGCACCTACCTTGCCTGCTTTAACGGTTATGGCGTTGGCTTCGATGTGGGAACTGCTGGCGCCATTGATGATTTCGGCAATGAGAATTTCATCGTTGCCGGCGATCGCACTGCAAATCTGAGAGTTTCCGGAACCGGGGCGGCGATTAAATCCTTGCTTCGCACACCCGGCGGAATTCGTATCAATTCTTCAAATGGCGCCCTGGCTGGCCACGCGCTTTCGCTCTCACTCACCGCTCTCACCAGTGCCGCAACCGATGAAAGCTATTGCGGCGCGTCCAAAGCCACGTCAACTTCCGTTTTCTCGCCACTAAAGATAGATTTGGGCCTAGTGAAGGGACAGGGCACCCTGAAGAAATGATGTCCACTGCGCGAAAGGAGATGACGTGCGATCAATTCTAGATTCCAGCATGTCATCAGGTTTTAATCACTCACGCCCCCGAAAATCTAAATTTATTTTAGGTGCGCTCGTTCTTGGCGCCGTTCCACTGCTTGTTTCAACTTTTGCAGCCAGCGTCACCGTTGGAAATGGTTCACTTGAATTCGGACAAGGCTCGCAACAGGCAACTGCATGCGATAGCACCGTCTTTATTGCAATGGGCGAAGAGTGGCATCCAAGTCCTACCCCAACAGATCCCTCAAATGGTTATTTCCGAGTTCGGGCTGTAACAATTTCAAACCTTGATCTGACAACATGTGCTGGCAAGAAGCTGCGCCTGCGTCTAATTGATGGCGCCAGTAGCGAAATTACAACTGGTCCAACTCCAGATTCCAAGGTCCTACAAATTGCCTTGCCAGATCAAGCACCCACATCAAATGTGAGTGATCCAGTTGCCTTAGGTCTTTCCTATCTCTCCGGCATTGGCGCCCCAATTTCGACCACCTTGCTAGCCACCGTCTCCCTCTCGGTTTCCGGTACGGCCGTCTATGACGGCACCACGCTATCGGCCACAAATGCCGATGCCACCTTCTATCTCGACCCAACGGCTCTCACAGTCAATATTGATGGCCAATCCGTGCGTAGAACCACGGTGGAGACAGTAAATAATCCGAAAGCCCCGGGAATCTAGCTCCCTCAGGGATAGGGGATTACCCCCTGTCAATCTTGGCTTTTCAGCCATTCCTGCGTAAACTCCCGCCTAGAACTTCTTTAGAGACTCACCCGAGACCCTTATCTTTAAAGAATCAAACGATTATCAATATACAAGGAGATGTAAGTGGAGATTCTCAAGTTTGATTCAGCACCACGACCAAGTCGTGGAAAGAATAAGTCAGCATCAAAAGCACTTTTTGCAATTGTTGGAGTGGTAGCACTTGCCACACTCGGTTCAACACTTGCGGGTTCAATTACCATCAACAGCGGACAAAACGTTGAATTCGGTCAGGGTGTCAGCGTGACAGCATCATGTGACGTAACCGCCGGTATCACCCTTGCCCCAACAGCGACATTTGTTAACGCAGTTGGCACCGGAACATTCAACCTTGGAACAATCGGATTCTCCGGAATCGATTCAACATGTGCTGGAAAAGTTTTCACACTTAAGGCATATGACAACGTTGCTGGTTCAGCACCATTGACTCTTGTCACCACAAGTGCTGGAGCCTTTAACTATGTAACCTTTGCATTTAGCACTCCAGGAGCGACTACAAAGAGCTCATGGGCAAATGTTGGAAACTATTCAGCCGGTACAGGATCAAACGGAACCATCGATCTTGGTTGGGCAGATACCAGAACAATTTCTGCAACAAATACATACAAGTTCACGCTAGAAAGCTCTGCAAACTAATTAAATAAATTCTTCCTACCGATCTAGATCCACTTCTGGCTCGGTAGGAGAATTTATCTCCCCACCTATTTGAAATCCTCATAAAGGAAGCTACACATGTCGCGAGTTATATTTGATAGCGATGATGTAGGCCAGATGCGCGTAGAAGGATCTTCTAAGCATCGAGATTCAAGAGCCCTCATTACTATCTCCAGTCCCTCCGGTCAGCGCAGCGTTGTGGTGACACCGACTGATATCTATGAGGCAAAGTCCAAGGATTACGTGCAGGCACCACCCGAGCGAATCACCCCTAAGAATCAAGTGACTAAGAAGCGAATTGCCATAACTTTCTCGTTTATTGGTTACTTCATGATTGCAGTATTGGGATCCTTCGTAGTCTTAAGTGCCGCTGGTTTAATGCAGGCCCGCGTTGTTCTTACAGGCTCGATGTCACCCACAATTAACTCTGGCGATATCGTCATCCTTAACCCATCGAACTCTGTTGTTGTTAAAAAAGATGACATCGTTACCTATACCGGTCGTCGCTTTGATGGCACCGCCGTTGGCTCATTTACTCACAGAATCGTCGGCGGTAATACCGAGTCAGGCTTCATTCTCAAGGGCGATGGCAACATCAATCCTGATACTCAGCGCGTCAAGCGCACAGATGTGGTTGGAAAAGTAGTCTTCGTGCTGCCTTATATCGGCCAATTCCTGACACCTAAATCTTTATTTACCTTGATTCCTTTTATTTTCATCTTATGGCTGGTCATCGACAGAATAAAGAATGATTAATATAAAACGAGCCGGAACCTTTCTCGCCCTCTTCATCTTGGCTCTTATTCCAGTATCAACTGCCTTTGCCGATGTTCCATACCTGAAATGGGAACGCGGACAGACGCAGCAGGTTGTGCTGGGCGGAGTTGCTGCCGAAAATAACTGGCAGATCCAGCTTCAAGGAAATGGAATTACTCCGCTGGATTTCACCACAAGTGAAAAGGCTCCCGGGGGATATGTTGTCTACTCACTCTTTATTCCAGCAGATACTCCTCGCGGTCCATATTTGGTGGCTGCAATAAAGCCAGGTGGTGAGATCAAAGTTGTGGCAAGTATTCTCTTGCTGGGTACGGAAGTCTATAAAGTCACCGCCGTTCCACGCGATCTCGCATTTATTGTTGGAATCCTTGTTTTTATGACGGCGGTAGCATCAACGATTCGGGCCAAGAAGTACTCACAGATGTCCTTTCGCTCCACTCAGTCAATTCCAAAAGCTTCTTTTTATCAACAAGCAAAAAAAGAGAAAGTACCGATTCTCTCTCGAATTCAAAACCTGCCATACAACACTCGAGTTAAAGCCATCTCGGGCTTTGAAACATCTCTCTTCAAATTCTTGTTAATCCGAGAAGGTGAACTTATTCACCGTGCCTCCAAGTTTGCTTACGCATACCTACCAATTCTTGGATTCATTGGTGGGATAGTTGCAGCAAATGAAACTCAGCGAGCTGGGGGAATTGCTCAGGCCAGCCTGGCAGTCTTTATCGCAATGGCGATAATCTCGATTGCCGATGCATACTCTGGGGTTCTTGCAACCCTGGGCTTCTGGTTTGCTCAGTTAGCTTTTGGAAACATCTCAAGTTTCAGAGACATATTGCTGATGGTGGCCGTGGGAATCGGATGGATCGGGCCCATCGTTGGCTTTGCCATCTTTCAGAGTACGGTCAGTAGAGATTTCTCTCGCAAAACTTCTGATACTCCCACACCAATCGGCTCGGTTGCAGTCCTTATTACTGGCCCACTTTTTGGTGCAGGAATTTTCTACTTTGGCCATAAATTAATTAACAGCATTTTGGTTGAGATTAATGCTCAGCGTGGAATTTCATTCCTGGCACTTGGAATTATTGCTGGAGCGCTATTTGTCCGTGGATTAGCAGATGGTTTGATTGATAATAAGGAGTCGAAAGATCCGGAGAGCGCAGCTCTTGCTCGTGAATCCATCACCATTGCCCGAATCAGCTCACCACAAACTTTTGCTGGCGCAGCTGCAGCAATCTTTGGTTTCACCTTCCTCTGGACATCTGATGCCCAATCTTCGGCGATAGTCATGGCGCTATTTTCTGCCCCTTATCTACTACTACTCATTCGATTCAATAAATATGCGATTCCGGGCTTTGGCAAGATCCCGCGAAATGTTTTACTCGAATCCATCGTGGTCACGGCCGTTGCCTTCTATCTCTTCCGAGATATCAGCAGTAAGCCCATGCTGATTGATGTGATGTCAAGAAAATTCCTTATTTTGGCTGGCTGCCCAGCGATTGCACATGCGATTTATAGCCTCGTTTGCGATTCATCCAACCGAGTTGAGAGAATACGGGCATGAAGAAGTTCTTCACGATTCTCCTCGTGTTCTCGCTGCTGCAGGTGGGCTTTGCCTACGCAGTTGATACCTCCACCGCCAATTTAGAAGATCGTGATTACATTTTCGGAATTTCAAAGCAGAGTGAAGTTAATTTGAATCAGGTTCTCTTTCTCCTTGCCGGAAAAGATGGAGAGCCAGGTGCTGCCGGTCGTGATGGTATTGATGGCATTAATGGGCTAGATGGCAAAGACGGTAAAGATGGCCAGAATGGTGTTGATGGCAGAGATGGTATCGATGGCATCAATGGCAAAGACGGCATCAATGGAATTAACGGCATCAATGGAATTAACGGCATTAATGGTAAAGATGGAAAAGACGGTAAAGATGGAAGAGATGGTGCTGGCGCAACTGGCACCACAACAGAGAGCTACACAGCGTATTCCAACGGTCTCCTTAACATATTAGCGTGTACCGAATCTGCCACAGTGACCTTACTTCCTAAATATACTGGAGAAGATTTTGTCTTTGAAAATGCGAGTTTCAAAGACGTTGCTACCCGATGTGGCGATGGGACGAAAGATGTGACCCTCTACTTCAAAATCGGTAATTCCGCCTTGCACAATTTAGCTGATCCAAAATATACAAATGGCGATATCGTCAAATGTGTATACCCAATTCCGCTGTCAAGTACTTGGGGTAACCCGCAGTTCACTGCAACAAATGCTGCTACGCCATGTAGCACAGTTGCTAACCCTGGGACGATATTTAGATTCAATGATATTTATACGGCGGACTTCACCAATAAAGTTGGGTTTGAAATCTATGCGCGATAACAAAAAGAAGGGTGATGTCAACGCGACCGAAACTTCCGATGCTGTTCCACCAATCACTCCTGATCAACCACTTATTATTGACTTGCCCGACGGACAAAAATTAGTTGTGGGAAATATGGTGGAGGGCTCTGTTATTGAAGTAGCCACCTGGCGCGGTACAGGTCGCCCCGACTCTCGCACAAGCCGGCTAATGCTTGGCATGTCACCTGGCTCACTTTCGCCAACAGTTGTGCAGACCGATAGTGGCGAAAAGACGAAACTTACTCCAAAAGATCGAATCACCGCGTTTTTGAAATCTCTGCAAGCTTTTCCAAAGAATTTGTTTATCAAGAAAGAAGAAGGCGCCAAGAAGGAGAAGAAGGAAGAGGAGAAGAATTCCATTAAGAAGCCAGAAGCTGACAAGCAAGCCAAGAGTCTGTCGCTTAAGGGTGATGAAGCTAAATCTAAGAAAGCTTTCTTTATGGACTTCTTGGTGAGATCTTCACATGAGCAAGCCAAGCAAGAACAGAGTAAGCAAGAGGATTTGGATATAGATAAGTGGCTGGAATCAATCCGCACCAAGACTGCTACGCAGACCCCTGTGCGTAAATCAACGACGAAGACCACTTCAACAGCAGCGAAAAGTAAGAAAGCGAAGCCAGCGACCCGAAAATCAAAGGGTAAGTAAGGTATTCTTATCTGGTGAGAAACTCTCGAGTTCGAGTGCTAATTATTGTGCTCGCAGTAATTCTGGTTGGCTATCTGGCCGGATTGCGCTTTGCCCATCCACAAGAGGGACTCGGTACCGCACTCGGTTCTGCTAAGACTTCGATTGTTCTCTATCGCGCCGGGGATAATTTAGCATTTGAAGACAAGATTATCTTTACATCTGGTAGTGGCTCAACTGCGCTGGGCGTAGTTGCGGGAACAGATGGAAAGTCTGCCTATGTCAATGTTGATACACGTTTTGAACAAGTAAGCCAGACTCAAGTTAAAGGTCGACTCATCTCTGTCTTCCCATTTGTTGGTGTTCTCTTTGGCATTATCGGCCTATAAGCCGCTTAGGCGTTTGGTGCGAAAGTTACTTGAATCAAAACTGATTTATCTGCAACCAGCGTGGAGCTCTTAATATCGAATCTTGTCTCTCTAAAATAATTCACTTGATCTCGCTGTAAATCTAGACTGAACTTCAGTGCCAAGAGATATCCGTTTAATTCATTCTGCGTTGCAGGTGCGCCTCCGATAATTCGGGCAAAGACAACCTTGGAGCTCAGGGGAAAATCAGCCTTAGTCAGAAATTTGACGATATCGGCCTCAACTTGGACCGGGTCATACTTGTCATAGGTCAAGGTAAGGGCCTGGGTATAGGTTTTAGCCGTATCTTCTACGTTTTTAATATCTGGAACAAAGGAGATAGTTGCTAGGAAGATAATCATCAACGCCAAGAATGAGTCGGCGAATAACCAGCCTGCTTGCTCGGTGGCATCTTCTTCTTCTTCGTGGCCCCTGACTCTACGAGTTCTCACCTAAACTTCCACTTCTTCTTAGGTGCGGGCTCACTTGAATCTAGATCGCCAAACTCATACTTATCAAAGTCGAATTTCGCAGGCTCAAACTTGGGCGCCTCATATGTGCTGCCTCCAAAGTTACTGCTATCAAACTGGTCGAAATCAAAGGAGGACTCTTGCCGAACCTTCTTGCCCTTTTTAGCGGCAATATCTTTGGCGCTCTTATCAAGTGCCTTCGTAGCTGAAACCAGGTTCTTGGCAGTTGTGGCAAGTGATTTTGCTGAACTCTCTAGGGCTGTGCTTGAAGTGCGAAGGCGTGCCACGGAGTTGGCAACGGAGGAATTGATGACAGAGGCTGTTGGCTTCTGTTTGTCATACATAAAGAGACCAATTTCAATAGCAAGGGCGGTGCGCTCACGATCTGAGAAGGCCTCGCCACCTGAGGTTTGCTTTAAGGCTCTACCACCCAGGATTGAAACCACCAGCGTGAGCACGATAACAAGAATGATGAGAATTGCGTCAAGTTCGGCAACATGTGAGATTCGATATTCACTGGGGAGAATGTCATAGCCGTTCTGCCAGAAATCAAGGAAGTTAGCGACGCCTGTTGTATTTGTTTGAATGTACTCCTGGAAACCTTTAGTTGCTTCACCCACAGCAATCCAGGTAAGTGCTACCGGTGCAAAGACGAGGACGTTACGAAGCACGGTAAGTATTCGCACCCAACCTGCCAGTTTGGAACCATTTCCCAGCATTGGAATCGGCAAATAATCAACTGGATCAAATGTTGCCCACACATGAAGATTCTTATTCTCGCGAAGAGCGGCTATTAGTCCACTGATGTAACCATCTCCGGACTGGCCATATTTATTTCCCCATGCCTCAACTGAATCTGCGAGGATTAAATTGGGCTGTGGTTTAGGTTCGCGCGCCATGATGTTGGCAAGCATACTCGAGCCTTGGAGCCTGGGGAAGTTACACTCGTTGCATGGAGAACGAAGAAGTCGACCCGGGAGTGGACTCGGAAATCGATGGTGAAGAGATTTGGTATGCCGATGACCCTGTCGCTGACCCAAAGATCGATTGGTTCTACAAACTCAGGAGCTTTGCCCCGATAGCAATTGTGTTGTTGGTTACGACGATTTATCTGCCGAGTACCGTGGGTGGAAAGATTTCGTTGAATTCAAATGCTTCTAGTATTGAATTTGGCCAAGGAAGTGCACTTACTGCCACGTGCGCAAAAGATCAATCGATAGCGATT
>Ga0247843_1000652_pt1 | contig 79772 bp, 74 predicted proteins | sample LaCruzMarch2017__FD_192420 | JGI IMG/M metagenome (GOLD analysis project Ga0247843, IMG submission 192420) | Freshwater microbial communities from meromictic Lake La Cruz, Castile-La Mancha, Spain - LaCruzMarch2017_8m | ecosystem: Environmental > Aquatic > Freshwater > Lake | place: Spain... | reverse complement strand
TTTAAATTTAATCAAATTAGAGCCAAGCAAAAAAGCAATTAGAAGAAAGCAAAACATTGCAGGGTGGGACGAAACCTACCTGCTAGAAATTCTTATTGGTCAGAGGAATTTAGATGCGTAACCCCTGTTTTCCAATCTCATCTGGATCATAACCATCCGTTATATAAGGATTCTTCTCTTGAATCTTGTTAATTTCTAAAGCTATCTCAGCTAGTCGCGCTTGAGCTTTACCCGCCTCAAGCATTTGGTGCACGGACCGCGCTTTGTAGTCGTTGATAGAGATTACAAAGTTTGCGGCAATGTTATTGGCCGCCTTACTAAGATCAACTTCTTTTAGTTCATTCTCAGAGAATTTCTGGAGATATTCTTTAATAAGCTCCGTGTCTGGAGTTAAGTTGTTGATCTGTCCAAGATTGAAGATTACTTTCACTTTACCATCTTTTATCCCCTGAGCAACAAACTGAATATAGTTCATACTCAGGATCTCCAGATAAAGGTCTGGAAATTTTTGCAGCTCATCCGGAACGATAATATCCAGTGAAAATTTTTGAAAGAGAAATTGATTCATTTCCATTTCTTGTTTAGACAATTCTTGAAATCTAGATTGAGTATTTTTTTGCTTTATGATTCTTCTTCTTAAGGAGGAAATCAATTCATTGAAGGCTGTAATATTAGTGACATCAGAATAGAGCTCATCAATCTCTTTTAAGTAGTCATCTAGAATATTGCAGGATAAAGAAAAATCTGTTTTAAAGTCTCTTTCTTCAGGGAAAATAGAAAGAAGGGCCAAGTCTTTTTGGTCATCAATGAGTGCAGAAAAATTGGGAGTTTGAGGCATAGGAGGAAATTTATTATCTTTAATTTGATACGTATGCCCCTTCAGCAAAGTATCCACATAAAGTGACTCCATAGAATAATTTTTAATACCGTCTGATGAGTTAAGTGCTTCCGATAAGGCACCAGAAACTCCATATGTATTTGCAGAAAGGTCACTACCTTGTGAAGTAACGACACATCCAAAACTCGCAAGATCCCTCGCCGTCTGGCCTCCAAAACAGCTCATATCTGAAAAACCCAGCTTTATTCCTTTTTGCTTAAGTCTAGCTAATCGGGAAGTTAAATCAGGGTCCCCTAGACTTAATAGAATGGGCCTTTCGTTGTCATCAAAGCCTAAACATATTTGGTGAGAACCACCAGAAGTATTGGGTAGACCATGAGAATTGATTGACAAGAACAATTGAGAGCCAATACGAAATGACTTATCGGCTAGAGCTTTATCAAGAACTTCAAGGAGATTTTTTTTTGTAAGTTTATTTTTAGCACCCCACGCTCCCGAAAGAATCGTAGTTTTCCAATCATTCTTTTTAAAACCTTCTTCCAGCTTTTCCATGATGGGTATAAATTTATTTGTGGAAAATCTATCTTCGCAGCCTCCGCCAATAATTATTGCTTCACGAGCTGAGTAAGCGAAGCGAGCTATACATAGCACCCAAAAAAATATTATAACTTTTCTCATCCGGACTTACCTTAAAATTTGAATTTTTCCATTTTGACTGGCCAATACTCGACGAGGGACACCAGTTAATGTCGCCTTTGCTATTTCACTCGTGGTACTGGATATTCTAAGAGTTAACTCTCCAAAATACCCATTCATATTTTTTAAGGTATGACTAAAGGGAACTAGAATTTTCTGTTCGCTCAAGGAATTTTCTGCAACAGAGATAATACATTCTCGGCCATTAGACTGACAATTAATTCTGCCAACCACCTTATAATCTCCATTTCTCAGTAAGGATTTCGCAACTACCAGTTGTGAAAAATTTAGAACTATAATGAGAAGAAAAATTTTCATTTTTCTATTTTAACATCAGAACATAATTTAACCAAAGATAAAAAATTTAACCATATGTTGATGTAGAAATTCTAAGATTGAACTTTGACTTATAAGAAGTTAAGGAAAATATAACAGGATCGGCCGGTAGTTATTCCAGATTGATCAAAAAACTCTCAACATTTCGAATAGGTATTTTGTTCTTCTCAAGCTCTTTTGGTAGATTTAAAATGGTTTCTATGTGCTTCCTGGCCTCTTTATGTTCGTTCAGGAGATCATCAGAAGAGGAACGACCCCATCAAAAGCCTTGAATTCTAAGGCCTACCTTTCAAATCGAGGAAAATTTGAAAGGACAGGTTTTAAAAGAGAGGGCTTCGATCTAACCGAAGCCCCCATGAAGGAATTATTTTTTTAAGATCAGGATCAGCTACTTAGTCAAAACCTAGTGCCTTAGATCTTTTTCGCTGTGCAAATTCTTTTGAACTCAACAATCAATGGATCCATACCAAAAAAATGCCGAGTCTCCTCGAGTTCAAGTTGTCTAGTATTCCAATCATAATGTTCTTTATTGGCCGTCCAATCCCACACACCCAAATTGCTCCCATCAGCAATCAGTTCTTGGTTTTTCCCTAATAAGTATTCCCGTGTTGTGAGAGAACTGTAATTTAAAATATCTATCTTTATAATTTCGTTTTTCCTAAGGATTGGTAAAAATGAAAACGCTTCAACAACGTTATCTCTAAAAAAACCAATACGCTTTAGTTGAACTGTAGACATTTTGAAAATTTCACCTTCATTCTTGTTTGAATGATTTTCGAATAAATCGAGAGGAATGTTAATCTTGTAAATACTTGTATCGATTCGACTCATTGACGTGTGCGCAAACTGAGCATTTTCGGCACGAGATTCTTTAAAATTCAATTGATATTTTTTTGGCCCAATTGAGAGTACATAGTCATTATCTTGATCAATAGAGCTACTACTAACCCCAATGATTTGAGCAGACATTTTACAAGTCACATTGGTGATAGAGGTAGGTTCACTCGCATAAGCAAGACCATTTAACGAGAAAGCTAAAATCAGTAGGGCCTTATTCATAATAGATCCTTTGTAATAATGAGTTCATTATAAACTTAGGCCGGAAAAGTGTGTGCTAAACAACCAAGATTACATGGGTGCTAATATTTAAGACATCAAATTGGGAAGATGAACAACGCGTGATTCATGCCTAAGTATCTGAAATAAAATAATTTTTTTGGACAAGCCTTAGGCCCCCTGGATAGAATAAGGGTAACTTTTTAAATTTAGGACTTTGCCCATGAAGCACATGTTACTTCTTCTTCTTTTTTGTTGCCTCTTCTCCTGTGCACAGAAAATTGAAGGGCCTCGCCAAAAGGCCGACAATCTCAATGCTTTATTCGAGCAGTATTGGGACGAGCGTGCACAGTACAACACCTTAGAGGCCACTCAACAGGGAGATAATCGCTACAATCACATCATTGCCAATGATCAAACAGCGACTTTTCGAAAAACACAAAGAACGTTTTATGCAAATTACTTAGAGAGGCTTGGAGATTTTGATCGAGAAACTTTAGGAGAAAATGATAAAATTAGTTATGATGTTTTTAAATTTGAAATGGTGTCTCAGTTAGAGGGGCTAAAATTTAAAGGATGGAAAATTCCTTTTCAGCAATTTTGGGGATTACCGCTCTCTATGGGCCAGCTAGGCTCTGGAGAGAGTTTTCAACCTTTTAAAACGATCCAGGATTACGAGGATTGGATTGGCAGAATGCGGGATTTTAGTATTTGGACTGATTCCGCCATTGAAAACTTTCGAAAAGGCATGAAGTCAGAATTCGTGTTACCAAAAATCTTAGTCGAGAAAATGATTCCACAGATGGAAAAGTTGATTGTAAGAGAACCTCGAAAGAGTCTTTTTTATCATCCCATTTTAAACATGCCAAACAGTTTTACACGCCAAGAAAAAAAGAATCTTGCTGTTAAGTACATTGAAGCGATCAATCGTTATATCAATCCAAGCTACAAAGAATTAAAAAACTTTTTAGAAAAAGAATACTTGCCTCACGCTCGGGAGACTCACGGCATTTCAGGCCTTCCAGATGGAGCTGAAATGTATAAGTATCTTGTGAAGAGTTGGACGACAACAAATCTCACTCCTGCCGAAATTTATCAGATGGGGCTTAATGAAGTATCACGTATCCGATTGGAGATGGAACGGGTTAAAGATGAGGTGAAGTTTAAGGGAAATCTGAGTGCCTTCTTTGATTATATGAAAACGGATAAAAAGTTTACTCCCTATCAGCATTCAACAGAAATTTTAAATGCCTTTCATGATATTCATAAGAGGATGTCTCCTCAATTAAAAGGGATGTTTAATCGTACACCTAAGACACCTTTTGAAATTCGAAAAACTGAGGATTTTAGAGCGGCATCGGCCAGCGCTGAATACAATCAAGGCTCTCCCGATGGAACTCGTCCTGGGATTTTTTACATTCCTATTTTAAATCCTAAAAAGTTTAATACGACTTCTGGCATGGAATCACTTTTTCTCCATGAGGCCATCCCCGGACACCACTATCAAATCTCACTTCAACAAGAAAATGGTGAACTTCCGAAGTTTCGACGTTTTGCTTGGTATGGTGCCTATGGTGAAGGCTGGGCCTTGTATACAGAGTCTTTAGGACGTGAACTAGGACTCTACAAAGATCCATATCAATATATGGGAGCATTAGGAGATGAGATGCACCGAGCAGTGAGACTCGTCGTGGATGTGGGCATTCACACCATGGGTATGAAAAAAGACGAGGCCGTAAAATATATGATGAATCATCAGGCCATCTCCGAAGAGGGTGCTGTGGCCGAAATTGAACGTTATATGGCCATTCCTGGACAGGCCTTATCATATAAAATCGGATCCCTTAAAATTTGGGAGTTAAGAAAAAAATATGCTAAAAAATTAGGTAAAAAATTTAATCTTCAGGCCTTTCATGATGAACTTTTAAAAGATGGATGCCTTCCATTAGAAGTGCTCGAGAGAAAAATGGATGCTTGGGTCAAGACTTTTTAGCAATCAATGGTAATACAAAAAGATCACAGAGGAGTCCGATAAAGAGTAAAATAATAAGCCCCAAAGAAAAATCTCTGATCGGCAAAAATCCCTCTAATGATAAAAAGCTGAAAGCAAAAAATAAGAGGATATGGGATAAAATAATTGGAGTGAGAGTGGAAGAAAACTTGATCTGATCATTTTCTTTCATTTTTTCAACGAATAACAGATGGACTGTACTATCAACGACAAGGCCCATACTGATACTGACTGTCATGATACTTGAAATATTTAATGAAAATCCCGTCATCCACATACAAAAAAGACCACCCAAGATCGAAGCAAAATTTAAAATCGAAAAGATAATAATGTCATGCATATTTCGTGAAAATGCCGCAAAAACAAGAACGATCATTAAAAAACTTGTTAAAAAACTTTTGATTAGTGATTGTACGAGATGAGATTGAGATTTTAAAAGAAGATAATTTAGCCCACTGATTCGAGCAGAATAAATGGGATCAAGCTTTAAGATAAAACTTAACAGCTTCTCTTCAAAAATATCTTTTTTATTTGTATCTAAAACTGGAGAGACTAAGGATATACGATAACTTGTGGGAGAAACTTGAAACTTTTGAAGAGAGCTGGGAATGCGTGAACTTAATGCTAAATAAGCAAAATGATTATCTGGTAAACCGTCTAGGGAAGCATATTTATTGTTAGCAAATTTTACCAAGTTATTGAGAGTTAAAAGTTTATACCCAGGGAATCCCTTAGTGAGTTCTTCTTCAAAAAGAGCAATCTTTTGATAATCAGAAAAATCCAATTCTTTTTGATCATTTCTTTTAATAATCACTTCAAACTGAGGAGTGCCACCTAAGCTTTTTGTGATGTTCACATATCCTTTATGTACCTCGTGGCCATCTGGAAAAAAAGCAATGGCATCTACCAGTATCGGCATACGAATGATACCGATACTTCCTCCGATTAAAAGGATGGTAAGAATTCCATAACCTAATAAAGGACGATATCGTGGCATCTTAAGATTGTTTTTTAGAAAATCTAACCGCTCGAGACTAATACTTAAAGGTATGGTTTTTAAAAGAATGAGCAGGATGGCCCATGTAAGTGCTAGGGCCACGGTTGATGTCATGGCCAGTTGTCGTATACTCATGAGATCGGATGTTATTAAACTTAAAAAACCGATAAGAGTTGTCACCATCATGATAAGTAATGGCCGCAGTTTATGTTGAAAAAATATTTCTAATGATTTAAAGCTGCTAAGGCCATAAACCACGTGCAACTGAACTCCAAGAGTGAGAACAAAGGCAATAAGTGGGGTAATAGTTGTGAGGATGGTAGAATGGCCATAAAAAATTTTGATACAGGAAAGTCCCACACCCACACCTAAAAGGGAACTTAGAAATAAATAAAGTGAAACAACTAAATTTTTTGTTAAAAAGACTAGACCAATAAAAATGAGAACAAAAATAACAGGGAAAAGAATTTTTTGAATTTTAATCGACATGCCTGCTAAATGAGCATTGGTGTAACTGTCTCCGGCAAATGTGAGTTCAGGGAATTTTTTTTCAAAACGAGTAAAAAACTCAAATTTTTGACCATCTGACATGGGAGGAACTGTCATGACTCCTTCACTGGGCATAAGTGGTTTAAGTGAAGCAAATTCAGAACCATTTATTTCAGCAAAATCAAAAAAAGATGTTTCAGTTTCTGTAGTGAGGTTTGAAACGAAGATGATGTCCTCATTTTCAAAGTCATTTTGCAGTCTTTTTAATTCTTTATGATAAACGTCAGACAAGAAGAGTTCTTGTGGGTTTTCTTGTGGCAAATCAAAACTAAATCCAAAAAGGATGGCATTAAGGATAAGTAGAATGATTAAGGTGATTTTCATTGTGCTTGATTGATTTGGAATTCTAATTCAAATTTATCCTTGATCGTTGCCACTGAGATACTAGGATCTGGAATAAGAGTATCGGATAACTTAAAACTACTTTTCCCTTGGTAAACTTGTGCATCAGTTTTTATGATGGATATTCTTAATGGTATTTTTTGTCCTCTCACACTCATCTCTGCTGGAACCTCTTGAGAAAGTACGTTGAGAGTGATGCTAAGAATTCGAATAGTCATTTCTGGATATTTTTTATGATCCAAACATTCATTTTGAAGTTTTTCATCTCTGGCAGAAATGTTTGTATCAATGTCTTTGACTTTGAATTTCAGTACAACATCTTTGATCTCGTCTAGGTTTGCAGCTTTTTCATAGGTGATTTCACCTTCACGCACATAACCTTCAAAATCAGTGGTTATAAAGCCTAATTTCGTGGATTCCCCGATAAATTTAAAATAAGTATTATTTTGCCTCGCCTCATCATAGGAATTCGTTTTAAAACGAAAGGTTTCTCCCGAGCACATGAGAGATATTAAGGAACTCAATAGGAAAAGCATGATGTATTTTTTCATGTCTTTATTTTAGTCTGGAGGGCGTAAAAAAGAAAAAGTATTTTACGACTTGATGCGCATAATTAGACTTTTCATCTTTTGAATAGTTTTGGCCAACATCGTAAGTGATCTTAAGATTAAGAGAGAAAAGGATCTTGCGTTGGTAGTTCTTTGACAGAGAAGAGTCCTTTGCAAACATAAAAGGACAGGTGATTAATAAGAGGCCAGGATTTTCAATCTAACAAAAGGATTTGACCATGTACGCCTTTCTTAAAGTTTCAATGTTCGTTGCTCTTTTTTCTTTGGCCTCTTGTGGTGATGATTCATCTTCAAAAAAGAATGCCCAAGCTTCACGTGAAGTAAATGAAGCCGTTTGTGAAGGCGTTGATTGTCTTGAAAACATTGATTGGAAAATCTTGATCGCGGGTAAGTCTTATCCGGATCATACACGAATTGTTGTGAATGGGATCGTTGTAACAGATGAATGTTTAGCGGGAAAAGCTTATGCAAAAATTGACCGTACTTCAGATGTGCTTGTGGTTAAACTTAAAAAGTTTTTTGTTCCTAGACCTGGGGCCGTTAAGATCATGATCACTGACCTAGGTGAATGTAAACGTGATGACATTGATGTTGAATATCTTGCTAATGACAATGTTGCTTTTGATGTTGTGAAGAGTACTGAAATACCAGAAATCCTGATTAATTTATAATAAGATGTGGGCCTCATGATGGGGCCCATGTTTAGTCATTTAAAAGTTCTGTTAACCGGGAAAATGGTTCCATAAAAAATGGAGGCTTACTCATAAGCCATAAAAAATCTGGTCGTTCGCTAGAGAGCCATTCCCCACCAATAATGTTTCCGTCAGCATCAAGATCCAGTTCATAAAGATAATTTTTCACTTGAGTGATTTGATTTTGTGTTCCAATGACTGGTTCCCAGAAATTGTTTGATTCGCTGATATAAGTTAAGTCTGATTTGACGACGATAACTTGAACAGTGCCTTTTGTGGCCTTAGAACCGGGTTTAATCGTTTTTATAACTTTTGTAACATAACTTTGAACAGGATGGTTCCAAACTTCTTTAAAACGATCTAGGTCGGCCAAGAGACCCTGTTTTCTTTTTCCAATTTTATTTCCTAATACAATATGAAAAGATCCAGCATTTAAATCCTTTTGGCAGTAATTGTTTCGTTCATGTCTTCCGGCCCGATTGCAACGAATACCCATTTGAAAAGTATTATCCGCTTGGTGGTAGTAGGCGTAATAGTAACTAAGAAGTGCCTTGATATCCGATGAGCCGAAGGGGATTTTAAAACCATCGGGATTCATGAGAACTTTCCCTTTGGGCTCATTATGATTTATCGAGGCCGCTGCCCAACCGTGACAGATTCCTTCCCAGTCTAGGGCCTCTTTATGAGCAACTTTTTCAACTTCATTTTTTAAGGGATAGTTGTAATGACCATTTAAAAGATCGAACTTTTCGCTTGGAGATAGTTTTTCTAACTCATGAAGGTCCATGCCGAGAAGTTCATGTTTTTTCGGAGAGTTTAGATTAAATCCTTCTAGTCCTGGAGAGTTCCAACGATAGTTGATGCTTCCTACATTGAAGGGCCAATAATCTCCTGACCAAAATTTATTTTTACCGGCCGCTTTTCCTTCAAGAGGCAAAGATTCAAAATGAGTTTCAAAACGATGGAACATAATCGAAGGATCTGAAAGTTCACTCCATGCCTCTTTGATTCCTGCTTTTACGGGCAGGATGGAAAAAAAACAAATAAAAAAAAGACCCAACGTTTTCATATATAACCCCAAGAGAAAATCTCTTTATTGCTTCTATAGAATTGATTTCTTTCTGGAAACGCAGGCATTAGAAGGTAACGATTTTTTACACCGGCTTTGCGTTAAAGTCCTAAAAATTCAGGATGATTAAAATATTTGTGAATAAGGCCTGACATGCGGGCCCCTCTCGCTCCATCCATGATTCTGTGATCAAAAGTGCAACATAGGCCCAGTTCGTCTCTGGCGTATAGGACTCCATCATCGCGAGCGACGGCCTTTTTTTCTACTTTTCCTAAGGCCATCACAAATGGAATATGGGAATAAGGTGCCAGAGGAACGAAGGCCGAACTAAAACCCAAACTTCCAATGTTAGTGATCATCATGCTTCCAAAACAGTCTCTTGGTACACCTAAACTTTTGATCGATAGATTTAACGTATAATTGATGAAACCGATAAAATCCAAAACATGTTTGGATAAAAATGCCGGGATAAAATTCCAGCTTTTTTTTATTTTTTTAAAATTAAGATCATCACCGGTATTAATCGATTTTATGTTATAGTTTAAGTCACAAGCGATCTCTGTTATTTTTTTTTGATCAATATTTCTCACCACGTGACCTGATAGCTCTGACTCTTGATAGACAACATGAAAAAAAATATCGACATCTCGTCGTGGATAAATATTTCCAAGTCTCACGAGCGCATTGAGATCTGGAACTTCCTTGAGAACTTGTCCCATCACCAGACCCACATAATGAGTGATTGTGATCTTGTTTTGAGAGGTGGCATTGAGTTCAGCAATTTTTTTCATGGCAGGTTCTGCGTTGACACGCAGTTCGCAATAAACTTGTGAATCACCATTTGGACGCCAACTTCCTAACGAGATTTTTCTCCAAGCACTGAGCTTCCTGGCAGGTAGGAGATGAACGTTTTTTGAAATCATAACTTCATCGCTTTAAAAATGCGTGAGGTTTTAGAGATCTCAGACTTCATTTTAACTGCGCGGTAGTGGTTTTCATATTCGGGATGATTGGTGCCACAAATCTTATCCCAGATATTATAATAAATACCGTAATTAAACTTATGATACTTGTGATGCAGATTATGGTGTGTTGGAGTATTGAGAATCCACAAAAAGGGATGAGTAAAAAGATCTTTGTGCCAGAATTCGTAAGCGTTGTGCCCCCACATATTAATGTAGGACATAAAAGTATAAAATCCAAACAACCAGAAGGCCGGCATAGGAATCAGGAAGGCCGTGATATACCAAAATAGACCTTGAATGAAGGCCTCAACCGGATGAAATGAAAGTGCTGCAAAAGGTGAGGGAGGAGAGGATTCGTGATGAGCAAAATGAAAACGTCTCAAGGGTTTCCATTCATGCATAAGTCTGTGAGTGGCATAAAAATATAAATCATGAAACTGGTGCATGAGAAAAAAACTTAAGAAAAAATACCATTTGCCTCGCTGGTCCCAAACATAATACGTTTTTGTAATATCTAAACGATAACAAATATACAGGCCTGTACCCATGAGCAGAAAAATAAACAGAGTTAAAAAAGTGCGGCGTTTTTCTTTATTTATCTGTGCGAGTGTGGGTTTTGTTTCTAAGATTTGACGATGGGAGATGGTAGGGCCTAAGAACTTGTAAAAAAACCAATAAGCACCATAAGCAAAGATGATATTGTTTAAAACAAGAAAAAGGGACAAGAGGGCCATAAAAGTTAAAATTGTGGGGATGGTCAGCATGAGAATGCTTATAAGACGAGGCAAAATAATCCTCAAGTGTGTATAGTGCAAGGTGTAAAATATTCAACCGCCTTCACGGCGGGGCCTTAAGAAGGTATGTATCCGGCATGAAAAAAAGTCAGTTTATGATTATGGATTATCCAGGACTTGTGAAGTATTTTGCTTCTCCAAATCCTCTGTTTTTGCTTTTTTTTGTGATCCCATTATTTAGTTTTTTTCTTTATTTCACTCTACAAAGTGTGATGAACCCTTTCCTTATTGTGGCAGGTATCTTTTATTGGACTCTTTTAGAGTATCTGATCCACCGTTTTATCTACCATACTCATTTCTCAAACAAGATTTTTTATTATTTTTTTGGCTCCTTTCATCTTTATCACCACAAAAATATGGCCGACCATCGTATCCTAAATGCAGGATTTATTATGGTTTTTATCCTGGCCCCTTTTTTTGTCTCTCCTGTTCTGTTGATTACTCGTGACTCAGGAGTATGGGGATCGGTGGGTTTGGGTCTTACAATCGGTTATTACTTTTATGAGTGTGTTCATTACATTCTTCACTATAAAGTGTATGAAAAAGGGTACTTAAACTACATCCAGAAGTACCATCTTTACCATCATGACCGTGGCCCTCAAAAAAACTTTGGGAATACCTCACACTTTTGGGATATGATATTTGGTACATACGATGCTCGTTACAGGGATTATGAAATACCTGAATCGACTAGAAAAACCTTTATCACTCAAAAAAAAGTGACGTTTTCCCATGTTGAGGCCAGAAGCTAATTATTATCAGTACTTTTTTTTCGGGGGTATCCTCGGAGAAATACTCGAACTACCTTTCGTAGGAAATTACCTTAAAGAGAACAAAGAGCTTCTTACGGAAATGGGGATAACCGATATTGGGCACAAGACCCTTAGCTCTTTTCGGACTGCTGACCATAATGCTCAGCTCGTGAAAGATATTATCAATAAACAGTACAAAAAAAGTAAAAAGCCCCTGATTATTTTTTGTCATAGTAAGGGATGTTTAGAAGTTATTTTAGCGATGAAGGATAATGTGGAGTTTTTTGAACAAAAAGTTCATCGAATCTTTTGTGTTCAGCCGCCTTTTCAAGGTTCTGCCATTTCTACATTCTTTGCTCTTAAGTACATTTGTGGCGCATGGCCAGGTCTTAAATGCCTTAATAATATGTATTACTCTCAAGTCCTTCAAGAGGCCTTGGTGAAAAATAAAGTGAACCACAAATTTTTAAAAGAAAGAGTCGTTGTGATCCGTGGATACAAGAGTATGACGAGGGAAGTTTCTTGGATTATTATGCCATCGCACTTTATCTTAGGTCGAAAAGGGCGCAGTGATGGTTTAGTGCATTTTGCTGATCAGATGATTCCTGAGGCCCAGTATAGGGAGTTAATCTTAGAACTTGATCATGCAGATCTTTTTACTAATAAACGGCTTTCAAGAAAGACTAAAGACTTTAGAAAAGGGCTTATGTCCAAACTTATTAATTGGAGCCTGACTCATCCAGTAGAAAATGATCGTTTTCCTGAAGAGATCGCTGAATGGGTGAAGTTGCCTCATAAAAAGATCAAAAAAAAATCCAGAGCAATCGCTTAGTTTTATAATGGCCATAAAAGTCAATAATCCATATCTTCTTCTACTGATAAGGCCAGAATCTCTTTAGCATCATAATCAGCAGCAGTGGCATCATTGGTGAAAATAATCTCTCCTCTGATCGTACTTAATTCAGATTCAATATCCTTAAAATAATTTTTATTCGTTTGCTGATTTTTTAGATTAAAATAACTATGGCCTCGGGCCAGTACCTCCTTGGCCACCTCTTTCATCCATAAAATATCGGCCACAGGTTCTTCCAAAAGAGATGGGGAAGAGAAGGTGAGGATGAAGCTATTTTTATGTTCATGATCAATCACCACTGGATCAACTTGCTGTTTTTGAATGGTCGTAATTTTTTCGTTTTTTTCCCAATCAAAACGGTCTTGGTTATGATGATTGACAAAAAAAAGTACAACAAGGCCAGCGATAGGAACAATTTCTGGGATGCGCATAAGACCCTCCCCGTGCTAAGGACTATTTAAAACCTACTTTTGATTCTGCACAAGAGAGGGATCAATGAATTAAGGTAGGATTGAGTTTAAAAGAAGACTAACAAAAGAGCAGGGGAATGTGATCTCAAGCCTTTGTGATAAGAAACATGCCATCCCGAACAGGAAGAAGAGTTTTAACATACCCTTCTAAAGATTTTGCCATCTCATTATGACAAATAATGGAATCGGTCTGTTTATCAAGTCCTGGAGTGAGAATTTTTCCAGACCATAGAGTATTATCGACGATGATGATTCCTCGAGGAGAAAGATGCTGAAGAGACCATGTGAGATAGTGGGGATAATTATTTTTATCAGCATCAATAAAGATTAAATCAAATGTTTGCTCAATGGTACTTAAGGCCTCAGGACCTGATTTTAAAATGGATTGGATTTTGTTTCCATGGGGAGAGCGTTTCCAAAAAGATTTGGCCAACTCTGTAGTGTGAGGATTAATGTCGATGGTGATTAGTTTTCCATCTTCAGGAAGTTGTTCGGCCATCACCAGGGCCGAATATCCAGTGTAGGTTCCAAGCTCCAAAATATTTTTAACTTGGCCCAGTTTAATCAAGAATGTGATCACTGAAGATTCCATCTCACCAATGAGCATATTGCTACCATGGATAGATGTTCTGGTATGGGTCTCTAATTCCCGCGCGAGTTCTGAAGGACGAGTCGAGTGGGCGATACAGTAATCTTGAATTTGAGAGGTTATGAGGTTCACGAAGTTCCTTTTACGGCAATTTAGCGTTTCATTTTAAGTTTTTGAAGACGAGGAGAGTCATAGACGTTACTTCAAGTTCTCTTTATAATAAACTGAATCAGGAGTTTTTTACGAAACAATAACGATCCTCATTATTGTTATGAAACGGCGATCAAGGAAAAATAATTGAAAGACCTTCCTTATCTTGACATTCATACTCATTGTCGTGCTGATGCTTCTGAGAACATCAACGTAGAGTGCCTTTCGGTCGAGGAGCTTCATCAAGAAAAGAAGGCCCGAGATTATACCTCAGCGGGAGTTCATCCTTGGTGGCTAGAAGATTACACAACGATTGAGATTGAAAAGTTTCAGTCTCATGTGCAAAAACTCGCGGAAGATGGAAAACTTTGGGCCATAGGCGAAACTGGCATTGATCGCATGTATCCCGAATTTTTAGAACAGCAGAAAAAACTTTTTTCTTGGCATTTTGAGCTGGCGGAAAAATATCATCTTCCTCTTGTGATTCATAACGTACGTGCCGGATCAGATTTTTTAGAAATTCTAAAAAAGAATAGGCCCAGTACAGCTTGGATTTTTCATGATTACCGAGGTAATGAAGAACTGATGAAAGATCTTATGAGGCTACACCCCCAGTGCTATTTTTCCTTTGGGCTCTCTTTAGATAATTCCCAACAGATCAGAGAACTTCTTCCTCATGTGCCTTTAACAAACTTATTTTTAGAAACAGATGCCCAGAAACATTTAGATATTCAGGATATTTATATCCGTGCCAGTGAGCAGCTCAAAATGGATGTAAGTTTTTTAAAGTCTCAGATCTGGTTTAATTTTAGAAAAATAAGTCCTCTTCCTCAATAAAGGTGTTGTATGAAAAAATTGATTTTTCAAGCGATCTTCTTTGCCTCCTTTACTGCTTTTTCGGCCGAACAAGAAGTTCAGTTCATTTATTATGGAACTGAAGAAGATTATGAGGCCTATTATGCTTGTTCCTATGCCTCTGATCAGGCCGACATCTATCTTAAATCGATGGGTGCTACAGACATCAAGATTGATTGTAAGGGAGGCTTACGAGGCCCCTATGACTGGCATGATCCTTTAAAACTTGTGGCCTCTTTTAACTACGCTCCTTTAAGTCAGGAGGTTGAAATTAAATCGGATCATCTTTTCACCGCATGTGCCATGAATACCCGAATGATTAAAGAATTTGTCAAAGTGATCCCCGGAGTCTCAATACTTGAGAAAAGAGATAAGTGTGGGCATCCGAGAAATCCTTTTTATTTTAAGCTCTTAATAAATCGGTAAAATAGATTGCTGTACACCGTGTCAACGTTTTAGATCACAAGCATGTCGGACATTTTGTGGAACAGTTTCTTAAACTGTGGTTTAGCATTTTTTTGGAAAACGTTTAAAAGACTTTTAGTTTTAGAAAATTCGGATCTGTAGATGCAAGTTTCAGAGGTCTCATCTTTTTGGCAGGCCAAATTAATTTCTTTAACCGTTTCTGGTAAAACGTTTGAGAAGTTTTTTATTTTTTCTAGGTCCCGTTGTCCGTCCACGTAATCACTAAATATTTCAAGCATTTTGCTGTAAACATATTTGACCATTAATAGACGATCTTGTGAGAAATAGTAGTTTCTTTTTAGCACATCTCCACAAAAGATCAGATCATTTGGAACAACCTTAGTGCTCTCATCGACGTTAATTTCTAGGGCCTCAATCTTTGCCTCATGGCCTTCCAAAATCCTCAATGTATCCTGTCGACATTTAGTCCCACGACTGGCCTCTGTAAGGTAAATAAGATCAAGAACGAGGGTATCTTTTGAATATCTCATGTCACGATTTTTATCGACTTGAGTAAGAAGTGATGAAAGGACTTTTTGATTGGACATTTTAACGGCCGATGCAATCTTTTTAATATGCCCAAGGCTTAACTTCCCTTCATTAGAGATTTTTTTAATCGCCCATCCATTGATATGGATTTTATTATCATTTTTTTCAGTTGGATTCACTAGATACGTGATCTTGCCTGAGGTCACGGTCGCATAATCTTTTGAACCCGTGTTAAGGGCCCTATCAGCACCACATTTTCGCGCCTCAATTCTTAATTGCTCATCGTAGTTTTTTGGAATTTCGGATGCCGTAGGATGAGTCTTTTTGATTTTAATTTCACAAATCACATCAAAATCAAACGTAGGAAGCTCATGATAAACAAGCACTGGAGCATCTTCTTTTAAAGGCATGAGTTTTGAATGTTTTGTCACATCAACACTGCCGCAGCCAACCAATAAAAATGCAAGACTTGGAACCAAAACCTTAAACATAAAAAAATCCTTTTAATTTTAAATATTTTACTTCAATCAAAAAGTTCTCGGAAGCACTTAATACCAGAGTCTTTTTATTGGTTAAAAATGTCTTGTTTTTAACTTGTAAAATTAGATCAGTTTAATTGGTAAAATTGATCTAGTTAAAATAGACTGTATCTCTACCGCATAATGGGAATTATACGGTAGAACGTCGCGCTTAAAATTTTTGTTGTGCTTAAACCTGTGTTTTGGAGATTTTATGAATGAATCGGCCCGCAGTATGGATGTGCTTAGGAAATTACTAAAAATAAAACCTGATGTATCCCAGGGTAAAATGTCAAAAAATGAAGAAAAACTTATTAATGAGTTTTTATCTCCCAAAAAATCGGAAGCACTCATCTTGGGCAAAAAACCTGGCCGTCCTGTAAAAGCAGAACATCTCAAGGCCCGTAATTTTACCTTGTGTTTAGATCCGAAATATTTGAGCTTCTTAGATGAGATGAAAGTACCAGGTAAAAAAATGCACGGCCGTGGTCGAAAGGTACGTTACATCATTGATCAATTTATGGAACTTCATCGCAGGCAACGTCTTCAACTTGATGTTTTGATTGAGGCCTTAAATAATGTGGAAAAAGTGCTGGCAGGATTTTCTTCACAAGTACGAAAAAATCAAAAAATTGAACTTGCCCCCAAAGAAAAAGGTGAAATCACTAAAATCGTTCACCAAGTAAGTATTCTCATGAAGCTTTTAGGTTTTAAACCAAAAGACTTACATAAACTTCTTTCCAAAGAAAAATGGGCCCTGATGTCTTTTTGTTTGGACTGGAATCAGAAACAAGGAATTAGGTCATGAATGATCTAAAGGTTTTTTCCGGTTTTGATATTTCCACCCACGCCAAATTTGATAGAAATAAGATCTATTATGGATTTATTCATAATTACTCTTCAGAAAATACTCGTGAGGCCTACACAAGAGATTTAAAAAAATTTCTGAAGTTTTTGTCCGATGTCTTTAAAGGTCTAAATGAATTAAGAGTGGAACACGCCCATGTTGTGGCCTTCAAAGAACTCTTACTCAAAAGTGATTATTCCCAACGAAGTGTTAATCGCACCCTTTCCACCCTCTGGGCCTTTTATGATTACCTGATGGATATGGAGCTTTTAGATAAAAACCCGGTAGGGCGTATTAAACGATTTAGTATCCCACGGGAGGTTAAGACGCAGGATCTTAAAGATGAAGAAGTCGTTGCCCTTTTAGAAAGCATTGATACAAGCACGGGGTCAGGCAAACTTCATAAGGCCCTCATGACTTTATTTTTTACCACGGGTATGAGACATCATGAGGTCTCTCATCTAAAATTTAAAAATCTGGATGAAGAAAATGGTTTTACCGTTATTCGTTATATGGCCAAAGGGGCCAAAGAAATGGTCACACCCCTAAACCCAAAGGTTGAGATTGCCCTGGGCGAGTACCTCAGATGGTGCGAAGAGCAACATTACTCCATGGCCACCCAAGATTTTATTTTTAGGCCCACCAAAAATCCAAACGGAGATAATCTAAACAAGGCCATCGATCCCAAATCTATGAATTACATTATTCGTAAATATGCAAAAAAAATTGGAGTCAAAGGTCACATCACAATTCACTCTGCGAGATCAACTGTGATTGGAATGCTCTTAGATAAGGGTCATGCCATTGAACGAGTGGCAGACTTCGTAGGTCATAAAGATATTTCGATGACTAAAGCTTACAATAAACGAAGATTAAAAATTCATCAGTCTTTAAGTTTAGATCTTTAGAATACTGGTTTAGCTAAAACCCATGCCGTGGCACCGGTACTGAAGGAAGTGAATATTGTCACTAAATCTACATCCCAACCGCTAAGGTCTTGGTTAAATGAGGTGGCATTAAGAAACATTCTATCCATGTTTGTGACGATCTGTACGTCCCAAGATGAAATGTTTTGATTAAAGGCCGTGGCCCCAGAGAACATATAACGAGTATTGGTCACTTTAGTCATATACCATGCGCCGATGTCTTGGTTAAAGGATGTGGCCCCTGCAAACATATTTCCTGTGTGGGTAAGATTTGATGTGGTCCACGTTCCGATATTTCGATTAAAATGAACTGCGTTCTCAAACATGTTTGACATATTAGTAACGCTTGAAACATTCCATTGGCCGATGTCGCCATTAAAGGCCGTGGCATTAAGAAAAACTGTTCCCATGTCGGTCACATGAGAAACATCCCAATGATTAAGATCCTGATTGAAATTTGAAGCATTATAAAACATTTGATAAAGAGATGTGACTGAAGGAGTGTCCCAATCATTCAGGGGTTGGTTGAAGGCATTCGCATTTGTAAACATATTACCAAATGTTGTAACTTTCCTTGTGTCCCACTGATCAAGAGGCCGATTAAAATTTGTAGCACCATAGAAGGCCCCTGACATATCAGTGACATTAGATGTGTTCCAGTTGTTTAATGGTTGATTAAAAGTGGTCGCGCCGAAAAAGAGGCCATAGATCGTTTTTACTGTGGATATGTTCCAATGATCGATGGACTGATTAAATGAAGTCATACCACGAAACATATAAGTCAAATCAGTCACGTTTGCCAAATTCGGAGCATCTTCTGCTGGAATAGTGAGGTTAGCACATCCTCTAAAAGCACGCGCCATTGTAGTCCATGGGTTTGTTCCCCATTGAGTGATCTGAAGAATTTTTAAAATATCACCTGCATTATTAAAAATGAACTGTTCAAGAGTTCCCGTGAGTGTAACGGTATAAGTTCCTGGTGTCACATATGTGTGGGTTGTTAGAGGATCATTCCAAGTTGTAATAATATCTCTGCTTCCATCACCCCAGTCAGCGATGAAGTTATAGGCAGCTCCAGAAACAAGAGGAAGCTTGATTTGATTTGAAGAACTTGTTCCGGCATTATTTGTTTTCCAAACTGTGATAAAAACTGATGGTGCCATGGCAGCGATACTTGCTGCTGGAATGATTCCTGGCACCTTCGCACACGATGAAACCAAGAACATGCATAAGACTAATAATGGAATAAGTATTCTCACCACATTGAGTTTAAAGGTGTTTGTTCAGTAAACCTAATCATCGCCTAAGATGTTGAAAGTCAGTGGAGGCCAATAGAATCAGCTACTCTAGTTGCCTTGATTCTAAGGCACAAAACTTATTAATCTTTAAAAACTTGAAGATAGACAAACTTAAGGTACCTCATTTCAGGCAGGGCAAATGGAAATGGATGATCTTCAGGCTGGCCTTTGATCAAGATAACTTTTCCACGGCGGTGAGATTTTGAAAGAGCATCTTGAACGATCTCAAGAAAGCCTTCAAATGTGATATGTCCTGAACAGCTTGAAGCTGCAAAAAAACCACCATCTTTTACAAGTTTAAGGGCATCAGAAAAAACTTTTGCATAGGCATCTTTAGCAGAGTCCACCGCTTTTGCGTTTGGAGCAAAACTTGGTGGATCAGCGATAACGATGTCCCAGGTTTTTTTCTCTTTATGGGCCTCTAGTACATATTCAAAGGCATCGGCGCAGATACCTTCATGTTTTTCAGCAGGTAAAAAGTTAATGTTCCAATTAAGCTCAGAGGCCTTAATAGCATTAGGAGCGATATCCACAGTGGTTACTTGTTTAGCACCACCAAGACCAGCATAAACAGAAAATCCTCCTGTATAACCAAAAAGATTAAGTAGCGTTTTATCTTTTGCAATAGAGCGTATGAAATTTCTGTTTTCACGCTGATCTAAGAAAAATCCAGTCTTAGCGGCATCAATAATGTTGGTTCTAAATTTTACATTGTTTTCTAAGAATTCTAGATCAGTTAGATTGTCACACTCTCCAACGAGAATTTGACCTTTTTCTTCTTCTTTGTTTTTTCTTTTATAATAGACACAGGTCACGGGTACATGGGACTGCTCCATAAAAAAATTAGCGATAGCTTCTTTATGCCAAAAAGCTTCAGAGGCCGAACCATCAAGTTTTAAAACCACGACACCACTATAATAATCGGCCACCACTCCAGGAAGTTCATCGCCTTCGCCATTTAAGATACGAAAACATTTGTTTTCTAGAGTGAGGAGATGTTTTTTATTGAGGAAAGCACGATTCATACGTGCCACGACTTCTGTATCGTTTAATTTCTTATCACCAAGAGTTAAAACTCTGAAAGAAAGATTGATCGACGGAGAATAAAAGCCGTGGGCGACAACTTCACTTTTGTGATTCATAAGAATCCCATAAGAGCCCTCAGGAACTTTAATTTTATCGATGGTGTCTGAGAAGACCCATGGATTTCCACGTTTGATGTGTTTTGTTAGATCACGAGTGAGTTTAAGTTTGTGGGCCTTATCAAATGCAAAATATTTCACGGGTGTGCTCCTTTGAGGAACCAAGTCACCTCATGTTTATTGTGGTGAAGATGGACGATATGAGATCCTGGAATCTCTAAAAATTTTAAGGTATTTTCCCAGTCCGTTTCGGCCTGGTATTTAATGGTGCAGACAAAGTTTTTCACTTTGCCTGAATCTCTAAATCGTTTAACTAAGTTTAATAAGCGTTCTGGATAACAGATGATGTCTGAGCAAAACCAATCAATCTCTGCAAAGTCCTTGGGGTCAAGGCCAAAAGCACTCTCACCTTTAAATTCAATGCGGCCAAGATCCATGATACGTTTTTCAATAGGAGATTTATCAACACTGATAATATGTTGAAATTCTAAAGTTCGAAGTACCCAAGTCCAACCACCAGGGCAGGAGCCTACATCAATACTTGTGCCGCCCGCGATGGCCTCAGGGGCATAGACCGTAAAAAACTCCCAAAGTTTTAAGTATGCTCGCGAAGGAGGAATAACTTTGTCTTCTTGGAAGGTCATCTCACCCAAAGCAAAGGGCGAAGAGGTTTGAGGAGTGGCCAATATCTGGTTTGGTTCCCACAGTGTCCAAAGGCCCATGGCCTTTTCTGGCAGGGGATGGCGGAAAGGGATTGGTTTTTGGTTAAATTTTGGCAATTCCTCTTGAATGAGCTGGGCACGGCGATGAAAATCCACTGTAAATAGGCCCCAGTTGCGGCCCAGTGCCTTCAACTTTTTTGCTCCATCCTTGATGGAGGTGATCTCAATAAATTGCATGTTAAAGGCCGTCGTTTGGGCCCAGATCATAGGGGGATGCTCACCTTCAACAAGATAGAGGCGATCTTTCTTTTTGCAGACAGTAAGACCCTTGAGCTCTAATTCGCGCTCAAGTTCAGACTCGAACTTATGGATGGCCAGGTAACCTGTATATAGTTTCATGCAAGGATCTATACACTAAAAGGAAGAGGTGTTAAAAGCCCTCCATGAAACATACGAAAAAAAATCTTGAAATGAAGGTCTACGGCCGTCACGCCTGCCTTAAATTGTTCGAAAAACGCCCTCAGGACATCATCCGAGCTTATGTGACACAAGAAGGAATCTTTGATTTCAGGCCCTTAATCCGTCATTGTGTGGATCATAAGCTTGCTTATCATGTGGTGGAAAAAGATGAGCTCGATGCTCTTACCCGCGCCACTCACCATGAAGGAATCGCCCTGGTGGTCAAAACGAAGCCTCTCCCAACTCTTAAAGAGATGTTAGAAACTGAGGGACGAAGCCTTATTATTGCTTTAGAAGAAGTCGAAAATCCCCATAACCTTGGAGCGATCATGCGCTCGTGCGCTCATTATGGCGTTACAGGAATTTTATATGAAGCTAAGGTGCCCGTTGCTCTGACGGCTTCTGCCTATAGGACATCTGAGGGTGGAGCAGAGAGTGTTCCTGCTCTTCATTTGGCAAACTGGAATGAAGTTTTAGATTCTGCCAGAACAAAAGGATATAGAACTTTTGCGACCTCAAGCCACAAAGGAACTTCTCTTTTCCAAACCCAATTTCCAGAAAAGACGATCCTCTTTTTAGGGGCCGAAGGTGTGGGACTTTCAGATCGATTGACTAAGGCCATGAACGCTCTCGTTTCTATTCCTGGAACAGGGAATGTAGAAAGTTTGAACGTATCAAATGCCACGGCCGCGGTATTAACCGAGTGGTATCGTCAAGGGTTATAGTTCTTCCTTAAATTTTCGATAAGAAATCTATGTGGAATTATGCCATGTGGACACTCATATCAATTTTCTTTTTGCCCGCCTTTTCAGGTGGGTTACATGTCAATGACCTCTGCATGGCCTTAGGAAGTCGTAAGGATCCTAAGTGAAAATAATTTATTATATTTTGGGTATTTTATTTTTCAGCGAATTACCGGCCCAAGAGTTTTTATCGGACATAAAAAAAGTTCAACGTAAAATAAGTGAAAATGAACTTACTGAAAACCTTTCTGGCAAAGAGAGTGCTGCTGGAATTAATGGAATTTTTTTTAGTCCACTTATGTTAAATAAAGAAGATATCTGTGAAGAAGAAACAAAAAATCCTGAGTATGAAGTCATTGCAGTTGTGGAAGTAAAAGGAAATACCCAGACCTCGTCTTCGAGTCAGGTTGATAAAGGTTATAGATCATTTGGCATTGAGAATCTGGAAGGTGAAATTAAAACGGCCATTGGCGACGAAGTCGTCCTAGAAAAAGACTCAATCCTTGCAGCAGCTTCCAGAGCGGTTAATGCTTACGCAGGCAGATCGATCGTTTTAAATCCAAAAAATTTAGCAGGTAGGCAAGGCATCATTGAGGCCATGATCTTTGCAGGATCAAAATCGGATATAAATGAAAAAGACCTGGCAAAAAAACTGGCCTCGATGGCCAATGAAATTTTTAAAACTGAAGAAGATCGAATGGATTTTTTAACTTCGCTGAGTAGCCGCCTTTATGATAACTACAATATGAAAAGAAATCCTGGAAAAAATCCTAACAATGATCGCTTGCCTCGAGGAGATATCTCTTTAAATGAAATTCTTAAAGGTGCGGCCGCATTTGACAAAGACTTAGGTGGAGTTTGTAATGACATAAGTGAAAGTGTAGCGATGATTGCTGAGAACATGTTTCCCGATAAAGATGTTTTGGTGGTTAACGGTGGCGCCCACTTTGGTGTTTTGATTTATGATGGAAAAAAGAAAATTATAGTGGAAAGAAGTCGTCAGGTTTATATGAATGATACCCTCTATGTGGTTGACCGAACTTCGTTTACGAATTTAAGAATCAGTAAGGTTGTTGATGGGAAACTTACTGATATTGCTGTCGTGGGAACACAAATGGGACAATTTTCTGATTCTGTATTTGCCACAAAAGTTCCCCCACTCAAAACAGCAAGGGATCCTCAGGAAGTTATAACATCAGTAACAACTCTCATCAAAGAGGGTGAAAAAAACTCTCAAAAAATAATCATCTCTGGAGGAATGGCACAATTAAGTGAGTCAAAAAGTTATATGATTGTGGCCAAATATCAACACTCATCTTCAGGAACAAAATCTTACGCGGGAACAGGATTTTCAGTGAATCAGTTCCCTGAAAAACAAAAATTTAGCAGCGATCTAAAAGAGTCTGCACTGACAAGTTATCAGCTTCACCTCAGAAGTGGATTTGATCAAACTATTATTCAGTATGTAAGTGATAACGCCTCAGCAAGGTTTTCCACAGGGATTGACGCCCAAACGATGATTGATTTTTCAATGAATAATCTCATTGGTTATTCCGCTCAGGTGGATTGGGTGACTGGACTTGATTTAAGTTATGGGCAGTCCGATCCTCATAATGTGCAAGTCATAGGCAGAGCAGAAGCAAGGATGACTTATTCTCCAAAAAATTGGGGTGATGCCACGGGGAGAATGTCGAACATAAATCCTGTAGGAGTTTTAGAAACTATTGCCGACACTCACTTTTTTCTAAATCAAATTAATGCTGACATTATAGTGGATAAAAGAATTGCTGATTCCATCCGAGCTCAAGGTGTGGGTTCTTACCAGGGCAGCAGTGTTGGCCAGGCCATCCGAATAGCAGGAGTTCTTACAGTCGAATTGCCAGCGGGTGCTGAGATTCTCATCTTTTCAGGTATCAGTACGAGTAAGCTCCCAGGTTATCTAACAAAAAACAGTATGCTCGTTGGGCAAGAAGGTTTTGAAGTCGGTGCCACACTTCGTTCAGCGGAAGGGGTGGAGTTTGGTGGTGCCGTGAGAGGAATCTCATCTAAAAATCCAAGTGGCGAGGCCTATCTTAAAGTTCCTTTAGAGGTTCCACGTAGGCCATCAAAATAAAAAAATGGAGCCGAGATTATTAAGAGGAGGAAGAAAACTCGCAGGGTCTTCCCGTGTAGGTTCTACGATACGGCCGCTGTAAAAATGCCTGCAGGAAGAATACGGGCGTCATTTTGATGTTTCACTCCTAACTCTCCAACATGAATGGTTTTCCAACGTTTATCAAAGATGAGGTTTTTAAGAGCTTCAGGTTGAACACCATGGGTATGGCAGGATAAAAACAAAAAGGAGTTCTCTTTATTTAAAACAGCGTTCATGGATTCTATTAGTAGCGAGATATGTTTTTCAAATTCCCAAAGTTCTTTTTTTACTCCATGTCCCCAACTTGGAGGATCGGCAAGGATGCCATCATAAACGAAATTCTTTTTAAACGAATGACGTAGAAATTCTTGAGCGTCTTCTTGCACCCAACGTACACTTTTGGCATCGATTTTACTCAGAGCAAGTGACTCTTTACCCCAGTCTAAAACGCCTTTGGAGCTATCCACGTGAAAAACCTCTGCACCTGCAGCGGCCATAACTAAACTCGCACAACCCGTGTAACCAAAGAGGTTAATGACTTTAGGTGCCCGTCCCAGTTTCTCTTTTTGTTTTTTAACTTGATCATAGAGCCAAATCCAAACAGGGATCTGCTCAAAAAAGACGCCACAGTGGCCAAAAGAAGTAAATTTTAGTTTAAATTGAAGTTTTTTTTCATCAATAACAAACGGAATCGTGAGGTCCGAAGACGGCTCTCTTTTATGTTCCCATTTACCGCCGCCATCTTTTGTTCGAATACAATTTGATGACGCCAATCCCCAATCATTATTTGAAAGTCTTGGTTTCCAGATTGCTTGAGGACTAGGACGATTTACCTTAATGCCTGAAATGATCTCAAGTTTGCGTCCAAGTCCCGAATCTAAAAGCTCATATTGAGGAAGATTTTCGGTGATCATTTAATCGCAAAGCTCACTTCAATGGTTGTTGTAAACTGCTGAAGGCCCGCCTCGATACGTGTTGAAGACATTTCGGATGAAGCACTTTTCATAAGCATCGTAGATTCATGATAAATGGGAGACTGGTTTTGTCGTGGAGACTCATTCAAATGAATGACTTTTCCCATTTGAAAACCAAGCTTTTTTGCTAACTGCATCGCCTTGCCTCTGGCATCATCAGCCGCGATATCAAGGCATTTTAAATATTCTTTTTGTGACTTCTCTAAAGAGAGAAATGTCTGAAGAGATCCAACGTTTTGAATGTTAAGTTTTGTGGCCATGACCAGGGTTTCACCGATCTTAGAAATATCGGCCGTAGTCACTTCAAGAGTTAAAGAAGCACGTGTTCCTTTATCGATGTAACGTTCTTTTTCATAATCACGAACAGGAAAAACATTGTAGTTGGTGTTTTTAAATTCAACCTTGTCGAGGTTGAGACTTTGAATCTCTTTTTTAAGTTTATTGATCTGGTCATTTGTCTTTTTTACGGCCTCGATTTGATCTTTTGATTGGTTTTCAGCTGTAAAAGTGATGGTGCCGCGATCTGGTATAACTTTTACATTACAGCTACCTTGAACCGTGACGACATTTTGTTCTTTGGCCTCAAGCAGTCCAGAGGTCAAAAAAAAACTGAGGCAAAAAAAATATTTCATTCGATTCCTTTAAGTTTTAGATCAAAGGCCTCGACGGGAGATTTAACATCATCAATCTCAACAATATAGAGAATCCCTTTAATGTTTAACTCATTTTCAAACATAACAGGAAGATCCAAGGCCTTCATCAAAGAATCAAGAAGGATCCTTTGATCCGTATATTCAATGTCTCCATAAGTATTTTCTCTCTGAGAAATGCAGCCATTTGTCGTGCGGAATGGAAAATAAGTGGTGCTCTCATCTTCGTTGATTTTCCCTGTTCCATGAATACGTAGAAGATTTCTTCCCACATCACGTGCCACAGCACCAGGCCTCCACCAAGAATTTGTATGCGAAGACTCAGGTAGAAGAGACTTAATGTTTTTTTCTTTTGATGATTTCTCAATGAAGTTTAAAATTAAACGACGATTGGCACCATAAGTAAGAGGCATGTTGGCCTCAGGCATAACCGAATCTATGGTCATAACTCCCACTGGAGTGTTGCCATTTCTTTTATAACTTGGTTTTCCACTTGCAGAACGACCCAACGATTTGTGGGTCCAAAGTGTGCCGTCTTCGTTTCGTACAGCAGATCCCGCATTGTCGCGCATAACCATGAGACAAGGAAATTTTCTACTCTTACGGCAGAACATAAAAAGTTTAAAGGTATTTTGATATTGACCTTCCTTAAACGTTCCATTGTCTGGAGATTTAAAAAACAGATCAGAGATAAGATCATTGGCAAGGTCACTTTTAGTTCGAAGAGACACACTTTTGAACTCTTTGTGTGCACTGGCCAATTTAAGAATCTCTGTTTGTTGAGCTTTTTCTAACACATCTTCATAGGCCGCAAGTGTATAAATAAGTTTGTTGTCAACTTTAGGAAGTTTAAGGGCATTTTCAAGATCTGCTTTTAAATCGGCCGATATGGTTTTAAGGCCTCTGAATTTCATACGAAGAATGGTAATACGAAGTTTTTGAACAATGTCGTAATGAAAAGGTTGAACCACATCTAGCATTTTAAAAGCTTCAACCCTGTTCTCCTCACTTAAATCCCATAGAGCATCCACAAAAAGTGTTTGTTCATAAGGAGTAAGCCCTTCGGGAATATAAAAGGATGAAGTTGATTTTGTCAGAGCTTCTTTTGTTGTAAGGATATTTTTTTTATAATGGCCGTAAAGGCTTTCTTCCATCAAGTCATTTGTTGTTCTGGCCCAAAGGGATGGAACAATAGAAGTTGCAAGCATGGCCAATAAAAACATTTTCATAGGTAAATCCTTTAAAAGATCTCAAATATGGGGGGGTAGTATCATAGTAAATGGTCAAGTTCATAAGAGTTTTACCATTTTACAATCTATAAATAAAAAGTCCTTAAAAACGAGTTTTCAATGAGTTGGCAACCTTGACGTTAACGAAAAAAGCATTACCTTATCATGGAAGGTTCTTTTTTTTACGGAGTACAAAGTATGTTTAAACGTATTTTCTTATTTATGCTGACTAACGTTTTAGTTATGGTTTCAGTTTCTCTTATTTTAAGCATTCTGGGCGTAGGTAACTATCTAACGGCATCAGGCATTAACTATCAATCTTTGATGGTGTTCTGTTTGGTCTGGGGTTTTGTGGGGTCAGGCATCTCACTTTTGATGTCAAAATTCATGGCAAAAAGAATGATGGGTGTGGAGATTGTTGATGATCGAGGTCAGTATGGTGATCTTGTACGTCGAGTACATGCCCTTGCTCGCAGTGCTGGTTTAACTAAAATGCCAGAAGTTGGAGTTTATCAATCACCAGAGGTTAATGCATTTGCCACTGGACCTTCAAAAAATAATTCACTTGTGGCCGTATCAACTGGTCTTCTTCAACAGATGAACTCTGATGAAGTTGAAGGAGTTCTGGCCCACGAGATCGCTCATGTGGCCAATGGTGACATGGTGACCATGGCCCTGGTTCAAGGAGTGATCAACGCATTTGTGATGTTTTTTGCACGTGTCGCCGCTTTTGCTCTTTCACAGGCCATGTCTGGGGACAGAGATGATGATCGTCCCGTGACAAGTGGATGGGCCTATCACTTAACCGTGATGGCGTGTGAAATCTTTTTCTCATTTTTAGGTATGTTTATTGTGGCCTATTTTTCAAGAATTCGTGAGTATCGTGCTGATAAGGGTGGGGCCCAGTTTGCTGGCAAACAGAAAATGATTGCTGCTTTAAAACGCCTTCAGCAAAAAATTGACATGGTTGATGATTCTCAAGATCAAATTAAGGCCATGAAGATTTCTTCAAAAAAAGGTTTTATGAACTTTCTTTCAACTCATCCAAAACTTGAAGATCGTATCGCTGCCCTAGAACGCGGAATGTAATTCTTGGATGGAGTGACGGGTTTCAAGAACCAGTCGCTCCACCAGTTCTTTTGTTGAAAGATTATCTTTTACTAATGCTGCAACCTGCCCCATTTCTATCTCACCTTCTGTCATATCACCTTCAAGCATTCCGGCCTTTGCTCTTCCATGACCTAAAAGTTTGATGAGTTCTTCTGATGAGGCGCCACTATCTTCAAGTTTTTTAACATCCTCATAAAATTTATTTTTAAGGAGGCGCACCGGCACATATTTTTTCATCATCAGCATGGTGCTATTAGAATGGGCATTTAAAACTGCATTTTTAAAATGATCATGAGCACTGGATTCTAAAGTGGCCACAAAACGAGTACCGATTTGTACGCCCTGGGCCCCTAGAGCAAGGGCCGCAGCGATGCCTCGTCCATCAGCGATTCCGCCGGCCGCGACGACAGGAATTTTGACTGCATCCACGACAAGAGGAATTAAAACCATCGTTGTGATTTCATCACGGCCATTATGCCCTCCGGCCTCAAAACCTTCGGCAATAATAATATCCACTCCAGCTTCTTGGCACTTCAATGCAAGTTCAGGGCCTGAAATCACATGAAGAACCGTACAGCCTTGCTCTTTAAGCCAAGAGGTATAGAGTTTTGGATGGCCAGCTGAGGTGATAAATATCCTAATACCCAACTTTATAGCGAGCTCAAACTGATCTCTATTTTTTGCATAAAGAAGAGGAACATTGATGGCCAGACGTTCTGGATGAGAGGTGAGCGAGATGGCCTTCTTAATATGGTATTCAAGTAGCTCCAGGTTCATGGATCCCGCTCCGATGACGCCCAGGATACCTGCCTCTGCGGCGGCGGCGGCAAGTTTTCCACCGGAGACATAAACCATACCGGCCTGGATGATGGGATACTTAAGAGGTAAAATTTTTGTAAGTGAAGTCATGATCTAATTGTGTAGGATATCTTTGATGTTGTCATCAGTCAGAGCGAGTGCGGGAGATCTTTGTAAGTGTAAAAGAATCTCGGGATCTGTTTCACCTTGAAGTCCAGCTCGAGTGCTTGTTCTTTTTAAACCAAAACGCTCACCCTTAGATAAGATCCAGCCTGTTTCATGAAGGCCTTTTCGGATGGAGCTGGAGGCCGAATAAGTTGATAGAGTGACATCGAGAGTGGAAAATCTTTTGAGAAGCTCAAACCACTCTTTGGTCCAAAGGGTTGGATTTTTTTTAGGAGAAAAGGCATCTTGATAAATGGCATTCCACTTGATGCAAAAAGTTTCAGCAAAAAGAGGAAGTGATCTTCTAGCATCTCCAGCTAAGATGGTAAGTGTTATAAATTCATCTTGGGCCTCAAGATATGTGAGATCTCCTTCTTTTTTCCAATGCAGACGAGAGAGAAAATCATGTGAGAGATTTTTGAGTCGGAACCACTCAAGCAAATCATGGTCAATTTCTAAAGACAAAAAAGTCCATTTCTTTTTTTGCCCATGGAGCTTATCGTAGGTTGCAAGAAATCCCACTCCTAGGCCAAAGCCCACTTCTAAAATAGAGAGATCTGTTTTCTCTTCAATACGACAACCTTGAATGTAGTGGAGATGTGTTTCGGCCAATGCCCCTGCAGTGGAGTGACAGGCCTCTTGAAAACGCTCAGAAAACAGAGTCCATGAACCGTCTTGAGTTAGTATCCATGAATGATTTTGAAGGTCATTTTCCATAAAATTAAAAGGAGTATAGAGGATTTTTATGGCAATTGCCAAATTTTTAGGTCTCAGACATTGGTCTAAGATCTTGATTAAACAATAGCTATAAGGATAATCCCAGTAAGTCATTAAAATGGTTAAGAATTAAGGCCCCTTTGACGAAAAGCTTATGAAGAAGGATTCAAAGCTATGAGCTTAAAAAAAGTTATTTCCATTTTATTGGTGCTCCCATTGCTGCCGCAAAATGTTTGGGCCAGTGGAGATAGTGTCAGTAAACTCATGAAGACTATTTCTAAAAAAGAAGCTCTCGATAAAACGGATAAAGATTTAACTCTTTGTCCTATCCCAGATCCACATGACGCTGAATTAGCTATTTTCAGGAAGATAAAAGATGAACTATCAACCCCTGAAATGTGTCTCGAGCAATTTACACCTTCTACAGCTCAACAAAAACCTTTGGAAAATGAACGCCAGGTCTGTGAATGTTTATATGAAACAAAAGGCAAAGATACGATTGCGGATGATATTCTAAGTAATTCAAAACAAAAAAAAGATTTTGATACTTTTGCTTTGAGTATCGCCATTGATATTCAAAATGCAAAAATTAAGAATATAAAAAATGGGACCCAGTTTCAGGCGACATTTTTATTAGGCGATCAGGAAGGAACTTATAACCTGAATGGCACGGAAGATGTTGTTATGAAACCAGGAAAAGATGCTAAAGACATGGCCCGAGTGGGTCTGGGGCCTATGGGTATTGCTGGTATTCAAGATTATATGAGTGAAATTGATAATGATCATATTGATTCTAAACAAAAAGAAGAAATTTCAGAATACGTAGGTTCAAAAGTGGCAGTGCCAACATTAGATCCAAAAATTTTAGGTGAAGAGAATCAAGCAGGTAAAGATGACTTTAGAAACGGCGTTTGTGTAAGTCCCAAAGAGTATTTAGCATTTAATGCAATCCCTAGATCAAATATATTTTATGAAGACCTAGCAAAAACAGATGTCTTTGTAGAAGAAGATTGGGATATGGTAGGACTAAGAAAAAAAATAAGTAAAGCTGTTAAAGAAAAAGATAAAGAAAGTGTTGCGAAAATTGGCGCTAGAATAAATTTTCTTAATCGAAACCCTCTGATTAAAAACCTTTTTGCGGCCAATGAAACAAACACAAACCTTTTTGAACACGTTGACCCAAAAACCCACAAAGAAATTTTGGATAATAAGACTGTTTGGTCAAAACTTCCGGGACTAAAGAAAAAACTTTTTGAAACAATCAAAGAGCTTCGCCCAAAAACAAGCTGTCAAACAAGTAACAAGTATTCGTGTATAGAGAAGATCGCTAAAGAGAATAATTTAAAAGCATTTCGCGACAAGATGAAAGAATTGTATATTACAAATGATCAGACCGCCAACGATGTGTATCTTCTTACCAATTGGCAAAGTAAGGCAGAACTTCTTAATGCAATTATAAAACCCTCATACATGAAAAATTATGAGTTATTGCCTCGTTCAGCTCAAGGAATTAACAATTTTCTTCATTCGATGTATGGGGCCGAACCCAGTGAAGTTTGTAAAATGGATGAGACGACGTCTGCCAAAAAGGTAATTGAACCCAAAAAATGTTATGAGATTTATAGTAAATTCTGCTCACTCACTCGTATGGCCAATACCGAAAGAATTGTTAGTGAAACAGAAGGTGAGGCCCTTGACTGGATGGATGATTTGCAACCAGATATTGATAAAAATAAAAAATACGAAGATTTTAATGCAAGAGCATGTCATACAAAACGAATCTTAGGCGATGAAGTGAGGGAACGTATTAAGACCACGATCCCAGGCCTGGCCTCTATTGTGGATAAACTTCCTAAAGAGGGTGACTTTTTTGAATTTGCAAAAGTTGTCTGTCAAGATGCCAAAGATTTTTGTCTTCCTGAAAACAAAGATCTTTTATATGCACGTTTTTTACAGGTCTATCCTAATAGTAAGACTGTAGACGATGGGGATATTAAAGCATTCAGCGCTTTTATCTTAGACAATGATACTCTTAAGGGTGGACTATCCGAAACAGCTGTAAAAGAAACTGGCAGAACTGATGCCGTAGAGGCAAAGAGAAAAAATAAAAAAATAAAAGAGGAGATTGAAAAGCAGGCCAGCACAGCTAAAAAATCTAAAGATAAAAGGCCCTTTGATATCTTTGATGGGGTTCTTGAACCAGTAAGTGAATATAGCAGTCCTTTAGGTTCTTATGCCTCAGCTCCCTCAAAGTCTAGTCACAATGTTGTTAATGATTTGATGGATACTTTTGGATTAGGGCGAGGAAATAATGCGGATTTAAATGATCAGTCCAGTGCTCATCCGTTTGTTCCAGGACCGGTAGCACCTTATGTGCCATCGGCATCCTATCCCGCTCAATTTGCGCAAGCTGAACAAGGGTTAAACGAGGCAACTAAACATAAAACTGATGTCGAAGAAGATTTAAAAGAAACAAAACAAGAATATAAAAACTCAAAAGATGACGTTGAGAGGAGAGATCTTGAAAACAGGATCACCATGTTAGAGCGTGCTTTGGCCGAAAAGGATGGCACAGTAGATGAATATAAAAAGATGTTAAAAGAACTTAAAGATCAAAAACAAGAATCTTCTGAGAAAGTGGCGGTGAAAGATAAAAAATCTTCTTTAGATAATTCATCTAGTGATCAGGAAAAATCTAAAAATAATTTCCAGTCCACTCCTAATGGTTTTGACCAAGACAGCTTAAACAATATTCGTTCTCAGGCCAGTATCAGGGACAATTCTAACTTTTCTGGTTCTTCTTTAAATAATGCAAAAACTCCTGTGCGAAATTCCAAAAACGCCCAGGCCATTGCTATTAACGATGCCCTTCTTAAAAAATATGAACTGAGTTATGATGGTGCCGATACCAATGGCGTCATTCTCATCAATCAAGATAAAGAGCTTTCTAAAAAGTCTTCAGAGCTTTTACTTAAGGCCCAAAATGGAAACAATCTTCCTCTTAAAGTATCAAACGAAGTTTATTCGGGTATTGAAAGTCGCAGTCAGGAAACACTTAATAAATACATCCTGGCCCATATCTCTTCGAATTCGACAGTGACAAAAGTTTCCGTGAGCTCTCCTGGGAAAATGGATCTTCAGTTCTACGCTATTAAGCTGGAAGGCAAAGTGGTCCTTCAGCCAATCCGTAAGGCGAGTTTGGGGGACCTAAAGCGTGAATTGGATGGACTTGATGGCCAAAATCGATAATGTCTCTTTCACTTTTACATCCAAAGGTTTTAGGCCTAGAATTTAGGTTCATGAGCTTACAAGAATACTATGAAGAATCATTTCGATCTGAACGTGGAAGAGAGTCACAGGAACTTTTAAGTGAGGTTGTGACAACATCTAAGGGTCTTGCTCTTTATGTGCAAGAATCAAAAGATCGTTTTTTGCCACATAAAAGTTGGAAGGGTCTTAAGGTTTTGGAGCTTGGTGCGGGAAGAGGAGGACTAGGTCTTCTTTTAGCTCGTTTGGGTGCAGATGTAACCTTAGTCGATTTTTCACCTTCGGCATTAAGTCAGGCAGAAGGTGTTTTTGCACTAGAAGGTTTTAAGGCCACAACAGTTTTGGCCGATGTCTCTCATCCTGATATACAATTACCCCATCAATATGAAGTGATTGTTGACTCTCATCTCCTTCACTGTTTAACCGAAAATCCAGGTCGATCTTCCTACTATAAACTTATTTATGACCATCTAACTGACTCAGGCATTTGTGTGGTCGAATCTATGGTTCATCGTAAAAAACTTTTTATCCCAGATGGATTCATGTTTGATCAGAATCATGTCTTATGGCAAATGTTTGGTAAGTGGACACCTGTGAGAAAGATTATGGATAGTTTAGATCTTGAGCAAGAACTTGTGTCCGCAGGATTTAATATCTCTTATTTTTATTATTATGGGCAATACGCATTTGTGCCTCATAAAAGTTTTATGGACATACCCAATGATATTCTTCCTGCCGCAGTAAGATTTGTTGTTCAAAAGAAGCCTCTCGAATCTAAATTTTAGAGGATTTTTTCTGGTTTACACTCTAAGTCATTGTCTAGAAGCTTCTATAATAATCCTTTCAACAAGGAGCACTATATGAACGTTGATATCACTTTTCGACACATGGAACATACTCAGGCCCTTGACCTCATGATCAGAGAAAAATCTCAAAAATTCAGCCGCTGGTTCGGAGAAGAATCAAAGGCGAGTTGGGTTTGTTGGGTTGAAGGACATGAGCACTGTTCAGAAGTAAGGATTCACTCTGGACACAAAGAATACTTTGCTCGTGCCCATGCAGATGATTTATACAAGACATTCGATCTAATCATTCATAAAATTCATAATCAATTACAGTAAACTGAAAGTTTGGAGATACACATGACAAGAATTTGGCAAAAACACTACGATGCAAATGTACCTAAAGAAATTAACCCGAATGAGTTTTCATCGATCAATGACCTTTTACAGCTTGCGTTTACACAGTACAAAGATCGTCCGTGTTTTCACAGTATGGGAACCACCCTTTCTTATGGCCAGATTGATGAGTTAGGAACGAAGTTCGCTAGTTATTTACAAAATGATTTAAGACTGCAAAAAGGTGATCGAGTCGCTTTGATGATGCCAAACATTCTTCAATATCCGATAGCACTTTTAGGAGTCATCAAAGCGGGACTTGTTGCGGTTAACGTTAACCCGCTTTATACCGCTCGTGAACTTGAACATCAGTTAAAAGATTCTGGCGCCAAGGCCATTGTTATTTTTGCCAACTCGGCCAACATTTTGGAAAAAATCTTAGTCAACACTCCTGTAAAAGATGTGATCATCACTGAGATTGGTGACATGCTTAAATTTCCCAAAAATTACATTGTTAATTTTGTGATTAAAAAAGTGAAAAAAATGGTTCCGGCCTTCAACCTTTATAACGCTGTTTCTTTTAAAGATGTCCTCGCTAAGGGTGATGTTAAATCTTATAAAAAAGTTAGTGTTAAACTTGAAGATTCGGCCTTCCTTCAGTACACAGGTGGAACCACAGGTGTTTCTAAAGGAGCGATACTAACTCACAGAAATATTGTTGCCAACATGATGCAGGCCAAAGCATGGCTGACAAATAGTATGAGTGGCACTAGAGAGATCATCATCACTCCACTTCCGCTTTATCATATCTTCTCACTCACTGCGAATTTTTTTGTTTTTTGCAACGTAGGAGCAATGAATGTCTTGATTGCTAACCCTCGAGACATTCCGGGATTTGTGAAAGAACTCGCCAAATGGAAATTCACTGCGATCACAGGAGTGAACACACTTTTTAACGGATTACTAAATAACGAAGATTTTCGTAAACTTGATTTTAGTCATCTGAAAATATCTCTTGGTGGAGGTATGGCCGTTCAGAAAGTCGTGGCCGAGAGATGGAAACAAGTAACGGGTAAACCTATCATTGAGGCCTATGGCCTAACAGAGACTTCTCCAGCAGCTTGTATCAATCCTATGAGTCTAAAAGACTATAATGGTTTTATTGGTCTTCCAATCCCATCGACGGACGTTGAGATCAAGGATGACAATGGTAAAACCATTGCTAATGGCGAAGTGGGCGAGATTTGTATCCGTGGTCCTCAAGTTATGGCCGGCTATTGGAACCGACCTGAAGAGACGGCCAAAGTGATGACAACTGATGGTTTCTTCAAGACTGGGGATTTGGGTTATATGACTGAGGATGGATATTTTAAAATCGTCGATCGAAAAAAAGATATGATCCTTGTATCTGGATTTAACGTTTATCCAAACGAAATTGAAGATGTGATTGCACAACATCCAAAAGTTTTAGAGTCTGCGGCCATCGGAATTCCGGACGAAAAATCTGGAGAAGCAGTGAAAGTCTTTGTGGTTAAAAAAGACGACTCACTTACTCAGGAAGAACTCATTAAATTCTGCCGAGAGAATCTCACTTCATATAAGCTACCGAAGTTTGTAGAATTTCGCTCTGAACTTCCTAAGTCAAACGTAGGAAAAATTTTACGAAAGGATCTTCGAACGGAGACTGTGAGTAAAAGTTAGAAAGCTTTACTTTCTATTAACCTTAATACAAACTTAAGATATAGAGAGCAGCAGTTAAGCAATCAAGGACGATTATCCAGAGAGGGATTTCTGGTCTTAAATGAAGCTAAAAAAGAAAGCGCCCCGTGCAGGGCGCTTTTTTTTTCTTTATTTTAGATTCGTTTTAAAACTTATTCTAATCCTATCGTGTATCTAGCCTCAGGAAATAGGTCCCATAAATCTTCTGCATCATCTGTAGCACCGAAAGCAAATGCTGAGACTGAAGGAAGAGTCTTAAGCCAATTTGTAATTTTGTTTTCGTGATCATCATCTTTCACTCGAAGATCTCCCATATTTAGGGCATGAACTCGTTTATATGTCACTTCGATTTCAAAACTTTGATCATCTTCTCCGCAAGCTGCTTTGTAGCCAGTGCCTGGAACTTCTTTGTAGGCCTTGTATTTGACTTTTAAGACTGGAACCTGTCCAACCCAAGCTTCTTTATTAATATCAATCTCAGTCCAGCTCTTCATTGGGGCAAGGCAGAGTCCTGTTGCCTCATCCATTGTACAGTTCGGGTAGGCCGCTAAAAGGGCATTACCATCTGGGGTCAGTTCAAATGAAACATTTCCAGCAACTTCATACTGACAAGCAAATCCGGCCTCCCAACCCAACCACTCAGAATTTTCATCGGTAAAACGATACTTTTCTGAAACTTGTTTTTTAAATTTAACGATTTGATCAAGCGAGATGAAAACTCCATTTGGAGCGAGACTGTCTTCATCAAATAGACCTTCAAGAAGAGATTCTTTATTAAGATTATCTTCATCAACAGTGAATGCAGAATATTGTAATGTTCGTGTTCCAGCTTCTTTGTAATGTCTTTGAAAAACAGCAAGATATTTTGGCATATCAATAGTGAGAGGATTATTTTGTCTAAGTTCTTGAGAGCCTAAACCTAAATATTTTGTGGCCTTGGCATCAAACTCATAAACACCACCATAACTTGGAAGGACCTCTTCTTGGTAAACGCATTTATTAGAAAGAGCTAACAACAATAGAGGCATAGGCAAGATTTTTGAAATTTTCATGTATTATTCCTTGGTAAGGGAGAGCTTAAAGGAAATGAGTAAAGGGGAGTAGAGGGAAGGTAGGAATGACCTAGATGGTGTCCAAAAATTATACAGTGCCGGTAATCCCTGCCCAAAGGTCCTATGCAAATCAAGACACCCGTTAGGATATTTCGAAGGAATACAAATGAACCTAAAATATATCTTTCAATTAGTATCTACTTTTTTAGTCATCAATACTGCGTTTGCGGCAGACGTTCTTATTTGTCCTCAGGGTATTGAACTTTTAGATCATTACCAGGGACGAACACTTTGGAATCATCATTTATTAGAATTTAAATCACAAAAAAGAGAAAAACTGATTGTGGAAAAGTTTTTTAAATTTCAAAAAGTTGATTACTTTATGGCCATAAGGGTGCTTAGGAAGGCCAGTGCTGTTGAAAATGATTTAATGATGCTCGAAAAAAATGATTCATATATATCCGATCTTGTGGCCTTTACTTCTTCTCGTATCCATGTAAATAAATCTAAAAACATTCCTGAAGACTGCCATGTGGAGGAAGTTTCTCGCCGACATAATGGGCAGTATGTGTTTCAGAAAGAGATTTGGAAACAACTTGATTATCAAACTCAAGTCTCCGTTATTAATTCTGAAGCTATCGAGGAATTTCTAAGTGCTTTAAATATAAAATCGATTCAAGATGCTCAGTATTTTAATAGTGCTTTAGATGCAGGTGAGCTTAATACAGTGAAAGGTTATTTAAATGTCTCTCGGAGAGTTCATTTTAAAAATATCATATTAGATGCGAAGACAGATTCAAAAATTTTTGGAAATAAAAGATTATGCGGTCTACAGATTTATGAAAATGGTTTTGATTTTCGGAAATTTGTTTATGTAAAAGTTCAAGGCAAGGCCCATAAACAGTTTAGTCTTCGTAAAGGATTAGAGTTTTTAAATGATGGGTTTGCCTCTAGAGGGATGTGTGATTAGGCCCACTTTCTAAGTTTTTGGGCATTCAAATAGTTGGCCTCTGATCCACTTCGGAAATTGAGCATGTTTTTTAGCAAAGTCGTGAATTATCGGAGTAAACTCTCCAAAGTCAGTGCCGCTGATGTCTTAGAATCCTTATACTTAATAATCATCGCACATCGAAGCGTGAGTCCTTGCTCCTGGGCCCATTTAAGATTTGCCGATACTGGACGATTTCCGGTAACGACAACAGCATAAGCAGGAATAGGTTCTCCAGGTTCTAAGATCCGCTCATTTACGCAATCATAAACCGGCACTCCTTTAGATAAGATCACTCCCGGCGCAATCACAGCACCTTCAGAAACTTGCACTCCTTCAACGATTACGGCCCCTGCTCCAATAAAAGCATTGTCCTCGATCACAACTGGAGTTTGTCCCACGGGCTCGAGCACCCCACCGATTTGTACACCGGCAGAGAGATGAACATTTTTTCCAATCTGTGCACATGAGCCCACGAGAGCGTGACTATCCACCATGGTGCCTGAATCAACATAAGCACCAACGTTTATGTAGGCCGGAGGCATGATGATCACACCTTGGGCCACGTAAGCGCCACGACGAACAGATGACCCACCTGGGACCAAACGAACTTTATCGGCCACTGTGAATTCACGAGCGGGAAGATTATGTTTATCAACGAATCCACCGGCGAATTCTTTGAGTTCACCAGCTTTGAAGGCCGCAAGGATCGCTTCTTTGACTTCAGTTTGCGCGACCCATTTGCCTTGTTGGTTTTTAATGGCCGAACGAACGAGACCTTTTTCTAAAAGATCTAATGTTTCCATCCAATTCATTTTTGACCCCCGAACCATCTTTTCACTTCTTTATCAGCATCCAATACAGGTGCGGCACTTTTCATATCGAGGGCCGATAGGGGAGGTGCCATACGAGAAGAAGCGATATCTCCCCTCTCAGCTAATAAACGTTTTACAGGAACTGGATTGCTAGTGACAAACAAGCTGTTAGAGGCTTTGGTCCAAAGCTCTTTGGCATCAAAGGTTTTATTTAGGCACTGCTGAACATAAAGATGAGTTTCTTTCGGCCACGCGTTTGAAGCGACAGAGATAAGCCCACATGATCCAGCTGCCACAAAGTCAGACAATAAAGCATCGTCCCCACAATAGACGGGTTTATTGCCTGACGCTTTTAGGAATTCTTTAAATTTTTCAACCGAACCACTGGCCTCTTTGATCGCCCAATAGTTCTTGTGGTCTTTTAATCGAGCAACCGCTTCAGTCGACATAGGCACTGCAGTTCTACCCGGAACATTATAAAGCATCACGGGTTTAGTGACTTTATCCATCAGAGTCTTAAACCACTCATATTGACCTTCAGGCCCTGGTTTCGCATATAGGGGAGTGACGAAGAGGTAGGCATGGATAGAAAGTGTTTCAAGGTAAGCAATCCACTCTAGACACTCTTCTTGAAGGTGTCCCCCTACTCCCACCATGATAGGGGAGGAAGGTTTTAAGTTAATGACGTGCTCGATGATCGCTTTTTTATTTTTAAGAGTGAGGTTTAAGGCCTCAGCGGTGCTGCCCAAAATCAGAAGACCGTTTTTAGCGGCGTCTTGTTGTTTTACAAGAGTCGTAAGCGACTCAAGATCCACCAATCCATCGGTTTTAAGGGGAGTCACGAGTGCAGTCCAGAGGGCGAAATCTTTTACGTTACTCATAATTATTCCTTATAGAGAGAGGTGGGTTTCCACCACATGCTGAAAGGGGTGAAGGCCCGCTTCCATTTTTTTTGTTTTTATTAAATTGGCGGCCCAAAGTGCACCTTCGGCAAAAAGCCTCCGGTCCTTGGCATCGTGAGTGAGGGTGATGGTTTCAGATCCTGTATCAAGAGTTAAGGAGTGATGTCCAATGACATCTCCTGTGCGGTCACTGGTAATTGTTGAAGGAGCATGCAACCACTCTTTCATACTCAGTGCCGTTCCACTGGGAGCATCCACTTTCTTATGGTGATGGACTTCGTGGATGGAAAATTGTTTGTGAGGAAAAAGATGTGATACTTGATTTAATTTTTCGATCAACTGTTTTAGGGCCACAACTCCTAAGGAGAAATTGGTTCCATAGATCCAAGTGAGATTATGATCCTTTAGAGTCTGATTAAAATCCTCTGGCCACTGAAACCCTGTTGAGCCAGTGACCACAGGAAGTTTTGTCTCTAGGAGGATGGGGATTAAACTTAAAAAAGCATCCCCAGGCAAAAACGAAATAATCAGATCGTGTTTTATCAGCTTTTCAAAGGTTGGCACATTCACGCGATCAAAAACTTCCACCGTACCCTGAGCGAGTTCAATGACCTTAGAGCCTGTTTTGCCTTTGCCTAAAACTGCGATGCTCATCTTATGGCCTCAATCAATGTTTGATGAAGTTTCTGGATACAGATATTGGCCTCATCTTCTTTTACGAGAAAGTTAAAGTTATAAGGACTTGCTCCTAAACTCATCATGCGGATTTTAGCTTCATCCATCGTTCCAAAAATTGTTTTTGCTAAGTTTGATCTGCGGTAAAGTTCATTTCCGATTAAAGAGATGAGAGAAAAGCCTTTTTCAATTTCAAGGTTTCCTACTTTTTTAAGATCCTCTATGAATTTTATGTTCTCTAAGGTGGCATGATCTACTGTGATGGCCACACTGATTTCAGATGTGGTGACACAATCAACCGATACGCGGTGTTTAGCGAAGATATCAAAGATGGATCCCATAAAACCAGAGGCATTATACATGTTAGGGGTTGTTACTGTGACAAGACCCTGAGCACTTCGTTTGGTAATGGCCCGAACAGGAGGTCTAAACTCAACGGTTCTTCTGATCCATGTGCCAGGCTCATCTTTAGCAAAAGTACTTCCTACAAAAACAGGAATGGATTTTCTCACGGCCGGGGAAATCGTAGCTGGATGAAGAATCTTTGCACCATATTGGGCCATCTCACCAGCTTCTTGATAGGCGAGTTCGGGAATGATTTTTGCTTCTTTACAGATGCGTGGATCAGTTGTGGCAATTCCTGGAACATCGGTCCAGATTTCTAAACAAGTGGCATCTAGGGCCTCCGCAAATAGAGCAGCAGAATAATCACTGCCGCCGCGGCCAAGGATCGTGGTGTTGCCTTGGATGTCAGAGCCGATAAATCCTTGGGTCACATAAATTTTATTTTCAGTGATGGTCATTTTGTTTTTACATTCACTGGCCATGAGATCGATTAGAGGTGCTGCCTGGCCAAAATGGGAGTCTGTTTTTAAAACTGAGCGAGCATCAAGAAGGACAATCTCTTTATGAGGAGCTTCTTTTCTTAAAACTTCACGAAAGATTAAAGATGAGATGCGCTCACCAAGACTTAACATATGATCATAGGCCCGTGGAGTAAGTTCTTTTAGGAGAGTTAGGTTTTGAACCAGAAGATCTAGTTCGGTGAAGTTCTGTTGCAACAAACTTGCTGCTTCTTCACTCATTGGGGCCACTTGCTTTAAAAGACTAGTGTGGCGCTCTTTTAAATTAAAAATGATTGTATCACATAATTCAAGCTCACCTTTGGAGGCGGCCTTGGCGATTTCAATTAACCGATCTGTTGTTCCCGAAGTCGCAGAAACGACAACCACAGATGAGTGGTGCTCAAGACAAACCTCTGCACTTTTTTTCATGGCAGCAGCATCACCCATCGATGTACCGCCAAATTTTGAAACAACAAGCATCTCTTTTCTCCTGAAAAGTTAGACTGAGAAGTTAAATATAGTGGTAATGATATTAGGATTAGGAATGAATTCCTAACCTAAAGCACTCCACAGTTTTTGCTGTGACAATCGTGAAGTGTAAGCTTCAGCGACCAATAAAAAGTGAATTTAAGTTCAGCTCTTTATTTCGGCCACGATTCTCTTAGAAGTAGATCAATGGTTCTTAAAAAACCTCTTCACTTCCTACCAAAAACGCAGCTCCTCTTTAGGTAACTTTGCAAATCATAGACAATTAAATTTAAAAAACCAAGTTTACTTTTAAAAAATATTTACGATGATGAAGGTGCTAAAAACTTTCGGAGAGTGAATATGAAAAAAGTCGGTTTTATTGGTTGGCGTGGGATGGTGGGGTCAGTACTGATGGATCGAATGCTGTCAGAAAATGACTTTTTTCGCATGGAATCTTACTTCTTCAGCACCTCTCAGAAAGGAAATGCCGCCCCTAAGGTGACAAATGGTCACCAGACACTCATGAGTGCGCTAGAAACTAAAGAATTGCTTAAGATGGATATCTTGGTTTCATGCCAAGGTGGAGATTATACCCAAGAGATGTTCCCTCAACTTCGAAAAGATGGATGGAAAGGAATTTGGATTGATGCGGCCAGTACCCTTCGAATGAAGGATGACAGTGTCATTGTTTTAGATCCTGTGAACCGCCATCATATTCGTGAGGCACTCCATAAAGGTGTAACTAATTTTGTGGGGGGAAACTGCACGGTTTCCCTTCTCCTTATTGCCCTTCATGGCCTATTTAAAGAAAACTTAGTGGAGTGGGTGAGTTCCATGACTTACCAAGCTGCTAGTGGAGCTGGTGCTAAAAATATGATCGAACTTTTAGATCAGATGCGCTCAGTGGGAAATCGTTTTGGCCAAAATCCTGCCATGGAAGCCTTGGATCTTGAGCGACAAATGGCCACTCTCATCACGGAAGGATCTTTTCCAAAAACAAATTTTGGCCATCCATTGGCACTTAACATCTTGCCTTGGATTGATTCAGAAATGCCAAATGGTCAGAGTAAAGAAGAATGGAAAGCTCAGGTCGAGGCCAATAAGATTCTTCAAACCACAACGATGATTCCAATGGATGGAACATGTGTTCGTGTGGGAGCTCTTCGTTGTCACTCTCAAGGACTCACCATTAAGTTAAAAAAATCGGCCCAACTTGCGACGGTGGAAGAACTTATCCGTTCTGCAAATCCGTGGGTGGAATTAGTTCCTAACAATAAAGCAGATACCCTGGCCAAACTCACACCTGCTGCGGTTTCAGGTAAAATGCATGTACCTATTGGAAGACTTCGTCCTATGACCATGGGAGGAGATTTTTTTAATGCTTTCACTGTTGGCGATCAATTATTGTGGGGGGCCGCTGAGCCGCTTCGGTGTGTGCTGAGAATGGCACTAGAATAAATAGACTTGGCCATACTTAGGTATGAGGCAGATCCAATGAGAATCTTTTTTCAGGCACGACTCGCTTAAGCGCCTTATTGTGGATGTTTTCTTTTTACCACCTGAATAGTATGTGAGCTCTAAACTCATTTCTCTTTTCTGAACTTTTACTCCATTGATAAACTGAAGTCTTTTATTGTCACAGTGATGTTTTAAAAGAATGTCCATTGTAGAGATGAGTGCTGAGTCAGTTGGGATCATTTTTGTATTAATAAAATAATGAGGCAGATGATTTTTTCCTGGAACTTGCCGGAGTGAAGTCACTGGCAGTCTTTTAAAACCTTGCTCTAAAAAATGTTTAAGGCCCAGATCAGTTTCATTCACGATCATTTTTGATTCGCCCAAGTAGACCTCAGAATGTTCGGGACAAGTGGTATTGGAATTAGAAACCAAATACATATGGGTGTTTAAAAAGCGGATGGACTTTTGATGCCTGAAAGTCATGTCGTCGTGTTCTCTTTTGAGAACAAAAGATTCAACCTGGCCATGGGCCATGGAAAAAGATAAAAGCATGAGTATTATTTTAACCATGCCGAACCACCCTCCTGACATTCTTTGGGTAAACCCATCTTGCATCCTGTGCCTAGGTTTTTTTTGTTGGTTTTGTACGCATTGCCTGAACACAGTTGATAAAGTCTATTCTTCTGCAAACATCCTGGATTTGTGATGTAACGGAATTGGGCCGGATAAAGGAGATTTTTCCTTTTAGGAGGAATGGTTTCTCTTTTAATCACTCGGCTCGCGGGATTGGCCTGAAACTCATCTGTTTTATAAGTTTCTGCTACCATTTTTAGAAAAGTATTCTCTTTAAGATCAATTTCATTAAAAGAGAATTCCGCTGCATTTGATGGCGCCGGACAGGTTTTAAGATTGTTCTGAGATTTTAATTTTTGTTCACAATCTGAAGCTGACGCTGGTGGAATCGTTGAGTATCCACCAAAGCCTCCACCGCCACCTAAAGGACATTGACACACGAGAAGGGAGGTGTTGCTTTTTAAGGCCCTGAAGGCTTCATCTTGATTGGACATGACCGAATCCTTAGGTCCAATGGTACGGCAATTATAGGCCATGTTATTTGTATCTTCATCGTGTGAGACTAAATGATCATTTTCATCTAAGTGAGTGCCTATGGATGTTTCTTGATATTCATCGACGAGCCCTAAAAGGTGAAATATCTCGTGGACAATCGTGCGACAAGAAATTTGAGGATTCCAATTCTGAGAGTTGGCCCTCACAGCAGATTCGGAAACGTTAATCGTGTTGATAACCAGCCCACTGTCGTCAGGTGGAGTGATGAGCACTTCCAATTTTTCACCATCAGGTCCCTCTAAGTCACTTGCTATTTCATCAAAACAGCTTTGGGCCTTCTTTTGCAACTTATCGTTGAATAGATCTGCGCCGGTAAACAGAACAGGGATTATTGCCTTAAAAACTGTCTTGCCCGATTGATCAATTTTTTTTGAAAGAATGTATTGAGACGAGATGCCTGAACCATAGTCACCTGAGATGGCCTTCGTTTCCCCAGCCTTAAGTTCAGTACATTGCAGGGAATAGGAAAGTTCGCTCACAAATTCATTTAAAGCAAAAGGATCATCAGGCGCACATTCTTCAATCTGTTTTTTAGCATTTCTCAGATGGTCTTTTAAAGATGGTATCCTCTCTAGCTCTTTTATGGTCTGTTTTATGGATTTTTTTCTGTCGTCACATTTTTCTTGGGTACCAGGACACTGGCTTTCATTAAGGGCCGCTAGATAAAAAGCAGCGATGTTTTTTATACAAGGTGAATCCTTGGGAACTCTTTTAATCTCGTTTGGCAGATGATCTTGAATGTAGGATTGATCCAGGAAAAGCTCTCTTCGGGTACGGTCTTTTATCCCAGGAATGGTCTGTGCACACAACGTTGAAATCTTGTGGTTCATTCGTACGATCTCTTCCGGAGAAATTTTGGACAGTGATTTATTTCCTGGCCCAAAAGGCGAGGGGAGAGATTTGTTAAAGATTTTCTGGGCATAGAGACTGCTTTTTGCAGCGAGAGCTCCGGCAATCTTCAAAGAGAGGTTAGTTTCTCCCGCATCCCACAGGATGATATTTGCCCTATTTTGAAAATTCATAAAACATGAAAAATAATCGTAGCCCGGATCGGCTTCGGCCTTCACAATAAGTTCATCAAAGTTTTTAAGATCATAGGTTTGGGTTTGAGTGTTTATTTTAAGATAGATATTGGTTTCAATCGGAACTGCCGAATTCTGTGTTTGAAGACACTCCCATGGAATGGGTACTTCAAGCTCTTGGGCCCTGATCTCATTGATCATGAAAAAAGTAAGAATAAATAGGGCCTTCATCATAAAAGAAATTATCGGATAAGCGGCCGTATTCTTAAGGGTCATAACCGATAAAAGTATTTTGCTTTAAAAAGTTAAGGTAAAATCAAATTCTCTCTGAAGTGACACTGAGTCATCATAGATACAGGCCCCAGTTTTCCAAGGAGAAATCCCATGAAATTCTTTCTGATAATGATCTTTATGATTGGGACAATAATTGCTGCAAAAGGTTTTGATTTTGTGGATCAGGTAAGAACCCTAGATCATGACGGAGCAAGTTTTCGAGTGACATTCTGGGGCAATAATCGAGTGTATAAGGTCAGCAAAAAAAGTAAGGCCGTGGCCTGTTTACAAAGGGCCCATATGGAGCAAAAAGAAGTTGCCCTGGGATTTAGAAAAGGTGATCGTATAATTACAAATTGTAGGCTTTTTGCCGATAAATCCGGTGCACGATAAGAAACATTATCGTGCACAGCGTCAGCTGGATCAATAAATCCAAACAATGAGATCATGCCGCATTCATCATTTGAGTTGCATGAATCGCATCTTCGATGAGTTGGTTGATGGTATTTTCTGGTAGACCATCATATGTGGCCGCCTTACAGATGACCCTTAATTTTGCATTAAGTTTACCAAGATTGAGACGAGTTTTATGATCTGTTTCACTTTCCAGGATCGCCTCGTGGATAAGATCTCTGTACTGTCCCACAAGTGCTTCATGGAAATTCTCGATGTTTTTAACGTTCAAACGTGCCTCCTCGTTACGGTGCTAATTTTGATTAAGCTTATTGTAAGGGCAAACATGGATTAAGGAGACTTAATCTGTCAGGTATCGTGATTTTAATAGGATAGGGGATAGAGTGACTCCCCTGTCTTATGCGATTAGACCTGAAATCTTTAATAAAATGACAAAAATTTGTGGCATGTTACCATTTATCAATGATGTATAAACTGGCCACATTCTTAGAGCAGGGGGAATCCTTTCTTCCTGGAAATACCACCCAGATAAGACTTGGGCTTATGGCCCTCATTCTCAATAGAAATGTCCTTATTGAAGACGTTCCTGGTATGGGTAAGACGACCTTGGTTAAGTTCTTTGCCAAGGCCACAGGCCTTGATTTTAGACGTATACAGTTTACGAGCGATCTTCTGCCTTCTGATATTTTGGGTGTGTCAGTCTTTCAAAAAGAATCTGAAACTTTTATTTTTAGGCCAGGGCCAATTTTTGGGGAGCTGATCTTAGGTGATGAGCTTAACCGGGGTACGCCTAAAACTCAAAGTGCCCTCCTTCAGGCCATGGAAGAAAAACATGTTACCGTTGATGGCATTTCCCATGCTTTGCCCGAAAGGTTTAGTCTTTTTGCCACTCAGAATCCCCGAGGACAGTATGGCACCTACCCTTTGCCAGAATCTCAACTGGATCGATTTTTATTTAAATTTTCCATGGGGATTTTATCAAGGGATCAGGAAATCTCACTTCTGGCCTCAGGTTCTCGTCTTAACAAGTTAAATGATCTCAAAGTCATTTTGACCTCTGAAGATCTTAAAGAATTTCAAATAAAAATCCATGACGTTTCTGTTTCAAACATGTTGCTAGAATATATCGCAGATATTTTAAGTGCCTCTCGGGCCAAAGAAGATCAATGGGGTTTGAGTCCTCGAGCTGGACTTGATTTAATTGATGCCGCTCGAGCATGGGCCTTCATGGATAAAAGAGGCCATGTGATCCCTGATGACATTCAGGCCGTTTTTCCTTATGTCGCTGCTCACAGACTTTATTCTTACCATTCATTAGGTGTAAGCGATGAACAATCAAAGGCCAAAAACTTTATTCATAAAATGAGTTTTATCAAATCGTGATCAATTACAATTGGATCAAACACCAGTTCCGTAAAAAAACTCGTGTCTACATTCTTCCTACCAGAATGGGCGCATATCTCAATGGACTCATCTTTCTTATGTTCCTCCTCTCTATTGGGTACAGTAATAACCTTCTTTTGATCTTCACCCTCTTTTTATTTGGTTTTAATCTTCTCTGGGTCATCCAGTCTCACTTCCATTTGCATCCTCTAAAATTTGAAGGATTGTCCTTGGCCAATGGACACTGTGGAGAAGCTTTGCCTTTTAAGATCCTTTGGGCACGCGTGCCTAATGCTCCTATGAAATGGGACCTTACTCTAGAGACTAAAAATGAATCCGTGCCACTTGAGGTTTTTGAATCCACCAAAAATTATTCATTGGGTGAAGTTTGTTTATCTGGTCGTGGAAAATGGCAATGGAAATATCTAAAAGTTTCATCCGAGATGCCTTTTGGCCTTTACCGAGTGTGGTGTTTTTATCCTTTAATCGATCAAACTATCGCGTACCCAAAACGGCTTAAGAATGATTTTAAACTAGTCGTCTCTGGAGAACATCGTGAAGGTCAGTGCGAAACTGGACGACGAGGACAGGAAGATATTTGGGAACTCGCTCCTTATCAGGGTGAAGAGGCCAGAAAAATCAGTTGGAAACATTATGCACGCACAGGAAATATCCTCATTAAAGAAGGTGAAGAATTAAACGATGCTATTTATAAAATAGAATTAAAACTTCCTTCGGATCTCAATGCCCGTGAAGTTTACCTCTCGCAGTTAGCAAGTGAGATGGTTTTTTGTCACAGACAAAATGTTCCTTTTTATTTTAAAACTCCACATGGGCAATGGGGTCCATCCTCAGAAGGCGTACATTTGCATGAATGCCTGAAGGTTTTGGCCTTATGTTAAGAAGAGAGCTTAAAGAATCTTTTATTCTTCTAACGTTTAGTTTTTTACTTTATGAGTTCCTGACTCTTTCAACGATCGTTTTTGTTCTCATTGGAACGCTACTTATATTGTTTAAGATTCCGCTTTCGAAGATTTTTCGAAATGTTATTGTTCTAGGAGTCTTTGCAACTTATTGGTTTACCTATGGAAAGGTGATTGATCCTGAGGTGGGACTTAACTTCTTAGTTTCTATCATTGTAATCAAACTTTTAGAAAAAGAGACGGCCAGGGATCAATATATGATTTTTTTTGGTTTGCTCTTAGTTATTTCTGCTGGATCATTATTTGAGAGGACTCTGACTTTTGTCATTTTTTTTTCTTTAAGTTTTTTTGTTCTCATTCAAGACTTTTATGGTGGGCTCAAGCTGAACTGGAAAATAAAAGATATGGCCCATGCTTTTTTATGGGTTACTCCTTTTACGTTATGTCTTTTTTTCTTTGCCCCAAGGCTTATGAACCCAATACCTTTTCAGGAAAACAAACCAGGTCTTGGTGAGGTTGGGTATACTCCGAATGTGAATATCTCCCAATTGGAGAGTCTCACTTTTAATGATCGTCCGGTCTTTCACGCCCTGATCTCTAGGCCTGTGCCCCAAAATAAACTTTACTGGCGTGGAAATACTCTCTCATTTAGTGATGGATGGGACTGGATGCTCATGTCCCAAGGTGATGACATGAATGAGTCGCTGCCTAAAAACTATAGCATTACACATTCTCCGGAAGTTGTTCATCAGAGTATTCATTTATTTGGAAAAGAAGATTTTTTCTTTACCTTGGATTCTCCTTTGTTTGTCAAAATAAAGGGGGAGAAGATTCTTTTGAAAGAAAAAAAGACACTTCAACAAGACCGTTGGAAGTGGGCCTCTCGATATGAAGTTACAAGTCATATGAATGTGAGGGGTCGCTCTCAAGATGATTTCTCTCGCTACCTTCGTTCCCCTTTATCAAAAGCCGATGAAAATTGGGTAGAAAAAACATTTCCTGGAAAAACCTTACTGGAACTGAGTGATGAGGTAAAAAAATATTTTTTGAAAGGACAATTTACATATTCTTTATCACCTGGGCGGGTCAGTAATTTTAAAGAATTCATGTTAAATAAAAAAATTGGTCTTTGTTCTCATTATGCTTCTGCTTTTGCTCTCATCCTTCGAGCTAAAAACATACCTTCCCGACTCGTCTCAGGTTTTATGGGAGGGAATTATAACCAATACGCCAATTTTTATCTTATCTCACAGAATGATGCCCACGTATGGGTAGAGGCCCTTAACGACGGAGAATGGGCCAGGATTGATCCTACTGAGTGGATCTCTCCTGATCGTGTAACGATGGGTGGTGATGCTTTTATGAGATCAGTGACCAATCAGGGTATAAGTTTAGAGTTTATGCGCAAAAACCTGGCCTGGATTAATGATTTTCGACAATGGTTTGCTCAGTGGGATTTTCGATTTTATCAATGGCTTGAACAGATGGATTATGATGGACAGCAGGCATGGCTCTCGCGCCTAAGGTTTAAGCGCCAATGGCTCTATTATATTTTACCCCTCTTAGTTGTTTTGTTTATGGGGTTTTATATTTATTTTCTTTCAAAACATAAAAAAAAGATCTTTTTATCCCCTCATCAAATATTGTGGGATCTTTTTGAGAAACGTCTCCAGAAAAAAGGGATGAGACTCTCATTTATATCAGTGGCCATGACGGAACAAGAAATTCTTGCGTATCATCATCCAGAGGAAAAAAAAATCTTGAGTCTATGGAAAGAGCTTCTTGAAATAAGTTTTGCAGGAAAAAAATACGAGCAGAAAAAAGTGAAGAAAAAAATAGAAAAAATTTAATCAAGAACCTTAAAGTCAGCATCAATAACAGGACCTCTTGGGACCCTACTCTCTGTTTGCTTCTGAGATTCAAAAAGAACTCTTTCGTCTTGGATTCTTTTCATCGCACGGTAAAGCTGTATGAAGCGCCTCACAAAATAGATGCCAAAGATGATAAAAATGATTTTTAATAGTCTCATAAGCAAAAGATAGGTCAGGGAAAGCTAATTGGCAAGGTTCCTTACCCCGTTTTTTTAGGTTCAATAGGCGCCAGATTCGTGTCTTTAGTATCAGTTGTTGAAACTTTTTCTTCGGGTTTTTCTGATTCAGCGAGAGCTTCGTTCTCTTTTTTGATGGCCTCATTTTTTTCAATAAGTTTGGCCTCATTGAGTTTTTTAAACTCGTCTCCTTCAGCTTGAATTTGAGCGTCATGATCACGAAAGAAAACGGAGTTTACATAACGACGAAGATCTTTTTTCTGAACCTCACCTAAACAATGAATAAGTCCATGGAATTCACCATTGTTTTTTGTAGGTTGAACGTTGATATACATATCAACCGGACTACTTAAGTGAAGGTTGGTTCCAATAGGAAAATTATGGTCTGAGGTAAAGATAAGGTCTGTCTCAGACATTTTTTTAACATTGATACTCAAAAGAATTTCACATAATGAAGAAGAATTGCTCTTTTTTAAAAAGACTTTCCCTCCTTCTGGTTCACCAATAACTTTAAGTTTAGCGAGTTTTTTCTCGAAAACATCGGCCATACGAACCAGGACATCAACCGAGACTTCGGCGTCACTTGCCATAGACTGCGGGAACTGAAGATCATCCTGAAGCTGTTTTGAAGGTGTTTTCGTATTAAATACGATCAAAAAAGTATGAAGATCTTTAAATTTTGTTTTAAGAAGCTCAGATAATTTAGATAACATTTGAAGAGAATTACGTGCAGTTGGACCGTCTTTGTCCATTGAAAAAGCGATAACCTGCGGACGTAATCGATTTAATTCTTCTTCCAGGTCATTAAAAAACGGAATACAACGGATCACATAAGGATGTTTATCTGTTCGTGCCTGATTCTGAAAAAAATGAAAGTCACGGTCCACGATAAGAACTTTGGCCTTTTTTGACTCTGATCGAGTCTCATTATCAACAATCCATTTTTCTAATTGTTTTTTTGCATGTCGGATATTTTCAGTACGTTCATCATTTTTTTCTTTGATGGTTTGGCCATCCATTCCTTCTGCGGGAATAAATTCATCCATAAATTGAAAATCAAGATCAGCGCTTTGTTTAAACTGATAAAAAAGATTACTTTGGGATGTGGCCGATACAACAACTTCCTTGGATGGAATCAATTTACGATTAAGCCAAAAGTGATTGATACGGTGTCGATCACCTTTTTTAAGAGGATGATCGGTCTCAATATGAATACCGCTTTCATGAATGTATCCAACCTTACAAGGAATTCCGACTTCAAGATTTTCATTTTTAAGTTGGGCCATGGCAAAACCATGCTCACTCATTTCCTGAGGTGAGATAAGTCTGGCCACGTCAAAAATCACATCATAAGTTTCAGCACTCTTAATATGCGTGAGATTAACCCCCGTGGAATTACTTTCAATCATGAGTTCAGGTGGAGATAAATAATCCACAAGGCCCACCATGACGATCTTATGCTCAAGAGGAGTCCTTGAAATAAGGCGTGCCAAATGGAGATAATCTTGTGTGTTTTTAGAAAAATCTAAAAACACACAAGCAGGATGATTTTTGAATATTTTAATGAAAAGGGACTGAATTTTTGACTCATCACTTTCGTAAATCTTTTTGAAGTCTATGGCAAGACGAGTATGCCGCTTAAACTCACTTTGCAGAGTTTTAAAGTAGGCTTCATCATCTCCAAAATAGTAAAACAGTAGATTGGCCATGTTAGGTTATTATAACATAGATGTTTATAAAGAACCTAAATCAAGGGTTTAGCTCCTTTAAAAAGGTTGTATAGGCCTTACCCATGCCATCTTGATGACTTAGGAAGGCCTCTAACTGATGAGAGTGGTATTTCCTACCCGTATCACCCTTCCATATATCATCACCATATAAGGAGATCTTTGAATATTTAGGATCAAGAGAAAGACAAAAAATCTGATAATACTGCCCATCTTCCCAGATGAGTTTTTCTTCTACGAGATTAAGGATTGATTCTTTTAAATACGCTCTTAATTCAAGAATTTTTCTATGAGGAGAGACGATTAATAAATCTTTTGCAGTTAATTGAGGGATGATATTTAGTGAAATTTCTAAAATTTCTTTTCCTCCCATACCAGCTATAAAGATGCAGTTTGAAGAATGATTTATTTTAAGATTTTGTCCATGTTGTTGGTGTATATGTATTTTTGAAGAGGGATTTGTAATATACGCATCAGTTAAAAACTTAATGACTTCAACAGAAGGGTCTACCAAATGAATCTCTCTTACTGAAGTTATTGCCTGAAAAGAGCTACCTAAAAGCCCATGGTCGCAACCAATGTCCCAAATGATACTTTGATGATCATAATATTCAGAAAGGGCCTTAAGTCGTTTTGAAAGTGCCAACCCAAATCCTAAAAAAATTCGTCGTAGTTTTGACCAAATTTTATATCCATTGCTTCAGTAAAATACTTACGCACAAAATACTGTCCAGATCTTATCGTCTCGATAAAACCATAATTTTCCAAAGATCTTAGATGATGTCCCAGCTCTTCTTCTGTGAAGTTAAGAATCACGCACAGATCAGTATAGGAATGTAAGGGACTAATACCATGGGCCTTATTAAGATTCGGTCGGCACCACACTTGACGGTATAAAAACATAAGTAAGTTGATTTCTGATCTTGTGAGTTTAAATTGCAAAAGGATCTCGTCAAAAAAGATGTCGGGAATTTCGGCAATAGATGCTTTATCGTGAGGACCGACCTCAGATTTGTTTACATCATCCTGACGCTTCTTGCGGGCATGAAACTGAGAGAGAACAGATCGGATGTCTTCCATAAGACCACCTCCAAATAAAGCTTATCTCACATTCCTACAATATTCAATAGATCTCATTGAGAGGTAAGGTATTCCAACCATAAAACCTCAAGTATTTCACAAGAAGAACCGACAAGTCTTATCAGAGATAATAGAGGAACAATTTTATGCACAAATCATGGTTTTTTATGCTTTTCCTGACCAATTCCTGTGGGATGCATTCTTTTTTCAGTGACAATGAAGTGCAAAAATCTCGAGAAATTGCTTCCCTCTCTGTTCAAGAACTTTTATTAGAAGACACTCAGTCTTTTGCTTCAGACATTGATGAAAAACTTCTTTCCCTTCATAGCTATTATGTCATTGGGCAAAAAAATATTTTAACCTTCGATCAAGAACTTAAAGAAAAATCTTTTTTAAACCTCTATGAATCCATGCCCTATCTCAAGCTCATTGCCGTACGAACCCAGGTTGAAGAAATCGAAGATGAATTAAAAGATGTACTAGATTCAGTTAAAAAGAATCCTGGGCCTAATAAAGAGTTTCTTCTTCGAATGAAGATCATAGAGTTTTCTAAAAAATCAGATATGGCCTCTCTTTCTATGCAAAACCTTATAAGTAAACTTGGTTTCATTTCAAAACGTAGATATTCTGACCGAGTGGCCATGAAAGAGGTCTCCCAAGAACTTGTAGGCCTTGAGACCCATCAAGAATTTAAAGTTTATGAAAAAAACATAGAACACCTGGCCCACCTTCTGGATATCAATGTCAGTGGAAAAGAAAAACGTTTTTTCCCTAGTAGCACAAAGGCCGGTAGTATCAGCGGTAACGAATTCCCAACAAAAGTATGGTCACTTACCTTTGATGATGGACCCATCGAAAAGATCAGTCCGGCCATTTTAGAGAACCTTAAAAAAGCTGGTCTCAAGGCCACCTATTTTCAGTTAACAAAGTCAGTGGAAAACTTCCCGAAAGTTGCACTCGACATTCGTGATGCTGGAATGGAGATGGCCTCTCATTCATATAGTCACCTACAGTTAACAAAAGTAGGTGCCTTGACCCTAGAGCGTGAAATAACAGAAGCCGTTGATAAACTAGAAAAGATTCTTCAACTTGATATTAAATTTTTCCGCCTACCGTATGGAGCAGGTGTTGGGAATGCTAATATCCGTGAAAAGATCGCGGCCAATAATCTTATCCATGTATTTTGGAACGTTGACACCCTTGATTGGATGCCTGGGTCATCTGACAAGATTATTGAACGCACCAAACTTCAGATCATAAACACTAAAAAAGACGCCGGTATCATCCTTTTTCACGACGTACACGAAAGAACTATTGAAGCCTCTAAGAGCATTATGGAATACTTAAAAGAAGACGGCCGTAGAACTTGTACCCTAGGCGAAATTGTCACACAAATGAACGAAGGTGCCAAAACTGTATGTGCAAAAAAATAAACGTTCTCATCTTATTCCTTCTTTTATCATGTTCCCACCAGGATATAAAAAATCCTACCTCAGCAAAAACGGATCATGTGATCAATCAAGAATTTTCTCGCAGTGAGGTTATCCTTGCTAGTCATCTTCTTACACGTATTTTTGATGGAGAAATGGCACCTCTTGCCTGTGTCCCTGACCGAGATGAGGCCTCACTTTTACTTCGCACCATTAGACCTCGTATGGAAGTCGTTCAAGATGATCTTGAGGCCATGCTTGATAATCAAAAAGATATTGATGATCTCATAAAAGAATGTGATCAGAACTGTACCTGTTATTTTATCGATGATCTCTTCCGTGAACACCAGTTAGTACTGAGCAAAGACCAGAAAAAATCCCTCACACAAAAAAAGATAAAAAAAGAACTCAATCGGTGTCTCTCATTCGCCCAAAATACTTTTTGCCAAGGCGAGCTGTATAAAACACTTGATCATGAAAAGAGTGATTTTAGTTTTGAAGAATAATATCTAGCAATGCCCCTCAGAATACAAAAACTTACTTCTTACCAAGAAGCTCACGCCAGGGCCTTAAGCATCTAAATTTTTCTTCGACGTTCTTAATAATACCTGCAGAAAAGCGAAGCTTTTCAAGGGCCCACTTCGGCCCCATTCTTTTTAACATTTCACTCTATTTCCGAAGTGGATCAAGGTAAGCTGCTAGAATGGGGTAAGATTTAGCTGCGTAGGCCAAAAAGCTCACGCAGCTCTTTTGCACGGTTTTTTCCCGCCCTAATCCCCTCTTGAATATAAGTTGAAAGATTTAAGTCACGCCATTTCTCTAGGACAGCAATGGTTACTCCCCCCTTAGAAGTCACGGCATTAGTCATTTCAGTCAAAGATTCTGTTCCATGAGATGCACTATGGGCCGCCCCCGCTAGAATTTGACGAGCAAGATTCTCACGCTGATTCGCATTTAAAGATTCAAATGAAGCACTAAGCATATGAGTGAATTCATAAAATAAAGCAGGGCCAGATCCAGTGAGTAATGTGAGTTCTTCTAATTCATGTTCATTAAGAGAGATGGCCATACCTAATTTTGAAAACAAATGATGGAATATCCGCATCTCGTCATACGCAGAACTAGATGAGATTAGGCTCACACCTTTTTTAAAACGAACCGGTAAATTCGGCATCACTCGAACAAGTTTTTCAACGCCCAGAATTTCTTTTTGATCTTTTTCTAGAATCGCCGCAAGAAGGCTCACATAGATAGAAGATTTAAAACGTCCATTCAGAGTTATTTTCAGATCTTTAAGCTGCTGAGGTTTACAACCCACTAAGATCCAATCTGGAGCTGATATGAGATCAAGGTTTGAGAGACTTTTTGCCCCTACTTTTTGTGCTAAGACATCGGCACTAATTCCGGACGGGGAATAAATAGTCCAGTCAGATAAATCCTCCTGACCTTTAAGGCCAGTTAAAATGGCCTCGATCATTTTCCCTGCACCTAGAACTAAAACTTTCATGTGCTCAACTCCAGGGGGGCCCCATGCCTCATGGTATTAATCGCCATGGAACGAATCCAAACGAACTGATCAAGCACATGTGCATAATCGCTCAATGTCACACCATCAACTTCAGACAGAATGAGACGCATATTTTCGTGAAGAGATTTACCACCTAAAATATTTTTATAAAGGGATCCATGAGAATGCACAAATTGCTCAGCATAAATGAAACTGTATTGAGATCCTTGCAAAAGAGTATCAAGAGTTCTCTCAGACATAAAAGTGATATCAAGAGATGTTTTAGAAAAACCTGCTTTCCACGCTACATCTGCAATACTCTTCCAACTTGAGTAGGCCTCATCAGTCACACATACAATAGTCACACCAGTACCCAAGGCCAATGAGGCAAAAAGATAATGCAAGGATTTAAGTGTTGGTTTTTTTGTCAGGGCCACAAACAACCCAGCATCTTTTATAAGAGATTTGTCGTTGTAACTTAATTGGCCAGGGATCACATAATTTAAGTGGCGCCCAGTTAGATAGGAATCAAGATGCTCTTTAATCCATTGAGAAAAATCCTGTAACTGCGCTTTTTCCGCTTCGTTTACAACGCCCATAAACATTTCATATTGATTGAGAAAGTCCTTCGAAAAAGCTGTAAATCGCTCCACTCTTCCTCGTACAGAAATAAGTGAGGGACGAGGAGTCAGAGGATTATAACCACTATCTTGAGACCAAGTTGGAGTTTCAGTCGTAATGTCTGGATTTAAAAGGGGCACATGGAACTGTGGTAAATAATCAATCCCACCGGCCTTTGGACCAGTTCCTGAAAGTTTAAAGCCACCAAATGGTTCAATTCCTACTCGAGCACCTGTATTCGCACGGTTCACATAAAGATTTCCCGCACGTAAAAAACGTAAGAAAAAATCAATATCATCTTGAGACTGAGAATAAAGTCCACCCGTTAAAGCATATTCCGTATCATTAAAAAGCTCCACTGCCTCAATCATGGATTCATATTCAATTAAATGAATCACTGGCCCAAAAATTTCACGTTGGGCCCATGATTCTTTTTTCTTGGCCTGATGAAGAGGTATTTCTAAAAGTGCTGGTCCCACACAGAAGCCAGGAAGTTTTTCAAAAGAGCGATCAATGTGGATTTTCCCATGAACACGGATGACCTCATCCTTGGCCTCCTCAATTGCACGACGAACTCTTTGTTGATCTTCTTGAGAAATAAGCGGATTCACCGATGTTGAAGGATCTAGGGCCTCGCCCACTTTAAGATCTTTGATCGCTTGAACCAAACGTAGGGCCAGGGCCTCTTTAACTTCTTTATGAACAATCACTCGAGAAGCGGCCGAACACTTTTGACCAGCATGTGCGAAGGCCGAAAAAAGAATGCCTGAAATCGTTTCATCGAGCTCACAGTTATTTGTGACGATGATGGCATTTTTTCCACCCATTTCAGTTATCACTTTTTTCTGCATAGGAAATTGATGATTATAATGGTTAAGAATTTTATCTCCCGCATTTCGGTAAATCCACTGGCCTACAGATTTAGATCCTGTGAAAACAATACCGGCCGTTCGGGAATGAGTCACTAATGGTGCTCCCACCACTTCTCCATCTCCTAAAATCAATTGCAAAATGTCTTGAGGAACACCGGCCTCAATGAGGAGCTGGTAGAGTTCAATGCCAATAAGTGGGGTTTGTTCTGCTGGTTTTAAAATCACAGCATTTCCCGCAACCAAAGGGGCCACACTCATGCCACAAGGAATGGCCAAAGGAAAATTCCAAGGAGCAATCACGGCAATCACACCACGGTTCGTAAGTTTTTTTCCACTTAGTTGAAGGCCCATTTCCTGACGAGCATAAAAGTTGATAAAATCAATGGCCTCATCCACATCCCCCAATGCCTCGGTCATGGTTTTACCGGCCTCGTAAATCATGACTGCACAGAGATGATTTCGACGTCTAAGCATCAGATCGGCCGCTTTCAACATAATCGCTACACGGAATAAAGAAAAAGACGGTTTACTCCACCAGCTCTTACTTAAAGCACTCTCTGCTTGTTCTACTGCCCGAACAGCGTCTTCCACAGTGTGAGTGGAATAAGTACCAAGAATAAGCTCAGGACGAGAACTACACATCACTTTAATCTCTGATGAAGAACGCCACTTATCTTGATGGGATAAACATTTGTTTCCAAAAGCTTCAATTTCTTTTTCTAACAAACTAAGCTCTTCTGGCAAATAAAGTCGAAGGGGTCTTACCGGAGTAAAATCACTTTTTATCTGAGTCACAAATGAATCATGAACCACTCCTTGAGCTTTTTTTCTACTTAGTAGAACATCCACAGGAGAAATAAGTCCGGCCGACTTTTGATGAGAACGCATGATAGAGAGAACTCCCACTTGTGACGAGTTTTCCATAATCCGCCGAACCAAATAGGCCATCCCCACCAACAGATTTCCAATGGGCATGTAGTTTCGAGTTGGCCAGCCCATCTTCGCCAAACCATGAGAGAGGGCCTCATAGGTCATGTGGAGGCATTGATGTTCAATCACGGGAGCATCAGGAAATTTTAATTCGCGCATGCTTTCTACAAAAGCATGATCCTGAAGATTATGAGATCCCACAGCAAGATGAATGTGCTCGTGGTGTTTTAAGGCCAGATAGGCTAGTTGTCTAAAATGGAGATCTGATTCTTCTTTATTTAAAAACTGCGGTGGAATAAACTGATGGGCCTCGCCTTCAATTGTTTCAGCATCCCAATAGGCCCCTTTGACCAAACGAATGGGCATTCTGAGATTTCTTTTTTTTGCTAAGGCCACCACATCTAAAAGATGTTTCGCACCATCTCGAAGATAGGCCTGAACCACAATTCCTGTTTGAGCGTAATCAGAGAGTTCCGGAGTTTCAGAGAGCACTTTTCCAAAAATGCGTAAAACAAGATCACGGTAATGGTAGTGTTCAGCATCAACGTTGATAAACACTTGTTCACGAGTGGCCTCTTGAAGAATACGTTTAAGCCTCGGTGCCACTTTCGCATAAGTCGCTTCAAAGGCCTGAGAACGGAAGTCATGACTTAGAGCGGAGACTTTAATTGAAACGTGGGCCTTTAAAAGAGCAGCCTTATTTTTTTCACCTTTCGTAATGTGATGTTTGAGTCCATGAATGAGTTGTAACACTTTTTCAAAATACTCATCTGCTTCTCTGGCCGAAACAACAAGCTCCCCCAGCTGATCAAGGGTCGCCTCACGCTGAGACTGGGCCAGATCACTTAAGGTTTTATGAGACGTATTGATACTCTCTCCAGCAATAAAACGTTTGGCCATTTTACGAACCAGATGACGGACCACGGCCGCTAAAAGATGTGCAGGTATGGCACTGGCAATCGTGGCAGCGGCACTAAATAAAAATGTGAGGTAAACAGGTAGGGCCTTTGATCCTCGTATTTTTTGTTGGTTGATGGCATCTGAATCTGCTCTTAGACGTCTGAGACTTTCTAAAAGATTACGTTTAACTTCTTGGCCATTTTTATCATGATCAAGGGATGGCAGAAGGGCCAAAAACTTAAGTAAATGAACTCGGATAAGATCATACTGGGCCGTGAGAGCTAAACCAAAATCGGAAACTTTCTCAAATAAACTTGAACGATAGTCACCCGTTTTTTTCACGAGCTGCTTTAAAATAAAACGAGCGTGATCATCAACATCTTTCCAATCAGGCCTATTCCAGAACAGAGGTAAATCATTGAGTTCTGAAACCCATTCAATTTCAGTCGGAAACAGGGAAGGGGCAAGAGTGCTGATTTTTTCTATATGACTTTTAAGGTTAAAAAATTGATTTTCAATATCTTGTTCAACTAAAACGGGGTTTACTTCGTACAGTTTCAAAAGGGCCAGCTCACGAGCTAAACGTCGGGTTCCAATATAGATGGCCTTCTCTTCAGGTCTAATCGCACATAAAAATGGAAATGCATCTAAAGTCACTTCACGTCGAAGCCCCTTATTCTGGCCACTTTTGGTAACAAAACTGATCAGTTCCTGTACCAAAGGGTGAAGGTCTCCCACTGGAAAGATCAGGGATTCAAATTCTTCATAAAAAGAGATTTGCCACTGATCTTTTGACACGCGTACTTTTACAACCGGAATACCCACGTTCTCCACAAGAATCCTCCAAAAAAATGATGCCCTAATGTACTCTCAAAAATTGACTCCGTGAACAGACAAGACCTAAAATATTCATATGCTCCAATCGATATTATTCATAACACTACTTCTGGGAAGGGCCTCTGCCGCCGAAGTCGCCTATAGTTTGGCCGATCTTGAAGTTTTATCCCAAGAAGGGGCCTTTACAGAGTTTTTTGTGCACGCCATGGATATTAGGCCCAGTGAACGTCAAGAAACCTGGAAAAATATGGTTACAAAAATGGCCGACGCTGCCACCCGTACCATACTGAATAAGGCCGAAATCGAGAAAAAAGACTTTAACTGGATAGAAAATCACTACCGCTGGCCCGTTCTCAAAAATGACGACGTTTTTAAACTTAAACGCCAAGACATAGGTCTGCGATACCTGAATGCCTGCTTAAAAAAGGAAGTTCCTTGCTGGGATGATGTTAAAATGTTCTGGGAAGCTGATCTACAGAACCCTGAGACTTCTTTTAAGCTGGCCGAAATGGTGGTCCAATACAAAAACTCCCCTTATACCACCTGGACCTTTTTAGAAGCCCCACTGAAAAATCCTCTAAGTGAATTTTATTGCAAAAAAGATTTTGTCATGGATTCTTTATGGGGAAAACTTGAAATTGATTATATACGCCTGGGGTCCAAAGGAGATTTTTTAACAAAGATAGATCAAACTCTTCATCATGATTGTTTACCCTCGCTGAATGCTGAGGCGAACAAACGCCTTTACTCCCCAGTAAAAGTAGGAGATCGGGAACTCGCCTATCAAATCCTAAATTCTCAAGGAAAAATGGATCAAAAAACAGAAGATTTTTTTCTCACCGTTTATCTTTTGGAAAAACCCTCTCAAGGCGAACTTTTTAATTATTCCTGGAATCGAGTTAAACAACTGGCCCGGGCCCCAAGTCGTCGAGATAAAGTACTTACGATGCTAAAAAATCTTGACCCCTTACCGGATGAGCTTTTTATGAGTCTTGATCAACAAAAAAAGCGTGTCATCCTGCAACTTTTTAAAACTCATTTTCCTGAATACATCACTTTTTATTCTCATCAGTGTGTTCAGTTTTATGGAGGAAAATCTGCATTCCCACAAGGAAACCCCACTGTTCATTGCCAAGATTTTATGAACTCGGAGCTGGCCCCCCAGTTCATTGACGCCGATCAAATAAAACTCTTTCAAGACGCTCGAAAAATCTGAATCACTGCCAGTAAGAACATTTCAATGAGAAACTTTCGGGGTCTCAAGATGAATTGTTAGGAAATTATTACAAAAACAAAAAATATAACGCATCGAATCACTTATTCATGTATATTCACTCCGCTTACTTTAAATTTTAAACGGAGTTCTTATGAAATCGTTAATCCCCATTGCTTTTATTTTTCTAAGTTCACTAACCTCTTATCAGGCCAGTGCTTCAACAAAAATGTTCCAAGATGAAGCAAAAAAAATTGAAAGTATTAAGGCCAACAATGCCTTTGAAGCAAAACAAAAAAAGAGCATCCTAGAATCTTTAAAGCGCGCTTTAAGAGGGTACAAAGATTGGAAACACGATCATCCCAATCATAAACACATTAGAAAAGAATTTATGAGAATGACTGCTTTGATGAATAAGGCCGGAACATTTGAAAATCTAGCGTTAAGGTCTGCTCAAGATCAATGTAAGGCCAAACCAATAAACTGTGGGGCAACATTAAAAAGTACCATGGAATTGATTTATAACAATTCTGACCTTGCTTCACTAAAAGTTAAATCAAGTTTTTCTGTTATCCCAAGCGCATACGCATCGTTTGTGAACGCTGACTGGTGTTCAGATGGGTATGCCTATTCTAATAGGTATACCCCTGCATTCATGGCAGGACTGATCGGAAGGCATGATCAATGCGGTTTCAGTTTGATTGGAGTTGGTCTTCATATTGCCTCCGGGTCTGCTGCAGCAAGGGTATGTGTGGGTAATGGAGATGGTGTGAATGTGGGAGTGTTTGCAAAAGTCAGTGCCCTCGCTGGCGTAGGAACTGCTCTTACAGTGGGCCAAGGTGGATTCTGTCAGATTTTAACTGGTGATGCTCTCTCAGTTGGTGCGGCCACAGGTCTTCTTATCCAAGAAGGCGGCCACTGGAACAACTAAGATCTTATATATGCGGCCCGGGTAACTCCGGGCCTTTTTGTTAATGAGGACCTCATGGCACTTACAACTTCACTTCTCGCTCTTCTTCCCACGATTATTTCTGTTAACTCAAGTACACAGGCCATTACCAACCATTATAATTATGCCCTTAACAAAGGAAAAGTTTATTGGAGGGCCAATGCGGACTATATTGCTAAATGCCAATGCCTTTTAAAAGCACCTCATGATTGGGAAGAATTAAAAATAGAGAATGCAAATTACAAGGCCCTGGCCGCCGATGACCATGCACTTCTGTTGAAAACTGAAAATGATGAGCTCTGGCGCTTAAACACTCAAGATGGAAAGATTGATAAAAAATGGGGGCTTCCTGCTCCGGAAAAGTTAGTGGGATTAAAACTTCAAGAAAGACTTAAAGCTCCCTCATACGTAGAAGATTTAATCTACAGCATCCGCCACAAAGACGTGGCCTACTATGAAGATATTAAGGGTAACCAATTTAACTGGGGCTCTGCTGGATGCACGACTGTTTTCACCCTTAATAAAGATAAACAGACAATCTCCTGGGGAGATCCCTGGTTTCCGCCTGATTTAAGTCGCCAGTTGTGTGGGCCAAAACGTGGGATAAAAAAATATCACGCTTTTGCCTCCAGTGCTTCGGTCAGCATGGCACTCACAACCGATGGAGAAATTTGGACCCAATTTTATGATTATGACTCCAATGGTGGCACTCCATTTTTTACTTATGACTATCGACCTAATGCTCCTCTTCATGGACGTCCAGGAACAGATAAAAAATCTGAACCCATGGTCCGCGCTCTTCCTTCTGAAGAGTGGGCCCGTCAACCTGAAATAAAACTTCATGATCTTGCTCGACTGACCAAACGTCTGGCAGTACTTCAAACAGGCCAGGGCAACAGTGCTAGAGAACTTCGTATTCTAGGAACAAACGCCAAAGGGCAAACTGGTTTTTATGTGAAGGCCTTAAAAGATCCTTCTTGGGATTTTAGAGTCACAAACGAAGAGATTGAACAAAAAGATTTTGTGATCCTGGAGACTTCTGGCATTTTTTATAAAAATAAGGACCAGTCTTATTGGGGTCAAGTGATTCAACGCTTTAAGCATTATAAAAAAAGTGATGATACTCAGATAGCAACAGTGCGATCAAGTGATATGAACTTTCACTGCTCCCCTATCACACTCACTTTTGAGTTGGGAACTGGTGAAACCTTTAATGTTCTCGCTCACACAGTTGATGCCTGGACACCATTTAAAGATGAAGATCCAGAATTTAATGCAAACTTCATTAAAAAGCTTAAAGTCACTCTAGAGATCCCTCAAGAAACTTTAGATCACTCATCTTCTGCGGTTCAGAAGTTTGTGAAAAAACATTTAAAACGTGATCATCTGAGGGCCTTTCGTTGGGCCATGGCCATGAATCAAGAAAGAGCTGAACTTAGACGCACAACTTATCCCTTACATCTTAAGGCAGATACAACTGAAGATCTCATGATTAAACTTTATTCTCAGAAGTTTTTTAATCGAGTTCCAAGGGATAAGAATGCTTTTAAATTATCAACTCAAGAAGTGGATTCAAGACTTAAGTTCATTAATCGCTTGCAATACTGGGCACCAGCTCCACTTCTTGCGGCAGATGCCCTAACAATGGTTTCAACAGTTCGATACACATTGGTAGAGACTCGCATCCTTCCATCATTTGAGAGTCATCTTGCCTCATTTTTAGTGGCCAACGAGATGGCCCTAGAATGGATGAAACAAACAAAATAAAGAAGGCCACCGTATGAGGGTGGCCTTCTTTTATAAACGTTTTTTTAAACCTATTTAAGGTGATTAGAAACAAGCTTAGTCATTTCGAACATAGTCACTTGTTTTTTTCCACCAAATACGGCCTTCAATTTATCATCAGCATTGATCGCACGACGATTTTTAGCATCTTGAAGATCGTGCTTTTTAATGTAAAGCCATACTTTTTTCATCACTTCTGTACGAGGAATCGGAGATCCCCCAACAATTTCAGCAAGCTCTTTAGATGGATTAAGTGGCTTCATAAAAGCAGCATTTGGCTTACGTGCTGATTTTTTCTTAGGAGCAACTTTTACAGTTGATTTTTTTATTGAAGTAGCTTTTAAAGTTGCTTTTTTAGCTATTGCCGTAGTTGCTGTCTTAGCAGTTGCTTTTTTAGCTGTAGCAGCTTTTGCCACAACTTTTTTAGCAGTTGCTTTTTTTGCCGTAGCAGTTTTGGCCGTCGCTTTTTTTGCATTGGCTTTTTTGGTTGTAGCAGTTTTAGCCGTAGCTTTTTTTGCAATTGTTTTTTTGGCCATAATGATATCCTCCGTCAGAATAGGGAAAATGACTTCCCATTGGTTTATTGGCGTACTCAGTTATAAAACTTTTACCCATTCGATAATATTGTTAGAAACTCCAAAAGCATTGCCAGTTCTCTTATAACCATGACTCTCATTAAGAGCGATCATGCGAAAGTTATCCACAGGACAGTGATTAACTATTTTTGTGAGAGAAAGTCTTTTTGCTTCTTGTTCGTAAAAATTTTTAATCTGATGAGAAAAGCCATTCCCCTGGAACGCCATTTTGATCGGAGTATTCTTCGTAAAAAGCGTGTCTCCGTCTTTTTTCATAAGGACTGCCGCAACAATCTCTTCGTCAGTCATCACAGAGTAGAGTTTCCAACCTGTTTTAACTTCTTTTTTGATGTTGTCGAGATTCCAAGAAAAATCTTGAGTATCAGTAAAGGCCTGGATATCAAACTTAGAAAGGTTTACCACCTCTTCTTCTTTTTTTGCCTCTTTGAAACTTAATTCTTTTACTTTTTCTTCCATTTCCTGCTCATGATAAGTGTCTAAGTTAACTACTGCTCCATTGTAGCGACAAAAATTTCATTTTATCAAACACAATCTTTGCAGTTTTGTCTCTAAGCTTCTGGGATAAAGTTAAGATGCTCCTCCTGAAAGGCCTCCACACCTAATAAATGGAGCTCTTCAAACAGGGCCTTTTCCTTTTCTGAGGCATAGGGGACTTGCACATAGACGGTCAGTTCATCGACATCTACGAGCTCTGGAAGGGCCACTTGATGATAAAGATTTATGATCTGAGAAGAACTTAAAAAGGCCTTAATCTCCCGCACTTTCTCGACCAGTTTCAAACGTACAAAAGGGCCATTATCAGAGGAGAAATGATACTCTTTGTGAGTTGTATTGCGAGGCCATTGGCGGATCCACTGAAAAAATTTTTTAAATTTTTCCTCCACACTATCTGACAATCCATCGAGGGCCATTTCAGAATTTTTATCTCGCAAAAAAGCTTCGCACTCTCGAACAGTCAACGTGTCAATTCGACTCATGGGTCTACCAATCATGAGTTTTCCCATTGCTTCCAACATTAATTTTTCTAAAGAATCAAATTCTCCGAAAAACGCCAGATTTTTGACGTTCTCTTCTCCCCATTCCAAATGGGCCCAGGCCTTAAGATCATTTCCAGGATATTTTCTCATGGTGGGTAATAAAGTTGTTTTGACCACTTCTGGTGAGGCCAAAAGCTTTTTTGCCCTCTCTGACTTAATTGAAATCATGAAAAACCCTCCACAACAAGAATAAGAAACGATAAACTTTTATCCATGAACATACCCAAAGAATTTGAGCATAAATCAGAGTGGATATTCGTAGGCCCCATGGGGCCTGAGCTGCCGCCATCATTTTTAACCCATTCTCTCCTAGGTGTCGATGGAGGGGCCAACTTTGCACAAAATTTAGATGTTTGGGTCGGTGACCAAGACTCCTATGCTCACACCCCAAAGGCCCGTCATGTGTTTAAACATCCACCTTTAAAAGATCAATCTGACTTATGCCTGGCCCTGTCTTTATTTAAAAATAAAAAACCTTACACATTTCATCTCTGGGGATTTTTAGGTGGAAGAAGAGATCATGAACTTTTTAATTTAGGAGAAATCTCCTCTTTTTTGGCCGCATGTCCACAATCTCAAGTTTTTTTTTATAATCAGCATGGAAAAAAAGTTTTTCATTTTATGGCCGCTGGTGAATGGCGTTTTCATCACATCGGTCTTTTTTCTCTGGGCGCATTAAAAGAAGTCATGGTGGAACTTAAAGGTGATTGTAAGTATGAACTGCCCACCCGTTCCGTACTCAGGCCACTTTCAAGTCATGGACTCTCAAATGAGAGTATGGGTCAAATGATTTTGATCAACCAGGGCCCCGTTTTTTTCTATTTTCCGGAGGATGAATGAGACAAGGGTATATTGATGCCTTAAGGGCCCTGGCCGTCATCTGGATGATCATCTTCCATACAACTTATGATCTGAATATGTTTGGATTTATGGCCGTGAATTTCAGTGATGGTTTCTGGTATGCTTTCCCCCGAGTGATTGCAGGAACTTTTTTATTTTGTGTCGGGCTCTCGCTTAATATCACCCATACTCCCTCGATCAAATGGCACTCACTATTAAAGCGCAGCATAAAGCTGGGCCTTGCCGCCTTGGCCATCAGTGTGGTCTCTTACATCATGTTTCCGAGTCAGTGGATTTATTTTGGAACTCTTCATTGCATTTTAGTTGGATCTTTCTTAGGTGCGTTAGTCGTGCATCACAGACTGTTTGCTCTTTTTGTTTTTTCCCTGATCATAAGTCTTCAGTATGGCCTGGACTACGACATTAAATGGGTTTCCACACTTCTTCAGCGCCAATCCTTGGACTTTATTCCTATCTATCCCTGGTTTTGGACGATTTTATTGGGCATTCTTCTTGAACCCTATCTTTCACGCGTCAAAACATTGCGAGAATTAAAAGTTCCCAATCCTGCACTTTTTTTGGGCCGGCATTCGCTTAAAATTTATTTACTTCATCAGCCTCTTATTTATGCCATTCTGTTCCTTATTAAATCTTTTATCCCAGCGTGACTTTTACTTTTTGACATGAGAAATTAGGCTCCAAATTATGGATACTTTTATTAAATATTACCGAAAAGTGGAACTCTTTTTTGGTAACGTAAAATTTGCTGTCATCATTATTCTCGTTTTTGCCTGTGTTCTGGGTTACGGAACTTTTATGGAATCCTACCATGGAACAGAATACGCCAACCGCCTGATCTATAAATCATTTCCTTTTATGATGCTTCAGTTTTTAATGTTCCTCTCCATTCTTTTTGCCACACTCATTAGGCTGCCTCCTAAAAAACATCTTTATGGTTTTTATACGATTCATTCAGGACTGATCATTTTATTTTTAGGTTCCTTTATCACCTATCAGGCCGGTGTCGATGGCTCCATCACCTTGGGGCCCAATATTCCTGCCAGGGAGATTCAGTTAGGTGCGGAAGAACTTATCATTGAATTCCCTTCAAATGGTAAACAGGTCACTGTGGATTTGCCTTTTGTGGCCTGGGAGAAAGAGTTAAAAATGGAATACGAGGGAATCAAACTTCAAAAGTTCCTGCCTTTTGCTGAAGATGAACTTTCATGGATCCCCATCAAAATAAAAACATCCGGCCAGTCGTCGGCCCGTTACCGTCTTTATAATGACAACTTCGGTGAATTTTTTACCTTAACGCTTCATCCAGATTCTGATTTTAATAACACTCTTCAGATGGGTCTTTTAAACGTGCATTATATGCCAAAAGAACTTGAAGGCTGTTTTTCCACTAATCATCCTGATGGTCTTATTGTTTGGAATGGCCAGACGGGTGAGTGTATGAGTCCGGCCCCCAAAGAACTTAAAAAGAAAAAAGGGGTGAGTGGAAAATATATTGTTGAACTCACTTTTGATGACAAGACTCTGCAGTTTATGCCTGAGATGTCACCCCTTCCTTTAGATCAAAAGATGGAACTTGATGAGTCTTCACCTTACCGAGTATTCAGCAAAAAACTTTTTGAAAAATCTCCACATCTTTTTCTTTTTGGAGAAGGGGCCGCATACTTTGATAAAAAGACTCAAAGATGGAGCGCATATAAAATCAGTCTCAATAATGAGATCCCTTTGCCATGGATGGGTTTTAAAATCCGTTTATTAGAATTTAGAGAAGATGCTTATCCTACGATGACACCTCGATACGTAAAACCTGTTCAGGAAAATGGTCAGACCATTAAAGGTGATTTAAAGGCCATTGAAGTTAAAATTGATGATCAGCTTTTTTGGGTTAAATCTGATCGGCCAATTTCTTATAATCGGGGCGAAGATAAGGTTATCTTTAAGATCGTAAAAAAAACCATCATGCTGCCTTATGAAATCGTGCTTGATCGTTTTAAAATGGACACTGATCCGGGTACGGCCACTCCAGCGAGTTTTGAGAGTTTTGTGACCCTGTTCCGAGGGAATGCAGGCTCAAGCAAACATCATGTCTTTATGAATAATCCTCTCAAGTATCAAGACTTCACTTTTTACCAGGCCTCATATTATCAAACAGACCAGGGCCCATATGGTAGTGTCCTAAGTGTGAACTATGATCCGGGAAGACCTTGGAAATATCTTGGTTCATTTTTATTAGTGTTTGGATCCATCTGGCATTTTTATTTACGTCGTAAACATTTAGCAAAACCGGGAGTGACCCGTGCTTAAGATTTTAATGTTCTTTTTTTCTTTTTCGGTCTTTGCTCAAATGGACTTCTGTACACAGGAGCTTGAAACTTTTCCTGTGCTGGCCGGTGGTAGAGAAAAACCTCTGTATGTTCTGGCCACTGACTCTATCAAATTCATCTCTGGCGACACAAAGGTGGATAAACTTTCGGCCACTGAAGCATTTTGTAAACTCTCCCTCAAGGCCTTCGGCATGCCTCTGGAGCTTCCGGTGAGAGTGAAGGTTGATCATGTTGATGTCAAAAAATTTCTGAACATAAAAGATACTGAGACATCTGCTCCTGTTTTAGATCTTTTGGCCAAAGCAGAAATCATTAATACGGAACTTGCAAGTCTCAAAGAGAACAATGCTTATAAGAAAGAACTTAATAGGGTCGTTCAACGTTTAGGTACGTATCAGGCCATCGTGGAAGGACGGGCCTGGAATGTGCCTTTTATTCAAGAGGGGAAAATTGCATTTTCTCCCATTGGCGAGTTTTTAACTGAAGCTCGTGTCATGAGTGCCCAGGATAAGGGTATGAATCCTGTGAAGTATCTTTTTCAAGAAGCAAAGGCCGACTACCTTCGAATTAAAGGTGATGCGTATCTTTTGGAACTTAAATATTTTAAGTGGAATCTTTTTTTATGGGCCATGTTGAGTTCTATCCTAGGCATCGCGCTATTCGTTATTTTTAAAAATAAAACTCCCGGAACAATCATAACAGTGGTTTCCATTGGGATTCAGATTGCGGCCCTAAGTATGAGAGTCATGATTTCAGGCCGGGCCCCCGTAACTAATATGTACGAGACCGTCATGTTCTCGGGCCTTGGTGCTTTGCTGATCAGCTGTATAATCTCGCTTGTCCGCCGTGAAGTCGTTTTTGTAATCGCCGGACTTGCCTACAATATTCTAAGTCTTATGATGATGAAATTTGCACATGGCATGCTGGATGAAGGTATTTCTCCTCTAGTTCCTGTTCTTCGGGATAACTTTTGGCTCTCCACTCACGTAACAACCGTTATTCTCTCTTATGCGTCCCTGGCCTTGTCTTGGATTCTTTCCAATTCTCTTTTGTTAAGAAATCGTTTTCGTCCTGTTGGGCCAGCAGAGTATCGTTATCAAGTGGATCTTATCTACACTTGTATTAAAGTGGGTGTGGTTCTTCTTTCTGGTGGTGTTATTCTTGGTGGTGTGTGGGCCGATTATTCTTGGGGAAGATTCTGGGGCTGGGATCCAAAAGAGACTTGGTCTCTGATTGTTCTTCTGGTTTATATGGCCATTCTTCATGGCAAATACTCTTCATGGATTCCTGCTCAGCGTTTTGTCCCATTAGTGGCAGGTGCTTTTATGAGCGTCATGATGGCCTGGTTTGGTGTGAACTACATCTTGGCATCGGGACTACACTCTTATGGATTTTCTGAGGGAGGAGCAATCTTTTTAGCAAGCTTCTTTGCGATTCAGATTATGATTTTAATACTGACTCAGGTAGGGACTAAAAAAAATGAAAGGTAGAAGATAAAAAAGCGGCACCCAGGGGCACCGCTTTTCTAAAGAAAGGTGTCTACTCTAAGATATAGAAATTAGCACGTTGACGATAAACGTGCTTAATCATCTCTTGATTACCGGTTGATTCAAAATGGGCCACGAGAGCACCCTCCATTCGAACTTGATTCACATACATTGAGTTTATAAAGCCTTCCACTTGGCCTTTTAACCATCCAGGCATCTGTATAAAACCTAACGCCACCCCAGATAGATTTAAAATCGCTCTTAATTGTTTCACTTGCTGAGGTCTAGCAAAGTTATGAGCAAGAGCAGGTTTGCGGCTAAACTGGTGAGCATTAACGTGAAGGTGATAAATTTTACGTGTATCCTTATCTGTTACTTCTGCAAAACCAAAATTAATTTTTTTAACATTTTGAAAATCAACATTTGAGAAAACATTTTCGTCCCAAGTCCTTACTCTATTGTTAGCGGTACGAACTGTACGATAAAAATTATTCATACCAAAGTTCATCCAATCTTGAGCTGCACGATTAGACTCTGGAAGATTTGTCACATCAATTCGGTATTCATAGATAGATGATACGGCACGATCAACTTCTTCTTTTGTCATTCCTAATTTTGTTTCTGGGATAAGTTCAAAATAATGAAGAAGCATATTGTGATGAAAATGACGTTGTTCCATCATCATATCGTGAACACGAACGATGACAAAACTAGCAATATTAAGCACTGGAATATTTGAGAACTTCTTTTTAGCTTGATCAAGTGCCCAAACGACAACCTTATAAATGACTTGTTTTTTATAAAAAAACCGGGAGTCATCAAGGTTAGCAAGAATGGTAGGATCAATCAGAAGAAAGGCTTCATTGAGCTTATTTTCAAACTCTTTCCAGAAATCTTTTTGATTAAGTTCATTAAAAGAAGCATTAACATCTATATTTTTAATATTTAAAAAAGATTCTTTTGTTCTCAAGGCCTCTTCATAACCATCGGAATTTTTATCATAGACGTTATATCCAAGCTCATATAAAGCTTCGTCGATTTGTTGTTCACGAACAGCATCATCTGTTAAAAGAGCACTATGTTGTTCATTTAAAAGATCTGCCTTAATTTGTTCAATGAAAGGCATAATGGAAAAATGAGCGACCACACGATTAAGTTTAATTAAAGTAACCTTACCAGAGTCATTTTTTACAAGCGTAAAACGGGACTTAAAACCCTCGAGAGTTGAATCGGCCATCACTTGAAAACTCATGATAAGCCCCAAGCTGACCAGAGCAATAATTCGAGACATGGTTATCCTCCTTAACAATTTGTTCATTGAACTAATGGCTTATGCTAACGAAGAGAGAATCTGATGGTCTCTGTTATTTACTTACAACAAAATGTTGACTCTTTTAGTATTCTTTATTTCTTAGTGCGGACAAAGACTTTACGGTGGTTCTGATTTCGTGAATACCATGAACGAAAACTCTTTATCTCTTTGAGTGTCCGAGTGTGGGTTATGGAGAGTTCTTCAAAAATAGTTTTAATGAGAACACCACGGTTAAAAGTTGATTCCAAGGAGTCATTTCCCGTTTGTCCCCAGTTAAGTCCCAAGACTGCAAATTTTTCGTCAAAGATGGGTGCTCCGGAAGAACCACCCAAGGTTGGAGCAAAGTGATAGAACTCTCCCCCGTTGATTTTAATGCCACGTCCTCGACTGGCCTGAATGCCAAGACCGCCAGCGTTTCCAATATGAAGTAAGGGTACGTCTTGATGACTCTTCACTCTTTGAGTAAGCCGTAAGGGTTTAACTTCTGAACCAATGGAAAAAGTATTGGCCATTTTTTTCATCTCAACCACACAATAATCAAAACGGGAGCTGCAGAAACGAATTTTTTCGCACTCCACTTTTTCCTCTTTGTGATTAAGTTTAATCGTGAATTTTCCACACTCCCATTTTTTCATACCGACACTAACGGACATCACATGTCGATTAGTTAAAACAAGATCATTTCCTACTAAAAATGCCGTGCCTACATTTAAACCATTTCCCGTTGTTGCTTCAAAGATTGACTGGCCCAACTCTTGTTCTTTTTCAAAATCTTCTGAATCAATCTCGGACATAAATCCGTCATGATCAAACTTTGCCCCAAGTTTTTGCCCATCAGTAATCTCAATGACGGGACCTGAAACTTTCACCACACCTTGGTCTTCGTTAACCGTAAAACCCTTAAAGATATAGTGAAGTCCTGATAAACTTTGTGATGGGATCACATTCCAAGCACTCGCAAGCCCACGGTAGGTACTATTTTCTTCAATCATGGTTGGAAGAAAAATCGAAAACATTAGTAAAATGGAAAAGGTACGCCCGTTCATAATGACTGCATCGGACTTTAAAAGACGGACTTTAAAAGAATATGAGATTAACTTAGTGGGTAGCTCTGTCTTATTTATGCTTCTAGGACCTTGGACAGCTAGAGGGGTAAAATTGGCCAATGCCATCTGCACTCATGATATTAAGATTTTGATTATTGTCTGATGGTAGAGAATATAAAACGTTGTCCCATAATTTTTCACGGGCAACAAGTGCTTCCATGCCTGCATGGAAACTTAACCCCTGAAGATGGGATTCATGATTTGTTAAATAGTCTAAACATTTAAGTGCGAGAGGTCCATGCTCTCCAGAGTCTACTTCGATGTGACGTTCCAAATAATATAAAAAAGTCGGAGCATGAACTCCTTCTTTTTTTAAAATATCCACAATGGATTGAAACATATCGGGAATAAGTTTTTCTCGTCCAAAAAAGAAACTAGCGGCCACTTCAACCACATGCCCCGATTCTGCAACTCTTAAATTATGGGCCACAAATTCTCGCGCCCCTTCTGGTACATCAGATAGATCTCCAGAATTTAAAAATTTTTTAATTCCATCAGTGGAGGCACCCACTTCTTCCATAGCTTCTAGGTACAAATCAAAATGAGAAATCGCTCGTCCTTTACTATCCACATCACTCTCCTCGCCTAAGACGATTTGATTAATGAGACGAACCATTTCTGCGGGGTAGGCCGATGGACGCCAAGGATGCGAAACACAAGTAATATGACGTTGCAGAGATTTTAGAAGACTCATAAAATCCCACACAGCAAAAACATGATAACCCATAAAGTGTTGGATGGAAGAAAGAGAATTAAAAGTTCCGTAAACAGGATGAGAAGCGAGTTCACGCTGTTTTAAAAAAATCATATGCATATGGTGAAATATAACTGAGATCAAACCAGCTTAAAAGAAAATATTATCTTGTTCGCAGACAAATGAGGATAAATTAACGCCTTGAAATTATTCAAAAAGTGCCGCAATCTGTTTCATTAATAAAACTTAAACGCCAATGTATGTAGGTTTTAAATGAGTAAGAACTCATCTATTAGAATCGATGAGCAAAACTATTTTTTTAATGATTATAAACGAAAGCTAGTGTTTCAATGTTGAATTGAATCATAAGTGATCTTATAAAAATTAAGAAGTTACAAATCATCAGTTAGCTGCGAACAATTAAAATGTTATTGTTCTCTGACCGTCTGCGGCCTCTGGCCAACGGGAAGACCCAAATCGTGATCCACATTCCATCGATCCGTCATGAGTTCCTGTCTTTCCACACGGTAAAAAAGAAGAGATTCATCTAACTCATTGAGTTTTTTCATCAGTTCAGTTTGAAGAATCAAGCGCTCTTGTTTAAGTGTAATCAGATCATCCAGGGCCTTACGTTTTTGTCTCTGTAAACGATTGATCTCTTCATCATATTCTGCGGCCTTTTTGACTTTTTGCTGATCAAAAGTCCAGACGAAATGATTTATATCATTAAGCTGCTTTAAAAAATCTTCTTTTCGCAGGACGAGCTGCTCTCGATAGTGAGAGGCCTCTAGAACTCGACGCCCCAAAACCTTTGAGTAGAAATTTAATGATGTGCCGCGCTTAAAATACTCCGAATCTGGATAACAAGGTGCAAGACTTTCAACAAATATCGTAAAGTGAAAATCCTCAGCACTTCTAACAAAGCCTGTGCAGTAGTCTTTTTTCTCTTGAAGATTCACTTTAAATTGAATCTTATCTCCAGCACGAAAGAATTTAGAGTTATTATTTTCAACTTTGATTTTAAAAATTCGAGAAGAATCATCTTTATCGGTTACCCTTCCTGAAAACTTCTCATAATCCACATTAGGATCAATAGCATCATGATTATCAGGTGCCAGGACACCTGCTTCGGGCAAATTGGGAACAACAGTCACAGCATTTACTGTTATTGCTAAAAACAAAAAAATTACAGCGCCATAGTGGCCAAAGGTCTTCATGATTCTTATTATGATTCAGATTCAACATAGGGCAAAGACGTTTTAACCTGACAATTTTAGGAGAGTATATGGAATTTTTTATCGATACTGGTGACATCAATGAAATTAAGACGGCCTTCGCGTGGGGCTTTGTTGATGGCGTGACAACCAATCCAAGCATTGTGGCCAAAACTGGAAAAGACCAAATGAGTCTGATCCGCGAAATTGCAGAAATCGTTGACGGGCCCATTTCTGCGGAAGTTATCTCTGTAGACGCTCCAGGTATGATTAAAGAAGGTACGGAGCTTTCTAAAATTCATAAAAACGTTGTGATCAAACTGCCTATGACCAAAGATGGGATGATTGCATGTAAACATTTTACAAAAAATAATATCAAGACCAATGTGACCCTCGTTTTTTCTGCTAACCAGGCACTTCTGGCAGCAAAAAATGGTGCCACCTATGTTTCTCCATTTATCGGAAGACTCGATGATATCGGCCAGACAGGAATGGATCTTATCACTGAGATCCGTCAGATCTTTAATAACTACGGGTTTGAAACAAAAATTCTAGCGGCATCTATCCGTCACGTTCAACATGTAAAAGATTGTGCTCTCGTAGGAGCAGACACGGCCACATTGCCCCTCAAAGTGATTGAGGCCCTTTTCCATCACCCATTGACAAATTCAGGTCTAGAGCAATTTTTAGCTGATCATGCTAAAGCAAAAAAATAGCCGACTATTATATTTAAATTCACCATAAACCTTTTATAAACGATGATTCGTTTATAAAAGGTTCTCTCTTTATTTTTTTTGTGTCGAATGAAGAAGTGATTTGATCTCCTACAATGCCTTATTAAAACTCAATACCATACGATCCCAGTCCATCATTAACCCCTCACTAAGAACTAAAGAAGACATCTTCCTTGTCGATAAGAATGATGGATTGGTTCTTAAGTTGGAGCTTTAATGAAAATTCTCTTTTTTGGATTTCTTGCAATCTCTGTTGCCTGTGTGCAAAAAGAAGATAAAAAGCAAGTAGACGACACTGCAGTGAACGTTGCTGCTCCTTATATATGGGGTGACCAGGCATTTCCAAAGGCCATTCAAATTTCTGATGATTTTAGCGCTGCTGAAATGGCCAACATCACTGATATGGGCGAGGCCTGGGAAAGTGCTCTTCAAAACAAAAAAGATTTTTTTTCTTTTGGCCCCCGTACTCCTGAAATTTCAAATACCATAGGAAGTCTTGATGATATGTATGACAGTGTCTTAGGAATTTATAAAACAACTCAATGGCCGGCCGACATTTCTGGTTCTGCACTTGCTGTCACACAGATTTTTGGCCGTCGTCACAATGTGGGCACGGGAGATGAGTACGTGAACATTGAACATGCCGACATTTTTATCAACACTGATATCCATATATTTGATACGGCCGACAGTGGCCCTGGGTATGATCTTCGCACTGTGGTCCTTCATGAAATGGGACATTTTTTAGGTCTTCAACACAAAGAATATAACTTCCCTAGAGATCAATCAGTCATGTTTCCAAGTATTTTTTCTTATGAGTCCAAACGTGCACCAAAAACAACTGATATCAATGATATTGCATCAAAATATGGAATCGCTTTAGGTGGTGGTGGTGCTGTGGCCGCTTCAGTCTCTGATGCCGACTCTCCTCAATACAAACCTAAAGATGCGGGCCAGTCAGTAAAAGTTTTAATTGAACTTCACTCTGATGGGAATTGTTTGCATAAAGTGGATGGTGCCACTGTTGGGCACCATCAGGTGAAACTCAAATAATATTTAGAGATGTTCTCTTAATTCTTTTAACGTCATTTTCTGGTGATGTTTATTTGAAAGAGATTTTGATATGCCAATATCAAAATTTTTCGGCCCATAAGTGAATTTTTTAAAGTCTGACTCAAAAGATGTGCCATAGAACTCTCCCATTTCTTTGATAAATTCTTCGACAAAAAGGGGTTGAAACACTCTTTGATCGATCACTCTTCTCATAAAAGGTTTTAATCCACCCTTGGCCTTCACACGTCCATCCATGTAACGCATGAATCGTTCTCCAAAGCTATACGCGTCTCTATCCGTTGTTCTTGTATAGTATGGGTGCCCTGACATCATGCTTGATCCTGAAAGAGTTGTAAGAGTCTGGTAGCCCTCATCTCTCCAACTTGCAAAAGCTTCATCTAACCAACCAGAGTTTCCGTTGGCAGGCATCATCCCACGTGCAAAATAAGAATGGAAAAGTTCATGTCCTAAGGCCGAACGACTTGTCATCGTAGCGCCACAGTACTCCATGCCACCAGAACCAGCGTTATACACAGTAATAGAAGGATGAGGGAAAGCACCGTAGTCACCTTCTAACTCATGAAACACTTCTGCGGTCTCTGACTTAAGGGCCTCAAGGTCTTTTCCACCTCCCCATGCAGATTTGGCGGTATAAACAACAGCAGGAACGTCGCGCCCATCAACAGACTTAAGGGAAAAACGAAGTTCATTTGTTGATCCCTCCGGCACTGTATGGAAGAAGATGCTTGATGCTGTATAGTATTCCGGATAAGAAATTTTATAAGTCCAATCACCTAAAGACTCGGTCACTCCATTGGTATAGATAACATGTTTTGATGTTGCGCCTATATACTTCACAATAAATGTCATCTTTACTTGATCAAACTCAAAATTTGCTGGCATATAAAGTTCTAGAAATTCTCTTGAAGATAAGTCAGAAGTCCAAAAAGCACTCTTCACTCCGGTACCAGTAAACTCAACCAGCTCTGTTAAAGGAACGCTGATCATCAGCTCGTGTCCTCCCTCTTTTGTGTTTTTATTGATCATACGAAGAGAGGTTTCATTGGATGGAGTCTGAGTTTCAATGACAGAAACTTTAATTCCATCAAGTTCAATCGAAGTGGGAACACTAACGCTGTCAAAGATCGGAAGTCCCGCTTCTGGCAAGTTAAACTTAATCAAAGCTTGAACTGAGGCTTTTTTTTCTGTGACATCATAAGTGATCTTGTAAACAGCTTCCGTGAAATCTGCAAAAACAGCTTTTCCGTTACTCGTACTAAATGATTTTGGTCTGTGAGTGAGATCATTACTTGAGGCAAGAGCAAAACTCGAGGCCAATAGGCCAATCAAAAAAAACTTCATTTCATACTCCTTTAATCCATTAAGTCTTCTCATTTTCTATTGGATCAAAGGAGTTTTGTGGTGTCTAAAAAAATTTTCCTAATCAATACTTACATTCATTAATTGACAGATTCCGTTCTTCTTTTTTGAAGAAGTTTTTTCTGAGAAGAAAATTTTATTTCAGCAAGAGAAAGATCTTCGTGACGATAGTCAGTAAGTTGTTCAAGTTTATCTTTGGGTGAATAATTAAAACGAGAAGCAAATGAAATTTTTTCTGGGTCTCCACTCAATTTATAGGCCCATTCTTCAAGAGGGATAGCACGATTAAAAAGGGCCGGATCAATCACATAAACGACATCTTTACCGTCGTCCATTCTCACTTTTACAATGGACGCCGTTTGAGATTTCCACTTACCCATATTATCAGGATGTTTGTATGTTTTAAGTTTGAGATCTCCTTCCAAAAAAGCTTTTGCTGATTTTACACCTTTTCTGTCAAGAATTCTTGCGATCTCTAAAGCACGTGCTTCACCACCATCTTCAACATAATCAAAAGGGATATGTTCACTTTTTGCGATCTCTCTGTACAACTCTTCCACATAGTCAAAACTGATTTGGGCGACCTCGACATCCTTACCCTCATCATTGCTGAGCTTACTTGGATAAACTCCCTGATCGATCTGACAATCAACTTTGAGCATGCGCTCCCAGGCAGAAAGAATTTCTGTACCTTCTTTGACCATATTACTCAATCGTTGTGCCTCATCAGCACGGACAGAGGTAGAAATAAAAAAAAGAAAAATAAATGTTTTCATATTTCCCCTATCGGTACCCGACAAAAAAACTTTAGTCATTTTCTAAACACATCTCATCCATGGGATCTGAGGCGGCATCCATTTCTTCTAAGAATCTAATAAGACGTCCACAACCAGGCTCCGAACAGCGAGCAATCTTTGCTTGAACTGGCCCCTTCACCTCAGGAAAGATCACGATGAGCCCATCAGGATTAAGCAAGGATGGTTTTCCCATTTGTATCCAGGCATTATGTTGGGAAATATGTTTCCCCGAATTCATATCTTTAAAAATGCAGCTCGCCTCATTTATAAAACTTGAATTCAGACTTGTACCTCGGAGCATATACTCATTTACATCCTCACAAAAAACTTGCAAACCTCTATCTCCTTTACTGTAAGAGAGATAAAAAGTTCCATGATGATGGGCCAGGGGCCTAGATTTTAAAATTGAACTTTTTTTAGGAAACTCTGGATCAGTATCTAGGCCAACTCTGAGATGTTCAGTATGAACAACAAAATCTAAGAGTTTCTCTTGCCCAACCATATTGAGCCCCAAGGCCAGTGACTGGCGCCAACGAGCTTCGTTCTCATCAGCGTAGGATAAAAAAGAACAAATTAATCCTAATATAATGATCATGATGTATCAGATCGGAATAATAGCAGAATACTTAAGAACATTAGTTTTAAATGGCCTGGACTTAAAAATATATGGCCGATAAGAATATTTTTTTAAAAGTTAAGGCGACATATATCTTGAAATCTTTCGAAGGTGATCACTTTCATTTTGCTCCTCGTCGGTGTGTGAATTTTTAGCACCTATGCAATATGAAAATCAGTAGACCATTGGGAGCCAGGAAGACATGAAAGAATTACATTGTAGAGGTTAAAAAATATGAGCCTATAGTCAGGCACAGGCGAAGCTGCACTTTTAAAACCTACTGGTCAACCTTCCAAAAATCGGTGGG
>Ga0247843_1000650_pt1 | contig 79809 bp, 75 predicted proteins | sample LaCruzMarch2017__FD_192420 | JGI IMG/M metagenome (GOLD analysis project Ga0247843, IMG submission 192420) | Freshwater microbial communities from meromictic Lake La Cruz, Castile-La Mancha, Spain - LaCruzMarch2017_8m | ecosystem: Environmental > Aquatic > Freshwater > Lake | place: Spain... | reverse complement strand
TGCTTGTTGCAGCCAATGCACCAGCAAACTGGTTTTGCCTGCGCCCAGAAATCCGCCAATCACAGTCAGGGGGATGCGGGGCGGTGACGGGGTGTGGTGCATGGTGGGCGTGAAAAGCGGAGAGTTGGTGTCTTTTATGAAGGCGTCAAGGCTCAGGGGAGTTGTTCCTGTAGGAGCCCACCCCGTGGGCGATGGCTTGCGCTTGCCAGTCGATGATGTGGAGGGCGTTTTCCACGCCCATCGCCCACGGGGTGGGCTCCTACAAAAGAGGTGCCTCCGGCGAAGGCCTCATGTCGGGGCTGAAGCCATGGACCTGTTGATACGGGTCTGTGGCTTGGTTTCTTGGTCGTCAACATGGGAGACCTCAGTGTGCCAGGTCAACAGATCAGGCCGCTTGCGCTGGGAAAATCTGGCCGCCCAGCACGGTGCCCCATACCCGGGCGTCTTTGAGCTTTTCGGCGCCAAGGGTCAGCGGGTTGTCCAGCAGCACGCAAAAGTCGGCGCGTTTGCCCACTTCGATGCTGCCAATTTCATGGTCCATCTTCAGGGTCCAGGCGGCACCCAAGGTGATGGCGTGCAGGGCTTGCGGCACCGTGAGGCGTTCTTTTTCGCCCAGCACGCGGCCCTTGGGCGTGATGCGGTTGACAGCGCACCAGGCTGTGAACAGCGGGCCCAGTGGCGTGACCGGCGCATCGGAGTGGATGGCCAGTGGCACCCCGGCGGCCAGGGCGCTGGCGCAGGCATCCAAACGGTGGGCGCGGTCGGGGCCCATGGTCATTTCGTAATGCTGGTCGCCCCAATACCACAGGTGGTTGGCAAACAGGTTGGCGCACAGGCCCAAGCTGGCCATGCGCCGGAACATCGGGGCATCGACCATTTGCGCGTGTTGCAGGGTGTGGCGGTGGTCGGTGCGCGGGGCGCGGGCCAGCACGCGTTCCAACGCGTCAATCGCCGCCAGGCTGGCTTCATCGCCGTTGGTGTGGGTGTGGATGTGCAGGCCTGCGCGGTGGTAGATTTCGAAGTCGGCCTCGTACTGGCTGGGTGCGGTGACCCAGATGCCGTTGGGTGCACCGTTGAAGTGGCCGGGCCAGCGCATGCGCGCCGAAAAGCCCTGAATCGAGCCGTCCAGCATCATCTTCACTAAGCCGTAGCGCAGCTTGTCGGTGTTGCGCTTTTTCATCTGGTTGACGTGCTCGGCGCCTTGCGTGGCGCCGTGTGTGCCGTGAAATGCCTTGAAGGCCGGCAGGATGCGCACGCAGCATGCATCTTGAGCCAGTGCCGACTCCAGCACCGCGCAGTCGGCTTCGCTCAGGGTGTTGACCAGGTCGGTGGCGGTGGTCACGCCTTGCATCTTGGCCAGGCGCGCAAAGTTCATCATGCCGGTCTCGTTCATGGGCGACATGAGTCCGGCCGTCCCCACATGGCGCAGGACCAGGTGCATGGCTGCCGGTTCCTGCAATTCGCCGTTGGGGTGGCCCTTGCGGGGGCCGTCCTTGAATTTGACAACGCCTTCGACTTCGATGTCTTCGTCGATCTCTGCGATGCGCAGCATGCGACTGTTGACGTTCATCAGGTGGCCGTTGGCGTGCGCAATCACGATGGGGCGGGTGCTGCTGGCGCGGTCCAGGTGGTCCACCGTCATGCGTTCGCCGCCAAAATAAATCGGATCGAAGCCCCAGGCCAACAAGGGTTTGTCGGCAGGTTCGCTGCTCTGCTGCATCTTGCGGTCGATTTCGATCAAGCGTTGCACCACCGTTTCCATGGAGCGCAGGCCTTTGACGGTTTGGCCCCAGGGATTCAGGCGGTCGAACCAGCCCAGGTACTCCAGGTCCCACATGCCGCCTTCCTTGAGGTGGCAGTGGCCTTCGATCAGGCCCGGCATCAGCGTGTAGTCGGCAAAGCGGGTGTCCAGCGTGTACGCGCCCCATTGGGCCAGTTCGTCCAAATCGCCTACGCCCAGGATGCGGCCATCGCGCACTGCCACATGCGTGGCCGTGCCCTGCATGGGGTTCATGGTGATGATCTCGCGGGCCACGTAAATGGTGGTGGTGCTCATGGCAGTTCTCCTGAAAAGTGGGGGGCGGGTGGCCAGCGATTTAGCTGATCGTGGGCAAGGGGTACAGGGCCTGACCGCTGTCGGACACGCGGTGACAGGCCACAAGGTGGCCGGGCAGCACTTCGCGCAAGGGCGGGGGTGAGGCGCGGCAGGCGTCTTCGGCAAAGGGGCAGCGGCTGGCAAAACGGCAGCCACTGGGCACATTGAGTGGGCTGGGTGGATCGCCTTGAAGTCGGATGCGCAGTTTGCGTTTTTGGCCACGTGCATCCATGGAGGGCGCAGCCGACCACAGAGCCAGCGTGTAGGGGTGCAGGGGGTGGGCAAACAGGTCTTCGCGGGGTGCGCGTTCGACGAATTGCCCCAGGTACATGACGGCGATGTCATCGCACATGTGGCGGATCACGCCCAGGTCGTGCGAGATGAAGAGGTAGGTCAGCCCCAGCTCTTTTTGTAGTCGCTGCATCAGGTTCAGGATTTGCGCCTGGATGGCCACGTCGAGTGCTGATACGGGCTCATCACAGACCAGCAGTTCGGGCCTTCCTGCCAGTGCCCGGGCCAAAGCGATGCGCTGGCGCTGGCCACCAGAAAACTGGTGCGGGAACAGTTGCATTTGTTCGGGGCGCAGACCGGCTTGCATGAACAGCGTGCGGGCCAGGTCGTCGCGCTCGGCGGGCATGCCGACATCCATCAAATCCAGCGCATCCCGAATTGCCTGACCAGCGCGCATCCGGGGGTTGAGCGAGGCAAAAGGGTCTTGGAACACCATCTGAAAGCGTTTGCGCTGCAGGCGCAGGGCTTCGCCTTGCAGTGTGCTGATGGGGGCGTCGCCCAGCGCTACATGGCCTGCAGTCACCGGGGCCAGGCGCATCACGGCCAAGGCCGTGGTGCTTTTGCCCGAGCCACTTTCGCCCACGATGCCAAAGGTGCGGCCGCGTTCGATGTCAAAACTCACGCCGTCCACCGCCTTGAGCATGGTTTTGGGCTTGAGAAAACCGCCCTTGAGGGGGTAGTGCACTTGCAGGTCACGCACCTGCAACAAGGTGTCACTCATGCGCGGGCTCCTTCCGCATCGGGGTAGAGCCAGCACATCACGCGGTGGCCGCTTTGCACCCAGGTGCTGGGCGGCACATGGGTGCGGCAGCGCGGCTGCGTGTGGCTGCAGCGGTCGGCAAAGGTGCAGCCACCTTGTCGTTCCAGCAATGAGGGCACGGTGCCCGGAATTTCTTGCAAAGGCTGCCCGTGGCTTTGCGGGTTGCGGCCCGGTGCACAGGCGATCAAGCCCTGGGTATAGGGGTGGCTGGGGCGCGACAGGATCAGATCGGTCGGCCCTTCTTCCACCATGCGGCCCGCGTACATCACGGCCATTCGGTCGGTCATCTCGGCCACCGCGCCCATGTCGTGGGTGATCAACAGCACAGCAGTGCCGGTGCGCTCGCGCATCTCGCTGATGAGGTCAAAAATTTGGGCCTGCACCGTCACGTCGAGCGCCGTGGTGGGCTCATCGGCGATCAGCACATCGGGCTGGCAGGCCAGCGCCATGGCGATCATGACGCGCTGGCGCATGCCGCCCGAAAACTGGTGCGGAAACTGATGCACCCGGCCAGCGGCGTCCGGTATGCCCACGGCTTCGAGCATCTCGATGGCCCGCGCCAAAGCGGCCTGCGCATCGAGCCCTTGGTGCAGGCGCACAGATTCCATGATCTGATCGCCCACGCTGTAAGCGGGGTTCAAAGACGTCATGGGTTCCTGAAAAATCATGGAGATGCGGTTACCACGCACGCGCCGCATTTGCGCTTCGGGCAGTTGCAGCAGATCCTTTCCTTCGAACAGGATTTGGCCCGAAGTGATGCGCCCTGGGGGCTGCGGGATCAGTCGCATCAAGGCCAGTGCGGTGATGCTTTTGCCGCAGCCCGATTCGCCCACCAGACCGAGCGTTTCACCTCGGCGCAGTTGCAGGTGGATGTCTTCCAGCACATGGGCTGTACCGCCCCGGGTCTGGAACTCGACGCCCAGGCCGCGCACTTCGAGCAAGGGCGCCGTGTGGGTCGCTGTGTCTGTCATGTCAATGGGGGAGGTCATGCGGGTGTCTTCGGGCTCAGCGCAAATGCATTTTGGGGTTGAGTGCATCGTTGAGGCCATCGCCCACCAGACTGACCGACAACACCGTCAGGAAAATCGCAGCGCCAGGCAGTGTCACTGCCCACCAGCACTCCAGAATGTGGCGACGGTTGGAGCCGATCATCATGCCCCAGCTCATCACATTGGGGTCGGACAACCCCAGAAAGCTCAGGCCCGCTTCAAACAAGATGGCCACGCCCACCACCAAGGTGGCCGAGACGATGAGCGGTGCCATGGCGTTGGGCAGAATTTCGCGCCAGATCAGGCGCCAGTGGCCCGCGCCCATGGTGCGCGCCGCGTTGACGTATTCGAGCCCGCGCAGACGGATGAATTCGGCCCGCGTCAGGCGCGCTGTGCCGGTCCAGCTGACCATGCCGATGGCGCAGATGACCACGCCCAAGCTGGGCTGAAACAGCGTGACGAGCACCATGGCAAACAGCAAGGCGGGGAGCACCTGGAAGAGTTCGGTCAGGCGCGAGAGCAAGGCGTCGATCCAGCCACCAAAGTAACCGGCCAGCGCGCCCACAGAGATGCCAATGACCACGGTGATGGCGGCCGAGCTGACGCCCACCAGCAGCGTGGCACGGCCACCGATCAGCATGCCCGCCACGATGTCGCGGCCCAGATAGTCGCTGCCCAGCCAGTAGCGTGAGTCCATAAACGGTTCGTGAAACGGGAGTGCCACAATGCCAAACGGATCGACGGCATACCAAGCGGGGCCGATCAGCATGACGAGCATGATCAGGATGAGCGTGACCAGGCCCAGCATGGCCGCCTTGTTGCCCCGGAACACGCGCCAGGCTTCGCGCCAGGGCGACAAAGTGCTCACCGTTTTTTGCTGCGGTAGGTTGGGCATGTCAGGTGTCAGAGGAGGAGCAGTCATCATTTGCCACGCAAGCGGGGGTCGATCCAGTGGTAGCTCAAATCGGTGAGCAAATTGGCTGTGATCACAAAAAGAGAAGAGAAAGTCAGCACGCCCAACAAGGTGGGGTAGTCGCGCCCGAGGATGGCGTCCAATGCCAGCGTACCCAGTCCAGGCCAGGAAAAAACGGTTTCTACCAGCACGGCACCCGAAACCAGGTTGCCAAACTGCAAACCCGCAATGGTGACCAAGGGCATCAGGGCATTGCGCAGGGCATGCTTAAAAACCACCACACCTTGGTGCAGACCCTTGGCCTTGGCCGTTCGCACATAGTCCGAGCTCAGCACCTCCAGCATGCTGGCCCGGGCCAGACGGCTGTACTGGGCCAGATAGACCAAGGTCAGGGTCAGGGCGGGCAAGACCAGGTGGTGCAGCACATCCAGAGCGGCGGCCCATCCGGTGGCGCCGTAGTTGCGCACGTCGTACATGCCCGCGATGGGCATCACGGGCCAGACCTTGCCAAACAGGATCACCAACAAAATACCCGTCCAGAAGACCGGCATGGCCAGTCCGGCGAGTGAAAAAACCGTCACCACTGCGCTGGAAAAACTTTTGGGTTTGAGTGATGCAAACACCCCCAGCAAGGTGCCCACAACGATGGCCACGAGCAACGCGGTCAGTACCAGCAAAATGGTAGGACCGATGCGCTCGGCAATCAGGCTGCTCACAGGCTTGTTGTAGGTGTAGGACATGCCCAAGTCGCCGCGCACGCTTTTGCCGATGTAGGTGATGAACTGCTCGGGCAGCGGCTTGTCCAGCCCATAGGCCTTCTTGATGCTGTCGATCACGGCCTGGTCGCCGCCGCCCATTTCACCGGCGATGACGCTAGCCGGATCCCCGGGTGCGGCGTGAATGAGCGTGAAGTTGATGGCCAGCACCGCCACCATGAGACCAGCGGCCACAGCCAAGCGGCGCAATATCGTGAAAAGGGTATTCAATGCGCTGCTTTCGGCGAGTGGCAGGGTGCAGAGGGTTCAAACAGGACCATGCACGCTGCCCTTGTCAATAGAAGATGGCCAGGGGCCATCAGCCTTTGATGCTGGTGTCGGTGATGCCATCGACCAGACCCCAGATGCCAGCCGGGCGGTTTTGCACCTTGGCGTTGAAGGCCATGTTGAAGTTGAACTCCAGCAGGAAGGCCACAGGGCACTCGTCCACGACGATCTTTTGCATCTGCGAGTACATGGCCTTGCGCTTGGCCATGACCGACTCTTTGCCTGCGGAGGCCAGCAGTTCGTCCACCTTGGGATTGCTGTAGTTTTGTGTGTTGGACCAGATGATGCCCGGCTTGATGTTGGAGCTCAACCAAGTGCGGTGCACACCGATCACCGGGTCGCCCCAGTTCCAGACCGAATCGACCGTCATGTCGAACTGGTGTGAAGAGATGCGACGCGCCCAAGTCGGAAAGTCGGGCGAATTGCGCACATTGACCTCAATGCCGACCTTGCCCAAGGCAACCTTGGTGTATTCCTGAATCACTTTGCCCTCGGTTGCACCGGGGATGTAGTCCAGGTCCAGGGTGAGCCGTGTGCCGTTGGCACCGGGTTTGTAGCCCGCATCGTCAAGCAGCTTGGCCGCCTTTTGTAAATTCAGGTCGTACTTTTCGACCTGAGGCTCGTAGTAGGGGCTGCCCGAGGCAATCGGGCCAGTGGAGCGGCCATGCACCTTGCCCAGCAGGGTGTCGGTCAGGTACTTTTTGTCCAGCGCAAAGTTGATGGCCTGGCGCACCCGCTTGTCGCTGAGCTTGGGGCTCTTGGTGTTGAAGGCCAGCCAAATCAGCGGGCCAATGGCCGGAGCCATGCGGGTCACAGAGACGTTGGTGTTTTTCTTGGCCCGTTCAATCAGCCCGGCATCGGTCAATTCGGAATGGACGTCGATTTCTCCACGTTCAAAGGCCAGCATCATGCTGGAGGAGTCCTTGAATTCGCGCACGATGATGCGGTCGAGCTTGGGGGCGCCTTTGAGGAAAAACTTGTCGAAGCGTTCCATCACGATGAATTCACCCGGCTTGAATTCAACCAACTTGAAGGGGCCAGAGCCCACCGGGTTGGCGTTGCGGGGGTGGACCTTGACATCGGTGCCATCGCCAAAGATGTGCTTGGGGATGATGGGCGTGAGCGATGTGGACATGGCCAGCAGCAGCGCCGGATGGGGCTCGGACAGGCGCACCACAGCGGTGTGCGGGTCAGAAATGGTTACCGCATTGACCGGACCATACATAGTCTTGAAGGGGTGGTTGTCGCGGATGGTCTCGATAGAGAACTTCACGTCTTCCGCAGTGATGGGCTTGCCATCGTGGAAAACAGCGTCCTTGCGCAGGTACAGCGTGACGCTGCGGTTGTCGGGCGACAAGTCCCAGCGCTCGGCCAGATAGGGCTGTGGCTTCCAGTTGGCATCCATGCGTATGGGTGAGGCAAACAACTGGGCAGAGGGCATCATGGTGGCGATGCCGCTTTGCACGGCGGCATTCAGGTGCCGAGGTTTTTGTGTGGTGCCAATCACCACCACACCGCCCTTGGCCGCTTGAGCCAAAGCATGCAGCGGAATACCCATGAGGCTAGAGGCAGAGCCTGCCGCAGCCAGTTTAAGAAAGTCTCGTTTGCCAAAGTTTTGCATGCGTTGCTCCTGATCGGTTGGATGATTTTTGCTTCTTAAAGCGATAAGCTCATTCAATCAGAAAGATATCAAAATGCAAGTGGTTCAGAGAGATCCACAGTGGTGAAAACCATAGGGCCAGCACTATGGTTTTCACCTAGAGGGCCAAGCCAAATCCGCGCACTGTGGGATGCCTCTTGAGTCCGAATTGGGACTGCATGTCGAGGCGGAAGCCACCGACCTGCGGGTTGAAGTTTTGCAAATCGGGCTAAAAAAAGGGGAGCCACTGGCTCCCCTTGTTGTAAATACTGTGATCCGTTCACATCAACAGGTGTTCGCCCGCGTTGTCACCACCCAGGGTGACATAGTTCACCTTGCGGATGTCCATCAGCTTGGTGCCGCCTGAGTAGCTGATCGAGCTTTGCACGTCCTGCTCCATCTCGATGAGTGTGTTGGCCAGTTTGCCTTTGACGGGCTCCAGAATGCGTTTGCCTTCAACGTGCTTGTACTCGCCCTTGTTGAAGTCGCTGGCCGAGCCGTAGTATTCCTTGAACATCTCACCGTCGACCTCAACGGTCTTGCCGGGTGACTCTTCGTGGCCTGCAAACAAGGAGCCGATCATGACCATGCTCGCGCCAAAGCGGACGCTCTTGGCGATGTCGCCGTGGCTGCGGATGCCGCCGTCGGCAATGATGGGCTTGGTGGCCACGCGGGCGCACCACTTGAGGGCCGACAACTGCCATCCGCCGGTGCCAAAACCGGTTTTGAGCTTGGTGATGCAGACCTTGCCTGGGCCCACACCCACTTTGGTCGCGTCAGCGCCCCAGTTTTCCAGGTCAATCACGGCTTCGGGTGTGGCCACGTTGCCGGCGATCACGAAACTCTTGGGCAGTTTGGCCTTGATATAGCCGATCATGTCGCGCACGCTGTCGGCATGGCCATGGGCGATGTCGATGGTGATGTACTCGGGCACCAGGTTGTCAGCCGCGAGCTGGTCCACGGTGGCGCGGTCAGGGGCTTTGACGCCCAACGAGATCGAGGCGTAAACACCTTTGCCATGCATGTCGCGCACAAACTGGACATTGTCCAAGTCAAAGCGGTGCATCACGTAAAAGTAATCGTTTTGCGCCATCCACAGGCAGATCTTTTCGTCGATCACCGTTTTCATGTTGGCGGGCACCACCGGCAGGCGGAACTTGCGGCCACCCAGTTCGACGCTCGCGTCGCATTCAGAACGGCTTTCCACGCGACACTTGCGTGGCAGCAGCAGGATGTTGTCGTAGTCAAAAATTTCCATGAGAAAACCAAGCTCCAAAGAAGGATTCGTTGAAAGAACGAGTGAGCGCTTGGCTTGGCCGGTTTTTGAGCCCTTGGATGTGAACCCGTTGCAGGTTCAGGGCAAAAAAAACCGAGCGCAAGAATCTTGGGCCCGGTGTTTAATTCTACCCGCATTCTCTGTCAAGCTGCCTGACAAGGTGCCAAAGTGTCATGCGCAGCGGAAAATCAATGCAAAGATCAGCAAGATGGGGGAATTGAGCATGAAAGACACCTTTGACTACATCGTGGTGGGTGCCGGATCCGCTGGCTGCGTGCTGGCTGGGCGCCTGAGCGAAGACCCTCATGTGCGAGTGCTGTTGCTGGAAGCCGGGCCCCCTGATCGGTCTTTCTGGCTGCATTTGCCGATTGGCTATGGCAAAACCATGTGGGACCCCCGTTACAACTGGTGTTTTTACACCGATCCCGACCCCCACATGAACGGGCGACGCATCTACTGGCCCCGAGGTAAAACGTTGGGTGGCTCCAGCGCCATCAATGGCCTGATCTATATTCGGGGGCAGCGCGAAGACTATGACCATTGGGCTGCACTGGGCAATGCCGGTTGGTCTTATGACGATGTGCTGCCTTACTTTATTCGCTCTGAGCGCAACCAGCGTGGCGCCAACCCTTGGCACGGAGCCGAAGGTCCTTTGTCGGTTTCTGACATTGGCTCCCGCGATCCTTTGATTGAGCTTTTCATTGATGCCGCTGGTGAACTGGGTGTGCCCCGCAATGAGGACTTCAATGGCGCCGGCCAAGAGGGCGCTGGTTATTACCAACTCACCACCTGGAAAGGCTGGCGCTGGAGTACAGCCAAAGGCTACCTCAAGCCTGCTCGGCACAGGCCCAATTTGACGGTTCTGACAGGTGCGCACGCCGCGCGCGTGCTGATGGATACCCGTGGCCCTCAAGCACGGGCCTTGGGGGTACGATTCCTGCAGAATGGTGTGGCGCGCGAGGCCTTTTGCCGTGCTGAAGTGCTGCTGTCGGCGGGGGCCATTCAGTCGCCTCAGTTGCTGCAACTTTCGGGCATCGGGCCTGCGCCATGGCTTGAAAGTTTGGGCATCCCCGTGGTCCAGGACTTGCCCGGCGTTGGCCAGAATTTGCAAGACCATTTGCAGGTGCGCATGATCTTTGAGTCGACCCAGCCGACCACCAACGACAGCTTGCGGTCATGGACGGGGAAGCTCGGTTTGGCTTGGCAGTGGCTGAGGCACCGCAGCGGTCCCTTGGCTGTGGGCATCAACCAGGGGGGCTGTTTCATGAAGGCCTTGCCCGATGCGCTGACTGCGGACATCCAATTTCATGTGGCCACGCTGTCTGCGGACATGGCCGGCGGCCAAGTGCACCCATATTCCGGCTTCACATTTTCGGTGTGCCAGTTGCGCCCGAGTTCGCGGGGGCATGTTCGCATCCGGTCGACGGACCCCCTGGAAGCACCCGAAATGGTGCCCAATTATTTGTCAACCCAGGAAGACCAAAACACCCTGTTGGCCGGTGTCAAGCTGGCTCGCGCTTTGGCTCAAACGCAGGCCATGCAAGGGCTGGTCAAACATGAAGTGCGACCGGGTCCACAGACGCAAAACGATGCGCAATGGCTGGATTTTTGCCGTGACCAAGGCGCCACGATCTTTCATCCCAGTGGCACTTGCAAAATGGGGCAAGACCCTATGGCGGTGCTCGATGAACGGTTGCGAGTGCGCGGGGTTCTGGGCTTGCGGGTGGTCGATGCTTCGGCCATGCCGACTTTGGTGTCGGGCAACACCAATGCCCCGATCGTCATGATGGCCGAAAAAGCTGTGGACATGATCCGGCAGGATGCTGCCCAGGGCTGAAGGTGCCGGTGCGTATCCTTATGCCTGCAAAGGCTGATCTGGTTTTGTGGCCAGCATGAAGGACAGCGAACCCAATGCCGCCAGCAAGGCCAAGAGACTGAAGCCCAGTTGGTAATCGCCCGTCAGGTCGGCCAGCACCCCGGCGATCATGGGGCCGGCAATTTGCCCCATCGCAATGATGGCCGCTGACAGTCCCATGATCATGCCAATCGCGTTGCGCCCAAAGTAATCGGCCCGGATGGCCTGCATGAAGGGGCCGCGCAAGCCCCAAGCGATGCCATGGAAGACCCCGAAAGCCAACAGCGTGGCCATGCTGGTGGCATAGGTCAGGCACAGCATACCGATGCCGTGGGCCAACATGCACAGGGCGGCCACCTTTCTTTTATCGAACCAGTCGCCCATGGTGACCCCCATCAGCACGCCGGCCAGTTGGCCAAAGGTCATGATCAGGATCACCCAGCTGGCCGTGGCCACTGAATAACCCAAGCCTTCTTTCATGTGGGTGATGGCATGCACATTCACGGCCGAAACCACCAGCAGGGCCAGGCCGTGGCCAATCGCCAGCATCCAGAAGGCGCGGGTGCGCAAGGCTTGTGCGACGGTGAACTCGACTTGGAGCGGGGACACGGCTTGACCTTCGCGCTCGGCTGCCGCGCGCATGGCAGGGTCGATGCCGTCCATGTGCTCGCCATGGTCTTCTGGGCGTCTTCGGATCATGCCGGCCATGGGCAGGCCCGTCAGCAAGACCAACACGCCCGAACCTGCCGCCGTGGCACGCCAGCCCCATTGCTGCATGGACAAGGCCATCAACGGCACCACCAGTCCGCCCATGGCCAGCCCCAGGCTCATGATGGACAATGCGCGGGCGCGGAATTTCTCGAACCACTGAACCACGGCCACCGACAGGGGAAAGTAGCCACCCAAGCTGGCCCCAATGGCCATCAACACGGCGCTGACATAAAAGGTGGTCACGCTGTTGACCTGGCTCAGCAGCAACAAACCTGCGCTGAACAGCACCATGCCCAAGCGGATCATTTTTTGAGGGCCTACCCGGTCCATCACCCAGCCCAAAACCGGGCCGATGATGGCCGCCTCGACCGATTGCAGCGCGGCGGCACCGGACAAAGTAGTTTTGCTCCAACCCATCTCGTCGGACAAGACAGCGATGTACAGGCCCAGCGCTTGGGTGAGGAATGCGGCCAGCAGGAATTGGATGCCACAGGCGGCACCCACCATTCGCCAGCCGTAAAACACCTTCACAAAGAGCCTCCTGTGTGCAAACCATGCGCTGGTCTAAGGAGGGTTCTTTGAATGGGGACTGGCCAAACTGGCGGTGTCATGGGGTGTGCGTTTACATGGAGCATGAATTGCCTACATGTTGGCACGCCAGCAGCAAGTGGCATGTCCCGCATTAGACCGACTGTGCGCTCTAACTTGTCCCTCGGCAGCAACAGAGTAGATAAGTTTCTACGCTGAAGCCAGCAGGGTTGCGGCTGAACCTGCCGACCTGCTTTTAGGGTGCCGGATCAATAGGCGCGACAGTGAGGCTGAATACTGGCCATTGCAGACAGTGAATCGAATTAGTCTTGCTTGGGCTTAGGTCTTAAGTCAATTTTCAACCGGGGCGCATCATTTTTCGTTGCGCCAGGCCAATGGGCATGTTCCAAGTTGGCTGAGGCGACCATGCCCAGTTGTGGAGAACCGCAATCGAAGGAGCCTGTGGCGCTGGGCTTGTACATGTAGCACGCCAGGCGGCTCATGAGCTGCGAGAAAGATTGGCGAAGCATGTGAAGGCCTTTTGGGGTGAAAATCCGTCAATAAACGGTATATACAGTATGCAGTTTTTTTATCGCCTGTGGCTTTATCGAAAACCCTTGATTTTCATGGGATGTCAGCCCTTTTGAGCAGTCAATTCATGGCATTCCGGCAGAGGCTGCCGGATGCGCAGTGAAGGCTGGGGCACAAGGTGCAGCTTCTACAATCCTTGACTATGCTGACAGACATCTCCCAGAACACATCTTCCCCCTTGCTCGCCCAGCTCAATGAGGAGCAATACCGGGCCGTGGCCTTGCCGCCGGAGCATGCGCTGATCTTGGCGGGCGCAGGTTCGGGCAAAACCCGGGTGCTGACCACTCGCATCGCCTGGTTGCTGCAGACCTCGCAGGTCTCGCCCGGCGGCATTTTGGCGGTGACTTTCACCAACAAGGCGGCCAAAGAGATGAAGCTGCGCTTGCAGTCCATGCTGCCGGTGAACGTGAATGCGATGTGGATCGGCACGTTTCACGGCCTGTGCAACCGCTTTTTGCGGGCGCATCACCAGCTGGCGGGGCTGCCGCAGACGTTCCAAATTTTGGACACGCAAGACCAGCTGTCGGCCGTTAAGCGGCTGTGCAAGCAGTTCAATGTGGACGAAGACCGCTTTCCGCCCAAGCAGGTGCAGTATTTCATTTCGGGTTGCAAAGAAGACGGCCAGCGCCCTCTTGATGTGAAGGTGCGCGACGATGAGATGCGCCGCAAGGTGGATCTGTACCAGCTGTACGAGGAGCAATGCCAGCGCGAGGGCGTGGTGGACTTTGGCGAGCTGATGCTGCGCACTTACGAGCTGCTGCGTGACAACCTGCATGTGCGTGAGCATTACCGCCGCCGCTTTCGCCATATTTTGGTGGACGAGTTTCAGGACACCAACAAGCTGCAATACGCCTGGCTCAAACAGCTGGCAGGTTTGCCGGGTGAGGGCGGACAAGCATCAAGCGGTGGCGCGATCTTGGCTGTGGGCGATGACGACCAGAGCATCTACGCCTTCCGTGGCGCACGGGTGGGCAACATGGCCGACTTTGTGCGCGAGTTCCAGGTGCAGCACCAGATCAAGCTGGAGCAAAACTACCGCAGCTTCAGCAATATTCTGGATTCGGCCAACCACCTGATCAGTCACAACAAAACCCGCTTGGGAAAAACACTCCGCACAGACCAAGGTGCAGGCGAGCCGGTGCGGGTGGTGGAGTCGCCGTCTGACTTTGCCGAGGCGCAATGGCTGGTGGAAGAGCTGCGCCAGTTGGTCAAACAAGACGGTTTTGAGCGCAAGGAAGTGGCCCTGCTGTACCGCAGCAACGCGCAAAGCCGGGTGCTGGAAACCGCGCTGTTCAATGCCGGTTTTCCTTACCGGGTGTATGGCGGTTTGCGCTTTTTTGAACGTGCCGAGATCAAGCACGCGCTGGCCTATTTGCGCCTGATGGAGAACCCCAACGACGACACCAGTTTTTTGCGGGTGGTCAACTTTCCGCCACGCGGCATTGGGGCCCGCAGCATCGAGCAGTTGCAAGACGCAGCCCGTGCGGCAGGTTGTTCGTTGCACGATGCGGTGAGCGCCACCACCGGCAAGGCCGGGGCCAATTTGGCCGCTTTTGTGGCCATGGTCGATGTGCTGCGTGAGCAGACTGAGGGCATGACCTTGCGCGAGATCATTGACTTGGTGCTCGACAAAACCGGCTTGGTGAACCACTATCGCGCCGAAAAAGAAGGCGCGGACCGGGTGGAGAACTTGGAGGAATTGGTCAACGCCGCCGAGAGCTTTGTCACGCAAGAAGGCTTTGGCCGCAGTGCGGTGGCTTTGCCGCAGGGTTTGACGCAAAGCCCGGCCAGCCAGGGCTTGAGCGCTGCGCCTGCATCAGACCTCGGCACGGTTGACGAGTTCAGCGAAGACGGCGTCACCATGAGCCCGCTCGCAGCATTCCTCACCCATGCGTCGCTGGAGGCGGGCGATAACCAGGCGCAGGCCGGTGAAGACGCGGTGCAGCTCATGACAGTGCACGCCAGCAAGGGCTTGGAGTTTGACGCGGTGTTCATCACCGGCCTGGAGGAAGGCCTGTTTCCGCACGAAAACGCGATGAATGACTTTGACGGACTGGAAGAAGAGCGCCGCCTGATGTATGTGGCCATCACTCGCGCCCGCAAGCGCCTTTACCTCAGCCATTCGCAAACCCGCATGCTGCACGGCCAGACCCGCTACAACCTGAAAAGCCGCTTTCTGGAAGAGTTGCCCGACGAGTGCCTCAAGTGGGTGACGCCCAAAAGTGCCGGGTTTTCGAACCTGGGCAGCGCGGGCGGTGGGAGCGGTGGGAGCGGCCATGGCTCTGGGGCTTCGGGTGGCGGCTGGCCGCAAACCCCGGCCTTCAACCGCCACGTGCGTCCTGCCTGGGGCCAAAGCAGCCTGAGCACCGAAACCTACAAAAGCCCACCCGTGCCAGTGCAAAAAGCCGAGCCAGAGCACGGTATCAGCGCAGGCAAAAATGTGTTTCACGCCAAGTTTGGCGAGGGCAAAGTCTTGGCTGTTGAAGGCATGGGCACAGATGCCCGCGCCCAGGTCAACTTTCCGCGCCACGGCATCAAATGGCTGGCGCTGAGTGTGGCTAAACTCACGCTGGTGTGAGCCCTTTTGCGTCCCCTTTTTTTGCGGCTACTGCGAGCCAAGCTATTTTTGATGGAACTCTAAAACGATGACCAAACATTTGGATCTGGGCTGTGGCCTGAAACCGCGCAACCCCTATGGGGCCGACACGACCTTCGGCTGTGATGTGCGCGACATTGACCTCGCTGTGGAGAAGATTGGCTTTGATTACAAGCGTGTCAATCTCGTGGTCGAGCCTATTCCCTATCCCGATGGGTTTTTTGATTCGGTCTCGGCATTTGATTTTTTGGAGCACATTCCAAGGCAAATGGTTTTGCCCAACGGCGAGGTGACCAATCCATTCATCAACGTCATGAGCGAGATCCACCGTGTGTTGGTGCCTGGCGGACGTTTGTTGGCATTTACGCCCGCTTATCCCAGAACAGAAGCCTTCTCAGACCCCACCCATGTGAACTTCATCACCGATAAAACGCACGAGTACTTTGTGGGGGCCCAGCCCAGCGGGGCCATGTACGGTTTTAAAGGGGCTTTTGAAGCCTTGCAAGTTCTTTGGGAAGCCCCTGCCAATGTTTATGATTTGAACCAACCGCCTTGGCGTAAAACCATGAGACGTGTGCACCGGAAATTTTTCCGAGGCGGCATGGCGCACATTCTTTGGGAGTTCGCGGCCATCGGCAAATAGTTCCATGGGACGTACGCCGCCAGACCCCATCCTCTTGCAATGACTTTTTAACCCGACCATTTTCATGAAAATCACCCAAGACACCGTTGTCACCATGCACCACAAAGTGGTGAATGCCCAGGGCCAGTTGCTCGACAAGACGCAAGAGCCCACTTCATACCTGCATGGTGGTTACGACAATACTTTCCCCAAAATTGAACAAGCGCTGGAAGGCCAGGAAGTGGGCTTCAGCACCACGCTCAAGCTGGCCCCGGCCGACGCCTTTGGTGAGCGTGATGAGGGGTTGGTTCAGACCATTCCCAAAAGCGAATTTCCACCGGGTGTGAAGGTGGGTGGGCAGCTGCGCGGGCGCTCTGCTGAGGGGCAGGAGCAGGTCTTCAATGTGGTAAAGATCAAGGGCGACAAGGTGATCCTGGACGCCAACCACCCCTGGGCTGGTCAACATCTGACGCTGACGCTCAAGGTGCTGGAGGTGCGCGCCGCCAGCGCCGATGAGGTGACGCACCGTCACGCGCATGGTGCGCACGGCCACCACCACTGATCAGCCCTGGGCCGTTGGCCCCGGTTGTGCCGATCGCGTCAGTTGAGAGGCTCGGGTGCAGCTTCGTCGAGCACGTCGGTGGCAAAGCAGTCGCGTACTGAAAACAGCATGGAGCTGAAGAACATGGCCGCCACCATCAGTGCCATGGGCATGAAGGTGGCCATCATCAGTTGGGGGTTGCCCAACAGGCTGGTGATCAACAAGGCCAGCACCCCAGAGGCCAGGAAAATCGCAGCCCAGGCCACCACGTAAACCCCAAATGCCTTGAGGTTGCGCCAGCAGGCCATGAAGCTAAAAAACAGACTTTTGACCGCGGGCATGCCGTACCAGTGCACCAGTGCTGGCGCATGCCAGAACATCATTGAGAGTGGCATGTAAAACAGCATCGACACCCACAAGGCGGTCTGGAACGATTCGGCCGTCACCACTTCGGGTGTCATGGGCGCGCCGCCAAAGTAGACCTTGGCAAAAGTGCCCCCATCGACCACCGTCGATATGCCCATCACCAGCAAGAAAATGAGCGCGTACAGCCCGCCCAGCTGTAGCATGTTTTTGCGGTACGGACCTGCCTTGAACGCCACAAACAGCAAGCTGGGCATGGGAAATTTGCCATCTGAGGCCACTTGCGTGGCCGCCATCATGCCCAGTGTGAGCGCGGGCAGCACCACCAAGGCCAACGCGCCGCCGATAAACGGCACCACCGAGACCAGCGATACGGTGATCATGAAGATGAAAAACAGCCCCGACATGGCCAGTGGCTGACGCCAGAAGGTGCGCATGCCTTGGCGGGCCCATTTCAGGCCGGCGCTGGCGGGAACAATTTGCAGGTTCATGGTGTCACAAGAGCTTGGAAGTGCAGACAGGGTGATGGACGCGGCCCAGCAGCACGCGTTCGAAATGGGTCGGATCGTGCGGCGTGAGCATGGCGGCTTCGCGGGGCAGATGGTAGTCCCACAGGCGCGAAATCCAAAAACGCAGAGCCCCCGCACGCAAAAGGGCTGGCAACAATGTGCGCTCGGCCGCGCTCAAAGGACGCGCACGGTTGTAGGCCTGCACCAAGGCCCGGGCACGTTCGCTGACATGGGTACCTGTGGGCAAGTCGGTGCACCAGTCGTTCAGGCAAACCGCCAAGTCAAACAGCCAAGTGTCCACGCCCGCAAAGTAAAAGTCAAAAAACCCCGTCAGCTGCTCACCTTCGAACATGACATTGTCGCGAAACAGGTCGGCATGCACGGGGCCCCGGGGGAGGGCGGCATAAGCTGCGCCCTGGGCGATGTGATTTTGGTAGGCCAGCTCGCTGCGCAACAGGCCCGCCTGGGTTTCGTTTAAAAAGGGCAGCACCACCGGCACGGTTTCGTTCCACCAAGGCAGACCGCGCAAATTGGGCTGGCTGCGGTGGTAATCGGCCCCGGCCAGGTGCATGCGCGCCAACATGTCACCCACGGCGGCGCAGTGCACGGCTTGGGGATGCAGTTGGCTTTGTCCGGCCAGCTTGTTCACTACGGCAGCCGGTTTGCCGTTCACGGTGTGCAGCACATCGCCATCGCGGTTGGCGGCCGGGTTGGGTACCGGGATGCCGCGCTCGGCCAGGTGCTTCATCAGGAACAGATAAAAGGGCAGTTGCTCGTGCGTCAGTCGCTCGAACAAGGTCAGTACGAACTCACCCTGATGGGTTGACGCAAAGTAGTTGGTGTTCTCAATGCCGCCCTTGATGCCGCGCAAAGCCGTCAGCTGGCCCAGATTCAAGGCTTGCATCAGGTCGTTGGCCTGGGTTTCGGTGACTTCGGTGTATACCGCCATGGAAAGAGGGTCAAAGCGCCAGGTGGAAGGCTGGCTGATGTGAGAAAGTGACGATTGTAGAGCGCGCAAAGCCCTCAATGACCCGGCCAGGGCTGACTGCGCGGGGCCGATGTGGCAAAGCGAAGCACCTCTGAGGCCCCGCACAGTCAGCCTTGGCCGGGTCTTCCCTGGTTGGCCCAGTACAGACGGGGAGATCGGGTGGCCGGTTCTGCGTGGTTGGGGATTGGGGGCCGGACCTGTGCCAGGGTTCAGAGGCGCTTCGCTTTGCCGCATCACCCTGACACAGGCCCAGCCCCCAATCCTTCTTGCTCACTTGGGTGTCAACCCGGTACACAATCGAGGGATGAGCGACAACACCCCCAACACATCCCAACCGACCCTCTTGTTGGTCGACGGCTCCAGCTACCTGTACCGCGCCTTCCATGCCATGCCCGATCTGCGGGCCGTGCCAGGCGATCCGACGAGCGCCGCCACAGGGGCCATTCGCGGCATGATCAACATGATGGAGCGGCTGCGCAAGGACGTCCCCACCGTCTATGCCGTGTGCGTGTTCGACGCCAAAGGCCCGACCTTTCGCGACGAGCTGTACCCCGAGTACAAGGCCAACCGCAGCCCCATGCCCGATGACCTTCGCAGCCAAATCGAGCCCATCCACGAATTGGTGCGCCTGATGGGCTGGACCGTGCTGGACGTGCCGGGTGTGGAGGCTGACGACGTGATCGCCACGCTGGCCCATGTGGCCGCGCAGCAGGGCATCCAGGTCACGGTGTCGAGCGGTGACAAGGATTTGAGCCAGTTGGTCAATGAGCACATCACCATCATCGACACCATGAACGGCAAGGTGCGTGATGTGGCGGGCGTGACGGCTGAGTTTGGCGTGCCTCCTTCGCTCATGATCGATTACCAAACCCTGGTGGGCGACACGGTGGACAACGTGCCCGGCGTGGCCAAGGTGGGCCCCAAGACGGCTGCCAAATGGCTGATGGAATACGGCTCGCTCGACAAGCTGATGGAAAACGCCCACGACATCAAGGGCGTGGCGGGCGAGAACCTGCGCCAAGCGGTGGACTGGCTGCCCAAGGGCCGGGCGCTCGTGACCATGAAAACCGATTGCGACTTGAACGCTTGGCTGCCCGACTTGCCGTCGCTGGCCAGCCTGCACCTGCACGAGCCCGACAAAGACAAATTGCTGAATTTTTACCAGACCTATGGTTTCAAGGGCTTGGTGCAGTCGCTGGGCGGGGTCGTGCCTGCGCCTGTGGCCAAGGTCAAAACCGCCAAGCCCAAAGACACTGGCATGGGCGACTTGTTTGGCTCGGTGCCTGACGATGAGCCAGCAGTGGCCCCCGTGCTCGACACCGCCGCCAGCTCGGTGCAAGGTGATTTGAAATACGACACGGTGCTGGACTGGGTCGCGTTCGACAACTGGCTCGCCCGGATCGAGCAAGCGCCGCTCACGGCCATCGACACCGAAACCACTTCGCTTGACGCCATGCGCGCAGAGATCGTGGGCATTTCGCTGAGCGTCACGCCCGGCGAGGCGGCCTACATTCCGCTGGCCCACAACGGCCCGGGTGCGCCCGAGCAGCTGCCGCTGGCCGATGTGCTGGCCAAGCTCAAGCCTTGGCTGGAGAACCCGGCCTGCCTGAAATTGGGTCAGCACGTCAAATACGACCGCCATGTGCTGGCCAACCACGGCATCGAGGTGCAGGGCTACGCGCACGACACCATGTTGGAGAGTTATGTTCTAGAGGTGCACAAGCCACATGGCCTGAGTAGCTTGGCCGAGCGCCATGTGGGCCGCCGGGGCGTGACCTACGAAGACCTGTGCGGAAAAGGTGCGCACCAGATTCCGTTTGCTCAGGTGGACGTGGACAAGGCCGCGCACTATTCCTGCGAAGACTCGGACCAGTGCCTGGACGTGCACTTGGCGCTGTGGCCACAGATCGAGGCGCATGCTGGTCTCAAGTATGTTTATGAGCTGGAAATCGCTACCAGCGAATCGCTGTACCGCATTGAGCGCAACGGCGTGTTGATCGACGCGCCCACGCTGGCCGCGCAAAGCCAAGCGCTGGGCGAGCGCATTGTGCAGCTCGAAACCGAAGCCTACGAGATTGCGGGCCAGCCCTTCAACCTGGCCAGCCCCAAGCAGCTGGGTGAAATATTTTTTGACAAGCTGGGCCTGCCCGTCATCAAGAAAACCGCCACGGGTGCACGCAGCACCGACGAAGAGGTGCTGGAAAAACTGGCCGAAGACTACCCGCTGCCCGCCCGCATTTTGGAGCACCGCAGTCTGTCCAAACTCAAAGGCACTTACACCGACAAGCTGGCGCAACTGGCCTTGCCGCGCACGGGTCGAGTGCACACCCATTACGCGCAGGCTGTGGCCGTGACCGGCCGCTTGTCGAGCAACGAGCCGAATTTGCAAAACATCCCGGTGCGCACCGCCGAGGGGCGCAAGGTGCGCGAGGCCTTTGTGGCCCCCGAAGGCTGCGTCATTGCGAGCGCCGATTACAGCCAGATCGAGCTGCGCATCATGGCGCACCTGAGCGATGACCCTGCTTTGCTCAAAGCCTTTCACGATGGTCTGGACGTGCACAAGGCCACGGCCGCCGAGGTGTTTGGTGCAACGCCCGATACCGTGAGCAGCGAGCAGCGGCGCTACGCCAAGACCATCAACTTCGGGCTGATTTACGGCATGAGCGCATTTGGCTTGGCCAAGGCGCTCTCCATCGACAACACCGCCGCCAAGAACTACATCACCCGTTACTTTGAGCGTTTTGCGGGGGTCAAGCACTACATGGACGCCACCCGCGAGCAGGCCAAAGCGCTGGGCTATGTCGAGACCGTGTTTGGCCGCCGCCTGGTGCTGCCCGAGATCAACAGCCCCAACGGACCACGCCGCGCCGGGGCCGAGCGCGCCGCCATCAACGCGCCCATGCAGGGTACAGCGGCCGATCTGATCAAGCTGAGCATGGTGGCGGTGCAAAAGGCGTTGGACGAGCAAGGCAAGGCCACCAAAGTCATCATGCAGGTGCATGACGAACTGGTGTTCGAGGTGCCACAGGCTGAAATAGAATGGGTGCGCACTGAGATCCCGCGCATCATGGCCGGTGTGGCCGATCTGAAAGTGCCGCTGCTTGCCGAAGTGGGCTTTGGGCCGAATTGGGAGCAGGCGCACTGAGGCTGACTTCGTGGGAGCCCACCCCGTCGGCGAATGGATTCAAGGGCGTGTGCCACGCCCATCGCCCACGGGGTGGGCTCCTACAAAATAGGTGCGGGTTCTGGCCAAGGCGCATGCTTGTGCATGATGGTCTGGAACAGATCTGAAGCTTCAAATTTGGTCAGCCAAGACGCCAATGCAGGCCACGGCTGCGCTGCAAACCAGGTCGGATTGGTGTGGGCGTATTGCCGCACAAAGGGGGCCACGGCCGCATCGGCCATGCCGAAGTGCTCGCCAGCCAATTCAGGCTGTGCGCGAAGCCGTGCATCCAGCGTGCGCAACCAAATTGCCGCCTCATCGCGGTCGGCCACACCGCTCTCCAAGCCCGAGCGGTTGGGGTATTTGTAGCGGTCCAGTTGCTGCTTGAAAGGTCCGTCGTTGTGCGCGATCAGCGCCAGCGCATCGGCCATGCCCGCATTCGACGCAGGCAGCCAGTCCAGTGGGTCGTGCTGGTGCAGGGCCCAGAACATGATGTCCATGCTTTGCTCCAGCACTTTGCTGCCCGCAGTTCCGTGCAGCCACAACACCGGCACTGTGCCTTTGGGCGACAGGGCCAGCATGTGAGCGGGTTTGTTTTTTAGCACCACTTCGCGGTGTTCGTAAACCATGCCGCTCACGTACAGGGCCAGCCGGGCCCGCATGGCATAAGGGCAGCGGCGAAACGAATACAAAACGGGCAGGGCGGAATCGGACATGGCGGCAGTGTAATTGCCTGACTCAAGCGCCCACTACACACCTGGGTTCCCTATCCCGGCCGCCCATTGCCGCTTTTGTGCAGGCCCGATGCGACTGTGCCAAGATAAAGCCCTTTTTATTGCACGACCGAGGAGACATCCCTTGAACCAGAACATGATTGAAGACACGCAAGCCTTGCTGGGCGGGCGCCTGGGCGATGCCGGGGCCACCCGCCGCGTGGCACTGAAAGCCGCTTTAGGCGTGGGTTATGCCGCAGCCGCCATGCCCATCATGGCGCAGACTGCCATCAAAACCCCTTTGACTGGCTTGGTCTCGGGCGAAGTGACCATCGACGTGAATGGTTTCAAGATGCCCGTCTACCGCAGCGCGCCGGCGGGCAAGACCGGTTTGCCGGTCGTGCTCGTCATTTCTGAGATTTTTGGTGTGCACGAGTACATCGCCGACGTCACGCGCCGCCTGGCCCAGGCCGGGTACATGGCCATCGCCCCCGAGCTGTTTGTGCGCCAGGGTGACCCCAACGAGTACGGCGAAATCGCCAAGCTGCAGGCTGAAATCATTTCTAAAGTGCCCGATGCGCAGGTCATGGGCGACCTGGACGCCTGCGTGGCCTGGGCCGCAGCCAATGGCGGCAACACCGACAAACTGGCGATCACCGGCTTTTGCTGGGGTGGGCGCATCACCTGGTTGTATGCGGCGCACCAGCCCAAGCTCAAGGCGGGTGTGGCGTGGTACGGCCGATTGGTGGGCAACGCCACGGCGCAAACGCCCGCGCACCCGTTGGCATTGGCGGGTCAGCTCAAGGCCCCGGTGCTGGGTTTGTACGGCGCGGCGGACACCGGCATTCCCCTTGATACGGTGGACAAGATGAAAGAAGCCTTGGCGCAAGGGCCTGCAGCGGCCAAAGCCAGTGAGTTTGTGGTTTATCCTGAGGCCCCGCACGCGTTTCATGCCGACTACCGTAGCAGCTACCGCAAGGGGCCCGCTGAAGACGGCTGGCAGCGTTTGCTGGCCTGGCTCAAGCGCCAGGGGGTGGCCTGATTTTTTGATGCAACAACCGCCCTTTGGGGCGGTTTGTTTTGGAGTGCCAAGCACTTCGTGGATGCAAGATGACTTTATTGGCGATTTTGTTGGGCACTTTGGTGGCGGGCATCGGCAGCGTCTGGCTGGCCGCGTGGCTGAGTTTTGGCGTGCTCAGCCGCTACACCCAGCACATGCTCAGCCTGGCCGCAGGGGCCTTGTTGGCTACGGCGTTTTTGCACTTGCTGCCTGAGGCCTTTGAAAGTGAAGCTGGGGCCCACGCCTTGTTCATGACCTTGCTGATCGGCCTGGTGTTTTTCTTTTTGCTCGACAAGGCTGAGCTGTGGCACCACGGGCACGAACATGGCCACGGCCACGACCACGGCCATCACGGCCACTTGCATGGTGAAGAGCAGGCCTCCAGCCATGGCCACGAAGCGCACAACCATCCACAGGCGCACCATGCCGAAGAGAAGTTGCGCGGACAGTGGGCCGTGCTGGCGGGCGACAGCGTGCATTGCTTTGGCGATGGCATCCTGATCGCCTCGGCCTTCATCGCCGACATGCGCTTGGGCGTGATCGCAGCATTGGCCGTGTTGGCGCACGAGGTGCCCCACCACATGGGCGACTTGGCTGTTTTACGCCAGGGCAGCAGCAGCCGCCAGGCGGCCATCGTCAAGGTGTCGATGGCCGGGGCCATCACGGCCCTGGGCGGGGCGGTGGGCTATGTGCTGGTCGACGCCCTGCACGACTGGCTGCCGTATTTTCTAGTGGTGGCCAGCAGCAGCTTTGTTTATGTGGCGCTGGCCGATTTGATCCCGCAGCTGCAAAAACGCCTGTCCGCACGCGAAACCGCCTCGCAGATTCTCTGGCTTGGCGTAGGCATGGGCATGGTGGTCATCGTCAGCGCCTTGGCAGGGCACCAGCACTGACGCGGCTGTTCAAACGGGCGTGTGCCACGCCCATCGCGCACGGGGTGCGCTCCTACAAATTCAGCCCTTGGCACAGGGCAGGCCCGGCGTGCGGCACCACTCGCTCCAGCTGCCGGCATACAGCGCGGTGGGGCCGAAACCGGCCAACTCCATCGCCATCAAATTGGGCACAGCCGTGACGCCAGATCCGCAGTGGTGCACCACGCTGCTGGCAGGGCGGCCGGCGAGTACCCGGTCCCATTCGGCTTTGAGCAACTCGGGGCTTTTGAAACGGCCGTCTTCGGTGAAGTTCTCGGCAAAAGGCCGGTTGAGTGCGCCCGGGATGTGTCCTGCCACGGGGTCCAGCGGTTCCACTTCGCCCCGATAACGGGCTCCGGCGCGGGCGTCGACCACGGTTTGAGTGGTTTGGCCCAAGGCGGCTGAGATGGCATCGGTCAGCACCAATTGGCGCAGCGGTGTTTTCAATTCAAATGCCACAGGCGCAGGGGATGTGAAGGGACCCGAGTCGGTGGCTCCACCCGCGTCCTTCCAGGCCTGCAAGCCGCCGTCGAGCACGGCCACGGCTTCATGCCCCAGCCATTTGAGCATCCACCACAAACGACCGCAGTATTGACTTTTGTTGCGGTCATACACCACGATCTGCATGCCGTTGTGCACCCCTAGACTGCCCAGCCACTGCGCCACGATCTCGCGCTGCGGCAAGGGGTGACGGCCGCCGTTGACGGCCTGCCCCGGCTGGTGCGTGCTCAGGTCCTTGTCCATGTGGGCGGGCAGAGCCGCTGAAATGCGTTCGCTGGTAAAAAAGCCATCGGTCAGCTCGGGCTTCATCAGGTCAAAACTGCAGTCCAACACGGCGCAGGGGGTGCCTTGTGCCAGCAGGGTTTGCAATTGGGGGGCGTTGATCAGCAGGGTGTACATGGTGTGTCTCCAAGGTTCAGTGGTCTTCAGCGGGGGCGCTGGGCAGTGTACGGTTACGCAGCACGGTGGAGGCGATGCCGCTGGCCATGATGAGGGCCATGCCCAAACAGCCCATGAGCGGGATGTGGTCGCCAAACAGGATCAGGCCAAACAAAGCACCAAAGAGGATGCCCGAATACTGCAGGTTAGCCACCACCAGGGTCGATCCCCGGCTGTAAGCGTTGGTCATGCACAACTGCCCCAGCGCGGCCAGCACGCCAATGGGCAGCAACCACAGCACGCTGGGCCACACCCAGGGACTCATGCCGGTGACCAGCATCAGCACGGCGCCCACCACGGTGGTGCCGACGGAGAAATAAAACACAGTGCGCGCTTCGGGTTCGTTCAGTCGTCCCAAAGCGGCCACCTGGATGTAAGCCAAAGCCGCGATCAGGCCCGAAAGCACGCCGACGATGCCCGCAAACAACTGGTCTTGTTCGATGGTGGGGCGCAGCAGCAAGATGACACCGACAAAACCTGCGATCACCGTCAGCACGATAGGCCCTTGCCGGGCCGCGTCTTGCAGTTTGCCCATGACCAAAGTGCCGCCCACCAAAAATACCGCCACCCAGATGCTGCTCATGTAATTGAGTGTCATGGCGGTGGCCAGGGGCAAATAGCCAATGGCGTAAAACCAGGCCGCCAGCGAGGTCACGCCCACCACCGAGCGCCAGACGTGCATCAGGGGAATGGGTGTGCGCAAGGGGACGCCCTGCATTCGGCACAAGCTGGCCATGAAGATCACGCCAATCAAGCCCCGGAAAAAAACCAGCTCAAAGGTGTGAAAGTGGGCCGATGCAAATTTGACGCAAACCCCCATTATCGCGAAGAACAAGGCTGCCAGGATCATCCAGGAGGCTTGCATCGTTGCCTTCGGTTCAGAGGGCGCTCATCTGGCGGCGGTACCACTCATGGAAGTGCTGCATGCCGTCTTCCATAGGGCTTTGGTACGGGCCGACTTCGTTGTCGCCGCGTGCCAGCAGCGCTTTGCGGCCAGCGTCCATGCGCTCGGCAATCTCGTCGTCCTCGATGCAGGTTTCCATGTAGGCCGCTTGCTGGGCTTCGACAAATTCGCGCTCAAACGCCACGATTTCTTCGGGGTAGTAAAACTCCACCATGTTCAGCGTTTTGCTGGGGCTGATCGGGTGCAAAGTGGACACTGTGAGCACATGCGGGTACCACTCGACCATGATGTGGGGGTAGTAGGTCAGCCAGATCGCGCCGCGTTCGGGCAATTGGCCGTTGCGGTATTTCAGCAGCACCTCGTGCCATTTTTTGTAGGTGTCCGAGCCGGGTTGTCCAAAGCCGGCCGACACGCCCACGGTTTGTACCGAGTAGTGCTCCTTGAACTCCCAGCTCAGGTCATCGCAAGTGACGAACTGGCCCAACCCGGGGTGGAAGGGGCCGACGTGGTAGTCCTCCAGATAGACCTCGATGAAGGTCTTCCAGTTGTAGTTGCACTCGTGCAGCTCAACCCGGTCGAGGGCATAGCCGTCGAAACTCAGTTGTGAGCGTGGGCCCATGCCCGCCAGATCGGTGGCGATGTCGCGGCCGTTGTCTTCAAACAGCAGGCCGTTCCACTCTTGCAACTTGTAGTTGTTCAGGTTCAGGCAAGGGTCTTGGGCAAAGTGCGGCGCGCCCAGCAACTGGCCGTTGGGCGAATACGTCCAGCGGTGGAGCGGGCAAACGATGTTGCCGCCTGCGCTGCCCTTTTGTTGGGTGTTCAGGTTGCCCCGGCCGCTCAGCATCACGGCCTGGCGGTGGCGACAAACGTTCGAGACGAGCTCGACACCGCCTTGGGCGTTGCGCACCAAGGCACGGCCTTCGGCCTCATGGGGCAGGGCGTAATAGTCGCCCGGGTGGGGCACCGCCAACTGGTGGCCTACATAGCGGGGGCCTTGCCGGAAGAGCGTGTTCAATTCGCGCTGGAACAGCGCTTCTTCGAAATAAGTGGAAACTGGTAGTTGGCTTGCGGCCTGCTGCAGTTGAAGACTTAAATCAGACATGGGTGACCTGACCTAGAGACTCCCCCTATGAAGGGGCAGGAACAAAGCGCTGTATTCATGGAAAACGGCGCAAAAAAATGACAGGAATTTCCTGTCGCGGGATTGTCATTCTAACCTCGGGGGATGCCGATAGGGGTTGAAAAGGCCATTCCAATGGAAAGCCTGCGCTCGATGCTGAGCCAAAGCTAAGGGCGCAACACCCTGCTGCTGGTGGATTGGACTGTCCAACCGTCAGCCAAGTCCAGTCTTAAAGCCTAAAATCGTTCTTTTTTGCCGGAAGATCCCATGCCCAAGGCTGCTCAACCTGACCTCGCCGATGCCGTTGCAGCAAGTGTGCCTGACACTTATGAGGCGGCTTTGTCGGAGCTGGAAACCTTGGTGGGACAGCTCGAATCGGGGCAAATGCCCCTGGACCAGCTGTTGACGGGTTACCAGCGCGGCGCTGTGTTGCTTGGCTTTTGCCGTGACAAGCTCAAAGCCGTCGAAGACCAAATCCAGGTGTTGGATGGTGGACAACTCAAACCTTGGAGCGGCACATGATCCCGTTGGACCTCAAAGCATGGATGCAGCCGCACCTCGAGCGTGTTGAGCACGCCTTGTCAGAAAGCATTGAGGCCCATTCACCCGCCGCTTTGGGCGAGGCCATGCGCTATGCCGTGTTGGACGGCGGCAAGCGCTTGCGGCCCTTGCTGGTGCTGGCCACAGCCGAGGCCGTGGGCGGTGCCTCAAGCGGCTCGGCCGCTCTCAATGCGGCTTGCGCCATTGAATTGATCCACGCGTATTCGTTGGTACACGACGACATGCCCTGCATGGACAACGATGTTTTGCGGCGCGGCAAACCCACAGTGCATGTGCAGTTTGGCGAGGCGCAAGCCCTGCTGGCGGGTGACGCTTTGCAGACCCTGGCTTTTGAAATGCTGACCCCCCAAGACGCCAGCGTCAGCGCTGCGGAACAAGCGGCCTGCGTGGGCTTGCTGGCCCGGGCTTCGGGCTACCAAGGCATGGCTGGGGGCCAAGCGATTGACTTGGCCAGCGTGGGTCAGCGCTTGAGCGAGGACCAATTGCGCCAGATGCACCGCCTCAAAACCGGAGCGCTGCTTTTGTGCAGCGTGCAGATGGGCGCGGCTTGCGTTCAGGGCGTGCCAGCCCCGGTGCAAGCGGCGCTCCAGCGCTTTGGCGAGGCCTTGGGCCTGGCCTTTCAGGTGGTAGACGATGTGCTGGACGTGACCGCCGATTCGGCCACCCTGGGCAAAACGGCGGGCAAGGATGAAGCCGCCGACAAACCGACCTATGTGGCCCTGATGGGGCTGGACGCAGCCAAAGCCTATGCCGACACTTTGGCCGCTCAGGCCATGCAGGCACTGGATGACACCGGCTTGCCTGAGACCGGTTTGGCCGCTTTGCGTGCCCTGACCGCCATGGTGGTCAATAGAAACAACTGACATGACCGATTTGCTTAAGAACATCGATTCCCCGGCCGACCTGCGCCGCCTTCAGCGCAGCGACTTGCCCCAATTGGCCCACGAATTGCGCCACTGCGTGCTGGACAACGTGTCCAAAACCGGCGGGCATCTGAGCTCCAACCTGGGCACGGTGGAGTTGACGGTGGCTTTGCACTATGTGTTCAGCACCCCCGAAGACCGCATCGTCTGGGACGTGGGCCACCAGACTTACCCGCACAAAATTTTGACCGGGCGGCGCAAACGCATGCCCACGCTGCGCCAGTTCGACGGCTTGTCGGGCTTTCCGCGCCGCGAGGAGAGTGAGTACGACACCTTTGGCACGGCGCACTCGTCCACCAGCATTTCGGCCGCACTGGGCATGGCCGTGGCGGCCCGCCAAAAAGGCGAGTCGCGCCACTCAATCGCGGTGATTGGGGACGGCGCCATGACCGCTGGCATGGCCTTTGAGGCCCTGAACAACGCGGGCGTGGAAGAGTGCAAGCTGCTGGTGATCCTGAACGACAACGACATGTCGATCAGCCCGCCCGTGGGCGCGCTCAACCGTTACCTTGCCCAATTGATGAGCGGGCGCTTTTACACGGCCGCCAAGGCCGGGGCCAAGAATGTGCTGAAAAATGCGCCGCCCTTGTTTGAGCTGGCCAAGCGCTTGGAAGAAACCGCCAAAGGCATGGTGGTGCCCGCCACGCTGTTCGAGAAATTCGGCTTCAACTACATCGGCCCCATCGACGGACACGATCTGGAGTCGCTGATCCCGACGCTGGAGAACATCAAAAACTTGAGCGGCCCGCAGTTTTTGCATGTGGTCACCAAAAAAGGCCAAGGTTACGAGAAGGCTGAGGCCGATCCAGTGGCCTACCATGGCCCCGGAAAGTTCGACCCGAGTGTGGGCCTGGTGCCTGCGACCACGCCTGCCAAAACGACTTTCACACAGGTGTTTGGTCAGTGGCTGTGCGACATGGCCGAAAAAGACATGCGCCTGGTGGGCATCACGCCCGCCATGCGCGAGGGCTCGGGCATGGTGGCGTTTCACCAGCGCTTTCCCAAGCGTTATTACGACGTGGGCATCGCCGAGCAGCACGCTGTGACCTTTGCCGCCGGCTTGGCCTGCGAGGGCCTCAAACCTGTCCTGGCGATTTACTCCACCTTTTTGCAGCGCGGCTACGACCAGTTGATCCATGACGTGGCGCTGCAAAACCTGCCGGTGGTGTTCGCGATTGACCGGGCCGGTCTGGTGGGGGCTGACGGAGCCACCCACGCGGGGGCTTACGACATCGCTTTCATCCGCTGCATCCCCAACATGAGCTTGGCTTGTCCGGCCGACGAGCGCGAATGCCGTCAGCTGCTGAGCACCGCTTATGCCCAAAACCACCCGGTGGCGGTGCGTTACCCGCGCGGTGCGGGCGTGGGCGCAGTGCCAGGACGCGAGCTGGACACCTTGCCTTTTGGCGAAGGCGAAGTGCGTCGCCAAGGTGAAAAAATCGCCATTTTGGCTTTCGGCACTTTGTTGGCGCCAGCCCTTGAGGCCGCAGAAAAGCTCAACGCCACCGTGGTGAACATGCGTTGGGTTAAGCCGCTGGATGTTGAACTTTTACGCCAAATCGCTCAAACCCATGAACGCATCGTCACGGTGGAAGACGGTTGCATCATGGGCGGCGCGGGCAGTGCGGTGTCCGAAGCCTTGCAAGCGGCATGTCTGGTGCGGCCCTTGTTGCACTTGGGTTTTCCCGACGAATTCATCGAACATGGCGACCCGGTCAAGCTGTTGGCCTTGCAAGGCTTGGATGCAGCGGGTATTGAACGTTCAATGCGCCAACGTTGGGGCGATTGAGCTGATCCGACGGGGGTGGGGTTGCCCGCCATGAAGATGTTTTTATTGCCCAATACTCTTTAAATTTAACGGTTTAAAAGGGTAAACCCTCACGATTCAGGGCTTTGTCACTTTCTACAATGTCACTTGCTCTAAGAGCCAATGATCAATTGGGTTTGAGTATTTTTAAAAGGAGTCCTTCATGGATCGTCGTTCAGTCATTAAAAACGCCGGCATTGTCGGTGTTTTGGCTGCTGGTACTGCACCAGCAGTTCACGCACAGGCCGCCATTCGCTGGCGCCTTGCTTCCAGCTTTCCCAAAGCCTTGGACACCATTTTCGGTTCCGCCGATGTGTTCGCGGCTCAAGTCAATGCCATGTCGGGTGGCAAATTTGTGGTGACCACCCACGCTGCTGGCGAGTTGATGCCCGCCTTTGGTGTGGTGGACGGCGTGCAACAAGGCACAGTTGAAATCGCCCACACGGCCCCTTACTACTTTTTTGGCAAGGACGACACCTTTGCCTTGGGTACAGCCATTCCGTTTGGCCTGAACAGCCGCCAGCTGACTTCTTGGTTCTATGACGGCAACGGCATGAAGCTGTTCCGTGAGTTCTATGACAACTACAACATCGTGAACTTCCCTGGCGGCAATACTGGCGCTCAAATGGGTGGCTGGTTCCGCAAGGAAATCAAGACCCTGGCAGACATCAAGGGCTTGAAGTTCCGCGTGGGCGGTTTCGCTGGCAAGGTCATGACCCGCATGGGCGCTGTGCCCCAGAACATTCCCGGTGGCGAAATTTACCAAGCCCTCGAAAAAGGCACCATTGACGCCGTGGAGTGGGTCGGTCCGTATGACGACGAGAAGCTCGGCTTCCAAAAAGTGGCCAAAAACTACTACTACCCAGGTTTCTGGGAAGGCGGCGCACAACTGGACTTCTTCATCAACAAGGCGGCTTTCAACGGCCTGTCGGCGGAGAACAAGGCCATTGTGGAAGCGGCTGCTTCTTACGCTCACGTGAACATGCAAGCCAAATACGACAACCGCAACCCTGCGGCGCTGCGTCGCTTGGTGGCCGGTGGCGTCAAGTTGTTGCCTTTCCCCAAGGTGGTGATGGACGAGGCCTTCAAGCAGTCCATGGCCCTGTACGAAGATCTGCGCAAGTCCAACCCGAACTGGAAAAAGATCTACGACGACTATTCGGCTTTCCGCAAGGAGCAGAACCAGTGGTTCCGTTTCACCGAAGCCACCTTCGATCGCTACATGCAATCGGCCAAGCTGTAATCAGCGGGCATGCGTGCATGAAAAAAGGCCCTTCGGGGCCTTTTTTCATGCACTTCTCTTTTTGACCAAGTTGTCATGCAAACTCGCCACCATGCAACACATCGAGCTTTCTTACCAATGGACAACGCAGGGCGCTGAGCGGTTACGCAGCCGCCAAAGTCCGCTGCGCAACCCCCTGATGGACTTGTTGCAAGCGGTGCGCGATGCCGGCTCGATTGGCGGGGCTGCCAAGGCCATGGGCTTGTCTTACCGCCATGTCTGGGGTGAACTCAAACGCTGGGAGCAAAGTTTGGGTCAAGCCCTGATTCTTTGGGAAAAGGGCCAGGCGGCCAGACTGACAGGCTTTGCCGACAAGTTGCTCTGGGCAGAGCGCCAAGCGCAAGCGCGCTTGTTGCCTCAAATCAGTGCGCTGCACGCCGATCTGGAAAAAACATTTGCGGTGGCATTTGACCCTGCTCACTTGGCCCTGCCGATTTTTGCGAGCCATGACGCGGCCATGGACTTGCTGCGCGAAGAGGCCGCCTCACAAGCTTTGCATCTGGACTTGCGGTTTTGTGGCAGTGTGGACGCGATTCGCGCCTTGAACGAGGGGCGGTGCCATGTGGCGGGCTTCCATGCCCCTTGGCAACCCGACGCCAAGTCCCTGGTCGCCCGCACTTACAAGCCCTTGCTCAAAACGGGTCAGCACAAATTGATCGGTTTTGCCCAACGTGCGCAAGGGCTGATGGTTGCCAAGGGGAACCCCTTGGGCTTAGAGGATTGGGCCGATCTGTTTCAAGCGGGTGTGCGCTTTGTCAACCGCAGCCCCGGTACCGGGACCCGCTTGTTGCTGGATCAATCCTTGCAAGAAAGAGGCCTTCAGGCCTCGGCTCTGCAGGGCTATGCGCACGAGGAAGGCTCGCACGCTGCCGTGGCCGCACGCATTGCGGCGGCTCAGGCCGATGTGGGCCTGGGCATCGCCCACGCCGCCCATGTCCATGGTCTCGATTTTGTGCCGCTGCAACAGGAGCATTATTGGCTGGTGTGTCTGGCCTCGGCACTCGATACCCCGCCCGTCTTGCAATTGCGGCGCTTGCTCAGCAGTTCTGACTGGCAAACCAGGCTGCAGGGCCTGGGCGGCTACAGCCCGACACCCCAAGCCGGTCAGGTGCAATCCTTGCGCAGCATGCTGCCTTGGTGGCAATTCAGGTCTTCAAGGCCCGGCTCAGGCGTTTGACGCGTAGCGGCCCGAGGGGTTAAACGGCTTTCAAGCCGAACGCCAAAAAAATCAACTCGGGTTTTCGGGGGCTTGGTTCGGGAACGCGCCAACACAGTCTTACAATCGCGCAAGTTTTTTGGAGTTCAGATGTCATCTTTATTGAAACTATCAAGCGGCATTGACCGTTTGAACAAAGGGGTGGGCAAATTCACCACCTGGCTGATTTTGATCGTGACGATCATCAGCGCTGGCAATGCCATTGTCCGCAAGGCCTTTAATGTCAGCTCGAACGGTCTGCTGGAAATCCAGTGGTACCTGTTTGCAGCCGTGTTCTTGTTGGGTGCCGGCTACGGCTTCCTCAAAAACGCCCATGTGCGCATTGACTTTATTTCGACCATGTTGACGGCGCGTGCCCGCAACTGGATCGATGTGGGCGGCATTTTGTTGGCCCTGTTCCCGTTTTGTTTCTTGTGCATTTACCTGTCTTGGCCCTTGTTCATGCAGGCTTACATCAGCGGCGAAATGTCCTCCAACGCAGGCGGCCTGATCCGGTGGCCGGTTTACGCCTTGGTGCCCTTGGGTTTTGGCTTGCTGATGTTGCAAGGCGTGTCCGAGTTGATCAAGCGTCTTTCTTTCTTGACCGGTGCGGGTGAAGACCCCCTGTCTTCTGAAGACACGATGTCAGACGAAGAAAAAGAACTGCTGGAACTTGAAAAAATCGCCCAGCAAGCGCAGGGAGCACGTTGATGGAAGCGACTTTTTTGGCACAGAACTTTGTGCCCATCATGTTTGCCGGTTTGTTTGTGCTGCTGCTGACCGGTTTTCCGGTGGCTTTCGCGCTGGCGGCTTGCGGTTTGGGCTTTGGCTTCATTGGCATGGAAGCAGGGCTGTTCCCTGCCTCGTTGTTCCAAGCCTTGCCGCTGCGCATTTTCGGCATCATGCAAAACGACACTTTGCTGGCCATTCCGTTTTTCACCTTTATGGGCATCATCTTGCAAAAATCCGGCATGGCCGAGGACTTGCTGGAGACGGTGGGCCAAGTGTTTGGCCCCGTGCGGGGTGGTGTGGCGATTGCCGTGATTTTGGTGGGTGCCTTGCTGGCGGCCACCACCGGCGTGGTGGCTGCAGCCGTGATTTCCATGGGCTTGATCTCTTTGCCCATCATGCTGCGCTACGGCTACAGCCGTGTCATTGCCACCGGGACCATCACGGCCTCGGGCACCTTGGCGCAAGCCATCCCGCCTTCTTTGGTGTTGATCGTGTTGGCCGACCAATTGGGCCGTTCGGTGGGTGACATGTATGCCGGTGCTTTGGTGCCCGGCCTGATGCTGGTGGGTCTGTACATCTTGTTCATCGTGGTGGTGGCCATTTTCAAACCAGCCATGGTGCCGGCCCTGCCGCCCGAGGCCCGCATCTACCGTGAGCCCAATGGCAAATCGGGCCATGTGTCCTTGATGTTCTTGTTGATCGTGTGCACGGTGGTCGGTTTTGCATGGGCTTCTTCCCACGATGCCATCATGACCGCTTGGCTCGACCGCACGCAAGAGTCGCCCGGCGATGAAATGGTCATCATGTCTTTGACCGTTGCATCCCTCGTGGCTTTGGCCTTGGCCATCGTGAACCGGATCACCGGCATGGGCTTGCTGTCGCGCTTGGCCGAGCAAGTGACCTTTGTGCTCATGCCGCCCCTGATCCTGATCTTTTTGGTCTTGGGCACCATCTTCTTGGGTGTGGCAACCCCCACAGAGGGCGGCGCGATGGGCGCTTTGGGCGCCTTGATTTTGGCGGTGAGCAGAAAGCGCTTGGACAAAAAATTGATGAACCAGGCGCTGGAAAACACGGCCAAGTTGGCGTCGTTTGTGCTGTTCATTCTGATCGGCTCCACCGTTTTCAGCTTCACTTTCAATGCGGCCGATGGCCACATCTGGGTCGAGCATTTGTTCTTAGACATGCCTGGTGGCGCGATCGGTTTCTTGATCGTGGTGAACATCCTGATTTTCATCTTGGGTTGTTTCATCGATTTCTTTGAAATCGCCTTCATCGTGATCCCGATCCTGGCCCCCGTGGCCGAGAAGATCCTGCCCGGTTTGGTGCCGGGTATGACCGCCGACCAAGCCATGATCTGGTTTGGTGTGATCGTGGCGATGAACCTGCAGACCTCGTTTCTGACGCCGCCATTTGGTTTTGCTCTGTTCTATTTGCGCAGCGTGGCACCCAAAAACGATTACAAGGACCGCATCACGGGGGAGAACATTCCTTCGGTGAAGACATCTGAAATCTACAAAGGCTCCATCGCTTTCATTGTTTTGCAGTTGATCATGGTGGCAGCCATCATCGTCTTCCCCAGTCTAGTAACCGGCGGCCTCAAGGAGGGTGTCAAGATCGACGCCGATGCCGCTTTTGAGCAAATGGCCGACCAAGCAGGTGAGCGTAATGACCAGGACGACGAAGTGAACATGGACGACATGAAACCTCCGACAGATGAGTCGGCTGAACAGGACCCCGCCAAGGCCTTGGAAGCCGATATGAAGGCGAACAAAAAGTAAATTCTTGTCGCCCCAGGAAGAGCCCGGTTCGCCGGGCTTTTTTCATGGGGATCGGCCTATGCAAATGCTTTCATAGTGGACACCCCGCATGCCTTGGAGGGTGCTTGTCCCGTAGCATCCAAAGCGCTGTATGAACACTTTCACCGACAGCGTCCTGACGGCGCTGAACCTCGTCACTTCTTTCGATCCTGCCCTGTGGGTGGTCGTCACCCGGTCTTTGGCCGTCAGTGCCACGGCCTGCCTGCTGGCCTATGGCGTGGGCGTGGCGCTGGGCGCTTGGTTGGCGGTGGCACGGTTTCGCGGCCGTGGCCTTGTTTTGGTGGGCCTGAACACCTTGCTGGCGCTGCCCTCGGTGGTGGTAGGGCTGGTGGTGTATTTGCTGCTGTCCCGCACCGGGCCTTTGGGTTTTTTGGGCTGGATGTTCAGTTTTCAGGCCATGGTGCTGGCCCAGTTCATTTTGGTGGTGCCGGTGGTGGCCGCGCTCACGCGCCAGGTGGTCGAAGACGTGGAGCGCCAGCATGGCGAGCAGTGGGCCTCATTGGGCGCAGGTCCTTGGGTGCGCAGCTTGTTGCTGGCTTGGGACGAACGCCTGGCCTTGCTCACCATTGGCGTGACCGCCTTTGGCCGCGCCATCTCGGAGGTGGGCGCGGTGATGATTGTGGGCGGCAACATTGACGGCTTCACTCGCGTCATGACCACCGCCATTGCATTGGAGACCAGCAAGGGCGATTTGCCGCTGGCGCTGGGGCTGGGCATGGTGCTCTTGGCGGTGGTGCTGTTGCTCAATACCTTGGTGGCAGGCTTGCGTCGCTGGGGTGCGGCGCGCCATGGGCGGCCAGCGGCGGCCGATGGGCTGGTGGGTGTGCAGCCATGAGCGCCGTGCAGATCACGCTGGACGCTGTGAGCGTCCAGTTGGGGGCGCAACAGGCTTTGAAGGGCGTGAGCTTGCGCATTGCGGCGGGCGAGCGCGTGGCACTGGTGGGTTCCAACGGCTCAGGCAAAAGCAGCTTGCTGCGCACCTTGCACGGTTTGGTTCCGCCCACACAAGGGCAGGTGACTCAAGCGCCGGGTGTGCGCCAAGCCATGCTGTTCCAAAGGCCGCACATGCTGCGCTTGTCGGCCTTGAACAACGTGGCGCTGGGCTTGTGGCTGGACCGCGCTCGAGGTCTGAATTGGTCGGCCGCCCAAGCGCTGGCGCTGCAGGCTTTGCAGCGTGTGGGCCTGCAGTCTGTGGCGCGGCAAAACGGCCGACAGTTGTCGGGCGGGCAGCAGCAGCGCCTAGCCTTGGCCCGTGCCTGGGCACGCCAGCCCGATGTGCTGCTGCTGGACGAACCCACGGCCAGCCTAGACCCGCACGCTAAACGCGAAGTCGAAGCCTTGATGGCCGAATTTGCCTGCGCGCCAGAACGGCCACTGACCCTGGTCTGGGCCAGTCACAACCTGGGCCAAGTCAAGCGCTTGGCCACCCGCGTCATTTATCTGGAGTTCGGTCAAGTGATGGCCGACTTGCCTGTGGCCGATTTTTTCAACCCCGTTTTGCTGGCTGAGCGCAGCCCAGCAGCCCATGCTTTTGTTCAAGGAGAACTTTAATGACCTTTCCATCTTCAATGACCCGTCGCGCCCTGGTGTGTGCGGTTTTGGCCACCACCTCGGTTTGGGCACAAGCCCAGTCCATCGTCATGTCGTCCACCACCTCCACCGAGCAGTCGGGCTTGTTTGCCCACCTCTTGCCCGCCTTCAAGAAAGCCAGCGGGCTGGATGTGAAAGTGGTGGCCTTGGGCACGGGCCAGGCGCTGGACATGGCGCGGCGCGGTGACGCCGATGTGGTGTTTGTGCACGACCAGGTGGCCGAAGAAAAATTTGTGGCCGATGGCTTTGGCATCAAGCGCTTGCCTGTGATGTACAACGACTTTGTGTTGATCGGCCCCAAGGCCGACCCGGCAGCCACCAAAGGCAAAGACATTGTGGCGGCCTTGGCCAAGTTGTCGGCAGGCAACGCTGCCTTTGTCTCGCGCGGTGACAAGAGCGGTACACACGCGGCCGAATTGCGTTTTTGGAAGATGGCCAACTTGACCGAGAAAAAAGGCAGTGGCTACAAAGAGTGCGGCTGCGGCATGGGCCCGGCTTTGAACATCGCGGCGTCTTCGGGTGCCTATGTGTTGGCCGACCGCGCCACTTGGCTCAACTTCAAAAACCGCGCCGATCTGGCGATTTTGGTGGAGGGTGACCAACGTCTCTTCAACCAATACGGCGTGATGGTCGTCAGCCCCGCCAAACATGCCCACGTCAAACAGGCCGATGCGCAAAAGTTTGTGGACTGGATCACCTCGGCCGCAGGGCAGGGTGTGATTGCCGATTACAAGATCGGCGGCGAGCAGCTGTTTTTCCCGAACGCGGGCAAGTGATCTCAGGCTTGATCAGCTTTTGGGCAAGCCAAGTTTGCGGTAAACCGTGGCGCGGCTGATGCCCAGGCTGCGGGCGGCTTCGGCCACGTTGCCACGGGCTTGCTGGACGGCTTCGCGGATCATCTCGGTCTGCACATCCTTGAGGGGCTTGGCAGCTACCTGCACACGCTCCGTGGTCTTGGTGCTGTGACCGGCCACAGGGCGTGCGCCCGGGCGCAAGGCCTGGGTCTGCAACCGCAGGCCCGACCACAGCGGTAACTCTTGCGCGCTGGCCTGACGGCTGGCGGCGTCGTAAAGACTTTCCCAGGACGATGCAAACACATCACGGGCGTGCAGCACTTGGCCCTGCAGACCCGGTGACAAGGAAAGCATTTGCCGCGCCGTCGGATTGGCCCCCACGATGTGGCCATCGTTGTCCAGGGTGAGCAAACCGTCGCTGTCATCGCCAGGCTGGTTGCCGGGCCAATTCAGGCGCAGCACCAGGGCGTGCTCGGTGGACAGAAGCCAGCTGTTTTCGATGCTGCGGGCCGAGCGCCGCACCAGGTGCTTCAGCGCGGGGCGCTCGGCCGTCTCGATGCCAGTCAGGTCGAGCATGCCCGCGCACAGGCCGTCGGGCCCAAACACCGGCGCACCTGCGCAGCTGTAGACGCTGTTGTTCTGGAAGAAATGTTCGCCCCGATGCAGCCAAACGGGTTGCAGCTCGGTCAATGCAGCGCTGATGGCGGTGGTGCCCACCGCTTTTTCCGACAAATCCACGCCCACGCGGGCGATCACCTCGGCACGGCGGTCCTGTCGGTCCACTGGCCCATGCGCGTCGACCACGACGCCTTCGGCATTGGTCAGAACAGCGAAATAACGGATGTCGGCAATGGTCCGCGCCAATTCGGCCAGCACCGGCTGGGCCGCCTGCACCAAGGGTCGGCTGGCCTCTTGTACGCGGCGCATGTGTTGGACTGAAATGGCGTCAAAACCCACGCGTTGGCCAGGCTGTAAACCCATGTCGATGCAGCGCTGCCAGGACCGTGTGATCCAGGGCGATAACCCGGCGTCCACGCCCTGCGAGCCACCCTGAAAAACCATTTCGCGGGCTTGTTCAATCCGCTGCAGGCGGTCGTTGAGGTGGGCAGTCAGGGGCATGTCAGATGTGTCTCAAGCTGAGAATTTTTGGGTCCAACTCTGTAAAACCTAGGGTTAATCCTGAGCTGTTCGCAGGGGGATGCACCAACAATAGCTATGCATTCTGATTCATAAGCTTGGACTTTAAAAGTCCGACACCTCACAGGAGATACACATGCAGAAAGTCCTGCACATCAATCCGGACAAATGTACCGGCTGCTTGCAGTGCGAAATGGCCTGTTCTTTTGAGAACTACGGCACATACGCCACCTCCAAATCGCGCATCAAGGTGTTTGATTTCCATCACACCGGCAAAAAAGTGCCTTACACCTGCACCCAGTGCGACGAGGCTTGGTGCTTGCATGCTTGCCCAGTGGAAGCCATCACGGTGGACAAAGTCACCGGTGCCAAAGTGGTCAACGAATCTACCTGCGTGGGCTGCAAGGTCTGCACCATCGCCTGCCCGTTTGGCACCATCAACTATGTGCAGGAAACCGGCAAGGTACAAAAGTGCGACCTTTGCGGCGGTGACCCGGCTTGCGCCGACGCTTGCCCAACTGGCGCCATCACATTCGTGGATGCCAACTGGACCGGCATCGACAAGATGAAGCAGTGGGCCGACAAGTTGGGCAATCAGCCCTCGGCCTCTTAAATCCCCCCACTAGGAGCATCAACATGTCTTGGGCTGGAAAAATTCTCCGCGTCAACCTCACGGCTGGCACCGTCAAATCCGAACCGCTGAACATGGAGTGGGCCAAAGCCTATCTGGGCTCACGCGGTCTGGGCAGCAAATACCTGATCAGCGAGATCGACCCCAAAGTCGACCCGCTGTCGGCTGACAACAAACTCATCTGGGCCACGGGCCCGCTGACCGGCACCATGGCATCCACCGGTGGCCGCTACACCGTCATCACCAAGAGCCCGCTCACCGGGGCCATTGCTTGCTCCAACTCGGGCGGCTATTGGGGTGCTGAACTCAAAATGGCCGGTTGGGACATGGTCATTTTTGAAGGCGCATCGGCCAAGCCGGTGTACCTGCACATCAGCGACGACGAGGCCGAGTTGCGCGATGCGAGCCACCTCTGGGGCCAAAGCGTCTGGAAGACCGAGGAAATCCTCAAGTCCAGCTTGCAAGACCCCTTGCTGCGCGTTTGCAGCATTGGCAAGGCCGGTGAAAACGGCGTGCTGTATGCCGCGGTGGTGAACGACCTGCACCGTGCGGCTGGCCGTTCGGGCGTGGGCACTGTCATGGGCAGCAAGAACCTGAAAGCCATCGCGGTGCGCGGCACCAAAGGCGTGGGCAACATGAAAGACCCCAAAGCTTTCATGGCTGCGGCCAAGGCGGCCAAAAAGGTGTTGGCCGACAACGCCGTCACGGGCCAGGGTCTGCCCGCTTACGGCACCCAGGTGCTGATGAACGTGATCAACGAAGTGGGCGGTTTGCCTACACGCAACCACCGCGACGTGCAGTTTGAAAGCGCCAAAGACATCTCGGCCGAAGCCATGGCAACGCCCCGCGAGACCGATGGCAAAAAGCACCTGGTGACCAACCAAGCCTGCTTTGGTTGCACCATCGCCTGCGGTCGCATCAGCAAGATGGACGAAGGCCACTTCTCGGTCAAGAATAAGCCTGAGTATTGGGGCGCCAACGGCGGCCTGGAATACGAAGCGGCTTGGGCGCTGGGCGCAGCCAACGGCGTGAAAGACCTCGAAGCCCTGCAATACGCCAACATGATCTGCAACGAAGAAGGCTTCGACCCGATCAGCTTTGGCACCACCATCGGCGCCGTGATGGAGCTGTATGAAATGGGTGTGCTGACCAAAGAGCAAATCGGTGTGGAAGCCCCGTTTGGCTCGGCTGAAGCCTTGTGCGAGTTTGTCGACATGACCGCCAAGGGCATCGGTTTTGGCAAAGAAATTGGCATGGGCTCCAAGCGCCTGACCGCCAAATACGGCCACCCCGATTTGTCCATGAGCGTCAAGGGCCAAGAGTTCCCGGCCTATGACGGTCGTGTGATACAGGGCATCGGCTTGGCTTATGCCACCTCTAACCGCGGTGCTTGCCACCTGCGCGGCTACACCATCGCGTCTGAAGTGCTGGGCATCCCGGTCAAGACCGAGCCCACCGAGCATGAAGGCAAGCCAGAATTGGTCAAGGCCTTCCAGGACGCGACTGCCGCCTTTGACTCGGCCGGTATTTGCGTGTTCACCAGCTTTGCTTGGACCCTGGCTGACGTGGCCCCTCAGATCCAAGCGGCTTGTGGCGAAGAGTTCACCATGGAGCACTTGAACCACATCGGCGAGCGCATCTGGAACATGGAGCGCGAGTTCAACAACGCCGCCGGCTTCACCAAGGCCGACGACAACCTGCCCAAGCGCCTGATGACCGAAGCCGCCAAAACCGGCCCGGGCAAAGGCATGGTCAGCAAGTTGGACGAAATGCTGCCCAAGTACTACGACGCGCGCGGCTGGGATGGCGAAGGCCGCCCCACATCGGCCACCCGGGAACGTCTGGGGCTGTGATGCTCAGCCAGAGTCTCAGTGTCGCCTTCAAGGGCACCACTGGGGCTTGCTGAGATCAACGACGCAGCGGCTCCCCGGGGCCGCTGTTTCTTTTTTGGAGAACACCATGACCCACCACGTGATTTTGGGCGCAGGCCCTGCTGGCGTGATCGCCGCTGAAACCATTCGCAAGCATGCCCCGGGTGACACCATCACCCTGGTGGGCGACGAGCCCGATGCGCCTTACTCGCGCATGGCCATTCCTTATCTGCTGATTGGCAACATCGACGAGCGCGGCACTTACCTGCGCAAAAGCGACGCCCACTTTGACGAACTGTGCATCACTCAGGTCAAAGCCAAAGTGACGCGCGTGGATTCAATGGGCAAAACCGTGCACCTCGACAACGGCAAGTCATTGGCTTTTGACAAGCTCTTGATCGCCACTGGCTCGCACCCCGTGCGCCCCCCGATTGCGGGCATGGACCTGCCCGGCGTGCACCCCTGCTGGACTTTGGAAGACGCCCGGGCCATCCAGGCCTTGGCCCAACCCGGCGCACGTGTTTTGCAAATGGGCGCAGGTTTCATTGGCTGCATCATCATGGAATCGCTGGCGGCGCGTGGCGTCAAGCTGAGCGTGGTGGAGATGGGCGACCGCATGGTGCCCCGCATGATGGGCCCGGTGGCCGGCGGCATGATCCGCGACTGGTGCGAAGCCAAAGGCGTGCAGGTGTTCACCGGCACCAAGGTCGAGGCCATCAGCCGTGGCGCAGAACAAGGCTTGCTTGGCAAACTGGCCGCAGCGGTGGGTCTAGGATCTGACGATGCCAGCGGTGCGCTTCAGGTGCGTTTGTCCAATGGCCAAACCGTCGAAGCCGATCTGGTCATCAGTGCCACGGGCGTGCGCCCGGCGATTGGCTTTTTGAAGGACAGCGGCATCACTTGCCTGCAAGGCGTGTTGACCGACGAGCACCTGCAAACCAATGTGCCCGGCATCTATGCAGCGGGCGACTGCGCTGAAGCTTTTGACATGGTCAGCGGCAAAACCATCGTGAGCGCCATCCAGCCCAACGCCGCAGAGCAGGCCCGTGTCGCCGCGCTCAACATGTTGGGCCAAAAAGCGGTGCTCAAGGGCGTCACACAAATCAACGTGCTCGATACCTTGGGATTGATCTCCACCAGTTTTGGCAACTGGGAAGGCGTGGCCGATGGCCAGTCGGCCGTGTTGACAGACAAGGCAGCAGGTCGTCACCTGAGCTTGCAGTTCAAGGACGATGTGATGATTGGGTGCAACAGCGTGGGCTGGACCGAGCATGTGGGTGTGATGCGCGGCTTGGTCGAAGGCCAGGTGCACCTGGGCGACTGGAAAGACCGCCTGATGCACGACCCGACCAAGCTGGTGGATGCTTATCTGGACTGCGCTCAGGGTCAGGGGCGCTGGAGCGGTGCCGCCGATGCGCGTCGCCGCTGAAGCGACAATCTGCGCATGAACATCACTTTCAAACTGTTTGCCACACTGACCGACTATTTGCCTGCCGAGGCACGGCGCAGCAATCAGGTCACGCTGGATGTGGCGCAGGACACCAGCATCAGCCAGATCATCGAGCCCTTTGGCATGCCGCCCAAGCTTGTGCATCTGGTGCTGGTCAACGGCAAATACATCAAACCTGAAGACCGGGGGACCACCACTTTGGTCGACGGTGATGTCCTTGCCATCTGGCCCCCCGTGGCCGGTGGTTGAACTCAGCGCACGCGGCGACCGGATCCATGCAGTCCTACTACCCAGAGCGCTTCGAGCGCGACATGGGCACCAGCGAAACCGAATGGTTGACAGCCTTGCCCCGCGCACTGGGCAACCATGCCTTTGTGCTGGGCACCGGCCAGGTGCGCGTGCAGATCGGTGAAGGTCATTTGCTGCTGCAATGGCGCATCCTGCCCCCACGCGTGATCGCGCTGCTGCGCCTGCAGCGTTTGGCCGTGTCTTTTGTGTTTGAAGGCGTGGAAGAAGATGCGCGCCAACGCTTCATGAAGCGTTTTGATTTGACGATGCAGCGGGGTGGGGGGTGAGTGGCTGTAACAGGCGAGAGCGGACTGTTGTAGAGATTTATCCGACTCAGCCATGGGAGGCGGCCTAATGACGAGTAGTCCAGATAGATAAAAATTTTCGATCTGGAACGCGCTTGGTGTATTCGGTCCAATACATTTCATTGCCCTGCGATCGCCAACGATCATCCTCGCCTGATGGGTCATATCGATTCCAAGTGAACAAATACTTGGGAATTCCGGCGGGATTTGCCATCACGACTCTTTCAAATATTCCCCCTTTTTTCTCAAACAAGGTCCAATTTCTCCCGAAGCCAATATCAGCTCCATATATGACAATTGCAATTGGTCGAATTTTATTTGAGTTGAAAATAGCTTGGTATGTTGCTACTCCTTCACCAAAGATGTAAAGCAAAGAAAACCTTTCTGGGCCATGCCCAGCATTGGTTTTTGAGCGTCTTTGCATTACAGTCCAAAGACAATACGGGATTTGGCAGCTATTCGCATTGAACCTAGTGCGATTTATAAGTTTGGAAATTGTGTCTTCTGGGCGTGCCCCATAGAAATCGGTGACTATTGGAGAAATGGTTGGACTTGGATTTTCTGATAATTCATCTGGGTTGATCTCTCGTATGAATAATGGCTCATATCCTCCAAACCTAGAAATTTTTTTCAATACAGTTTCTTTGTCGCAGTAGTAATCAACATAGACAAAACTATATGCAAAGCCCCCATAGGCTTCAATGGGACTAGCATCAATATCACAACCAGGGTAATAAATCGAATTAGCCAGTACGGCTCTTCGGTCAAAGCTCGAATCTTCGTCAACTTCCGCCAACCAGAGTGGCATAGTATTAGGTGAGAGTTGCTTTCGTCTCATGCAAGCTCAATTTTTCCGAAGTAGGGAGATGTAAATAGCTTGTTTAGCCCCAGAGCATCAAATCAGCAATTGTTCTCGACTCAAGCAACTTTTTGTAACTCGTATATCTTGGTCCTTGTATAGCGCCTTGTATTGAAGCACCGATGGGTATTGGACCAATTTCTATTGCAGGTGCTTTAAAAAATACTTTGTATTTGCCATCGTCGCCGTAAGGCTCTATGCGGTCTATCTCAGCGACATGCGTTATGGCGCTCACTGGCGCAACCTGATATCCCGCAATCCATCTAAAACGGCCAATCTTGCCTGCTGCGATGCGAATGGCATACCAACAATGCTCACCAAGGAAAACTCTTTTAAAACCTTCTTCGCGGGCTGGAACAACGATAGTGTCGTATCCCGTAGCGTTGGCTGCAGTGGTAACAGTGGTAGCGGAAATTGAAACTGCAATTGGTTTTTCAAAAACTCTAAGATTTACCAAAGGAAGTATTTGCAACATCTCTTGAAGAAAGGCAGTGCAGTCAGCTCTTTCTTGAACGCTGATTGTCGGTTCCTTTGGGGTCGTATTGTTTGTGAGTTTTGCGCGGCCGGCTTGTTGTGCTTTACGAACGAGGGCGTACTCTAACCACTGAACGTGCATTTTGTTTAGGTTGCTGGAAGGAGATATGAAGACAACGCCCAGAGACCAAAAATCTTTGTTGTCTGCATGGCTTTGCAACCTTGACCTAACGCCATCGCTTTCTCCAATGTAGAGCAACGGTAGGTCATCATCTTCATCATGACCCAGAAGGACATAAACACCTACCGGGCCGCCGTCCTGCCCTTTCAGAAAGTCGCCATCTCGCACAGAAGGCCATTTCTCACGAGGAAAAGCTATTCCGAGCCCTGTCCAATTCATTCTGTCAATGATGCGGATGCCCTCGGGGTCACCGTCAGGAACAAAGATTCTTATAGTGAATGGGTTTGACATAGGGCAACTTTTAATTGATTTGCATGATTAGCTTGTCTAAGAAGGCCAATATAGCTCATGGGATTGGTGACTACTATTGATGAATTAGCTTGAATCCATAGTGGCAGTAACGTCAGCAACCACTGCAAACCCGCCCCTCGCTCGATCAGCGCACCCAGATCAGACCCACGGTTTTGAGTCCCAGCACCGTGAGTGCCAGCGAACCGAACAAGTGCAAACTGGCGGTGCCTGCCGCCAGGGCAAAGCGGCCTTGCTGCAGCATGGCCACCACCTCGGCCGAGAAGCTGGAGAAAGTGGTCAGTGCCCCCAAAAAGCCGGTGACCAAGGCCAAGCGCCAAACCGGGTCAAGTTCAGGCAGTTGCTGGAACACGCCCACACACACCCCCACCAAGTAGCCACCGATCAGGTTGGCCGCCAAGGTGCCCCAGGGCAGCAGGCCAGCACTTGCGGTGCTGGGGTTGAGCCACAGGCCCAGCTGCCAGCGCGAGAGCGCACCCACACAAGCACCCAAGCAAATCGCGATCACCGTGAGCATGGCGTGGGTCCTTTCGCTGGAGTCTTACCGGCGATTAAAACGGCGGGTCTTCGTCGGTCGCCGCTGCGCCCGTTGCATTAGGCTTGAGGGTCGAATTCACCACAGTGCGTGTCGGGTTCGGCTGGGCTGGGTCGGCAGCCGCTGCGCCCAGTTCCATCTCGCCACCCAGGGCTTCGATCAGGCTGTCGATCAGCGGTCCGAGCAAGCCAGTGGACAGGGCCACGTCGGCGTCAAAGCGGTCTTCGTTCTTGTCGGTGCCCGACTCGTCCATCACGCCATCGAGGTATTGCACTTTTTTCAGCTGCAAGGTCTCGGTCAAGACAAAGGCCACGCGGCCGTCCCAGCTGAGCGCCAGTTGGGTGGGCAGTTTGCCTTCCATGACGTGTTTGCGGACATCGTCGTTGGCCAGGTGGTGGCGTGTGAAGCGCACGCTGGCAGCGTCTTCGCCGGTGGACTTGAGCACGGTTTCGCGCTCCACGGTCAGGTCGGCTGGCCACTCGTCGGGTGTCTGCGCTAAGAGCCATTGGGTCATGGCCGCTTGGGGTGAGGTCAAGGTCTGGATCAAGGACACAGACAAGCCGCCCATCACGTTCATCAGTGCTGACATGACTTCGTCGGCCTTGCCTTGGCTGCCTGCGTTCAGAACCAAGCGGCGGTTTTCCAGGTCCATCCACACCAGCACGGTGGACTGGCGGGCAAACGCCTGCGGCAGCAGCGACAGCAGTGCGTCGTCCATCAGGTCGCGCTTTTCTTTTTTGCCAGGTTTGCGGCCGGTGGCCGCTTCGATTTCGGCGATGCGTTCATCGACTTTGCGGCGCACCACGTTGCCGGGCACCGCCTTGGACTCGATCATCAGCTTCATGATCCACTGCCCGGCCACCGATTCGACCAGTGGGCCATGCGCCTCGCCACGCGGCGGCACCCAGCCAATTGACTTGTCTTGGCTGGCGCCACATTCCACAAACTGCACCGGCTCGAGAGCCGCCTGCACATCGGCCAAGGAGGGCGCAAAGCCCTCGCCGATGCGGTAAACCATCACATTTTTAAACACAGAAAATTCCTTATCGCCCAAATGAACAACCCGTCCATTGGGACGGGTTGAATCATAGGGGATGAATGGGAGCTAACGGTCAGAGCTTCATCTGGGTGGGCAGCCAGGTCACGATGCCCGGCACAAAGTAAATCAGCAACACTGCGCCCACCATCAGGAAAAACATGGGCATGGACACGCGGGCGATGTAGGGCAGTTGCTTGCCTGTCATGCCTTGCAGCACAAACAGGTTAAAGCCCACGGGCGGCGTGATTTGCGCCATCTCAACCACAAACACGATGAAGATGCCAAACCAAATTGGGTCGATGCCCGCTTTTTGTACGGTGGGCATGAGCACGCCCATGGTCAGCACCACCATGGAGATGCCGTCTAAAAAGCAACCCAAGATGATGAAGAACACCATCAAGGCCATGATGAGTGCAAAGGGGCTGAGGCCCAGACCACCGATCCATTCGGCCAAGTGGCGCGGCAGGCCGATGTAGCCCATGGACAAGGTCAAAAACGCAGCCCCCGCCAAGATCAAGGCGATCATGCAATAAAGGCGTGTGGCGCCCATCAAAGCGTCTTTGAACACCGCCCAACTCATGGAACCCTGCAGGGTGGACAGCACCAACGCGCCCACTACCCCCACGGCCGCAGCTTCGGTGGCGGTGGCAAAGCCGGTGTATATCGAACCCAGCACCGCCGCAATCAGCAAGACCACCGGGATCAGGCTACTGGAGGCTTCAAGCTTTTGCATGAAGCTCATGGGGGCGTCACGCGGCGGGATCTGGTCCGGGTGCCGCAAGGACCAATAAATGATGTAGCCCGAAAACAGCCCGGCCAGCAGCAAGCCGGGCAAAACCCCGGCGATGAAGAGCTGGGCAATCGACACATCGGCCGCCACGCCGTACACGATCATGATGATGGACGGCGGAATCAACAGGCCCAAGGTGCCAGAGCCGGACAGGGTGCCGATGACCATGTCTTCGGGGTATCCCCGTTTTTGCAGCTCGGGCAGGGTCATCTTGCCGATCGTGGCGCAGGTGGCCGCGCTCGAGCCCGACACCGCGGCAAAGATCGCGCAGCCCACCACATTGGTGTGCAGCAATCGACCGGGCAAGGCTTGCATCCAGGGGGCCAGTCCCTTGAACATGTCCTGGCTCAGTCGTGTGCGAAACAGAATTTCGCCCATCCAGATGAACAGGGGCAGGGCGGTGAGGGTCCAGTTCGAGGCCGAGCCCCAGATGGTCATCGCCATGGCGTCACCCGCGGGTCTGGCGGAAAACAATTGCATGCCGACCCAGGCCACGCCAGAGAGCGTGAGACCAATCCACACGCCACTGCCCAAAATCAGAAACAAGGTCAGGACCAGCAGCCCTGTGATCATCATGTCATTCATGGCAAGTCATTCGTTGCGCAGCATCTCGCCGCTGTCGGTGGCGGTGCGGCGACCCAGGATTTCGAGCACCAGTTCGTCGACAAAGGCCAGCGCAAAAATCACCGTGCCCAGGGCCATGACCAGCTGCGGAATCCACATAGGCGTGGCGTCATTGCCCGTGGAGATGTCGTGGAACTCGATGGATTGCCACACCAGGCGGCAGCTGTAGAAGGCGAACAAACAGGCCAGCAGGCTGGCCAGCGCCAGGCTGAATACTTCCATGCCCCGGCGTGCAGCCCCCTTGAACAAGCCCAGCACCAAGGTCACGCGGATGTGTTCACCGCGCTTCAAGGTGTGGGCCAGCGCCAAAAAGCCCGCCCCGGCCATGAGGTAACCCGCATAGGCATCGGTGCCGGGCACATGCACATGGAGCTGCCGACTCAAGACGGACAACAGCACCATGAACAGCAGGCCGCACATGCACAGCGCCGCCATGGCGGCGGTGCTGGCATAAATCGCGTTCAGCAGTCGGCGCATGGGTTCAACGCTTGTAGGCGTCGACGATGGCCTTGCCTTCAGCGCCTGACTTGTCCAGCCATTCCTTCATGATGGTGTCGCCCACCTTTTTCATGTCGGCTTTGAGCTGGGCAGAAGGCGGTGCAACAGTCATGCCGTTGGCTTTGAGGATTTCCAGCGTGCTGGTGTTGACCTTGCGCGATTCGGTCCAGCCCCGGGTTTCAGCCTCGGCTGCGGCTTTGAACAAGGCATCTTGGGTGGGCTTGTCCAGCGCGTCAAAGGCTTTCTTGTTGGCAATCACTGCGTTTTTGGGCAACCAAGCTTGCACGTCGTAGTAGAACTTGAGGTGCTCAAACAGCTTGCTGTCGACGCCCGTGGCCCCTGACGTCATGGTGGATTCGACCACGCCCGTGGCCAAGGCCTGAGAGAACTCGGCCGCTTGAACGGTCACGGGCTGGGCGCCCACGAGTTCAGCGATCTTGGCGGTGGTGGGGCTGTAGGCGCGCCACTTGATGCCCTTCAAGTCAGCCACGCTGTTGATGGGTTTTTTGCTGTAAATGCCCTGTGGGGGCCAGGCCACCGAATACAAAAGCATCATGCCTTGCTCGGCTAATTTTTTCTCCAGCAAAGGTTTTTGCGCCTTGTAGAGTTTCATGGATTCGTCGTAGCTGTCGGCCAGGAAGGGCAGACCATCCGCACCAAAGGGCTGCCATTCGTTTTGGAAGTTGACCAGCAAGATCTCGCCCAGTTGGGCTTGACCACCCTGCACGGCACGTTTGATCTCCGGCGCCTTGAACAGTGATGCGTTGGGGTGCACCGTAATTTTGAGTTTGCCCGCTGTGGCTTTGTCGATATCGGCCGCAAACTGGGTCATGTTGACCGTGTGGAAATTGGTGGCAGGGTAGGCGGCAGGCAGGTCCCATTTGGTTTGGGCCGACACAAAGCCGGAAACAGCGAGCAGGCCAGCCAGCAGGCTGAGGTGAAGGGCGCGACGTTGCATGAGATCTCCTGTGAATGTGGAATGAGCGGTCAAACGGGCCGTGCAAAAAAGGTGCCCGCTAATCGCGCGCATCGGGTGCATCTGGCTGGGGTTCACTGTAAGCAAGTTGAGGCGTGGGTGTGATCGGTGTTTTCCCTTAATGTCAACAAATTGTTGGTAAATTGTCATCAACGGACATAAACTTTGAGACCTCACTTGTCTGAACACCTCCAATGCCGCGCAAAAATTCAACTGCCATCGCGAACGCCAACCCCATCGTCTCTTCGGCCCATCTGGTCTCGCCCGACAGCGCCGAGATGAGCGAGTTCGAGTTCGGCCTGATCGTGGCGGGCAACGCGTTTCACCGCTGGATCATCCACTGCATGTCGGCGGCGGGCCTGAAGGATTTGACGCCGCTGGATGTGCTGGTGCTGCACCACGTCACACACCGTGCCCGGGATAAACGCCTGGCCGACATTTGTTTCATCATGAACATCGAAGACACGCATCTGGTGAATTACGCCCTGAAAAAACTGCAGGGCCTGGGCGTGGTGATGTCGCAAAAGCATGGCAAAGAGGTCACCTATGCGGCGACCGACGCAGGGCGAGGGTATGTGCAGCGCTACCGCGAAATCCGCGAGAGCTGCCTCATTGACGCCCTGAAGGCCGACGATGGCCTGAACCGTGACATTGGCGAGCTGGCCCGCTTGTTGCGCGTGCTCTCGGGCATGTACGACCAGGCTGCGCGTGCGGCGGCTTCTTTGTGAACCTGTTTTTGAATCCTGATTGTTGAGTGACTTATGAGCGAATCCACTATCACACCCGCTGGCAAAAACCGTTGGCAATTCTGGATCGACCGGGGCGGCACCTTCACCGACGTGGTCGGCAAGCGCCCGGACGGCAACTTGGTCACGCACAAGCTTTTGAGCGAAAACCCCGAGCAATACCGCGACGCGGCGGTGGCGGGCATCCGCCATTTGCTGGGTCTCAAAGCTGGCGAGCCGGTCACGCCCGAATTGGTCGAGTGCGTGAAGATGGGCACCACCGTGGCTACCAACGCATTGCTGGAGCGCAAAGGCGAGGCAACCCTGCTGGTGACCACGCAGGGCTTTGGAGACGCGCTGCGCATCGCCTACCAAAACCGCCCGCGCTTGTTTGACCGCCAGATCGTTTTGCCCGAGCTGCTCTACAGCGCCGTGGTGGAGGCGCAGGAGCGTGTGACGGTGGATGGCGAGGTCTTGCTGCCTCTCGATGAGGTGCATTTGCGCACCCAATTGGTGAGCAGTTTTTTGCAAGGCGTGCGCTCGGTAGCCATCGTGTTCATGCACGGATGGCGTCACACCGCACACGAGCTGGCCGCCGCTCGTCTGGCGCGTGAAGTGGGCTTCACACAAGTGAGCACTTCGCACCAAACCAGCCCGATGATGAAGCTGGTCAGCCGGGGCGACACCACGGTGGTGGATGCGTATTTGTCGCCGATTTTGGGGCGCTATGTGGACCAGGTGGCCAGCGAGATGCCGGGCGTGAAACTGATGTTCATGCAGTCTTCGGGCGGCCTGACAGACGCGCAGGTGTTTGCGGGCAAGGATGCGATTTTGAGTGGCCCAGCGGGCGGCATTGTGGGCATGGCCCGCACGGCACAACTGGCGGGACACGACAAGGTGATTGGTTTTGACATGGGCGGCACGTCCACCGATGTGTCGCACTTTGCCGGACAGTTCGAGCGCGAGTTTGAAACCCAGGTGGCGGGTGTGCGCATGCGTGCGCCCATGATGAGCATCCACACCGTGGCCGCAGGTGGTGGTTCGCTGCTGGCCTATGACGGTGCGCGGTTTCGGGTGGGGCCGCAAAGCGCGGGGGCCAACCCCGGCCCAGCCAGTTACCGCCGGGGCGGGCCCCTGGCTGTGACCGATGCGAACGTGATGGTGGGCAAGGTGCAACCCCAATTTTTTCCGTCGGTATTTGGGCCGGAGGCGAACGAGCCGCTGGATGCCGAGGTGGTGCGAGTGCACTTCCAAAAACTGGCCGTGGAAACCGGCCGCTCTGCCGAAGATGTGGCGCACGGTTTCATCCAGATCGCGGTGCAGCAGATGGCCAATGCGATCAAGAAAATATCGGTGGCGCGGGGCTACGACGTGACGCGTTACACCTTGCAGTGCTTTGGTGGCGCGGGCGGGCAGCATGCGTGTCTGGTGGCCGATGCCTTGGGCATGTCGCAGGTGCTGGTGCACCCGCTGGCGGGTGTGCTGTCGGCCTACGGCATGGGCTTGGCCGACCAGAATGTGATGCGCGAGGAGTCGGTGGAGCGACGACTGGAAGCTGCGGCCATGCCCCTGATGGCCGAGCGCTTGCAGGCTTTGGGCGAATCCACCCGCTTGGCCTTGCTGGCGCAAATGGGCGGGGACGCAACGCATGTCGACCGCATTGAGCTGCGCCAACGGGTGCATTTGCGCTACGAAGGCACCGACTCGGCGCTGGTGGTGCCCTGGGGCGATCAAGCACAATTGGTGGCCGGTTTCGAGGCGGCGTATCGCCAGCGCTTTGCTTTCTTGATGCAGGGCAAGGCCTTGGTGGTTGAGGCCGTGTCGGTCGAGGCAGTGTTGCCCGGCGACGCGCCCGAAGAAGCCGTGCTGGCTGTGCACCCGCAGCGCGATGTGCCGCGCCGTGACACCGTCCAGGTCTACGCCGCCAACGCGCAAGGTGTGGCCCAGTGGCAGGACGCTGCGCTGGTGGTGCGCGAAGACCTGCGGCCCGGCGACGTGATCGATGGCCCCGCCATCATTGCCGAGAAAAACGCGACCACGGTGGTGGAAGCCGGCTGGCAAGCACGATTGACGGCTCTGGACCATTTGCTGCTGGTGCGCGTGCAAGCGCGGGCGGTGCAGCACGCCGCAGGCACACAGGCCGACCCGGTGCTGCTGGAGGTGTTCAACAACCTGTTCATGAACATCGCCGAGCAAATGGGGCTGCAACTGCAAAACACGGCCTACTCGGTCAACATCAAGGAGCGATTGGACTTTTCGTGTGCCCTGTTCAGCGCCGAAGGTCACTTGATCGCCAACGCGCCACACATGCCGGTGCATTTGGGTTCGATGGGGGAGAGCATCCAGACCGTGATCCACGAAAACAAGGGACGCATGCAGCCTGGCGATGTGTTTGTGCTGAACGACCCGTACCACGGCGGCACGCACTTGCCTGACATCACGGTGATCACCCCGGTGTACCTGGACGGTCACGCAGCCCCCGTGTTTTATGTCGGCTCTCGCGGGCATCATGCCGATGTGGGCGGCTTGACGCCGGGCTCCATGCCACCGTTTTCCACGCGCATCGAAGAAGAGGGCGTGCAGATCAACAACGTCAAGCTGGTCGAGGCGGGCCATTTGCGCGAAGCCGAGATGGTGGCGCTGCTGCAAAGTGGCGAATACCCCTCGCGCAACCCGGCGCAGAACATGGCCGACTTGAAGGCGCAAATCGCCGCCAACGAAAAAGGCGTGCAAGAGCTGCGCCGCATGGTGGACCAGTTTGGCTTGGACGTGGTGCAGGCCTATATGCGCCATGTGCAGGACAACGCCGAAGAATCGGTGCGTCGCGTCATCACGCGCCTGAAAGACGGCGCATTCACTTTGCCGCTGGACAACGGCGCGCAGATCCAGGTGGCGGTGCGCGTCAATGCGGCCGAGCGCACGGCCGAGATCGATTTCACCGGCACCAGCGCCCAGTTGCCCAATAACTTCAACGCGCCCCGTGCGGTGTGCATGGCAGCTGTCCTTTATGTGTTCCGCAGTTTGGTGGACGACGACATTCCCCTGAACGCGGGTTGTTTGAAGCCGCTAAAGGTCATCATCCCGACGGGCTCCATGCTCAACCCGAATCCGCCCGCATCGGTGGTGGCGGGCAATGTGGAAACCTCGACCTGCATCACCAACGCGTTGTTTGGCGCTTTGGGTGTGATGGCGGGTAGCCAGCCGACCATGAACAACTTCACCTTTGGCAATGCGCGGGTGCAGTACTACGAAACCATCTCAGGTGGCAGCGGCGCGGGTGGGCGCTTTGACGCACAAGGCCAGTTGGCCGGTGGTTTTGATGGCACCTCGGTGGTGCAGACGCACATGACCAATTCACGCCTGACCGACCCGGAGGTGCTGGAGTTCCGATTCCCGGTTCGGTTGGAAAGTTATGCGATCCGCCAAGGTTCGGGCGGCGCGGGGCGCTGGCATGGCGGCGATGGTGGGGTGCGCCGCGTGCGCTTTCTGGAGCCGATGACGGCGGGCATTTTGTCAAACGGTCGGGTCCATCCGGCCTTTGGCATGGCGGGCGGGCACAGCGGTTTGCCGGGCATCAACCGGGTGGTGCGCGCCGATGGCAGCGTGCAAGAGTTGGCGCACATTGGCCAGGTTGAGATGCAGGCGGGTGATGTGTTTGAGATCCACACGCCGGGCGGTGGCGGGTTTGGCAAGGCCTGAACGCCTAATGAGTGTCAAAAACATCTGGCTAAGGGACACGCCTGCCGAATCGATCGAGTCGGCAGGCCGGGTGTGACAGCATTGTTTTTCAGTTTTTGGCGGGCGTGGGTTTGGCGTTGGCATCTGCCGGTTTGGCGGCTTTGGCCGCAGCTTTATCCGCGCTTGCGTCTTTGCTGGCGACGGGCTTTGTCTCAGCCACTTTGACGTTGTAAGCACTGCCTTGCACCCGCACACCTTGCTCGGACAAGCTGCTGGCCTTTTGGGGGCCTAAGCCTTTGACCCGGCTGGTGGCATCTTCCCAATTTTTGAACGGGTTTTTTTTGCGCTCGTCCATCACCGCCTTGGTCAGGACTGGCCCTACTCCCTTGAGGGCGTCGAGCTCGACCTCGGTGGCCTTGTTCAAATCAATCTGCTGGGCCCAGGTCAGGCTTGCGAAGCCGAAAGCCAGCAATAAACCTGTAATTTTCTTCAACATGTCTGCGCTCCTTGGTGTGACTGCAAAAATCTGCAGTGAGGTCCATTGTGGGAAAGCGCAGTGGTTTTGCGAAGAGGATTTATCTTAAATATGAAACAAAATGTATTGATAAAACGGCTTGATCAAGCGATCAAGCCGTCTGGTGTTCGAGCTTACGACCAGCGATCAATGCAGTGAAGAAACCGTTGAACCACTGCAAATTAACAGGCTTGGCCATGAAGATCGTGCCCTCTGGCAAGCCGCCGCGGGCCGCGATTTCCTCCTGTGACAAGGCCGAGATCACCAAACAAGTCATGCGTTGAAATTGGGCTGAGTGTTTGAGGGTGCGCAGCAGCTCAAACCCATCCACCCCGGGCATGTTCAGGTCGGCAATCAACAAATCGGGTTGGATGCTGGCCATGTCAATCATAGCCTCCAGTCCGGAGGACATGGCCGTGCAATCGACGGGCATTTCGCAGCGGTTGCAGAAGTCGCGCACCATGTCTCGGGTGACGGGATCGTCTTCGACCAGCAAAACCCGCAGCCTGTACTCACGGCTTTCGCCTGGACTCATCAGCATGTTGTGCTTTTTTTGGTAATCGCGGATCGAGGGCATGGAGATGCGGCGGTGACCGCCTTGTGTCTTCCAGGCCTGGAGTTCGTTTTTTTCCACCAAAGTCTGGATGGTGCCCACCGACAAGCCCAGCAATTTGGCTGCGTAGGTGGTGCCACAGTAATCTTCGGGTGTGTCGGGTGTTGGATGTGTTTGCATGACTTTATTTTAGTGATAAAAATGCCAAATGGTTAAAAAAGAATACTTATTTACCTTTATTGAAACATCTCGAAACACATTTATCGGAAAAATCCAGGAAAGCCGATGACTTCGTATCGAGTTTCGGTCCCGTGCGCGACAAACTCAAAGCCTTTCCAGGTGGGGTGGCCCCTTAACATGACAACAAACTACAGGAGACCCTGAGATGCCCGCACACGCTGCTGTCTGGCCTGCCCGCCTGCCCGCCAAGATCACCGCGCCCGCCACATCCTTGTGGATGAACTTGGCCATCAGTGCCCTGCGGTACCCTGAAAAACCCGCACTGGTCTTCATGGGCAGGGTCTGGACTTACCGAGAGTTGATGGCCAGTGCTGAGCAACTGGCGGGGCAGCTCAAGACCTTGGACGTCCAGGCAGGTGACCGGGTGGTGCTGGACATGCAAAACTGCCCCCAGCTTGTGATCACGCACTTTGCCGTTTTGCGCATCGACGCGGTGGTGGTGCCGGTGAACCCAATGAATCGGGCTGAAGAGCTTAAGCACTACATCACCGACCCCGACACGAAAGTGGCAGTGACCACGGCCGATCTAGCCCCTGAATTGGCTCAGGCCAGTGCGGCTTTGCCGCCGGAAGATCGCTTAAAGCATCTGGTAGTCACACAGTTCACCGATGTGTTTGACTCCAAGGCTGTCGGCCCCGAAGACATGCCCGAGGCTTGGCACCCCTGGTTGCTTCCGGTGCGGGCTTTGCCCGAATTGGCGAATGGTCAAGTGCATGCGTGGGCGAACTTGATGGCAGCCCCTGCGGTTGACCTGCCGCCCCCTCAGGCCAATACGGATGACTTGGCCATCTTGCCCTACACCAGCGGCACCACCGGCTTGCCCAAGGGCTGCATGCACACGCATGGCTCCATCATGCACAACGCCATGTCCAGTGCCTTGTGGGGCAATGGCACGCCTGAAAACGTGACCTTGTGTGTGGTGCCAATGTTCCACATCACCGGCATGGTCAGCGTCATGCACACCAGCATTTTGCTCGGGGCCAGCCTGGTGCTGATGCCGCGCTGGGACCGCGATGTGGCAGGGCATTTGATCTCCAAGTGGAGCGTGACGCACTGGACCAATATCCCCACCATGGTGATCGACTTGCTGGGCAGTCCGCACATGGACCGCTATGACCTGAGCAGTCTGGTCTACATTGGCGGCGGCGGCGCGGCCATGCCCGAGGCGGTGGCGCAACGTTTGCTGGAGCAGTTCGGGCTGCGTTATGTCGAGGGTTATGGCCTGACCGAAACGGCTGCACCTTCGCACACCAACCCACCCGATGCACCCAAAAAGCAGTGCCTGGGCATTCCGTTCATGAGCGTGGAGTCACGCATTGTGGACCCCGAAACCCTGGCCGAATTGCCAACCGGCGAGTCGGGCGAGATCGTGATCAGTGGCCCGCAGGTGTTCAAGGGCTACTGGAAGCGGCCTGAAGCCACGGCGGCCGCTTTCTTTGATCGTGACGGGTTCCGGTTTTTCCGTTCGGGTGACATGGGCCGGGTGGACGAAGAAGGTTACTTCTTCATGACCGACCGCTTGAAGCGCATGATCAACGCCAGCGGCTTCAAGGTCTGGCCTGCAGAGGTCGAGGCGCTGATGTTTCGCCACCCGGCCATTCAGGAGGCTTGCATCATCGGAACGCGTGACGCGTATCGGGGGGAGTCGGTCAAGGCGGTGGTGGTTTTGCGGCAAGACCACAAGGGCAAAGTCAGCGAGCAGGACATCATCGACTGGTGCCGTGAGAACATGGCGGTTTACAAAATGCCCCGCGCTGTGACTTTTGTCGACGCCTTGCCCAAGAGCGGCAGCGGCAAAGTCATGTGGCGGGCACTGCAAGAGGCCGAAATGGCCGCTTTGGCCCCCGAAACCAAAACCACATGAGCTTGAAACTTTCCGTCCTTGACCAGTCTGCCGCCGCCGAAGGGCGCGGGCAAGACGCCACCATTCGCCAGACCCTGGCGTTGGCCGAAAAGGCCGAAGCCTTGGGCTACCACCGCTTTTGGGTGAGCGAGCACCACAGCCACCCCAGCATCGTGGGCAGCGCCCCTGAAGTGCTGATGGCGGCCATTGCCGCCCGCACCCGGCGCATTCGCTTGGGCAGCGCGGGCGTGATGCTGCCGCATTACGCGGCCCTCAAGGTGGCTGAGCAGTTTCGCGTGCTCGATGCTTTGGCCCCGGGCCGCATTGATCTGGGCGTGGGCCGCGCGCCGGGCAGTGATGGGCGCACCGCCCAGTTGCTCAATCCCGATCGCAACGCCTCCGAGCGCTTTCCGCAGCAGGTGATGGAGCTGCAAGCCTGGGTGAGCGGCCACAACTTGCCGCCAGGCCACCCAGGACACAACGTCTACGCCTACCCTCAGTCGGAGACCTCGCCCGACGTCTGGATGCTGGGCAGTTCGGACTACGGCGCTCAGTTGGCGGCGCACTTGGGGCTACCCTATGCGTTTGCTTACTTCATTACCGATGGGCAAGGTGCAGATGAAGCCCTGCAGATTTACCGCGAGACTTTTCGGCCCAGTGCGGGCCTGCAAAGGCCATCCGCCGCCCTGTGTGTTTGGGCCTTGGCGGCCGATACCGACGAAGAGGCACTGCGCCTGTTTGAAAGCCGTGCCCGCTGGAAGATGGACCGCAACCTGGGCCGCATCGGTGCGCTGTTGCCACCCGAAGAAGCGGCGCGTGACTACAGTCCGGCCGAGCAGTTTGCGCTGGAACGCCTGCGTGAAGGGGCCTTGATCGGCTCGGCCGGCACCGTGGGCCGCAAGCTGCGCCAATTGGCGGCCCGTCTCGAAGTGGACGAGTTGGTGGTCATCACCTGGACACATGACCCTGCAGCGCAAATGCGCTCTTACGAATTGCTCGCCCAAGAATTTGCGCTTGCGGCAAACTGCGCGCTTTGATTTTTTAAAACCTCAGGATTTTTGACATGTTCACCACTGCGATCGCTGGCAGCTTGCCCAAACCCGCCTGGCTTGCCGAAACCGAAAAACTCTGGCCCCAGTGGACCACCCAGGGCCCTGAGTTGCAGCAAGCCAAGGCTGATGCCACGCTGCTGTGGATCAAGGCGCAAGAAGACGCAGGCCTGGACGTGATCGGTGACGGTGAACAAGCCCGCCAGCACTTTGTGCATGGCTTTGTCGAGCAGGTTGAGGGCATCGACTTTGTGAACAAAGTCACCATGGGCATCCGCAACAACCGTTACGACGCGCAGGTGCCTCAGGTCGTTGCGCCGCTGCGCCTGAAGGGCCGCGTGCACGCCTTCGAAGCCCAGCTGGCCCGCGCCCACACGAAAAAGAAACTCAAATTCACCTTGCCTGGCCCCATGACGATTGTGGACACCGTGGCCGACCGTTTTTACGGCGACAAGGTCAAGATGGCCATGGCCTTTGCCGAGTTGCTCAACCAAGAAGCGCTGGCGCTGCAAGCCGATGGCGTGGACATTATCCAGTTCGACGAACCCGCGTTCAACGTCTACATGGACGATGCGGCCGACTGGGGTGTGAAAGCGCTTGAGGTGGCCGCCCGCGGCTTGACCTGCACTACGGCGGTCCACATTTGCTACGGCTACGGCATCGAAGCCAACAACAACTGGAAAAAGACGCTGGGCGACGAATGGCGCCAGTATGAAAAGGTATTCCCGGCTTTGGCCAAGAGCAGCATCCAGCAAGTCAGCCTGGAGTGCATGCACTCGCATGTGCCGATGGAAATGATGAAGCTGCTCGAAGGCAAAGACGTGATGGTCGGCGTGATCGATGTGGCCAATCCGGCCATCGAGACGCCCGAAGAAATTGCTGACACCATTGGCCGTGCCTTGCAGTTTGTGCCCAAGCACCGCCTGATCGCTTGCACCAACTGCGGCCTGGCGCCCATGAGCCGCGCCGTGGCCGAGGCCAAGCTCAAGGCCCTGGCCGAAGGGGCCAAGCTGGCCAGCCAGCGTTACGCTTGAATCTGAACTGCTCATGCCTCAACAAATGCTGCAACCTCCTCTGACATCGCCCGACCTGCTGAACGCCACCTTGGCAGACCAAGGGTTTGCGGTCTTGGGGTCTGCCAGTGCTTGCGCCTTGGCGGGTGTCTCGCTTGACGCCTTGCAAGCGCTGGAACCCAGTTGGCACGACTTGCCGCCTGACCAATACCTGAAAGACGGGGGTCGTTACCGCCGCAGGCGTCATGCCAGCTTTGAGGTCACAGGCGATCTGGCCCAAGCCATGCCGCACCGTGCCCATTGGCAGCCCTTGTCTTACAACGCCTTGCACGGCGGCATGCAGCGTTGGTTTGAGCCTATGGCCTTAGAGGTGGTGCAGCAAGTGGCTTGGCACAAATTGTTGTGCTGGCTGGGCCGTGTGGCCTCAGCCGCGCAGGGCGATCAGACCTGGTTCACCGAGGCGCACCAGTTCCGCATCGACACCACCGACGGCATTGGCCGCCCCACACCCGAGGGCGCGCACCGCGACGGCGTGAACTGGGTGGCGGTGTTTTTGGTGGGTCGCCATGGCATCAAAGGCGGCGAGACGCGGGTGTTTGACATGGACAGCCCGCGCGGTCAGCGCTTCACCTTGAGTGAACCTTGGTCCGTGTTGCTGCTGGACGATACCCGTGTGATCCACGAGACCACCCCCATTCAGCCCGAACAACCGGGCGGCTGGCGCGACACCTTGGTGGTCACGCTGCGCTCGGGCGGATTTTTGGACGAGCCCACGCGCTGAGGCAGCGCTGGTTCAGCCCTGATCAATCGCGGAAGTTGTCGAAGGACAGCGGCAACTCCGTCATGTCCTTGCGCAACAGCGCCATGGCTTCTTGCAAGTCGTCACGTTTGGCACCGGTCACACGCACCGCATCGCCCTGGATGGACGCCTGAACCTTGATCTTGCTTTCCTTGATCAACTTGGTGATCTTCTTGGCATCTTCGGTCTCGATGCCGTTTTTCACCTTGATCACTTGCTTGACCTTGTCACCGCCGATTTTTTCGACCTTGCCAATGTCCAGAAATCGCACGTCCACATTGCGTTTGGTCAGCTTGTTGCGCAAGATGTCTTCGACCTGCGTGAGTTGAAATTCAGCATCACCGAACATCGTGATCTCTTTGTCTTTGAGCTCGATCTTGGCCGCTGTGCCTTTGAAGTCAAAGCGGGTGCCGATTTCTTTGGCAGAAGTGTCAACAGCGTTGCGCACTTCGGCCATGTTGGGTTCGCAAACGGTATCAAACGAGGGCATGGCGGTAAAAGTCCGAGGTTGAGAATGCGACAATTCTCCCATGAACTTGGAGAAAAGCGTCCCTTTGCAGCCGTACAACACCTTTGGCATTGCCGCCAAGGCGCTGGCCTTGGTGCGCGTGCGCTCCGAAACCGACCTGCTGGACGTACTGGCCGACCCCGCTTTGGCCACTTTGCCCCGCCAAGTCTTGGGCGGCGGCAGCAACATTGTGCTCACCGGTGACGTCAAGGCGCTGGTGCTCAAAATCGAGGTGCCGGGCGTTCGTTTGGCGGCAGAAACGGACAAGCACTGGGTGGTCGAGGCGGGCGCAGGCGTGGACTGGCACGCCTTGGTCGCGTGGACGCTGGACAACGGCTACCCCGGCCTGGAAAACCTGGCGCTGATCCCCGGCACGGTGGGTGCATCGCCCGTGCAAAACATCGGTGCGTATGGGGTGGAGCTGCAAGACCGCTTTGAGTCTCTGGACGCCATGGACCTGTTTACCGGCGAACTGTTCAGTCTGAATGCGGCGCAATGTGGCTTCAGCTACCGCGACTCGGTGTTCAAACACGCCTCAGTCGGCTCTGACGGTCCGGATGGCTTGGGCCTGGCGGGCAGGGCGGTCATCCTGCGGGTGCGCTTTGCGCTGCCCAAGCGCTGGAAATCCGAATTGGGTTATCTTGATCTGGAGCGCAAGATGCATGAGACCGGCATCCATACCCCTGATGCGCGGCAGATATTTGATTGGATCGTGGCGATCCGCCGAGCCAAACTGCCCGACCCGGCGGTGATCGGCAACGCGGGCAGCTTCTTCAAGAATCCAACGGTGACGCCCGAGCAATGCGCCGACATCATCGCCCGCGACCCGAAAGTGGTGCACTACCCCATGCCCGACGGCAGCATCAAGCTGGCGGCGGGCTGGCTGATTGACGCTTGCGGTTGGAAAGGCAAGTCCGTAGGCCATGCCGGGGTCTATGAAAAGCAGGCATTGGTACTGGTCAACCGCGGCGGACGCGAGAACCCTTGCACCGGGGGCGAGGTGATGACGCTGGCCAAGGCCATTCAGACCAGTGTGTACGAGCGGTTCGGGATTCGGCTGGAGCCTGAGCCGGTGGTGATTTGAGATAACGCAATCGCGATGGCTGGCGCAAAAATGCATCAAGGCCAGAATGGCTGAGTGCCCATGCTTCAGATTGAGCGCAGCGGACTGAAAGTGGCCGTTGTCACTGAACCGTTGCGCCAGAACTTCGCGCGATCCAATGCCATTTTTTGACTTCGTTGGCCATGAAGACGCCAAGTTCCTCTGCACTGCCGGGGACCACCGTAGCCCCCTGGGCAATGAGCGACTCTTGAACGCTCGATTTGGCCAACATCAACTTGATGGCGTTATCGAGTCGGGAAATGATGGCAGGTGGTGTGCCTGCCGGAGCCAGAACAAATAGACGCGGGGATGCATCAAATCCAGGAAAAGTATCTGCCAAAGCCGGCCATTCCGGTGCACTGATGAGCTTGACGGGGCTGGTGAGTGCAATGGCTTTGAGCTTGCCAGCCTTGGCTTGTACCAAAGCTGGGGGTGCAGACATGATGGCCAGCGGAATTTGGCCGCCGATCAAATCGGGAAGGATGGGCGCTGCGCCTTTGTAGGGGACATGTACGAAGTCAAAATTGCCTTGCTTTTTGAAAAGCTCCATGGCCAGGTGATGGACGGTACCCACACCTGGGGATGCATAACTGTATTTGCCTGGATTGGCCTTGAGTAAAGCGACAAGTTCATTCGTATTTTTGGCAGGCAAAGACGGATGTGCGACCACCACCAATGGGGTGACGCCGACCGAACCCACGGGGGCAAAACTTTTAATGGGATCGAAGGGCACGGATGCGTAAATGGACGGTGCAATCAACAGACCCGTCTCACCAAAAAGCAGCGTATAACCATCGGCGGGCGCCTTGGCGACGGCGTCCGCAGCCAGTGTTCCTCCAGCACCTGCCCGATTTTCAACAAATACCTGCTGCCCCAATGATTCAGTCAATTGCGTCGCAGTCAGACGAGCCAGCGCATCGGCGCCTCCTCCTGCGGCGTATCCCACGATCAGTCGGATCGGCTTGTTGGGAAAGGTCTGAGCGAATGTCGGGATCGAAGCGAGTGCGATCAAACAACACAAAAAGATGTGGATTTTTTTCATGGGGTCTCTCCTAATATAGTGAATCTTAGCCCTGAACAATTGAAACTTTCAAGCTCGTTGACTTTATCAGGGCGCTTTATTCGGGGTTTTCTTGGCCCCGCCAAAACCACGTGCTCTACGAAGTAGACAACAAAAAACGGCCCGAAGGCCGTTTCTCATTGAAGCTTCAAAAAAGTCACTTCTTGCCGCTGCCCTCAAGCTTGTAGATGTGCGGGCCTTCGCCCACCGACAACAAACCGGTGTGTGCGTAGATGCCCAGTTTGGCGCGGGTGTCGGTGATGTCGAGGTTGCGCATGGTGAGCTGGCCGATGCGGTCGAGCGGGCTGAACGGCGCGTCTTCTACTTTTTCCATGCTCAAACGCTCTGGCGCGTAGGTCAGGTTGGGGCTGTCGGTGTTCAGGATCGAATAGTCGTTGCCACGGCGCAGTTCCAGCGTCACGGTGCCGGTCACTGCGCGTGCCACCCAGCGCTGGGCGGTTTCGCGCAGCATGATGGACTGTGGATCAAACCAGCGGCCTTGGTACAACAAGCGGCCCAAGCGCAGGCCGTTGATGCGGTACTGCTCGATGGTGTCTTCGTTGTGGATGCCGGTGACCAGGCGCTCGTAGGCGATGTGCAGCAGCGCCATGCCGGGGGCTTCGTAGATGCCGCGGCTCTTGGCTTCGATGATGCGGTTTTCGATCTGGTCGCTCATGCCCAGGCCGTGGCGGCCGCCGATTTCGTTGGCCTTGAGGAACAGCTCGACCGGGTCGGCGTATTCAACCCCGTTCAGAGCCACGGGCATGCCTTCTTCAAAGCGCACGCTCACTTCTTCGGCCTTGACTTCCACTTCGGGCTTCCAGAACGCCACACCCATGATCGGGTTGACAATTTTCATGCCGCTTTGCAGGCTTTCCAGGTCCTTGGCTTCGTGGGTCGCGCCCAGCATGTTGCTGTCGGTGGAGTAGGCCTTTTCGGCGCTCATCTTGTAGCCAAAACCGTTGGCGGTCATGAAGGCGCTCATTTCGGCGCGGCCACCCAGCTCGTCGATGAACAGCTGGTCCAGCCAGGGCTTGTAGATCTTGAGGCTCGGGTTGGTGAGCAATCCGTAGCGGTAAAAACGCTCGATGTCGTTGCCCTTGAAGGTGGAACCATCGCCCCAGATGTTGACGTCGTCTTGCTTCATGGCGGCCACCAGCATGGTGCCGGTGACGGCGCGTCCCAAAGGCGTGGTGTTGAAGTAGGTGATGCCGCCAGTGGAGATGTGGAACGCACCGCTCTGGATGGCGGCAATGCCTTCGTGTGCCAGCTGAGTGCGGCAGTCGACCAAGCGGGCTTTTTCTGCGCCGTATTCCATCGCCTTGCGGGGAATTTCGTTGTAGTCGGCTTCGTCAGGCTGGCCCAAGTTGGCGGTATAGGCATAGGGCAGGGCACCCTTTTGCTTCATCCACAGCAGGGCGGCAGAGGTGTCCAGACCGCCCGAAAAGGCGATGCCGACTTTTTGTCCTTTGGGCAGGTTTTGCAGGATGGTGCTCATGGTGTCTCGATCAATCGCTTTAACCAAAATGGCAGATGTAGTGGTAGGCCTCGGTCACACGGATCTCGAACTTGGAGTTGCCGGGCACGCTGAACTCTTCGCCTGCGCTGGACTTGACCCACTGGGTGCTGCCGTCGAGCTTGTATTCGCAAGAGCCACCCACGCATTCCATGATTTCAGGTGCGCCGGTGTTGAAGGTCAGCGTGGCGGGCAGGATCACGCCCACCGAAAGCTTGGTGCCGTCGGCCAGGGTCAGGCCGTGGCTGACGCATTTGCCGTCAAAGTAAACATTGGCTTGGGTGTTGACGGAGACGCCGTCGATGGTTTGGGTGGTCATGGGTGATGCTTCAAAGGGGCGGGTTCATCCCGCGTCAATGGAAAAAGGGCGTCTTTGGACGCCCTTGGTGGCCAGTCAACCCGGCATTTTAGGCCAGACGGCCGATCCGATCGGGGATCGATGGTGAGCGGCGATCAGGAACTTTTAGCGCCACTGGCCGTGGCCATGGCGGCGGTTGTGAACGTGGCCATGGCTCCAACCCCAACCCAATTGGATGTTGGAGTAAACCGGTGGGTAATTGCGGTAAACCGGCGTGGGCACATACACCACGTGGGATTCGGTGATAAGGGGAGCCATTGCGGTGCTCGTGGTCACCACAGTGTCTGCGGGCGCCGCAGACTGGGGAATCCCAATGGGGGTGACTTGCAACTGGATGGTCGGGCCTGGATCTTGGGGCAGTTGTACGTTGTATTGCTTGCCAGCGTATTCATACACCACGTTGTACCCGCTCAAACGGTTTTCGTAAGCGGTCTGGGTGGTGCACGTGGTTTGGTTTTGCATCTGACTACCGGGATTTTCGATACGGTCGCCCAAGATGGCGCCGCCCATGACACCGGCCATGGTGGCCACAGCACGGCCTGAACCGCCCCCGATTTGGTGGCCGATCGCAGCGCCGGCGATGGCGCCCATCAAGGCTCCTGCGCCGGATGTGGGGTTTTGCACAGCCACGGGGGTTTGCGTGCAGGTTTGGCGTGGCACGGCGACTTGTTGGTACACCGCGGTGCGGGAGATCACTTGTCCGACTTCTTGGGCCTGCGTTAAACCCGTTACAGCGAGTAAAAGAGCGGTCATCAGGGTTTTCATGATCGGTTTCTCCGTGGAATCAATGAGGATGAGTTTAGCGTTTGTGTTGCGTTCCTGTATGGCTGGCAGGTAAAGTTCTTGCGCTTTTCATGGGAGTCGGCAAGCACGCAGCTTTGTCTGCAGCCAGCGCCGTGCGCCGATGCAGTCCATCAGCGATGCCTGTTTTTTCTCAGGCAGGCCATTGGTCTGGCGCGAATCCCACAGTGACCCGCCCCGAGGGCCAGGCAATGACCGGCCGTTTGAGGGTGCTGGCGTGCGCCAGCATGACTTGTTTGGCGCTGGCACTGTCCGTTACACCCGTTTGCAAGGCGACGTCCAGCTTGCGCCAGGTCGTGCCTTTGCGGTTGAGCAGGGTTTCCCAGCCCACATCGGTCAGCCAGTTGTCCAGCTGCGCCTCGGGCACGCCTTGTTTTTTGAAATCGTGAAAGACCGCGTTCAAACCGTGATCGGCCAGCCAGGTGCGGGCTTTTTTGACGGTGTCGCAATTGGGAATGCCGTAAACAATGAGGTCCATGGGGCTTTGACGAGGTGAAAAGTGACAAGACTGCGCGACAATCGGCGCCTATGAAGACTTTACAGGAATGGCTCGACTGGTGCGAGCAACTGCACCCGGTGGCGATAGACATGGGGCTGGACCGCGTGAAAAACGTGGCCGACCGCATGGCACTGCGTTTTGACTGCCCGGCGATCACCGTGGCAGGCACCAACGGCAAGGGCTCGACCTGCGCCATGCTCGAAGCTGTACTGTTGCAAGCGGGCTACCGCACTGGCGTTTACACCTCGCCGCATTTGGTTCATTTTGAAGAGCGCTGCCGTTTGCACGGAGAGTCTGCATCGGCCGAGGCGTTTGCCCAAGCGTTTGCCGCTGTTGAGGCCGTGCGCGGCGATGTCAGTTTGACCTATTTCGAGTTCAGTACGCTGGCCATCCTGCACTTGATGGCCCAAGCCCATCTGGACGTGGCCATTTTGGAAGTCGGCTTGGGCGGGCGGCTGGATGCGGTCAACATCATCGACGCCGACTGCGCGGTGATCACCAGCATCGATCTCGACCACATGGCCATTTTGGGCAACGACCGCGAGCGCATCGGTTTTGAGAAGGCGGGCATTATGCGTGCCGGGCGGCCGGTGATTGTGAGCGATCCGGTGCCACCGCAAAGCGTGATCGATCACGCTGCGGCCATCGGTGCTGAACTTTGGCTATTTGGCAGAGATTTCAATTTTTCGGGCGACAAGCAGCAGTGGGCCTGGGCGGGGCGCGATCGCCGCTACAGCGGCATGGCCTACCCGGCCCTGCGCGGGGCCAACCAACTGATCAACGCCTCGGGCGTGCTGGCCGCGCTGGAAGCCTTGCGACAGCGTATCCCCATCACCGCCCAGGCAGTGCGAAATGGACTGGCCATGGTGGAGTTGCCCGGGCGCTTTCAGATAGTGCCAGGGCAGCCGGTTTTGGTGCTGGATGTGGCACACAACCCTCACTCGGTGGCCGCACTGGCGGCTAACTTGGACGCCATGGGCTTTTATCCAACCACCCACGCGGTATTTGGGGCCATGGCCGACAAGGACCTGTTGCCCATGCTGCAAAAGGTTAGCCCGATGGTGGACAAATGGTATTTCACAGATTTGCCCTTGCTCCGCGCCGCCAAAGCGGTCGATTTGCAGCACGCTTGGCAGGCACAAAACACCCGCAAAGATGCTGCTTCCAGCGTGCATGTCGACCCCATGCAGGCCTTGCATGCGGCCATCGAGGGGGCAGACCCGGCTGATAGAATCGTCGTCTTTGGCTCTTTCTATACCGTGGGCGGTGTTTTAAAAGACGGCATTCCGCGTCTGCAAGCCAAACACCTCAGCCCCTGAGCACCTGCCATGGCGTTTTTCAAGTTTCGTTTTCCGGGTCAAGCGGCCTCATCTCCAGCCCCGGCCGAAACGGTCGCTTCCGGATCGGGCGAGAGCGTCGAGTTGGTGCGTCGACGCGCCCGCCATCGCCTGATCGGTGCCGTGGTCTTGGTTCTGCTCGCCGTGGTTGGCTTCCCATTGATGTTCGACACGCAGCCTCGTCCTGTGGCGGTGGACACACCGATACTGATTCCGGATCGTCCCACCACTGCCCCATTGAAAGTCACTCAGACCCCGCCTGCTGACACCCATCCTGCCAAACCCTTGTTGCCCGATGCCAAACCTTTGCCAGTGCAAGAGGGGTTGGATGCGAAAGAAGAAGTGGTTCAAACCGCCAAGCCCACGCGTGTGGATGAGCCCAAGCGAGCTAAAGAGCCTTTATCCCAACCGGTTGAGGTTTCGCCCAAGCCGCCTGAGGCCAAGGCCGAAGTCAAATCCGTACCCACCAAAACCGACAACTCAGAGCCCGCGGCCAGGCCCAAAGACGATGGCAACAAAGCTCGGGCGTTGCTGGATGGCAACCCCCCTGAAGGTGGAGGCGAACGGCATGTGGTTCAGGTGGGCGCCTTCAGTGACCAGGCCAAGGTTCGCGAAGTGCGCCGCAAGTTGGAGCAGTCGGGGTTGAGCACTTTCACCCAGGTGGTGGATGGCAAAGATGGGAAAACCACTACTCGGGTTCGGTTGGGGCCATTCAGTAGCCGAGACGAGGCTGAAAAAGCGGCTGCCAAGGTTCGCAAACTCGAGTTGCCCGCGGCCGTCTTGAGGATTTGAGATGGCCATAGCCCTGACCGACTGGATTTTGTTGGCGATGCTGCTGGCCTCCATGTTGGTGGGTTTGTGGCGCGGCCTGGTTTACGAGGTGTTGTCCCTGGCAGGTTGGCTGGCTGCCTTCATCCTGGCGCAGTGGTTAGCCGCAGATGCCGTGGCCTTTTTGCCTTTTCTCAAAGAAGCCGCGGCGCAGTTGCAGTACGCGATGGCGTTTGCCTTGGTGTTTGTCGCAGCCTTGTTTGCGGCCGGATTGGTGTCCTGGTTGGTTAAAAAACTGGTGGAAACCGTGGGTTTGCGCCCGATAGACCGAGCGCTCGGCGGTATTTTTGGTTTGGCGCGCGGCGTGGTGCTGTTGTTGGCCTTGACAGTGGTCGTGCAGCTGCTGGGTTTGTCGAAAGAAGATGGGTGGCGGGGTGCTGTGGGCCCGGCCTGGTTGGACCTCACGCTCAAGGGCCTCAAGCCTTTGCTGCCGCAGGCGCTGGTAGATTATTTGCCTTGAACATTTCTGGGCGCATCGATTTTTTGAACGGATTGAAAGTATGTGTGGAATTGTCGGCGTTGTCAGCAGCGCTCCGGTCAATCAGTTGATTTATGACGCCTTGTTGCTTTTGCAGCACCGGGGTCAAGACGCGGCGGGCATCGTCACGCAGCTGGACCGCAAGTTTTTCATGCACAAGGCCAAGGGCATGGTGCGCGACGTGTTCCGCACGCGCAACATGCGCAGCTTGCCTGGCAACTGTGGTTTGGGGCAGGTGCGCTACCCCACAGCAGGCAACGCCTTCAGCGAAGAAGAAGCACAACCTTTTTATGTGAATGCCCCGTTTGGCCTGGTGCTGGTGCACAACGGCAACCTGACCAATGCGCACGCGCTCAAGGCCGAGTTGTTTTCCAACGACCACCGCCACATCAACACCGACAGTGATTCCGAAGTCCTGCTGAATGTGCTGGCCCACGAGCTGGAGAAAACCACGCGCGGTTTGCCGCTCAAACCCATGGATGTGTTTGAGGCCGTGCGCGGCGTGAACCGCCGTGTCAAAGGCTCTTACGCGGTGATCGCCTTGATCGCTGGCCACGGCCTGGTGGCTTTTCGCGATCCGCACGGCATTCGTCCCTTGTGCATGGGCCGCGGCCAAGACGGCTCCATCATGCTGGCCAGCGAGTCGGTGGCGCTGGATGGCACGGGGCACCAGTTTGAGCGCGATGTGGCCCCAGGTGAAGCTATTTTTATCGACCTGGATGGCCAAATGCACACCCTGCCTTGCGCCGAAAAAACGCAATTGAGCCCATGCATTTTTGAATACGTTTATTTGGCGCGCCCCGACTCCACCATGGACGGCATTTCGGTTTACCAAGCCCGATTGAACTTGGGCGAGACGCTGGCCAAGCGCGTCATTTCTACTCTGCCGCCGAGCGATATCGATGTGGTGATCCCGATCCCCGAGTCCAGCCGCCCCAGCGCCACGCAATTGGCCCATTTGTTGGGAATTCCTTACCGCGAGGGGTTTGTCAAAAACCGCTACGTGGGCCGCACGTTCATCATGCCGGGTCAAGCGGTGCGCAAAAAGTCGGTGCGTCAAAAACTCAACACCATCGTGAGCGAGTTCAAGGGCCGCAATGTGTTGCTGGTGGATGATTCCATTGTGCGCGGCACCACCAGCCGCGAGATCGTGCAGATGGCACGGGACGCTGGTGCCCGCAAGGTCTACATGGCCAGTGCAGCGCCTCCAGTGCGCTACCCCAACGTGTACGGCATCGACATGCCGACCAGCCAAGAGCTGGTGGCGCACGGCCGCAGCATCGAAGAAATTCGCCAAATCATTGGCTGTGACGCCCTTATTTACCAAGACGTGGATGCCATGAAATCGGCTGTGGCCCAAGCGCGTGTCAACGCAGCGGGCGCGCTGTCTGATTTCGACGCGTCTTGCTTTGATGGGGTGTACGTGACGGGCGATATTTCTGCCGACGACATCAGCCGTTTGAACCAAACCCGCCCTCAAGCCGAAGAGGGCGATGACGACAATTCGCGTTTGGCTTTGCCCAACGCCAGCGAGTGAGACAGCAACATGACTGAACCCTTCCGATTTGACGATCTGCACATCGAAACCCTGGCCGTTCGTGCAGCGGTGGAGCGCAGCCAGTACGGGGAAAACTCCGAGGCGCTTTACCTGACCAGCGGTTACGTGCAGCCCACAGCCGAATCTGCCGCCCGCCGTTTCGCAGGCGATGAAGAAGGCTACACCTATGGCCGCTACGGCAACCCCACGGTCACCAGCATGGAAATCCGCTTGGCGGCCTTGGAGGGAACAGAAGCCGCCATGGGAACATCTTCGGGCATGTCCGCCATTTTGATGATGTGCATGGGCCTCTTGAAGGCGGGCGACCATGTGGTGTGCTCGCGCTCCATGTTCGGCTCGACCATCAAGCTGATTGGCTCGGACCTCGCCAAGTTTGGCGTGGAGTCCAGCTTTGTCTCGCAAACTGACTTGAAAGAGTGGCAAGCGGCCGTCCGTCCCAACACGCGCTTGTTGTTTGCCGAAACCCCCACCAACCCGCTGACCGAGGTTTGTGACATCCAAGCGCTGGCCGATTTGGCGCACAACGCAGGCGCTTTGTTTGCGCTGGACAACTGCTTTGCCACGCCCGCTTTGCAACGACCCGCACAGATGGGCGCTGACATCATCACGCACTCGGGTACCAAGTATTTGGACGGACAAGGCCGCGTGATGGCCGGCGCGCTGTGCGCCCCGCAGCAGATGATCACCGAGAAGTTTTTGCCCGTGCTCAAAAGCGGCGGCATGACACTGGCACCTTTCAATGCGTGGGTGGTGCTCAAGGGCCTTGAGACTCTGGACCTGCGCATGCGAGCCCAATCAGCCCGTGCGCAAACCTTGGCCGAATGGCTCGAAAAGCACCCGGCGGTGGCCCGCGTGCTTTACCCCGGTTTGGCCAGCCACCCGCAGCACGACTTGGCCATGCGCCAGATGTCGGGCTTGGGGGGTGCGGTGCTGTCTTTCGACGTGAAGGCCAATAGCCCAGAACAAGCACGGCAAAGGGCCTTTCACGTCTTGGACCAGATGCAAATGCTGTCGCTGTCCACCAATTTGGGTGACACCAAAACTTTGGTGGCGCACCCCGCCAGCACCTCGCACGGTCGCCTGACCGAAGCGCAGCGCCAAGCCGCAGGCATTGGCCAAGGCCTGATCCGCGTGGCAGTTGGTTTGGAGTACCCACTAGACATTCAGAAAGACCTGTCCCGTGGTCTCGACACCCTTTGATATGACCAACACCCTTTCAAGTGCGCCTGCACGTACCCGCACTCGCTTTGCTCCATCGCCCACTGGCTTCATTCACCTGGGCAACATTCGCTCGGCTTTGTACCCTTGGGCCTTTGCCCGTGCCACAGGCGGCGACTTTATTTTGCGCATCGAAGACACCGACCTGGACCGCTCCACGCAAGCGTCTGTGGACGTCATCATTGAAGGCATGGCTTGGCTTGAACTCAACCACGACGAAGGCCCGTTCTATCAAATGCAACGCATGGACCGCTACAAGGCGGTCTTGGCCGAACTGATTGCCGCAGGCCATGTTTACCCCTGCTACATGAGCATGGAAGCTTTGGACGCGCTACGTGAGCGCCAAATGGCCAACAAGGAAAAACCCCGTTACGACGGGACCTGGCGCCCAGCACCGGGCAAGGTCTTGCCCGCCGTGCCTGAGGGCGTCAAGCCTGTTTTGCGATTCTTGAACCCGGTTGGCGGCCTGGTAGCTTGGGACGACAAAGTCAAAGGTCGCATTGAAATCAGCAACGACGAACTCGACGACTTGGTGATCGCGCGCCCCGATGGCACACCGACCTACAACTTTTGTGTGGTCGTGGACGACATCGATATGCAGATCACGCATGTGATTCGTGGCGATGACCATGTCAACAACACCCCACGTCAGATCAACATCTTTCACGCCCTGGGTAAACAGCCCCCGGTTTACGCCCATCTGCCTACGGTGCTGAACGAGCTGGGCGAAAAGATGAGCAAGCGCAACGGTGCCAAGGCCGTCACGGCCTACCGAGACGAAGGCTATTTGCCCGATGCCATGGTCAACTATCTCGCACGCTTGGGCTGGAGCCACGGCGATGACGAAATCTTCAGCCGCGAACAGTTTCTGGCGTGGTTCAGCCTTGATCACTTAGGCCGCAGCGCTGCGCAGTTTGACGAAGCCAAACTCAAGTGGATCAATGCTCAGCACCTCAAGGCCATGGACGACGCCGAGCTGGCCCGGCACGTTCAGCCTTTCTTGGCCAAATTGTCGGTGGTGGACGACGAGCGCTTGGCCAGCATCTGCGGTTTGTTCAAAGACCGTTGCGACACGCTGGTGGCTTTGGCGCAATGGATTTCAGCCTTTTATTTGGACGTGGTGCCCAATGCTCAGGAAAAGACTTTGCATGTGACCGATGCCGTCAAACCCGCTCTGGCCTTGTTGGCTGACAAGTTGGCGGCATGTACATGGGACAAGGCATCGATTGCGGCCATGATCAAGGAAACATTGGCTGAAACTGGCCTCAAAATGCCGCACTTGGCCATGCCGGTTCGGGTGTTGGTGATGGGCACTGCTCAGACACCATCGCTGGACGCAGTGCTGGCCCTGAGTCTCCGTGAAAAAATTCTACAGCGCTTGAAAAACGTCTGAATTTCTGTCTATAATTCGAGTCTCGACACCATTTAGGTATAACGACATGCAGCAATGCGTAACGTTTTACCAAAGGGGGTATAGCTCAGCTGGGAGAGCGCTTGCATGGCATGCAAGAGGTCATCGGTTCGATCCCGTTTACCTCCACCAAAGTGTCGAGATGATTCGAAAGAATCCGTCCAGGTTATGACCCTATCGTCTAGAGGCCTAGGACATCACCCTTTCACGGTGAGTACCGGGGTTCGAATCCCCGTAGGGTCGCCAAGTTTTGTAGCACTTGGTCAGTTTGCACAAGCAGTCTGGCAAAAGTTACAGCTACCAGGAGTGGTAGTTCAGTTGGTTAGAATACCGGCCTGTCACGCCGGGGGTCGCGGGTTCGAGTCCCGTCCACTCCGCCAAAATATCCTTACAAATCAAGGACTTGCAAAAAGCCCGATGAGAAATTGTCGGGCTTTTTTGTTGCCATTTTGGACCGCACTGTCCCCAAACTTTCCCCAGATTTTGAACACGGCGGATTCAAAACTGAAGTGCGACATGAGGGCTGATCCTACATAAACAAGCAAAGTTTGATGATCATCAGGCTCATTGAGCGAAGCTCAGCGTCGAGAACGATGATCGCCATTAAATTTACCTTGCACAACACAGACCATACACCGTTCAATACCTAAATTTGTTTCGCTGAGGCATACTCGTGCCATGCAAAATGACGAAGGCCAACCATCGCAATCTATCCATCACATTGTGTACTGCAGCCAAGCTGCTCTGCACATGGATAAACAGGCGCTCGAAAAAATAATTGTTACCGCTAAACACCATAACCCCAGATTTGGCATTACCGGGTTATTGGTTTTTGGCAGTGGCATCTTCTTCCAATGGCTGGAAGGTCCCAGAGACAACGTGACCAGTTTATTCGAAATTATTTCTGTAGATCCTCGCCACTCTAATGTTGTGCTGCTCACAAAAGAAGATGAGTTTCGTGAAAGGCTGTTTCCCAACTGGGACATGGAGTTGGTGGAAGCGGAAGATATCAGAGCCGTTTTGGAGGATGCCATGCATGAGGCCTCAGATCCAAAGCAAAAAAATATTTTGTCTCATATGCTGCAGGAACTTAACAAGAGTCCGCTTGGAAAATGAAAACTTGATTGACATCAATCTCATGTGTCAAATCTGGCAAGCGGTTTTGAAGAAGATCTATCGTTGTTCCCGCCTTCTACGATTTGACCAGCTTGTGGGGATAGCGCCGATCGTGCTGTGACCCGACCGTTGATTGGGCGTGAACTGCTCAAATTGAAATCGGCTTCAACATGCTGCATGTGGCAGGCGATGGTCATGCGGTTTTCAGATTTGGGGTGGCGATACGAATACTTAGGTATAGGCATCTTCTGACCTTAACGGATCGGGTGTTGCACTTCATTTTTGAATCCGCCGTAGCTATTTATGAGTTATTTGGTTGTAAATAAAAAAGACTGCAAATCTCGATCGAACTCAAGCTATCAACTCAGTGAAATTCTGCATGGACAAAAAAAATCAAATCTTGCTTAATGCAAAATCTTTGAATGACATATCGAAATGAAAAACGCACCAACAACCATGCTCCGCAGTGATTGGAAAAATGCCAAGCCCAATGAAGTACGTGAAGCAGTCAGAAGCGGCAATTGGAAAGGCGTCACTCACGGCATGGCTCGAGGGCACATTCATGCCAACATGGCGATTGTCCAGAAAATTCATGCCTTTGATTTTTTGCGCTTTTGTTTGTTGAACCCAAAGCCGTGCCCATTGATCGAAGTTTTGGATGCCGGCAATCCCAATCCTCGTTTTTGCGCCAAGGATGCGGATGTACGTACTGACCTGTCGAGCTACAGAATTTTTTCTCAGGGCAAACTCATCGAAGAGGTCCCATCCTTACAGAAGCATTGGAAAAATGATCACGTGACATTTCTCATGGGCTGCAGTCTTTCCTTCGACCAGGCCATGCTGGAAGCAGGCATTCCGCTGCGCCATTTAGAAAATGAGAATGGGCGCATTGGGGTGTATCAGTCCAATATACCTTGTACCGCTGCTGGAATTTTCAGTGGAAATATGATTGTCAGCATGCGGCCCACAAAAAGAAAACTGTTGATGCAAACCATCGCGGTAACTTCCAAGTATCCGATCGCGCATGGGGCACCGATCCACATTGGGAATCCTCAAGACATTGGCATCCATGATCTTGCCAACATTCACTCTGGAGGATACAACCGAGTTCAAGACGATGAAATCCCGGTTTTTTGGGCTTGTGGGGTAACACCGCAATCCATCGCCCTGTCCTCCGGCATCGACATGATTACGCACACGACAGGACACATGTTTATGACTGACTTAACTCTCAAGTCAGAGCAAATTTTATCTTGATGTTGCTTTATTTGTGATTGGATATTTTCTATGCATCGCTTAATTTTTTCATTCATCTTCGCTTTCAGCCTGAACCTTTGCGCATTCGCTCAAGTAGACACTTACCCCAATAAACCGATTCGTCTTGTTGTGCCATTTCCACCAGGGGGGACCATCGAAGCCATGTCACGTGTGATTGGTGAAGAAATGACAAAAAATTGGGGACAACCCATACTGGTTGACTCCAAACCCGGGGCTTCCGGCAACATCGGCGTGCAGTTGGTTGCAAACTCACCACCAGACGGCTACACATTGGTTTTTGGTACTCAAGGAACTCACGGCACCAATTCAATTTTGTTCAAAGACGTCCGCTTTGATCCCTTCAAAGATTTTGAGCCCATCACCATGGTTGCGGATGCCCCACTCATACTTGTCGTCAACCCCAAAATGCCGGTTAACAATGTGAATGAATTGGTGTCTTATGTCAAAAAACAACCTGCAGGACTTGATTACGCCTCAGCAAGTTCCGGCGGAGGAGCGCACATTGCTGGAGAGATGTTTGCAAAAGCAGCCAACCTGAAACTCGTGCATGTACCGTACAAAGGCAGTGGACCAGCGCGTACAGATTTAATTGCAGGGCACATTTCTTTTATGTTTGACAACATCGGCTCCTCCCTACCCTCAGCACGTTCTGGCCAATTGCGCGCACTGGCCGTCACAGGAGCCAAACGGACCCCTTCGGCCCCCGAGTTGCCAACCATGGCTGAAGCAGGCATAGAGGGGGTCGTCATTGATACTTGGTACGCCATCTATGCTCCAGCAGGTACGCCCGCTTCGATTGTTCAAAAATTAAACACAGAGATCGTTCGTGTTTTGAAGTTGCCTCAAGTGATAGCCAGATTTAAAACGATGGGCTTGGACATTGTTGCTGGGACGTCCTCTGAGTTAGCTTCTCGCATGAAATCGGACGTCGGCAGGTATGCGAAAACGATTGCGGATGCCGGCATCAAGGTGGACTAAGGGATGGTCTGAATAATTCGCTGCAGCGAATGCCAAATGGCCGCTGACTTTCAAATCGTGAGTTTTCTGCCAAGTCAGTCCAGCAAGTCGGTGTTTTTTTGCACCACTTTGACCCTGGTTATCCCTGTGTCCTGCCATTTCCATTGGCTCCAGACGAACGCATCGTTCCCGCCGACCACGGTTTGACCCGCTTGTGGGGTAGCGCCGATCTTGAATTGAACAGGCTGGTCATCTGGCACCCTCTGGCCTAGCTGAGATCGGTGCCCCTGATCAAATCGTCAATGGCGTCAACACTCTTGGCTAAACTGCAGGTATTGATCCCGCCGTGGGAGTCAGTGGCACTGCATTCCTATAAAAATAGCCATCGTTATTGGTTTAGCCGCAAGGATGCGATGAATTCACCCAAAACGCTTTTTTACAAGCTATCCCGAACTGCCGCAAGCCAAGCGCCGATGCGCAAGGCCTCGCAGCGCAAACGACGCCAACTGACCATCTGCCTGCTGTTGGCGTTGGTCGTGCTGTTTATTTACCCTGGCCTGCGCGATCGCCTGAATGCACGGGACTACTTACAGCGTTTGGCACCCGGCAAGGTTCTCATCGCCACACCAAAATTGTATGGGCAAATGTTCAGAGATACCGAATTATTGATTTTGCAGCACGACGAGGAGGGCACCCGAGCGCTGGTACTGGGGGTACCCTTCGCGGAGGGGTTGGATCGCATGAGACAGATTCAGTACCCGCAGCGCAAAGTGTTGATGGACGCAGCCCAACCAGCCGATTTTTGGGGTGGCCCGCTGAAATTGAACAAGCCATTGACGCTCAGCGCCAACCAACTTGTCAGCAATGATCCTGGTACCCAATCATTGAGCGAGGAATCAATTGCCGTGGGTGATTACACCCTGCAGGTGCACCAAACAAACAGTCTGGACAGCTCGATCAAAGCGACTCTCGGATGACGGTACAATTTTGCTGGAAATTACAGCAGAGGACCTTCGGAGTTTGCTGAAAACGGCTTCGCCAATTTTGACGGCTGTTTTTGAAGCCATGATGCTGCAGCTATACATGCACAATGCTCTGCGTACGAAAGCTTGACATGGTCGATATCTCAGAAGTGACGATGCCCAGAATACAAGACTTGAGTGCTTCATTGCGCAATCTGCGCCGACCTTGGCCAAATCAATGGCCAGGCCTGCCCTTGGTGTTCGATCGTGCATGTCAACAACTGGGCTTGGGCAATCCCCGTAAGGGCTCGGCCGTACACAGATTGGTGGGCTTTGGTCGGGCTGTGTGTGAACTGGTCGAGCAAGATGGTGTGAAACGCCATGCACAGGGCCAGGAGCCCGCTTATCACAACCGATTGCATACCGCAGACACCTTGGTCTGCATGACCTACTTGCTCAAGGCCTCGGGTGTGCTGAATGTTGCAGGAGCGCGCAAGCCGGCAGTGATGGCAATGGCTTTGTGCATCATGGCGGGGCACGATTTTCTACACCCCGGGGGCGCCAAAATGAATCCCGGCGAATTAGAAGCACGCGCTGTTCAGGATTTGCAGCCCCTCATGGCCGCCGCGGGTTTGACCTTGGCAGAGCGGCAAATCGTGAAGCATTGCATCATGGCCACCGCCCCCGCACAGGTCAAGGGCATCCACTTGCAAATTCGCACTCGTCCATATGATCTTCGGCAGACAGATTGCTTGTCCGTTTTGGCGACAGAAGCAGACATCATGGCCAGCACGTTGCCGCAAACTGCATTGAGTTTGACGAAGTCTTTGGCCATCGAATGGGCATCTCAAGAACCCAAGGCAGCCGAAAAGTTGCTGCTGCCTCAAAATCGATTGTTGTTTTTAGAGCATGCGGCGCTGTTTTCAAGTCCGGCTGCATGTCGTTTGGGTTTAAACGCCGTCAAGCTCCGGCAGGTCAAGCGAATTGAACACGAACTGCAAAATGCCGACCGAAGTAGGTAGAGCTGGTTGAAGTCAACGATATCGCGGCTACTTGATATGGCCGAACACGATTTTCCACGCTTACCTTGCACCGCCAGCGCGAACTGATGATGATGCGAAACATGCAGATCAACGTCTTGAGGGGTTTGCTGTACGAGTTTGGGCCCACCTTTGCCAAGGCCCGCAAAGCCCTGTTCAGCGAAGTTGAACAAGCCTTGGTTGAGCTGAGTGCTCAGTTGCCTCAGATGGTGGTTGACAGCCTGCGCGAGCAAGTGGCGCGCACCAAGGCCTTGAGCGAAGACATCCTGGCCCTGTAAAACGCCCGGGTCAGCAACTGCGCCAAGATCCCACGATGCAGCGCATCGCCCAGATACCGGGCGTGGGCTTGCTCACCGCCACTGCGGCCATTGCCACCATGGAAGAGGCCAGTGCGTTCAAATCGGGGCGCGAGTTCTGTGCCTGGCTAGGGCTGGTGCCCAAGCAAAATGGCATTGGCGGCAAGGTGCATTTGGGCAGTATCTCCAAGCGGGGAGGCACCTACTTGCGCACGCTGAGCATTCACGACGCGCGAAGCGTGCTGGACCAGGCCAAAGAGCCGGGGCCATGTCTTGATGGGCTCAAGGTCCGCAGGCCTGCCAATGTCGTGGCGGTGGCGCCGGCGGCCAAGATGGCGCGCACGATCTGGGCCGTGACGGCCAAAGAGCAAAGTTACCAAAGGGGCTATCAAAGTGTCAGGCCAAGCGCTGCGGTGCAGGCGGTGTGACGCTCAAAAGCCAATGAATTAACCCACACCCCCCAACCGAAAGGGTATGGTCAGATTTTGAAAGGTAGCAATGCAGTAAAGAGCCAAGTGATTTGAAACAGGTCAGACCGAGGGCAAGCCAAAACTGAACCCCGTACCGGACATCAAAAGTCCGCCATCGAGATGAGGAGTTTGTCCGCGAATATGCATCAGGGCCAGCGGGTAAGTGCGGGAAACCGTACGAACCACGCGATCAAGGCCGGATATGAGTTAAGCAGCCGACTTCTTCACAACACAGGACAAATGCTTCTTGCTATGCCCGGGAGGCATCCATAAATACGGGATGAGCGGCTGACTCTCGTCAGTCCACCGAATTGTTTGCAATCCTAAAGCGCCGACATCCGGCGCGTCATGTAGATCCTTGATCAAACAACTCAAGCCTTCAGTGCGGCCTTGACTTGCTCCATGCGGTCTTGACCCCAGAACATTTCATCGCCTACAAAAAAGCTAGGGGCACCAAACACGCCGCGCTCCACGGCCTTCATCGTCACGGCCTTGAGTTGGTCTTTGGTGGCTTGGTCATTCGCCATGGCCAGCAAGGCCGCCGCGTCAAATCCAGCTGCGGTCAACATCTGTCCGACGGTGGCCGGGTCATTCAAATTGAGGGAGTCCACCCAAATCGCTTGGTACACCACATCCATGAAATTCTGCAAACGCGGGTCGTTGTGCATTTGCAATGCGGTCACCATCCGCATCAGCGTGGTCGTGATGATCGGGAAGTGGGGATTCGTGTTCAAGGGCACGCCATACCCATCGGCAAAGCGCTTGAAGTCCACAAAGACATACCGCCCCTTGGCGGGCACGGTCATGGGCGAGG
>Ga0247843_1000649_pt1 | contig 79825 bp, 80 predicted proteins | sample LaCruzMarch2017__FD_192420 | JGI IMG/M metagenome (GOLD analysis project Ga0247843, IMG submission 192420) | Freshwater microbial communities from meromictic Lake La Cruz, Castile-La Mancha, Spain - LaCruzMarch2017_8m | ecosystem: Environmental > Aquatic > Freshwater > Lake | place: Spain... | reverse complement strand
CTTCTGCAAGCTCAAGGACTTCAAGCGTATCGCCATGCGCAGCGACAAGACCGACCGGAGCTTCGCCGCGATGATCTACATCGCCACCGCCGTCATCCATTCCCGATGAATCTCAACAGGCCCTAGGGCAATGAGTTACGGAGCAAGAGCTGCGTTCATGTGAACGCAGCCTGCTCCGGGCCTGGATCGGCCGGGCGTTACAGCCCGGCCTGGGTCACGAACTTGGTGTTGAGATAGGCTTCGATCGCCTCGGAGCCGCCCTCGCTGCCATAGCCGCTATCCTTCATGCCGCCGAAGGGCACTTCCGGCAGCGCCAGACCGATGTGGTTGATGGTCATCATCCCGGTCTCGACCCGCGCCGCGATGGCGTTGGCCGTCTTGGCGCTGCGCGTGAAGGCATAGGCGGCGAGGCCGTAGGGCAGGCGGTTCGACTCCTCGACCACCTCGTCCAGGCTGCGGAAGGGGGCGATCATGACGACGGGGCCGAACGGCTCCTCATTCATCATGCGCGCTTCCTTGGGCACGCCGGTCAGCACGGTGGGCGCGTAGAAATACCCCTTGTTGCCCACGCGGTGCCCGCCCGTGTGCAGCTCGGCACCGCGGGTGCGGGCATCGGCCACCAGCGCATCCACCCAGGGCACGCGCCGGTCATGGGCCAGCGGGCCCATCTGCGTGTCGGCCGCCGTGCCATCGCCCAGCTTCAGGGATGCGGCGATGGCGGTGAACTTCTCGACGAAGGGCTCATAGAGCGCTTCCTGCACCAGGAAGCGCGTCGGGCTGACGCAGACCTGCCCGGCATTGCGGAACTTCGAGCCCGCCAGCGTGCGCGCCGCGTGATCCAAATCGGCATCGTCGAACACGATCGCCGGCGCATGGCCGCCCAATTCCATCGTCACGCGCTTCATATGCGCGCCGGCCAGCGCCGCCAGATGCTTGCCCACCGGGGTCGAGCCGGTGAAGGTCACCTTGCGGATGATCGGGTGCGGGATGAGGTATTCGCTGATCTCGGCCGGCACGCCGAACACCAGGTTGGCGACGCCGGCGGGCAGGCCGGCATCCGCAAAGGCGCGGATCAGCGCGGCCGGGCTGGCCGGCGTTTCCTCTGGCGCCTTCACGATGATCGAGCAGCCGGTGGCCAGCGCTGCCGACAGTTTGCGCACCACCTGGTTGATCGGGAAGTTCCAGGGGGTGAAGGCGGCCACGGGGCCGACCGGCTCCTTCACCACCAGCTGATAGACACCCTCCGCCCGGGCCGGGATGACGCGGCCATAGGCGCGGCGGGCTTCCTCGGCGAACCAGTCGATGATGTCGGCGGCGGCCATCACCTCGATCTTCGCTTCCGCCAGCGGCTTGCCCTGTTCGAGGGTCATCAGCATCGCGGTCTGATCGGCGCGGGCACGGAAGATGTCGGCGGCCTTGCGCATCAGCTTCGACCGGTCGAAGGCGCTGACGCGCTTCCAGGTGGCGAAGCCGCGGGCTGCCGCTTCCAGCGCCTGGTCCAGATCGTCGCGCGAGGCGTGGGCGACGGTGCCGATCACCTCCTCGGTCGCGGGGTTGAGCACGGGCAGGCTGCGCCCGCCGGTGGCCGGCCGCCAGGTGCCGTCGATGAACAGGTGAACGTCCGCGTACATGGTTTCCTCCGAAGGCGACGGCGCGCATCCTGCCACGGCGCGCGCCGCGGCAGGAGGGGGGGATCACGGCGTGGCGAGCCGCTTGAACAAGGTGGCGAAGCGGTCGCTGACCGCCGCCTCGGAGCAGTTGCGGCTGATATAGTCCAGGCCGCCTTGCTGCAGGCGCGCCCAGGCCTCGGGGTCCTGATAGACCCAGGCGATCGCCTCGGCGATTTGCCGCGGATCGTCGGCGACCACGATTTCTTCTCGATCGACCAGCGTCATGCCCTCGGCCGCCACCGAGCTTGCGACGCAGGGCAGGCCACGGGCCAGCGCATCGAACACCTTGCCCTTGATGCCCGCGCCGTAGCGCAGCGGCGCCACCATCACCCTGATGCCGTCGAAATAGGCGCTGAGGTCGGGGATGAACCCGTCCAGCACCACGTCCGCGGCGGCCAGTTCGTGGAAACTGTCCGGCATGTGGCTGCCCGCGATGCGGAACAGGATGCCGGGAACCAGCTCGCGCAGATAGGGCATGACGTCGGTGATGAAGAAGCGGACCGCATCGACATTCGGCGGATGACGATAGCCGCCGAGGAAGACAATGTCGGCGCGCCCATCGAAATCGCGGGTGGGCGGGCGCGTGGGTACCACCCACGGGATGACGTTGAGGCGCCCCTCATCGACGATCCCCGAGAGGTAGCTGCCCTCATGCGCGGAATGGACGATGACCTGATCCACCATGGCCATGGCGGCCAGCTCGCGGGCCTTCATCTGGCCCGCGCGCATCGCCACCTCGGCATCGCCGGTGACCATCGCCTCGCGTTCCAGGCGCAGATGGTGGATGTCGGCCACCGAATACATCAGCTTCGCGTGCGGCATGGCCGCCCGGAGCACGCCTGCATATTTGAACGCGTTGACGTAGCGGTGCAGATAGACCGCGTCGAATTCCGCCCCCCGCTTGCGGACGACTTCCTCGGCCGACCAGAACCAGGGGGCATGCAGCACTTCCACGCCGATGCGTTGCAGGTCGCGCGTGATGTCGCCCAGATGCGCCATATTGTCGGCCGGCACGAAGGTTACCTTGCACCCCAGCCGCTGCATGGCGCGCATGTGGCTCAGCGCGGCCACGCTGCCGGCATCCTCGTTGGGCGTCGGCGTGGTTTCGTCGATGAACAGGATTCGGCGGGCGACGCCGCGTTCCTTTTCCTGCTCCGGCGCGTCGCCGTTCAGCCGGTGGCCGGTGAGGGTGGTCCGCCAGCGGTCGAAGAATTTGCGCGAATTCACCAGCTGGTAGCGCTTGGCGCCGGTGCCGGTCACGTCGGTGCCGCTGGTGATGCCCTCATGGTGCACCACGATGCTGAGCGGCTGATACAGCACCCGCCGCCCTGCGGCGCGGATGCGGAAGGCAAGGTCGGTGTCCTCGTAATAGGCCGGGCTGAAATGCGTGTCGAAGCCGCCCAACTGCTCGAACAGGTCGCGCGGGACCATGATGGCCGCACCGGACACATAGTCGACGTCGCGCAGGTAGTTCAGCCGCGGCTCCTCCGGATCGGCGCCGCGGCCATAGTTCCAGCCATCGCCCATGCGCCAGACAATGCCGCCGGCTTCCTGCACCTGGCCGTTCGGGAACAGCAGCTTCGAGCCGACGAGCCCGGCCTCCGGCAGATCCTCGAAGGTCGCGATCAGCGTATCCAGCCAGCCCTCGCGCACCTCGGTGTCGTTGTTCAGAAAGAAGAGGTAGCGACCGCGCGCGGCGGCTGCGCCCAGGTTGCAGCTGGCGATGAAGCCGCCATTGCGGGGCGCGCGCAGGACGCGCACGCCGCCCCCGAAGACCGCCGGGCCGAAGACTGTCTCGTCCGGCGAGCAGTCATCGACGATGATGATCTCGAAGCTGGCGGCGGGCATCGCCGCCCGAATGGAGGCCACGCACTGATAGGTATAGGCAAATTTACCGTAAACCGGAATGATCACGCTGACCTCAGGCGCCTCCGCCACGGGCAGCGTGAGCGGCGCGTAGCGGCCCAGCATGCTGGCCAGCAGCGCCCCGATCTGGTCGGAGTAGGAGAAGGCGAGGTCGACCGATGCGTCACCCCGGTTGCGCCCCTCGGCTTCCGCCAGGTCGAGGTAGCGGGGCAGCAGCATGCCAAGCGTACCCAGCACAGGCCCGACCAGCGGCGCGAGCGCGGCGGCACTCGGTGCCTTCGCGGCCGCCTGCTCGATTTCCGGCAGCAATGTCAGATATTGTTCGAAGGTCAGGGGGGCCCGGTCCTGCTCGATCAGCACGGGGCTTCCGGTCAGGTCGGCGCGGTCCCCGGCGATTCGCGCATGCAGAAGGTGGCGCGGGCGGATCAGCAGATGGCGTGGGATGGGCAGGTTGAAGCCACAGGCGGCGCCTTGCTGAACCCCGGCCTTGATATCCGGCCGCCAAATGCCTGCCCTTGCGGCCAGCAGCATCGCTTCCCCGTCCCAGAGTTCGACGGTGACAGGGCGCTGCGGGTCGGCCGGGTCGAGTGCCCAGCCCCAGATCTGATGCTCGTCCCAGCCCTCGACTTCGCCATGCGGCGGGTCGGGGGGGGGCGGGGCCGCCGGCAGGATCTCATCGGTCGGCGCGGCTGCACCCGGATGGTGGCCGAGGGAGATGCGGCGCGCGGCCATTGATGCTCCTCAGCTTGCGATGCTGATCATGAAACGCCAGAGAGCGATGCCGAGCCTGCGGCGATCCTCGCTGAGGCCGAGTTCGGCGGGCGCGATGCAATCCGGCAAGTGAAGCATCAACTGCGCCGTGCGGAGGATGCAGTATTCCCGCGGCAATGTGAACTGGACCTCCTGGCGATCGGACGGCAGTTCCACCATGCCGAGCATGAAGCCGTTGAAATAGGCAAACATACGCTGGAGCCCCGGGCGGTCGTCGAGAACAAAGGGCATGACTTCCAGCCGCAGCACAAGGTCGCGGGAAGGCGGGGCCAGCGCGAAGGCCAGGCTTGCTTCCGGCCCATCGGACCAGACGAAGCCCGCCAAGTCGGGCGCGCTCCAACCAGAACCGAGCAGCGGCAAGCCGGCATCACCCGGGGCGAAGCCGACGGAAGCGCCCAAACGATAAGGTTGCACCAAGAGCCTCGCTTCGCGGTTTCGCCACCCCCCCAATCAATCCCGGGCGAGCGCGGTTGGCAACCCGGCGCGCTCGCGAAGCATCATGTGCCTCGTGAGCATATCCGACTCGAACGCCGCTGGGTTCGTCCAGGCGCCCAGCTGTCACGATCCGGGCATCGGCGGAGAGCGTCGCCCCGGCCCCTTCAGCTGTTCGGCCCGCGATCCATCGCATAGGGCTGCCAGCGCCGCAGGCCGGAGCCCGGCAGCGTGGTCGGGTTCACGCAGGACATCGGCCAGCGCCCATCCAGCACCAGCGCCAATTCCTGGCCCACGCGCCGGCGACGCGCCGCGTCGAAGCGCGCGGACGCGCTGGCATTATGCGGCGAGAGGATCACGTTGCTCATGCCCAGCAGCGGATTGTCGGGCGCCGGCGGCTCGCGCTCCAGCACGTCCAGCCCGGCGGCGGCGATCTGCCCGTTCTGAAGGGCGGCGATCAGCGCGGGTTCATCCACCGTCGGGCCACGGCCGGTATTGATGAAGACGGCGCCGGGCTTCATCCGGGCGAAGTGCGCGGCACCCAGCATGCGCTGCGTCTCGGCCGTGTCGGGTGCATGCATGCTGACGAAGTCCGATTGCGACAGCACCTCATCCAGGCTGGCCGGCTGCACACCCAGCGCCGACATCGACAGCTCATCCACATAGGGGTCGTAGGCCATCAGCCGCAGGCCGAAGGGCGCGGCCCGCCTGGCCACCTGCCGCGCCACCCGCCCGAACGCAATCAGGCCGAGCGTCGAGCCCATCAGCCGGGGAATCTGGTTGAGTTGCGGCCGCCCTTCGCGCCAGCGACCCTGCCGCACCATCCGGTCCTGCTCGATGCAGCGCCGATGCGTGGCCAGCAGCAGCATCATGGCATGGTCCGCCACTTCCTCGATGAAGGTGTCGGGGCAGTTGGTCACCGGGATGCCGCGCGCCGTCGCTGCCGCCACATCCACATAGTCCACGCCGACACTGGCGCAGGCAATCAGCTTGCAGCGCGTGAGGCCGGCGACCAGCGCCGCGGTCAGCGGCAGCACCTGCTTGGCATAGACCGCGTCCGCGCGGGGCGCGGCGGCCAGGAAGGCGGCCTCGGTGGCGGGCACTTCCTCGATCTCGGCACCCAGGCGGGCCAGCGCCTCCAGCTCGTAATCGTAGCGGCCATCGGCCGGCAGGGTCGCCATCTTGGCGGTGATGATGTGCGGTCGGGTCATGCGCTTGGCCTCGGTTTCCTCGGCCCTGACACTGTCCTACCGTCGCCCCGCGAACAAGGGAGGCAGATGATGGCAAGGCTGGCGGGCAAAATCGCCTGGGTGACGGGCGCGGGCAGCGGCATTGGCGAGGCAGCGGCGCTGGCGCTGGCGGCCGAGGGGGCGGAGCTGGTGCTGAGCGGCCGGCGCGAAGCCCCGCTGGAAGCCGTCGCCGCGCGCATCGTGGCGGCGGGCGGGCGGGCGCATGTGCAGCCGGGCGACATGGGCGATGCCGCGGCCGCCGGCGCGGCGGGCAGGGCGATTGCCGCGCGCTTCGGCCGACTGCACATCCTGGTGAACAATGCCGGGCTCAACATCACCGAACGGCGCTGGGCCGCGCTGACCCATGCCGGCGCTGAGGAGCTGCTGCGCGGCAACCTGGCCAGCGCCTTCCACACCGTCATCGCCGCCCTGCCGCTGATGCGCCCGCATGGCGATGGGGTGCTGATCCACACCGCCAGCATGGCCGGGCGCAACATCTCGCTTCTGTCGGGTGCCGGCTATACCGCGGCCAAGCACGGCATGGTGGCGATGAGCCATACGCTGAACATGGAGGAAGGGGTGAATGGCATCCGCAGCAGCGTGATCTGCCCCGGCGAGGTGGCGACGCCCATCCTGGACAAGCGCCCGAACCCGGTCAGCGCCGCGGAGCGTGCGCGCATGGTGCAGCCCCAGGATGTGGGCGAGCTGGTGCGCTTCATCGCCTGCCTGCCGCCGCATGTGACGCTGAACGAGGTGTGGATCACGCCGACCTGGAATCGCAGCCACGTCGCCGCGCTCAGCCAGAACCTATAGTGTTCACTGCTTCCTGAAGCGCCAGGGCGCCTGCGCATCCTCATTCGGGTCGAGGGTGAGGCGGTGTTCCAGCGGCGGGAAGGCGCGGGATCGGCAATCGGCCCGGCCGCAGAGCCGGCAGGACAGGCCGATGCCGACGGTCGCCTTCGGAATGTCGAGCCCGTCCCCATAGACCAGCTCCTCGGCGCGCGAGATGTCGCAGCCGATCGCCACCACATGCGTGGGCGCCGGTTCGCCCCAATTCACCGTGGGCGCGGCGATGGCGCGCGCCACCGTCAGGAAGCTGGCGCCATCGGGCAGCTGCGCCACCTGCACGCGGGTGATGCCGGGTGTCTCGAAGGCGCGGTGGACGATCCATTTCGGGCAGCTGCCGCCGAAGCGGGCAAAGGGGAAGCCCGCCGCCGAGAAGCGCTTGTCCACATTGCCGGCCGGATCGACGCGCAGGAAAAAGAACGGCACGCCCCGCGCTTCCGGCCGTTGCAGCGTGGCCAGCCGGTGGGCGGCCTGTTCGAAGCTGACGCCGAAGCGGCTGGCCAGCGTCTCGACCGCGTGGCGCAGGCTGCGCGCGGCCGCCAGGAAGGGCGCATAGGGCATCAGCAGCGCCGCCGCCGTATAGTTCAGCAGCCCAAGGCGGATCAGCGCGGCGGCTTCCGGCGAGGAGGGCTGCGCCGGCTCCACCACCGCTTCCACCGCCTCCCGCGCTTCCAGCAGCATGAGCTGGAAGGCCATCTGGAAGCCGCGGCTCTCGCGCGGCAGCGTCTCCGACAGGTCGAGCCGCCGCGCGGCCGGATCATAGCGGCGCAGCAGCCCGGGCAGCGGACTGACGGCGACGGTCAGCGCATGGGTCCGGCGCAGCCGTTCGGCGATGGCGTGGTTCATCTCGGCGGGGCTCGCGCGCAGCTCCGCCCCCAGCTGCTCGGCCACCGCTTCCAGCGCGGGGAAGTGGTTCGCATGTTCGTGGAAGAAGTCCCGCGCTTCCTCGATCGGCAGCAGCATGCGCCGGCCGGTGGGCAGGGCGATGCCGCTGCTATCCTCCCGCGCCACGCGCCAGGCGCGGTAGAGCGCCAGCAGCGCCTGCGCCGCATGCGGGGCGGCCGCCGCGAGGGCCGTGATTTCCGCCTCCGGCACCGCGTCCAGGCCGAGCAGCGGCTCGGTGAGCACTTCGCGCAGGCTCGCTTCCACCTGCCGCTCGCGGGAGCCCGACAGCGCCGCGAGATCGACGCCCAGCTGCTCGCCGAGCTTGATCAGCAGGCTGGCGGTGATGGCGCGCTGATCCTGCTCGATCAGGTTCATGTAGCTGGCCGAGATGCCGAGCCGCGCGGCCAGCGCCTGCTGCGTCAGGCCGCGTTCCTGCCGCAGCCGGCGGAGTGTGCGACCGATCAGCGGACGGGCCATTTTTGACTTCCTTCACAAAATCAGCGGCCTTGTTTGTAAGCTTGCTGACAGGATTGCCAAGGGGCAGGGCATTCAGCCCCTGCATCGGCCCGCGATTGTGTGAATAATTGACGTGCGGCGACGAGGAAGCGCCGCTTCCAGGAGCCTCGACGAATGCATCGCATGCCCTCTCGCAGTTTCGCCCCGGATGGCGGTTTCGGCCATGGCCCGGCGCAACCCGGTCGCTTCGATGGTGTCCGCCGTGACTATGCGCCGGCCGACGTCGCCCGCCTGGCGGGCAGCTTCCGCGTGGCGCACACCCTGGCCGACCGCGGCGCGCGGCGCCTGTGGGAGCTGTTGCAGAACGAGCCCTTCGTGAACACGCTGGGCGCGCTGACCGGCATGCAGGCGGTGCAGCAGGTGAAGGCCGGGCTGAAGGCCATCTACCTCTCCGGCTGGCAGGTGGCGGCGGATGCCAATACGGCGGGCCAGATGTATCCGGACCAGTCGCTCTATCCGGTGGACAGCGTGCCGAACGTGGTGCGGCGGATCAATGCGGCGCTGCGCCGCTGCGACCAGATCGCCGTGCAGGAAGGGAAGGGCGACGCCACCCATTACATGGCGCCGATCATCGCCGACGCCGAGGCCGGCTTCGGCGGCGCGCTGAATGCCTATGAGCTGATGCGCGCCATGATCGAGGCCGGCGCCGCCGGCGTCCATTTCGAGGATCAGCTGGCCTCCGAGAAGAAGTGCGGCCATCTGGGCGGGAAAGTGCTGGTGCCGATCGCCCAGCATGTCCGCACGCTGAACGCCGCGCGGCTTGCCGCCGATGTGGAAGGCGTGCCCACGGTTCTGCTGTGCCGGACCGATGCCGAATCCGCGCAACTGCTCACCAGCGACGTGGATGAGCGCGACCGGCCGTTCATCGGCAATGAGCGCACCGCCGAGGGCTTCTTCCGAATCAAGCCGGGCGTGGGCAAGGCCTACGCCATCGCGCGCGGGCTGGCCTATGCCCCCTATGCCGACCTGTTGTGGTGGGAAACCTCGGACCCCGACCTGGAAGATGCGCGGGAGTTTGCCGAGGCGATCCACCGTGAATTCCCGGGCAAGATGCTGGCCTATAATTGCAGCCCCTCCTTCAACTGGCAGCGCAAGATGGGCGTGGAGGCGGCGGCCCGCTTTCAGCGCGAGATCGGCGCCATGGGCTACAAGTTCCAGTTCGTGACCCTGGCCGGCTTCCACAGCCTGAACCTGTCCATGTTCAAGCTGGCGCGCGGCTATGCCGAGCGTGGGATGGGCGCCTACAGCGAATTGCAGCAGGCGGAATTCGCCGCCGAGGCCGAGGGCTTCACCGCCGTGCGCCACCAGCGCGAGGTGGGCGTGGGCTATTTCGACGCGGTGGCGAATGCCGCCTCGGCCGGCCGCGCCAGCACCACCGCGCTGGCCAACAGCACCGAGGCGGCGCAGTTCCACGACGCCCACTGACCAGGTTTCGGCGGCGCGGGGACCCAACCCCGCCCGCCACCGCAAGGGCTGGGGAAGGCCCGTCCAAGAAAACAGCAAACCCGACAGACAGGAGATCAGGAACATGAACCACGATACGCATGATGATGGGCTGGTGCATGGCCATGCCTGGGCCTGCGGCGAGCGCGGGCGGATGGTAAACCGTCCCGCCCAGCGCGAGACGCGCCCGGTTTCGGCGGAGGAGCCGGATGACGGGATCGTCCATGGCCATGCTTGGGCCTGCGGCGAGCGGGGGCGCGCCCGCCACTGACCCATTGGCGTTCCCCGCCCGCCTCGGCCTATGCTGTCCGCGGCGCGGCGGCCTGTCGCGGCGGGAGGAAACGATGATCAATCAATGGAAGCGCCACGCCTTGCGCGCGGCCGCCGCGCTGATGCTGGCCGTCGGCTTCGCGGCCCCGGTGCAAGCCTGGCCAGACCGGCCCGTGACGCTGGCCGTCCCGCTCGGCCCGGGCACCAGCCCCGACATCGCCGCCCGCATCCTGGCCGAGGGGCTGCAACGCCGCCTCGGCCGACCCTTCCTGGTGGAAAACCGGGTCGGCGCCACGGGCGCCATCGGCACGCGGGCGGTGATCAACGCCGCGCCGGATGGGCATATGCTGCTAGTCACCAGCCCGACCTTGCTGCTGACCCCGCTGCTGCTGCCCGCCGCCGGCTATGATCCGCTGACGCAGCTGCGCCCCATCACGCTGCTGGGCAGCAATCCGCTGGTGCTGGTGGCGGGCAGCGGGGCGCCGGCGCGCACCCTGCCGGATCTGGTGACGCTGGCGCGCAGCCGCCCGGCTGGCGCGATCGACTATGGCAGCCCGGGCGGCACGCTGCACCTGACCATGGCGCTGATGGGCCAGCAGGCCGGCATCGAGATGAACCACATCAGCTTCCGCACCGGGGGCGAATTGCTGAACGCGCTGGTGGCGGGCACCGTGCCCTATGCCTGGGTGACGCAGGCCATGGCGCAGCCGCTGGTCACCGCCGGGCGGTTGCAGGCGCTGGCGCAATCCTCGCCGCAGCGCATGGCGGACCTGCCAACGGTGCCGAGCACCGCTGAGGCCGGCCTGCCCGATCTGGTGGTGGATAGCTGGCTCGGCCTGTTCGGCCCGCGCGACCTGCCGGCCCCGCTGGCGGCCGAGATCGCCGCCGCGGTCAGCGCCGCCCTGGCCGACCCGATCGTGGCCGAGCGGCTGCGCGCCAACAGCGTGGGCGCGCCGCAGGTGCCGGCCAGCCTGCCCGCGATGCTTGCTGCCGAGACCGCCACCTGGCGGCGCCTGGTGGAAGCCGGCGGCCTCGCGCAGCGCTGAGGGTCAGCGCCCCGGTTCAGCGCCCCGGTTCAGCTTGGGGCGCGGGCCACCCATTCCTCGGTGACCTGCGTGCCCGCGGCCTTGAACAGCTTGGACAGCGGGCAGAATTTCGCCACGTCAGCGGCGACGCGGTCCAGTTCCGCCTGGGTGGCCGGGCCATCAGCCTCGATCCGCAGGCGGATGGCGGTGAAGGGCACCGCCACTTCTTCCGCCAGCGTCACGCCGCGACGGTCGAAATCGCAGGCCAGCGTCATGCGCAGATGGCCAATGTCCACGCCCTGCGCATGCGCGACCTTGTTGGCGATGACGTTGGTGCAGCCCATCAGCGCGGCCAGGCCGGTTTCGGTCGGCGCCAGCCCCTCATTGGTGCCGCCGCGCTCCACGGGCTCGTCGATCACCAGCGAGACGTCGCGCGCCTGCGCAACAGTGCGCGCGTGCGAGGTTCCCTCGGCGGTCAGGCGCGTGATGACGCTGGTCTTCGGGCGGATGTTCATGGACGGTTTCTCCGTGGCCAGAGGAAGCTAATCCGCGATTCAGCCGCGCACCAGCATGAGCAGGATGAACAGCAGCAGCGTCACCCCCTGCATGATCACGCGCGCCCGCATGAGGCGGTTGGACCGCATGCCGCCATTGTCGCCATGGCCCGGCCGCACGATGCCCAGCATGCCGGCGAACATGATGCCGAGCGTCGCCAGCATCGCGATGATGGTGAGGATGGTCAGGACCGTGGTCATGAACCCCACATGACAGCAACTTCGCTGCGCGCAAGGGGTGTCACAGCAGCACGCCCGCGCGCAGCAGATTTGCCCGCAAAGCCGCCACCGGCACGGCGCGCGGCGGCACGCGGGCGGCGGCCGCCATCGCCGCCGCGGTGCCCGCCGCCTGGCCGGTCAGCCAGCATTGCGGGATCTCGCGCAGGAAGCTGTGGCTGGTGGCGTCGCAGGACAGATGCCGGCCCGGCGCCAGCAGCCCATCCAGCGACGCCGGGACGATGGCGCCATAGGGCACCGACACGGCGGGGAAGCGTGGCGCCAGGCTTGGCGAGAGCCCGATCGCATCCGCGAAGCGCGTGCCTTCCCAATCGGCGCGCGTGACGCGCCCGGTGCCGGTCAGCCGTCGGCTGTGGCGCACGCCAAGCTGCGGCGCGCTCAACATCGGGAAGGCGCCCGCGAAGCCCGGCGCCTCCGCCCGGTAGATCGCCAGGTGGCGCAGCATCAGGCGGTGGCTGAGCAGCTCCACCTCGGTCAGGTCATCCACCATCACCGCGGAATAGCCGGCGAGCCGCGGGCCCATGAACAGCGCCACATCGTCGCGCCAGGATGCGAAGGCCTTGTCGAAGAAGCCCACGCTTTCCTTGCCGCGGCGCATGAACTCGCTGAATTCGGTCGGCGCCGCGGCGCGCCAGGACAGGTAGGCCGGCATGTCCACGCCGCCCCAGGTCCAGGAGGTATTCATGCAATGGTGGATGTCGGCGCCGTCGATATCGGCCTCGAAGGCGGCGCCGGCGGCGGCGAACAGGTCGCCATCGCCGGTCGCGTCGATGGTGACGGCGGCCAGCACGGCGCGGCGGCCCTGCTTGGATTCAAAGATCGCGCCGGCCACCGCGCCATTCTCCAGCACCGGGGCGGCGCCCCAGGCGTGGAACAGGAACTCGACGCCAGCCTCGGCGCACATCTCCAGGCTCGCCGCCTTCAGCATCTCGGGACAGACGGTGGGCGAATGGGTGACGATGCCGTGGAAGGCCGCGGTGCGCAGCGCCCACCAGGCGGCTGTCGCAGCGTCCCGGCTGCCCCAGGCGGCGCGGGGCGGGCCGGCGACGCTGTCGGCTGGCAGCCGGTCCAGCAATTCCTCCGCCAGGCCGCGGATCAGCAACTGGCCGTCCCAGCCGGTCATGCGGTCGATCCACACCACCAGCCCGCCGGTCGACAGGCCGCCCAGATGGTTGTGGCGTTCCAGCAGGATGGTGCGCGCGCCGGCGCGGGCGGCGGCGATGGCGGCCATGGTGCCGGCGGGACCACCGCCCACCACCAGCACGTCGCAGATCGCATGCACGGGGACCTGCCGCGCGGATTCCGGCACATGGGCGCCGGTCGCCGGCCGGGCGGGGCGGCGGCGCGGGCCGAACACCTCGCTTCGGAAGAACAGGCGGCCGCCAGCGCGGCCCGGCGCATCGGGCTCCATGGCGGGAGGCTAGAGCCTGATCGCCTTGGGTGGAATCACCAAAGGCGTGAATCAGCCTCTCGACAAAGGCTAGACGGTTATCAACCTCCGTTGGTCACAGGCTAGCCCGCCGGGCGGACCCGGCGAAGCCTTATCGCATCGCCAGGCGCGCGGGCGGGACAACGGGCAGGGCCAGCGGCAAGCTCACGCCGGCCACCTGCCAGCGCGGGAGCGGCCCGGCCTCGACCAATTCCATGTGCAAGGTCAGCGGCTGCGTCCCGCCGAGGGCGAGGCTCAGGCGGGAAAACCCTTCGGGCTGCAGGCGCGGCACCGGATCCGTCACGCCGCGCGCGCGGGCGACCGCGGAAAGGGTGGCTGGATCGGCCCAGGCTTGCGTCATCTCGGCCGCCATCGCGTCCAGGAAGCGCCCGGCGGGGGGCGAGAGGCGCGCGCCGGCCGCGGCGGCGGTCTCGCCCAGCATCTGGCCGACCGCGGCCTGCACCCGGGCCATGTCGAGATGCGGCACATCGCTGGCGCGACCGGCCAGCGCCGCCGTCACGTCGCGCGCGGCCAGCAGCGGCACGGCAAGCCATCCCATGCCGAGGCTCATCACCGCCAGCAGCGCCAGGCTCCGCCAGGGCAGGCGGCGGGGCCGTGCCGGCGCGGCGGGGGCGGGGGCGGGCGTGGCGGGCGCGCGGGCGGCCTGGCGCGCATCATACTCGTCCCAGACGCGGTCCCATTCCTGATCGTCGATGGCGAGGTTGCTGCGCACGGGCCGCTCCGGGATGTCGGAGATGCGGCCGTCTTGGCTGCTTCATGGTACGAGACGAGACGCGGTCTCGGCTCACATCCGGAGAATGCGCAGCGATGAATGAGACGAAGGTTAATGCAGCCTGAGGTTCGTCTAATTTCTGGAATTCATGAGACAGGGGCGATCGCGGCCTCCAACCGCCCAAACGCCACCCCGAGTGCCGCGGCCTGCGCCGCCGCCTGGGCCGGCCAATCCGCCCCGGGCAAGAGCGGCGCCTCCCCCGCGACCCGGAAGCTGGTCAGGACAAGGGTGGAAAGCCGCTCCTCCCGCAGCAGTACGCCGGCCAGCTCCGCCACCGCCTGGGTCGGGCGGGATTCCAATGTCAGCAGCTGTGCTTCCAGCACCAGGCTGGCCTCGGCGCGGGAGCCCGGCGCCACCACGGCGGCGAAGCGGCCGGACGCGGCAAGCCAGGCACGCAGCGCCGCCTCGGCCAGGTCGGCCGGGGGCGCGATCCACTCCTCGAAGGCCGCCACCTCATAGGCGCCGTCGGGGCGCTGTCGCCGCAGCGCCAGGTCCAGCAGCCCGGGCGTGGCGCGCAGCCGCCGCACCAGCAGGACGGGCGCGGCCGGGGGGGCGGGGCGTGCCGCCGCCCGGCGCGGGTCCAGCTGGTAGCGCCGCGCCGGCACATGCGGCCGCTCGGGCAGCAGGGAACAGGCGGGCAGCGCCAATGGCGCGGCCAGCAGCAGGCGGCGGCGCATCAGCGGCGGCGCTCCGGCGCGGGCGGCGCGCCGAACAGCGCCTGGCTGGGGGAGGCGCGCAGCTGTTCGGCGGTGGCGCGCAGGCTGGCGGTGGCGGCGCGCAGGTCGATCAGGATCGGCAGCAATTCGGCCTGCACGTCGATCGTGGTCTCGCGCGCGCTGCGCATGGTGCGTTCGAAACCCTCGACGGCGCCGGGCAGGCGCTGCGTGGTGCGGCGAAGGTCGTTGGCGGCGGCGGTGGTGGCCTGCATGGCGCCGCGCAGCTCGGGCCCGGCCACCAGGCGCCGCGCCTCGCCGGCGGTGGCGCGCAGATCCGCCATGGCGCCGGCCAGGTCGCCCGATTCCAGCGCCCCGCGCAGCAGTGCGGCGGTGGCGGCGATCTCGGCCAGCGCGCGTGCCGCGTCGCCCTCGCCGGTCTGCCGGTTCAGGTTGGAGAGCAGGCCGGCGATGTCGGCCGCCATCTGCTCGATCGGCAGCACGGTCAGGCGTTCGATCAGCGTCTCGGCAGCGGCGCGGGCCTGCTGGAAGGTGGAGGGCACGGAGGGGATCACCGGGTGCCGCGGAGTCCAGGGCAGGGCGGGCGGCACAACGCCCTGCTGGCTGCGCAGGAAGTCCAGCTCCAGGTAGTTCACCCCGGTGATGCCCTGCGCGGTGATGCGGGTGCGCATGCCGAGCCGGATGGCTTCCTCCAGGCTCGGGGTTTCGCCCAGCGTGGAAGGGTCGATGGCGAAGCGCACCACCACCAGCTGGAAGCCCATGGTGAAGGCGCTGCCCTCCGGCCGGCGGTAACTGGCCGAGACCAGCCCGACCTCGGTCACCCGGCCGATCCTGACGCCGCGAAAGCGCACCGGCGCGCCGATGTCCAGGCCCTGCACGCTTTCCCCGGTGTAGGTCTCGAACAGCACCGCCGGGCCGCTGTGGCGACCGGCCAGGAAGACCACGAACAGCACCGCCAGCGCCGCGCCGGCCAGCACCAGCGCGCCGACCCGAAGATAAAGGCCGCTCGACTGGGCCATTCAGGCTGCCTCCCGCCGGAAGAAGGCGCGCACCGTGGGGTGGGTCGCGCTGTCGCGCAACTGGCGTGGATCGCCCTCCGCAATCATGCCCTGCGCCTGACGATCCAGCATGATGCAGCGATCGCCGATCGCCAGGATCGAGGCAAGTTCATGCGTGACAACGACGAAAGTGGTGCCCAAGGTGCGCGCCAGATCGAGGATCAGCGCATCCAGCCCGGCCGAGGTGATCGGGTCGAGCCCGGCCGAGGGCTCATCCAGGAACAGCAGCGGCGGGTCCAGCGCCAGGGCCCGCGCGATGCCGGCGCGCTTCAGCATGCCGCCCGACACTTCCGAGGGCAGGCGGTTCGCTGCCTCGGAAAGCCCGACCAGGCCAAGCTTGGCTCGCGCCACATGGGCGCGGGCGGCGGCGTTCAGCCCGGTATGCTCGGCCAGCACCATCTCGACATTCTCGGCCAGCGTCAGGCTGCCGAACAGCGCGCCCTGCTGCCACATGACGCCGATCTGGCGCAGCAGGGCCAGGCGGGCTTGGTTGTCGGCCGTCCAGATGTCGGTGTCGAGCAGCGCCACGCGCCCCGCGGCCGGCGGCACCAGCCCGATCATCAGCTTGAGCAGGGTGGATTTGCCGCAGCCCGAACCACCCAGGATCACGAAGACCTCGCCGGCGTTCACGCTGAAGGACACCTCGCGGAACAGCGTGTCGGCGCCGAAGCGCGCGGTCAGCCGCCGGGCCAGGATCACCGGTTCGGCCATCAGATGCCCAACCGTTCGAAGACCACGGCGAAGACGCCATCCAGCAGGATGATGGCGACGATGCCGCCCACCACCGCCCTGGTCGCCGCATCGCCGACGGCGCGCGGCCCGCGGCCCGCGCCAAGCCCCGCCTGGCAGCCGATGATGGCGATGGCCAGCCCGAACAGCGCCGCCTTGAACAGGCCGCCCGCCAGGTCGGACAGGGTCAGCCAATCGGCCAATTGTCCGGTGACGGTCGCCAGCGGAAAGCCCAGCAGCCCCATGATGCCCGCCATGCCGGCCAGCCCCGCCAGCGTCAGCAGCAGCGACAGCACCGGCATCACCAGCAGGCCCGCCACCACGCGCGGCAGCACCAGGATGGCGATGGGGTCCATGCCCATCACGCGCAGCGCCGCCACCTCCTCATTCACGGTCATGGTGCCGAGTTCGGCGGCATAGGCGCTGCCGGTACGCCCGGCCAGGATCACCCCCGCCATCAGCGGCCCCAATTCCCGCAGCAGCGAAATGCCGACCAGATTGGGTACGAAGATCTCGGCGCCGAAGCGGCGCAGCGGGATGGCCGATTGGAAGGCCAGGATCACGCCAAGCAGCGTGCCCAGCAGCAGCGTGAGCGGAAAGGCGCGCAAGCCCGCCTCGTCCAGGAAACGCGCGAGCTCGGCCCAGCGCAGCCGCGCCGGGCGCGCCAGCGCGGCGGCCAGGCCGAGCACGATCTCGCCCAGGAAGGCGACGCCGACACCGATTCCGCGCAGCCCCTCCAGCACCTGGCGGCCGAGCTGCGCCAGCGCGGGCAGCCGCGGCTCCACCAGCGGCGCGGGGGCGGCCAGGGCGATGCGCACCCGGTCGAGCAGACGCGCCACCGCCTCGTTCGGCGCCTCGATCCGCCCGCCCGCCGCCTCGGCCGCCAGCAGCATGGCGGCCCCCGTGGTGTCGGCGCCGGTGACGTCGCGCAGATCGAGGATGGCGCCCGCCGGCGCTGCCGCCATCAGCGCGGGCCAGAGGCTGGAGGCGGCGCCGGTGTCGATCCGTCCGGACAGGCGGATGCGGGCCGGCGATGGGGGAGGGGGCGCGGGCATGCCCGAGTGTAGGGCCTCGCTGCGCGGCGCGGAACCGCGGGGGCGGCCTGCTCGCGGGCGCGGTCGGTCCGGCGCGGCTGACGGAATTGTGATGGTCCCGCGACGCCGGGCGAGGAGCCCACCGCGCAAGGACCATCGCGGAGTCGGAGCGGGCGCCGCCCGGCCGTCCCGATGAGCTTTTTCTTGGGCCATGGATGGGGGCTCGCAAGTCTCCCGCTATCTGTGGGATTGATGAAAGGATTGGAGCGGCCCATGCCCAAAGACCTGTCACGACGTCTGCTGCTGTCCGGTGGCGCTATGGCCGGCCTCGCTGGCTGCGCCTCGCCTGTTCGCGGGCCGGCGGTGCCGCGCGGCCGCGCCCCTGGCGCCACGGTGCTCGGCCTGCCGAACGAGCGCTTCTACCCGCAGCATAGCGGCGTGCCCATCGAGCGCGAGGTGATGGCCACGGTGGCGCGCGGCCAGATCTCCCGCGGCGCCCCGCCCGGCGTGCTCAGCCAGCCGCTGAACCTGCTTGCCGTCTCCGGCGGGGCGGAGGATGGGGCGTTCGGCGCCGGGCTGCTGTGCGGCTGGTCCGAACAGGGCGCGCGCCCTGCCTTCGACCTGGTGACCGGGGTGAGCACCGGCGCGCTGACCGCGCCCTTCGCCTTTCTGGGCCCGGCCTATGACCACGCGCTGCGCGACGTCTTCACCAACATCACCGCCAATGACGTGCTGCGGCAGCGCTGGCTGACCGCGGCGATCTTCGACGATGCGCTGGCCGACACCACGCCGCTGCTCGACATGATCACCCGCCACCTGAACGAGGCGATGCTGGCGGACATCGCCCGCGCCTACCGCGAAGGCCGCATGCTGCTGATCGGCACGACCGACCTGGATGCGCAGGTGCCGGTGATCTGGAACATCGGCGCCATCGCCAATAGCGGCCACCCGCAGGCGGCAACGGTGATCCGGCGCGTGCTGCTGGCCTCGGCCGCGGTGCCGGGCGCCTTCACGCCGGTGATGTTCGACGTGACGCTGGACGGGCAAAGCTTTCAGGAAATGCATGTGGATGGCGGCGCCTTCGCGCAGGCCTTCCTCTATCCGCCAACGCTGACCCGGTTGCGGCGCGAGCGGGCGCGCCAGGGCCAGCCCGTGGTGCAGGCGACCGCCTACGTCATCCGCAACGCCCGGCTCGATCCGCAATGGGCGAGCGTCAACCGCCGTACCATGGGGATCGCCGGCCGGGCGATCAGCACGATGATCACCGCGAGCGGCGTGAACGACGTGATGCGCATCTACACCACGACGCGGCAGGATGAGGTGGACTTCAACCTTGCCTATATCGGGCCGGAATTCACGGGTGAATCCACCACGCCTTTCGACCAGGCCTATATGCGCGCCCTGTTCGCCTATGGCTTCGAGCGTGCGCGGGTGGGCTATCCCTGGGCCAAGTCGCCGCCGAACCTGGCCGGGGGGGCGCCCGCCGCCGGATAGGGCCGGGGCGGCCGTGCGGCGGGTGCGCATCCCGCTTGCCAGGCGCTATCGTTTTGACCAACTTGATGGCATCGCTGGCACCTCAGGGAGATTGCCATCATGGCCGCTGTCACCATCCGGAACCTCTCGGACGAGGCGCATCGCGCGCTGAAGCTGCGCGCGGCGCGACACAATCGCAGCACGGAGGCGGAAATGCGTGCCATCCTGGAGGCTGCGGCGCTCCCCGAGGGACGGCTGCTGCTCGGAACTGCGCTTGCGGAGATCGGCAAAAAGCACGGGATTACCAGGGCCGATGTGGAGGCGCTGGAGCAGGTGCGCGACCGGCGTCCGGCCGAGCCGATGCGCTTTGAATGATCCTGCTCGATACCAATGTCGTGTCCGAGGCGATGACACGTGCCCCCGATCCCCGGGTGCGGGGCTGGCTCGACGTGCAACTGGTCGAGAGCCTGTTTCTTTCGAGCATCACGGTGGCGGAGCTCTTGTTCGGCATCGGCGCCTTGCCGGCCGGCCGGCGGAAGGAAGCGCTGGGCGCTGCGCTCAACGATGTGCTCGACACCTTCGCCACCCGCATCTTGCCCTTCGATACGACAGCGGCGCGCTGTTACGCCGATCTGGCCGTGGCAGCGCGCGCTTCGGGACAGGGCTTTCCCCTGCCTGACGGCTATATCGCCGCGATCGCCGCCGCGCATGGTTTCGCGGTGGCGTCCCGCGACGCCACCGCCTTTACCGCGGCAGGCCTGACGGTGATCGATCCGTGGAGCGCGGGGCCGCGCGGCGGGTGAGCGAGGGCGCCCTCACTCCCACTCGATCGTCCCCGGCGGCTTGCTCGTGATGTCGTAGGTCACGCGGTTGATGCCGCGCACCTCGTTCACGATGCGGTTGGCGACGCGGCTCAGGAACGCCATCTCGAACGGGTAGACATCCGCCGTCATGCCATCGGTCGAGGTCACCGCCCGCAGCGCGCAGGCCATGTCGTAGGTGCGGCCATCGCCCATCACCCCCACGGTGCGCACCGGCAGCAGCACCGCAAAGGCCTGCCAGATCGCGTCATACAGGCCGGCGGCGCGGATCTCCTCCAGGAAGATCACATCGACCTGGCGCAGCAGATCGGCCTTCTCGCGCGTGACCTCGCCCGGGATGCGGATGGCGAGCCCCGGCCCCGGAAAGGGATGCCGGCCGACGATCACGTCCGGGATGCCAAGCTCGCGCCCCAGCATGCGGACCTCATCCTTGAACAGGTCGCGCAGCGGCTCCACCAGCTGCATGCGCATGCCCGATGGCAGGCCGCCTACATTATGGTGCGATTTGATCGTGACACTCGGCCCGCCGGTGGCGCTGATGCTCTCGATCACGTCCGGATAGAGCGTACCCTGCGCCAGGAAATCCGCGCCGCCGAGCTTGTTCTGCTCCTCCTCGAACACCTGGATGAACAGCCGGCCGATGGTCTTGCGCTTCACCTCCGGGTCGGTCACGCCCGAAAGCTGACCCAGGAACAGGTCGGCCGCATCGCGGTGGACCAGCTTGATGTTGAAGCGGTCGCGGAAGGTGGCCACCACCTGCTCGCTCTCACTGGCGCGCATCAGCCCGTGATCGACATAGATGCAGGTCAGCTGATCGCCGATCGCCTCATGGATCAGCACGGCGGCGACGCTGGAATCGACACCGCCCGAAAGCCCGCACACCACCCGGCCGGCGCCGACCTGGGCGCGGATGCGGGCGATCATCTCGGACCGGAAGGCGCCCATCGTCCAATCGCCGGTGCAGCCACAGACGCTGTGCGAAAAATTGCGCAGCAGCGCCGCGCCGTGGGGCGTGTGCACCACTTCGGGGTGGAACATGGTGCCGTAATAATGCCGCGCCTCATCGGCGATCAGCGCGAAGGGCGCGCCCTCGCTGGCCGCCACCACGCGGAAGCCGGGCGGCAGTTCCGTGATGCGGTCGCCATGGCTCATCCACACCTGCTCACGCGCGCCGCGCGCCCAGAGCCCCTGGGTCAGCGCGCAATCGCCGGTGACCTCGATGAAGGCGCGGCCGAATTCGCGCGCATGGCCGCCCTCCACCGTGCCGCCCAACTGGTGCGCCAGCGTCTGCTGGCCGTAGCAGATGCCGAGGATGGGCAGGCCGGAGGCGAACACGAACTCCGGCGCGCGCGGGCTTTCGCCCTCGGTCACGCTGGCCGGCCCGCCCGACAGGATGATGCCCTTCGGCGCGAAGGCGCGGATGCGCGGCTCGGGGGCGGCGTTGAAGGGCCAGATTTCGCAATAGACGCCGGATTCGCGCAGCCGCCGCGCGATGAGCTGCGTGACCTGGCTGCCGAAATCGAGGATCAGGATGCGGTCGTGGCGGGGGGCGAGCGCTTGCGTCATGGCGGGCTGTAACCACGAAGGCTGGCCCGGTGCAAGCTTCGCGCCCTATGGTAGCCGTGGCACAGTAGCCCCTGAGCCTGACGACAGGATTCCATGCCCGGACTGGCGAAGCTCGAAGTCACGAATTTCAAGTCGATCCGGCACGCCGAGGTCGAATTGCGGCCGCTGAACGTTGTGATCGGCCCGAACGGCGCCGGCAAGTCCAACCTAATCGGCGTGTTCAGGCTGCTGGGGCGGGTTCTGGATGAGCGGTTCCAAGATTATGTAGCGCAGCAGGGCGGCGCCGCGCGCCTGTTGCACCATGGGCCAAAACGCTCGCCCTTTATCGCCTTGCGCTTCACCTTCGGCCGCAACGGCTACAGCCTCGATCTGGCCCCTAACGTCGCCGACGATCTGTACTTCAGAGCGGAGCGGACCCATTTCCAAGGTAATCTGACGAGCGATGGCGGTCGGCTGCTCGGCACAGGCCACCGCGAAGCCAAGCTCCCTGCCGCAGCCAAACAATCACCGGGGGGGGTGCCCGGTTACGTGATAGACGGTGTCCGTAATTGGGTTGTTTACCATTTTCATGACACATCAGAAACCAGTTCGCCGAAGCTCCCACAACAGATCGACGACAACCGGTCGTTGCGCTCCGATGCCGGAAACCTCGCGGCGTTCCTTTACCGGCTGCAACTGCGCCATCCGGACCACTTCGCACGCATCACCGACGCGATCCGTCGCATCGCACCCTTCTTCGACGAATTCCGTTTGGCGCCCCTGGCGAACAAGCCCACCCACATCAAGATCGAATGGCGGCATGTCGGTTCCGACGCATATTTCGACGGTGCGTCGCTGTCCGATGGCACGCTGCGCTTCATCTGCCTGGCCACGCTGCTACTCCAGCCTGCCGAGTTGCAGCCCTCGCTGATCCTGCTCGACGAGCCAGAACTCGGCCTGCACCCCGCCGCGCTGAAACTGCTCGTCGAAATGCTGCGCTCCACGGCGCAACGAACGCAGATCGTCGCCGCCACCCAGTCGGTCACGCTGCTCGACGACCTGGCGCCGGAGGAGGTCATCGTCGCCGAACAGTCGGACGGCGAGACCAGCTTCCGGCGGCTGGAGGAGGTGAAGCTGCGGGACTGGCTGGAGGACTACACGATCGGCGAACTGTGGATGAAGAACGTGCTGGGTGGCCGCCCGAAGTGACGCGCGTGCTGCTGCTGGTCGAAGGCCAGACCGAGGAAGCCTTCGTCAACCGCACGCTCGCGCCGCATCTTCTCAAGCATGGCGTGTTTGTCGAGCGCGCGAGCATCCTGCGCACCAAGGAACCGCCGGCCGGCAGCCCCTACAAGGGCGGTGCCGTGCATTTTCAACGGATTTGTAACGATGCCCGGCGGCTCCTCAACGACAGCAACGCCATCGTCACGACGCTGATCGACGTCTACGGGCTACCCGAGGATTTCCCGGGGCGGGACGAAGCTGCCAGGTTTCCCGACCCACGCGGAAAGGCCGAATGTCTGGAAACCGCCTTCGCGGCGGCAATCGGGCATCCTCGGTTCCGCCCCTTCCTGACGCTGCATGAATTCGAAGCATGGATTTTCGCCGTGCCACAGGTGGCCGCGCAGCATCTGTCGCAGCCGCATCTCGCCCGTACCATCGCACAGTCGGCGGTTGCCGCCGGCGGACCGGAACATGTGAACGACAATCGCGATACCGCGCCCTCGCGCCGATTGGACGCCATGCTGCGACAAGAGGGGCAGGTGTATCGAAAGACGCTTGATGGCCCCGACATCCTCGAAAAGGCTGGCCTTGACCCTATCCGCAGCCAATGTCCGCACTTCGATGCCTGGCTCACCTGGCTGGAATCACTGGGTGGAGCCTGACCGCTACCGCTACCGCTACCGCTCCCGCGCCGGCGCGGTGCGGCCGAGCAGCACGTCGATCGGGTCCCACAGCATGGCCAGCTGTTCCACGCGGCGGCCGGCCACGCCGATCACCTCCCGCATCGCGGCGCGGCCACCGAGTCGGGTGTAGAAGAAGCGCGCCGGATTCTCCCCCAGCACCCAGGCCATGGCGGACCGGCAGCCGACCGCGTTCAGATGCGCGGCCATCGCGCGCAACAGGCGCCGCCCCACGCCCTTGTCGCGATAATCGTCGAGCACATACAGCGTCTCCACCTCGCCCTCGGCCAGGCCGAGCCGCCGCGCCCGCCCGCCGGAGGCAAAGCCCACGATCGTCGCTTCCGGCCCCGCCTCGTCACCCGGCATGTCGGTGCCGCTGGCCGTCGCGACGAACACCGCATGCCCGCCCGCCCGATCCTGGATCGCACGCTGGTAGAAGGTGGTCAGGCGGGCTTCCGACAGGCCGGCCAGATAGGCCTCGTCCAGGATCCCCGCATAGGCGCTCCGCCAGGCTTCCACATGCACCGCGGCGATCGCGCGGGCATCGGCCGGCCGGGCCTTGCGGATGGCGATCATGCGCGCCGCTCCATCACCGCGGCGAAGAAGCCATCCGTCCCCTGCGTTGCTGGCGAGAGTGACAGGAAGGGGCCCTCGCAGGGCAGCGGGACATCGGGCATCAGGCCCGGCCAGAGCCGGTCGAGCGGCAGGGTCGCGAAGTCCGCATGCTGCCGCAGAAACGCCTCGACCTGCATCTCATCCTCCTCGGGAAGGAGCGAACAGGTAGCGTAGACCAGCCGCCCGCCCGGACGCACCAACTCTGATGCGGCGGCCAGAATCATCGCCTGCTTGGCCCGAAGCTCGGCCAGATCTTCGGCGCCGGTTCGGGTTCGCGCATCGGGATTGCGCCGCCAGGTGCCGCTGCCCGTGCAGGGCGCGTCCACCAGCACCCGGTCGAAGGATTTGCCCTGGCGCTTGCGCCATTTGTCGCCGGCGGTCAGCAAATGCCGCTCGGCATTGTGAACGCCGGCGCGGCGAAGGCGCCGCACCGCCCCGTCCAGCCGCGCGGCCGAGACATCGCAGGCCACGATATGCCCGCGATTGGCCATGGTGGCGGCCAGGGCCAGCGTCTTGCCGGCGGCCCCCGCGCAATAATCCGCCACCCGCATGCCGGGCCGCGCATCGGCCAGCAGCGCGATCAGCTGGCTCCCCTCATCCTGCACCTCGATCAGGCCGGACATGAAGGCGTCGGTGCGCGAGATGGGCTGCCGATCCTCGATCCGAAGCCCCCAGGGGGAAAAGCGCGTGGGCGTGGCTGCGAAGCCCGCGCCCGCCAGCGAGGCCAGCGCGGCGTCGCGCGTGCCGGCCAGGATGTTCACCCTGAGGTCGAGTGGTGCCGGCTGCTCCATCGCCGCCGCTTCGGCAGGCAGCTTCGCACCGAACCGCACGCTCAGTCCCGGCAGCGCCCAGTCGGGCAGGTTGAGCCGCGCGCCTTCGGGCATGGCGGGATCAACCAGGCCGCGCCCGGACAGGCGGCGCACCAGCGCCACCTCGGCCTCGGTCAGCGGGGTGGGCGCGAAGCGGTCGCCGGTGAAATGCCCGGCCAGCTTCTGCGGCGGCCAGCCCTCGGCCAGCAGCAGATGCGCCATCAGCAGCGTGCGCGGGTTGGCCGCGGCGCCCAGATGCCAGTCGAGCCGCAGCCGCTGCCGCACCACGCCCCAGGCAAGGTCGGATATGGCGCGCCGGTCGCCGCCGCCGATGAAGCGGCGGGCGCGGAAGAAGGCGGTGGCAATGCCATCGGCGGGGCGGCGCGGCTCGGCCTCCAACGCGGCCAGCAAGTCGATCGCGGCGGACAGCCGCCCGGCGGGGGTCATTGAAAAGGCTGATCCATAAATGCGCCGCGATGGTCGCGCCGCAGCGCCGCGCAAGCAAGCCCCGCGGCGCGCTCAGCCTTCGAGGCGGTAGTTCGGCGCCTCACGCGTGACGGCCACGTCATGCACATGGCTCTCACGCAGGCCCGCGCTGGTGATGCGGCGGAAGCGCGCATTGGCCTGCAGATCGGCGATGGTGGCACTGCCCGTATAGCCCATGGCGGCGCGCAACCCGCCCACCATCTGGTGCACCACGGTGGCCACCGGCCCCTTGTAGCCGACGCGCCCTTCGACGCCCTCGGGCACCAGCTTCAGCTTGTCGGCCACTTCCGCCTGGAAATACCGGTCGGCCGAACCGCGCGCCATGGCGCCGAGCGAGCCCATGCCGCGATAGGATTTGTAGGAGCGGCCCTGATACAGGAACACCTCGCCCGGCGCCTCATCCGTGCCGGCGAAGGCGCTGCCCATCATCACGCAATCCGCCCCGGCGGCGATCGCCTTCGCCACATCGCCGGAGGAGCGGATGCCGCCATCGGCAATGGCCGGCACGCCCCGCGCGCGGCAGGCCGCCGAGCTTTCCATCACGGCGGTCAATTGCGGCACGCCGACCCCGGCCACGATGCGCGTGGTGCAGATGGAGCCCGGCCCGATGCCGATCTTCACCGCATCCGCGCCCGCATCGATCAGCGCCAGCGCGCCTTCCGGGGTGGCGATGTTGCCGGCCACCACCTGCACGCTGTTGGACAGGCGCTTGATCCGCTCGATCGCGCGCAAGACTCCGCCGGAATGGCCATGCGCGGTGTCGATCACCAGCACGTCGATCTCGGCGTCGACCAGCAGTGCCGCGCGGCGGAACCCATCCTCGCCCACGCCCGTCGCCGCGGCCACGCGCAGCCGTCCCATCGCATCCTTCACCGCGTTCGGATTGGCCTGCGCCTTTTCCATGTCCTTCACGGTGATCAGGCCGACGCAGCGATACGCCTCATCCACCACCAGCAGCTTCTCGATGCGATGCTTGTGCAGCAGCGCCCGCGCATCGGCGGGTGTCACCTCGATCGGCGCGGTGATCAGGTTCTCGCGCGTCATCAGCTCGTACACGCGCAGCCCCGGATCGGTCGCGAAGCGCACATCGCGGTTGGTGATGATGCCGACCAGCCGCCCCGAGCCGCGTTCCACCACCGGGATGCCGCTGATGCGGTGCGTTTCCTGCAAGGCGCGCACTTCGGCCAGCGTCTGGTCGGGATGGATGGTCAGCGGGTTCACCACCATGCCGCTTTCGAACTTCTTCACCCGGCGCACCGCCGAGGCCTGGTCTTCCGGCGACAGGTTCTTGTGGATCACGCCGATGCCGCCGGCCTGGGCCATGGCGATCGCCATGGGGGCCTCGGTCACCGTGTCCATCGCGGCGGCCACCAGCGGCACGTTCAGGCTGATCTCGCGCGTGAGCCGCGTGCGTGTGTCGGTGTCGGCGGGAAGCACGGTGGAGAAGGCCGGCACCAGCAGCACATCGTCGAAGGCATAGGCCTCCTCGAAGCGGGGACGCGGCGGGACAAGGTCGGGGGCCATGGCGGAGGGCCTTTCGGGGCTGCCTTGGCGAGCCTCCCTAGACCCGCTGCCCCCCCTGCCGCAAGGGCGGCTGCGTGACAGTGTCAGGGTTCGCGGCGGAAACCGGTGGCCACGACGTAGAGTTCGGCGCTGTCCTTGCGGCTGGCGGGCGGCTTCACGTGACGAACCTGCGCGAAATGCCGCTTCAGCGTGGCCAGGAAAAGCCTTTCCGACCCGCCGGCGAACATCTTCGCCACGAAGCCCCCGCCAGGCGCCAGCACGCGTAGCGCGAAGTCCAAGGCGATTTCGGCGAGCCCCATGATTCGCAGATGGTCGGTCGCGGCGTGCCCGGTGGTGTTGGGCGCCATGTCGGACAGCACCAGGTCCGCCATGCCATCCAGCGCGGCCAGCACCTCGGTCTCGGCAGCGGCTTCGCGGAAATCGCCCTCGATCAGGATGGCGCCGGGGATCGGGGGAATCGGCAACAGGTCGATGCCGACGACGCGCCCGGCCGGGCCGACCACGCCCAACGCCACCTGCGTCCAGCCGCCGGGCGCGGCGCCGAGATCCACCACCCGGCCGCGCGGCTTCAGCAGCCGATACTTGGCGTCCATCTCGGTCAGCTTGAAGGCCGCACGCGATCGGTAGCCGGCGGCCCGCGCCGCCGCCACATAGGGGTCGTTCAGCTGGCGTTCGAGCCAGCGCGCGCTTTGCGGGCTGCGCGCCTTGGAGGTGCGCACCCGCTCGGCCAGCTGCCGCTTGCCGCCATCCGTGGGCCCCGGCGGCTTGATACCCGGCGGCCTCGCACCCGGTGGCTTCACGCGGGGCGCCCGCGGCGCGGCGCGCGGTCGGCGCGGATCAGCCGCAGCAGGATGCCCTCGCGCAGGCCGCGATCGGCGACGGTCAGCTGCGCCACCGGCCAGACACGCCGGATGGCGGCATAGACGGCGCAGCCGGGCAGCACGAAATCCACCCGGTCAGGTCCCACACAGGGGTGCGCCGCCAGCCCATCGCGGCCGAGCGCGAACAGGTCGCCCAGCGCCTGGTCGGCCGCGTCGGCGCAGAGCGTCTGCCCATCCACCAGCAGCCGGCGATAGCGCGGCAGCGCCATTGCGACGCCGGCCAGCGTGGTGACGGTGCCGGAGGTGCCCATCAGCCGCACGCCGCCCGCGCGAATCTCGCGGGCGATTCCATGCACCGCCTCGAACCCCGCCAATTGCGCCGCCACCTCGGCCACCACCGCCTGGAAGCCATCCTCGGTGAAGCAGGAGGGGCCGCAGCGTTCCGCCAGCGTCACCACGCCGACCGGCACCGAGACATAGCCGACCAGTTCCGGCCGTCCGGGCCCGCCGGCGCCATCGGGCGCGATGCGGATCCAGGCGATTTCGGTGCTGCCGCCGCCAATGTCGAACAGCAGCGCCCGGCGATCCTGCGGCGCCAGCAGCGGCGCGCAGGATTCCATGGCCAGCTCCGCCTCCTCGCGCGGGGCGATGACGCGCAGCCGCATGCCGGTCTCGGCCTCGACCCGGGCGAGGAAGGCCGGGCCATTGGCGGCGCGGCGGCAGGCTTCCGTGGCCACCGCCTGGAAGGCCCGGACCGGGCGGCGGCGGAGCTTCTGCGCGCAGGCATCGAGCGCGAGGCGCGCCCGGTCCATCGCCGCGTCGCACAGCCGCCCGGTGGTGCCGAGCCCCTCGCCCAGCCGCACGATGCGGCTGAAACTATCCACCACGCGAAAGCCGCCCGGCGACGGGGTGCCGATCAGCAGCCGGCAATTATTGGTGCCGAGGTCGAGCGCGGCGTAGAGCGGCGGCCCGGGATGCGCGGCCGCGCGCCCCCACGCCGCCGCGGCGGCGGGGTTGGACGGCGGCGGCAGGGCGGCATCGTCGGGCATCGCGGTTCCAGGGGCCCCGGCGGGGCCAAAGCCTATGATCGGGCGTGGCCGGCCCGGGGGCAAGGCGTTTCCGACCGAGACGGAGGTTGCGTCCCGCCTTCGCCTTTGCTATCGCCCCAGCCGCGCGGCGGGCCGGCTGCCCGGCGTCGCACCCGCGGCTTCGTTGGTGCTTGGGGCCGTGCTGGGGGATAGTTTAACGGTAGAACTACCGACTCTGACTCGGTCAGTCTTGGTTCGAATCCAGGTCCCCCAGCCAGCCGCGCCTCAATCCAGGATAGGGTTGTCGAACACCGGGCTGCGATAGCGCGCGAGCGCGGCCGTCAGCGCCGCGGCCAGGGCGCGCTTCTCGACGGTGCCCAGGAAGCGGCCAATCTCGACTTCCGCCCCGCGTGAGACCAGGCGCAGCGCGGGCTGATCCGCCGGGCCGCGCAGTTCGACCCGCGCCCAATAGGGGTCGATTTCCGCCGCGCGGCGCCCGCCCCGCCCATCGGCCTGCTCCACGCGCAGGCTGCCCGCGCGCAATTCCACCCGCTCCTCCGCCGCGGCCGACCAGCGCCGGTGCGCGGCCACCAGCCAGATGGCCAGGCCGACCTCGACGCCGAGAAAGCCCAGCACCGGCCAGGCCCCCATCGCCACGAAGATGACCGCCGGGATCGCGCTGGCCAGACCGGCGCAGCAGCCAAACACGATCAGCCCCTGGCGGGAGAGGCTGCGCGTCGGGCCGCTGACGGCCTCGAACAGGATCGGATCGGCGGAGGCTGACACAATGGGCATTATGGGGTAGCGCGGCGAAACCGCCATGCCCAAGCCCCCCGAGACAGGCGCCCGTCGCCCACCCACCCAGAAATCCGCCCATCGGGCCGCCCGCCGCATGGCGGCACCCCAGGCCGAGGCCTTCCTGCGCGCGCTGGCCGCCGCCAATCCCGCGCCCGAGACCGAGCTGCACTATACCAGCCCCTACACGCTGCTGGTGGCCGTCGCGCTCTCGGCCCAGACCACCGACATCGCGGTGAACAAGGCGACGGCCACGCTGTTCGCCGAGGCCAGCACGCCGGAAGCCATGATCGCGCTCGGCGAGGAAGGGGTGGCGCGCCACATCCGCCGGATCGGCCTGTGGCAGGGCAAGGCGCGCAATGTGGTGGCGCTGTCGAAGCTGCTGATCGAACGCCATGGCGGCGCGGTGCCGGCCGACCGCGCCGCGCTGGAAGCGCTGCCGGGCGTGGGACGCAAGACCGCGAATGTCGTGCTGAACGTGGCCTTCGGCCAGGATGCCATGGCGGTGGACACGCACATCTTCCGGCTTGGCAACCGCACCGGCCTGGCCCCCGGCCGCACGACGCGCGCGGTGGAGGATGGGCTGGTGAAGCGCTGCCCACCCGACCTGCTGCGGGATGCGCACCATTGGCTGATCCTGCACGGGCGCTATGTGTGCAAGGCGCGCACCCCCGAATGCTGGCGCTGCGTCGCCGCCAGCCTGTGCAATTTCAGCCGCAAGACACCGCCCCCCTGACGGCGGGGCAGCCTCGAACCCTATCTTAATCCGCCTGCGCTAAGCCCCGATCCGGCGACGGACACCGGGCGGACATGGCGCGCAACAAGGGCGATGGCGGGACCATCGTCATCAAGAAGATCGAGGAAGGCGGGCACGGGCACCATGGCGGCGCCTGGAAGGTGGCCTATGCCGACTTCGTCACCGCGATGATGGCCTTCTTCCTGCTGATGTGGCTGCTGAACGCCACCACCGAGGAACAGCGCCGCGGCATCGCCGACTATTTCGCGCCCACCAACGTGCTCGGCCGCAACCTGACGGGCTCGGGCCAGCCCTTTGGCGGGCGGACGCCGCATGAATCCGAACAGATGGCGCAGAATTCCGGCGCCATCCGCATCCAGACCGGCCCGACGCCGGTGATGCCCGAGCTGGATACCGAGGATGAAGGCCCAACCCCCGCCCGCCCGACGCTCCGCCGCGAGGGCCCCGAGGGCGAGGATGAGGATAATGATCCCCGCCGGGTCCGCGCCGCGCGCGCCGATGCGCAGCCCGGCGATGCCGATCCGCGGCGCCTGGGCGAGGGGACCGAGGCCGATCCCCGCCGCCTGACCGACGCCGCGCTCCGCGCCGAGCATGCAAGGCGCGAACGCGAAGCCTTCGAGCGTGCCGCCGAGGAAATCCGCCGCACCGTCGCCGCCGACCCCGCTTTGGCCGAACTGGCGCAGCAGCTGCGCGTGGAGATGACGCCCGAGGGGCTGCGCATCCAACTGCTCGACGCCGAGCGCCAGCCGATGTTCGCACTCGGCGGCAGCGCCCCCAATGACCGCGCCCGCCTGCTGGTGACGCGCGTGGCGCAGGTGGCGGCGCGGCTGCCGAACCCGATCGCCGTCACTGGCCATACCGACGCCACGCCCTTCCGCGGCGGCACCGAACGGTCGAACTGGGACCTCTCGGCCGAGCGCGCCAACGCCACGCGCCGGCTGCTGGTCGATGCCGGGCTGGCGGAATCGCGCATCCGCTCCGTGGCCGGCTATGCCGAGCGCGACCCGCTGCTGCCCGAAAATCCCGCCGCCGCGGCCAATCGCCGCGTCGCCATCACGCTGCTGCACCAAGCCCCGGAGAATCGGCGCCCATGACAACCATTGCCGGCTTCGTCTTCCTGCTGGTGATGGTGTTCGGCGGCTATACGATCGCCGGCGGCAAGTTCGGCATCATCATCGGCGCGCTGCCCTTCGAGATGATGATGATCGGCGGCGCGGCCATCGGCGCCTTCCTGATGGCCAACTCGATGCATGATGTGAAGCACACGCTGGGCGGCTTCGGGAAGGTGCTGAAGGGCGCCAAGTACCACAAGCATGATTATGTCGACATGCTCGCCCTGCTGTACTGGTTCGTGCGGCTGGCGCAGACCAAGGGGGCGATGGCGCTGGAGGCGCATATCGAAAAACCCGCGGAAAGCGCGGCCTTCCAGAAATTCCCGAAGATCCTGGGCGACCATCACGCGGTGGCGCTGATCTGCGACTATCTGCGCATGATCGGCATGAACGCCGACGATCCGCACCAGATCGAGGATGTGATGGCGCGCGAGCTGAAGAAGCTCAAGGAGGAGGAGATGCACCCCTCCCACGCCATCCAGAACATCGCCGATGCGCTGCCCGCCCTTGGCATCGTGGCCGCGGTGCTCGGCGTGATCAAGACCATGGCCAGCATCGACCAGCCACCGGCCGTGCTGGGCAAGATGATCGGCGGCGCGCTGGTGGGCACCTTCCTCGGCGTGCTGCTGGCCTATGGGCTGATGGGCCCGATCGCCGCGCGGCTGAAGGGCGTGGTGGAGGAGGAGGCCAAGTATTTCGAAGTGATCCGCAGCGTGCTGGTGGCCCATCTGCACGGCAACGCGCCGCAGGTGGCCGTCGAGACCGGCCGCAAGCAGGCGCCCAGCCACAGCATGCCGACCTTCGCCGAGCTTGAGGAAGCGCTGCAGAACCTGCAGATTTGAAAGATCGTTTGAGAACACCGGACGGGTCGGCTCCGCGGGCCTCTTCCGCGCCTGCTTCGTTGCCGGGCTTGCCGATGCAACCAGCATCGGCGGCGCCCGGCGCCTGGCAGGCACGAAAAATGCCCGGCGGATCCTCAGCCGCCGGCATTCTCAAACGGTCTCTGATGCCATGTTGACAGGCGCGCGGCCGCGCCGGACCGTCTGCCCGCGAACAGGGGGGCGACCATGGCCGGCAGGCTGGCAGGACGACGCGCGCTGGTGACGGCGGCGGGGCAGGGGATCGGGCGGGCGACGGCTCTGGCCTTCGCGGCGGAGGGGGCCACGGTGCTGGCCACCGACCGCGACGCCGACAAGCTGGCGGACCTGGCGGCACCCGGGCTCACCACCGCGCGGCTCGACGTGATGGACGCGGCCGCGATCGAGGCGCTGGTGGCGGCATCCGGCCCCTTCGACACGCTGTTCAACTGCGTGGGCTTCGTCCACCAGAACAATGTCCTGACCGCCACCGAGGCGGAGTGGGACTTCGCCTTCGACCTGAATGTGCGATCCATGTGGCGGGTCACCCGCGCCGTGCTGCCCGGCATGCTGGCGGGCGGTGGCGGGGCCATCGTGAACATGTCCTCGGCCTGCTCCTCGGTGAAGGGCGCGCCGAACCGGTTCCTGTATGGCACCACCAAGGCCGCGGTGATCGGCCTGACCAAGTCGGTCGCCACCGAGTATGTGGCGAAGGGCGTGCGCTGCAACGCGATCTGCCCGGGCACCGTCGCCACCCCCTCGCTGGATGAGCGCATCGCCGCCAACGCCGCCGCGGCAGGCGGGATGGAGGCAGCGCGCGCCGCCTTCGTCGCGCGCCAGGCGATGGGACGGCTGGCGGGGGCCGAGGAAATCGCGGCGCTGGCCGTCTATCTCGCGGCGCCCGAAAGCGCCTTCGTCACCGGCCAGGCCATCGTCATCGATGGCGGCTGGACACTCTGATCCGTTGTGGTAGGCAAAACCCCATGAAGCTCCTCCGCTATGGCCCTGTGGGCCAAGAACGTCCCGGCATGCTCGATGCCGGCGGCACCATCCGCGACCTGTCGGGGGTGATCCCCGACCTGGCCGGCGCCGCGCTCTCGCCCGAAGGGCTGGCACGCCTGGCAGCGATCGACCCGGCGACGCTGCCCGCCGTCGAAGGCCAGCCGCGGCTCGGCCCGCCCGTCTCGGGCATGACCAACTTCGTCTGCATCGGCCTGAACTATGCCGACCATGCGGCCGAGACCGGTGCCGCGATCCCGAAGGAGCCGATCGTGTTCCTGAAGTCGCTCGGCGCGCTCTGCGGGCCGAATGACGATGTCATCATCCCGCGCGGCTCGGTGAAGACCGATTGGGAGGTGGAGCTAGCGATCATCATCGGCAGCACCGCCCGCTACGTGCCGGAATCCGAAGCGATGGCCCATGTCGCCGGCTATGCCGTCTGCAACGACGTGTCCGAGCGTGAATGGCAGATCGAGCGCGGCGGCAGCTGGGACAAGGGGAAGGGCTGCGACACCTTCGGCCCGCTCGGCCCCTGGCTGGTCACCAAGGATGAGGTGCCGGACCCGCAGGACCTGTCCATGGTCCTCGATATCGATGGCGTGCGGATGCAGGATGGCTCGACGCGCACGATGATCTTCGGCGTCCAGCATATCGTGTCCTATGTCAGCCATTTCATCACGCTGCATCCGGGTGACGTTATCTCCACCGGGACCCCGCCGGGCGTGGGTCTTGGCAAGAAGCCGCCCATGTTCCTGAAGGCCGGCCAGACCATCCGGCTGTCCATCCAGGGCCTGGGCGAGCAGGTGCAGCGCACCGTCGCCGCCGCCTGAATCCGAACGCTCGACAAGGATCGATCACGATGAACGAGACTGACAAGGGTCGCTACCAGGTTGTCGCCTGCCCGGTGGGCACGGGCATGTTCATCGTGCTGGTCGACACCGCCAATGGCCGTTCCTGGAAGCTCAGCTTCGAGGCGAACAACGTCTCCGGCTGGCGGCCGCTGAAGTTCCTGGACCTGAACGCCCCGGCGGCCCCGCCCGCCGGCTGATCTCCCCCGGCGGCCCCGCCCGCCGGCTTCTACCAACGGCCGCTTGCAGCGACTCGTTGGTATGCTCTTCCGTACCTCACTCGCCGGCGCGCCATCCGGCGCTTGGCTTGCGCGCCATTTGGCGCGGCGCCCGTTCGGGCGCTCGCCCGCCTTCGGCGGGCGCAGGTCAATCAATTCGGCCGTTGGTATTATCCCCAACGGCGCGCGCCGGGCCGGCCTAGTTCCAGGACGGCCGGTCAGGCGAGTTCCGGAACCCAGGCCGGGTGGCGGATCGACGCCAGCAGCAGCGCCAGTTGCGCGCTGGTGGAGCCCCCGAGCGCGTCCGGGGCGGGCAGCAGCCCGCGCAGCAACCTCGCCGCATGCTCGGCCACCCGGTCCGCCTGCGGCTGGCCGGCCGGCATCGCCGCGATGGCGCGCATCATCATCGCCCAGCCTTCGGCCAGGCGCGCCCGCGGCGTCTCCCCGCCGCCCTGCACCTCGATATCGGTCTCGGTCAGGTGCAGCGCGGAAAGGCCGGCGGCCAGCAGCGCATCCGGCGGGCCATCCGGCAGCGCCGCGCCGACATGGCCGAGCGCCAGCAGCGCCGCCGCATGGCCGATCAGCCCTTCCCGCCCGAAGGCGCCGGAGGGCTGGCGGCGGGCCAGGATGGCGGCCGCGAAAGGCGCGATCGGCGCGCTGTCCAGCCCGGCCCGCCGCGCGATCCCGGCGGCGAGGAGGCCCTGCGCCACCTCCTCCAGCGCGATCGCCGGGCCGAGCGACGCGGCCATCGCCGCCAGCCGCCGCGCCAGCCATTCCCGCCGCGCTGCCAGCGCCGCGGGTTCGGGGCGCGACCAGCCGCGCAGCGCCGCCAGCAGATGCGCCGCCACCGCCACCAGCGCCGCGCCGCAGGGGCCCTCGGCATCGGGGAGCAACCGCGGCGTAGCCGGCGCCAGCATCGCCTCGGCGGCCGCGGCGGGCCTTGTGTTCGCGGCCAGGTAGCGATCCTCGGTCAGCAGCTGCGTGGTGCCGGCGGCGATATCGACCGGCCCATGGCGCAGCGTCAGCCAATGCAGCCGCCCGGCCTCACGCGCGCGGAGGGTGACGCGGTGCAGGTTCTGCGGCGATCCGGGGCGCAGATGCACCACCGGCCCTTCCGCTGGCCAGCCGGCGCGGCCGAGCGCCAGGTGCGCCGCCGGCTGATCCCTGAGCCAGACCAGCTGGTCCGGCGCGGCGGGGGGCGGGAAGCTGCGCCAGCCTTCCGCCGTCTGCACCTCGGCCGCGGCCAGATCGAGCCCCGCCTCGCCAAGCGCGTCGAGCGCGGTGGACAGCACCATCGCCTTCACGCTGCGGGTCGCGCGGAACTCCACATCGAGCCGGATGACCGGGCTCTGCGCCGTGATCATGTAGGTCAGGCGCAGGATGCCAGCCTCGACCTCGCGCGGGCGGAACCAGCCGGCGCGGCCGGTGACGCGCGTCTCGTGCCAGGCGCGTACGCACTTGCCCTGTTCCTCGACGCCGCAATCGACGATGCCATCCTCGACATCGACCGTGTGGAAATGCCGGTCGATCCAGAATTCCAGCAGGTTGCCGCTGTGGACCAGCGGCGGCATGAGCGACCCGTCCCGCCCGGCCACGCTGCCTTGCAGCCGTTGCAGCAGCAGCCCGTGCGCGAGATTGCCGGTGAAGCGGTGGAACGGCGTCTCCAGGTCGAAGGCGCGCGGATCGGCGCTGTGCAGCTTGAAGGGACCGGTGGCCATGCGGCGCGACTGCGAGGGGAGGGAGGCGAAGGCGATCACCAGCTCGACCGCCTGTTCGGTCCGTTCGGGATCGGCCGCGGCATGCCCCGGGTCGGCCAGCAGCGTGGCCAGCAGCGCCTGCGTCCCGAGGTCGACGAAGCGGGAGCCCGGCGCCCGGATCACCGCGTTGAAGCTGCGTCCGTCGAGCGTGATCGGGCGGCGCAGCGCGGCACCCAGCGGCGCCGCCAGCTTCAGGCGTTCCTGGTCGGTCAGCAGCGGCGTCATGGTCTCTCCGGCGCGAGCGCGCTGATATAGGGCGCGGTGCGCAGGGGGGGGAAGCCTCCGCGCTGGCTACCCCGCCAGCGCGTGGATCAGCACCGCCGCCGCGACCGAGACGTTCAGGCTTTCCACCCGCCCGCTGCCGGGCAGCGTTACGCGGGCGGCGCAGGCGGCTTCGGTGGCTGGCGCCAGGCCGGTTTCCTCATGGCCCATCACCAGCAGGAAGGGTTTTCCGCGCGGCAGGGCGGCGGGTGCGACGCCGCCGCGCGGCACCGCCGCCACCGTCAGGAAGCGCGGCGCCAGGGCGCGGATCGCCACGGGCAGGTTGGCCAGGCGATGCACAGCCAGATGCTCAAGCCCGCCCTCGGCGGTGCGATAGGCCGCGTCCGACAGGCCCGCGCCGCGCGGATCGTCGCTCAGCAACAGGCCGGCGCAGCCAAGGAAGGCGGCGGAGCGCGCGATGGCGCCCAGATTGTGCGGGTTGCCCACGCCATCCAGCAGCGGCAGCACGGGGGCTGACAGAAGGGCCGGCGGGAAGGGCGCGGGCAGCGGCGTCACGCTGCGCGGCAGCGCCACCGCCACCACGCCGCCATGATGTTGGGTCCGCGCGATCCGGGCCAATTCCTCGGCGCTGACCTCGCGATAGGGCCGGCGCATGCGCGCCATCGCGGCGCAGAGCGGGCCCACCAGCCCGCGCCGCGTCGGCAGGTGGAACAGCCTCAGGATGCTGTCGGGCCGCGCCGCGAAGGCGGCCAGCACGGCGCCGGGGCCACACAGGCAATCCAGCTCATCATCCCGCACCATCTGGATGGGGCGGGGGGGGGTGTCGCTCAAGCGTCGGCCGCTTCGCGGGCCGGCACGGCATGGTTCTCGCCCAGGAATTTCGCCCCTTCCTCGCGCACCTTCGCCGCCTCGTCGTCATACAGGAAGGGCAGGAAGGCGTAGCGCCGCCCGCGCGTCACGGGCCGCGCTTCATGCAGCAGCGAGCAGGAGAACACAACCACGCCGCCGGCCGGCGCCACATAGGTGCGCGGGCCGAATTCGGGGAAGCTGAGTTCGCCGCCCTCATAGGCGCCGGTGTTCAGGTTGATGGTGCAGGCGAAGCGCCGATGCGCGGTGGCCTTGGTGGTATTGTCACGGTGCGCGCGGAAGAAACCCTGGTCGGCCGCATCGTAGCAGGCAACGACATAGCGTTCGAGGCGCGTGACCCGGTATTGGAAGGCGCGGAAGATCTCGGGCACCAGCCTGGCTGTCAGCCGGGCGCGGACCGCCGCCTGCAACCCCTCATCCTCGATGAACACGTCCTTCCGGCGCTTGTGGCTGGGGTCGAGCAGGCCCACCGTCTTGCCACCGACATCGCGCATGAAGCCGCTCTCGCCGCCGCCATGCCGCTCATACTCGGCGATCAGGCGGGCGCAGAAGCCGGGTTCGAAGACGCGCGGCACGATCAGAACCGGCGCATGCAGCGGCACGCCGGCATGGTCGCCGGGCGGGGGCGTGGCGGCCAGGGTGGCCATGGCCGCCGCACCATCCTCCAGCGGCCACACGCCGAACACGCGCAAGCCGGGGTCCAGCAGCACCCAGCCCGGGCGGAGCGCGCCGTCCGGCTCGCTGGCGCGGAAGGCGGCGCGCGCGGCGCCATCATCGTCCCACAGGATCCGTCGGCCCTCGGCATCCTTGAGCCGGCCAGCCGCCTCATCCGCCGGGTCGGTGCCGATCACGATCAGGAAGCGGTTCGCGCTGTCCAGCAGGCGCGCATGCGGCCCGATCATGCCGGCCAGCCGATCAGCCTTGCCGGGCTCACCCAGGCTGCCGGGGAACAGCACCATCAGCCAGCGTCCGGCCACGGTGTCGAAGGCGAAGCGGGGGTTGGTGGCTGACCGGCTGTGGAAGGCGGGAACCGGCTCACCGAAGCGGACCGCGGGCGATACCATGTGCGCTCCGAGAAGATGAATTGTTTTTCATCCGCTCTCTGCCACAGGCGGCGCGGCGCTGGCAAGAAGATTCAGTTCCGCCATCAAGGCGGGCGGCACGGCGATCCCCTCGGCGGTGGCGCGCGCCACCAGCGCTGCCCGGCGCGCGCCCGGCAGCCGCACCGCAGGCTCGGCCAGCATCGCCGTGACCAGCGCCTCGACGCGATCGAGGAACAGCGCCTGTCCGGCAAGGCCGCCCGGATCGATGGCGATCAAGGCCTGGCCCAGGCGCGGCTGGTTGCCTTCGGCCGTGAAGAAGCTGTCCGCCTCGAAGCTGAAGGCCGCACCGGTCAGCGCCACGCAGAGCAGCTCCACCATCAGCGCCAGCGCCGCGCCCTTGGTGCCGCCCATGGCCAGCATGGCGCCATCCAGCGCCGCGCGCGCATCGGTGGTGGGTGCGCCCGTTGCATCCAGCGCCCAGTCGGGCGGGATCGGCCGGCCTTCCTTGGCGGCGACCATGATCTTGCCGCGCGCCACCGCCGACAGCGCCAGGTCGATCACCAGCGGATCGGCACCGCGCCGCGGGAAGGCGGCGGCCACCGGATTGGTGCCGAGCAGCGGTCGCGCGCCGCCGGGTACCGGCATGGCCGCCGGCGAGTTGGTGAAGGCCAGCGCCACCAGCCCGCCCCGCGCCAGCGCCGCCACGGGCAGCCCAATGGCGCCGGCATGGTGGCTGTTGGTGATGCCGGCGAAGGCGATGCCCTGCGCCCTGGCCCGCGCCGCCGCCTCGGCCATCGCCAGGCCAAGCGCCGGATAGGCCAGCCCGTGCCGCGCATCGATCAGCACGGCGCCCGGCTTTTCGGCGATGATCGCGGGTTCCGCCCCGCCATCGGCGCGGCCACTGCGCAGGAAGCCGGCATATTGCTTCACACGCGACAGCCCATGCCCGGGCTGCCCCTCGGCCTCGGCCGCGACCAGCGCGCGCGCGGTGGCGGCGGCCATGGCGTCGCTCGCCCCGGCGCCGCGCAACGCAGCGGCCGCCAGCGCCCGGGCTTCGTCGAGGCTCAGCATCAGCCGTCGGCCCGGATGCCGGCTTCCCGCACCAGGGTGGCCCAGCGATCCGTCTCGGCGGCGACGAAGGCGGCCGAGCGTGCGGCATCCCAGCCAAGCACCTGGAAGCCGCCTTCCTGCGCGCGGCGCGTCACATCGGCATCATGGATCGCCTGCTGCACGCCGCGGCCGAGCGCCGCCTGGATGGCGGGCGGCACGGCGGATTGCGTCAGCACCGCCGTCCAGTTGGTGATTTCCAGCGCCGGGCTGCCGGCCTCACGCACCGTCGGCACCTCGGGCGCCAGCGGGTGGCGTTCGGCGCTGGTGATGGCCAGGGCGCGCAGCCGGCCGGCCCGGATCTGCGCCAGGCATTCCGGCAGGTTGGACACCATCAGGTCCAGATTGCCGGCGACCAGGTCGGTCACCGAGGGGGCGCCGCCGCGATAGGGCGCGTGCACCACATTGTCGCCGGCCCCGGCCACCCGCTTGAGCAGTTCGAGCCCGAGATGCGGCGGCGAGCCATGGCCGGAGGATCCGCCGCTCAGCTGCGCCGTCCGCGCGGCCCGCAGCAGCGAGGCAAGGTCGCGATGGGGGCTGCGCTCCGCATTGACCACCACCACCAGCGGTAGCGAGCCCAGCACCGACAGCACCGAGAAATCGCGCCGGAAATCATAAGGGGCGTTGGGAAACAGGCTGGCATTCACGGCATGGGTCAGCGTGATGGCCAGCAGCGTATAGCCATCGGGTGCCGCCTTGGCGGCGGCATCGGCGCCGATCAGCGCATTGCCGCCGGCACGATTCTCGATCACCACCGGCCGGCCCCAGACCTCGCCCAGCTTCTGGCCGACCAGGCGCGCCATGATGTCGGTCAGGCCGCCGGGCGGGAAGGGGACGACGTAGCGCACCGATCGTTCCGGGAAGGTCTGCCCGACGGCGGGCAGGGCCAGCGTGGCGGCAGCGACGCCGAGTGCGGCGCGACGGCGGATCATGGACGCTTTCCTCCTTGTTGATGAGGGCTGCAGCTTGGCAGTGCGCTGCCCCGGCGTCCAGGAATGCTGCCCGGCGCTACCAGATCGCGTCGGTCAGCGTCACATTGTCGATAAGGCCGCCATAGCTGTTGTTGCCGGCCACCGTCTCGGCGAAGGACAGCGTGTCCGTCCCGGCCCGGCCCGTCACGATGAAGGCGTGGGTCTGCCAGCCCGTGGCGCTGGGGGCGATGTCGGCAAGCTTGGCGCCGTTCCAGAGCACGCTGAACGCTTCGGTCGCGGCATCGGTGGTGCGGGCGCGGGCCGCGAAGGTCAGCAGGTAGTCCTGGCCGGTGGCCACATCCACGTTCTGGCTGATCACGTCGAGGCCGTGGCTCCAGTCGATCTCCACATGCTTGGTGCCGTGCGGCGAGGCGATGCTGAAGCTGCTCCAGATCTCGATGGCGCCGGTGCTGCTGCTCCAGCCCGGCACGTCGTTGCGCGGCGCCCAGGTGCCGGCGGCCACGTTCGATTCCTCGAAGCTGCTGTTGATCAGAAGGTTGCTGGCCAGCCCGCCGCGGCCGGCGATGGTGACCGTGATCTCCTCGCTATCCGTGCCGTCGATCGAGCGGACCGTCAGCTTGTCGGTCACCGAATTCGCGGCGGACAGGGTGGCCAGCCGGGCGGCGTCCAGCGTGTTCAGCTTGTAGGTCCAGTCGCCCGTCGCCGCGTCGAAGGTGAAGCTGCCCCAGCTGCCGGCAAGCGAGGCCGGGGTGGCGAAGCGGGCTTCGCCGGCATCGGCGTCGCTGATGGTCAGGCGGCCAGCGGCCTGGCCGGCGAGGCTGTTGATCTGGCCCGTGATGTCGCCGCCGATGCTGGCGGCGTCGTTGGCACCCTGGATGGTGATGGTGGCGAGCGCCGTGCCGCTGTCGCCATCCGCATCCGTGACGCGATAGGTGAAGCTGGCGGTGGCGGTGTCGCCCGCGCGGAGGCTCTGGAAGGCCGCGCCGCCGCTGAAGGTGAAGGCGCCATCATTGCCGATCGCCAGGCTGCCGGCCGGGGCCGCGCCCTCCAGCGCCACCGCCGCGACCAGGTCGGCGACATGGTCGTTTGCGGTCAGGTTGCCGGAGAGGATGGCGTCCTCGCCAACCGTGAAGCTGTCGGCCACCGCGAAGACGGCATCATCGGCCGCGGTGATCGCGACGCCATCGACGCTGACCGCCACCGCTTCGAAGCTGCGCACCGTCAGCGCCTGGCCGGTGAAGACGAAGTTGGCCCAGGGCGTGGCGCCGGCATGCGCCAGGAAGCGGGCGATGTCGGCCTGCACCCCGGCGGCGAGCCATTCGGCGCGGGTCAGCTCGAAGCCAAGTGTGTCGAAGCCGGCATTGCCGTCGTAGAAATCGCCGCGGGCGGTGGCGTAGGTCATGACCACTAGGTCATCGCCGGCATCGCCGCTGACGCGGTCGCGGCCGGCGCCGGCATGGATCACATCATTGCCCTCGCCGCCCGAGATCTGGTCGTTGCCCTCACCGCCGAAGATGGTGTCGGCGCCCATATCGCCGGTCGCGGTGTCGTTGCCGGCGCCGAGGTCGAGCCGGTCATTGCCGCCATTGCCCCAGACCGCGTCGTGGCCTGCGCCGGCCGAGACGCTGTCGGCGCCGTCATCGGCGGCGACCGTGTCATTGCCCGTGCCGCTGGTGATGCTGTCGGCACCCTGGCCGGCCTGGATGCTGTTCTGGCCGTTGCCGCCAGCGATCGTATCGTCGCCCATGTCGCCGGTCAGGCTGTCATCGCCGGCGCCGGCGGTGATCAGGTCATTGCCTTCGCCGCCATACACCGTGTTGCGGCCCTCGGCGGCCAGCATCGTGTCGGCCCCGGCATCGCCCGTCAGATGGTCGTTGCCGGCGCCGCCATCGACGCTGTCATGGCCCTGGCCGCCCACCACCGTGTCATGGCCGCCGCCGGTGACGATCCGGTCGTCGCCATCCTCGCCCCAGGCCTGGTCGTCGCCGTCGCCCAGCATCATCGTGTCATTGCCCTGGCCACCCCAGAGGCGGTCATGGCCGGCGCCGCCCAGCAGGCTGTCGGCGCCCGTGCCGCCGAACAGCATGTCGTTGCCATCGCCACCGTCCAGCGTGTCGGCGCCCTCGGCGCCGTGCAGCTGGTCATGGCCCGCCTCGCCGCGCAGCAGGTCGTTCCAGGCGCCGGCGAAGACACCATCGTCACCGGCGCCAGCCAGGACCTCGCTCGCACTGGTCGCATTCTGCAAGTGAAGCCACTCTGACATCCAGGTGCCGGTGGTCAGTGTGCGGGTCGCGGGGATGCTCAAGGTCGGTCTCCGGGGCTTCTTGCAGATTGCGATTGCAATTTGCGAGAATTTGCTTGTCTGGGACCGCTGTTGCAGCCGGCGTGCCAGGCCAGCGCGCCGATGGGGCGGGGGGGGATGGCCGGGCTGTCGCCGCAGCCGGATGGCGCGCGGGCCCCCCGGCCAGGCGCGCGATCGGTGCAAACGCAAACACCCAGGCATCGGCTAGACTGTGCCTGGGTGTCGTCTATCTCGGCCGCAGCCCGACCATCCTGGCCGAACGTATCAAGCGACAGGCCATCCAGCGGCGGCGCGCGATCCACCAGCGGATCGCCGCCTCACCGCGCAATCCGATGGGCAGGACCCTGCGTCAGCAAGCCGACGCCACTGCCCCAAAAATGCGACGATGGAAGGTGGAGGTTCCTTCGGTTCGTCGGGGCTCGACGGGACCGAACCTACCCCCACCATGACGCAAGCGGGTTTCGCCGCATGGCGTCACGTGTCACGCGCATGCGGCAGGCGTCGGGGGCAAGCCCCCGATCGCCGTCAGGCGCTCTCGTAGAGGCGCGTCAGGCTGAACTCGCGGTGGCCGAGGAGTTCGGCTGCCGTCAGCTCGCCATCGGCAGTGCGGATGATGCAGTCGAGCAGCGATTCGCCCGCCTCATCCATGTTGATCTGCTTTTGCAGCAGGCCAGTGACGTCCACGTCGATATGCTCGCTCATCGTGCGCATGGTGCGCGGATTGGCGGTCAGCTTGATCACCGGCACGATCGGGTTGCCGATGACATTGCCCTGGCCGGTCGGGAAGGTGTGCACCGCGAAGCCCGAGGCCGCGCAAAGGGTTACCATCTCGGCCGCCGCGCTCGACGAATCCATGAACCACAGGCCCGGATGCGTCGGTGCCTCGGCCTTGTCCAGCACGCCATCGACCAGGCACTTCTTGCCGATCTTGGTGATGTTGCCGAGCGCCTTCTCCTCGATGGTGGTCAGGCCACCCTCGATGTTGCCCTTGGTCGGCTGGCTGTCCGACAGGTCGCTGGTCTTGTGACGCTCGATCATCGCCTGGTAGCGATCGAACATCGCCATGAACTGCGCCCGGATCTCGGGCGTGCGGCAGCGCGCCGCCACCAGATGCTCGCCGCCGGTGATTTCCGACGTCTCGCCGAAGACCAGCGTATTGCCGTTCTCCCAGAGCTTGTCGAAGGAATCGCCGACGGTCGGGCAGGAAGCCAGGCCGCTGGTGGTGTCGCTCTCACCGCACTTGGTGCTGACCCACAGATCGACCATCGGCGCGCGCACGCGCTTCAGACGCGACGCGTGCTTGACCATGCGATAGGCAGCGCGCGAGGCGGAGGCGATGGTGTTGATGTCGCCATTCTGCTCGATGGCGAAGCCCTCGACCGGCTTGCCGGACTTGGCGATGCCCTCGACGATCTTGCCCGTCCAGCCCGGCTCGATGCCGATCACCACCACGCCGGCCACGTTCGGGTTGCAGCCCGTGCCGATGAGGGTGAGGAAGTGCAGGTCCAGGTCCGCGCCGAATTGCAGGCGGCCATAGGAGTGCGGGATCGCCATCGCACCCTGGATATTGTTCGCGACCGCCTGGGCGGCGGCGTTCGACAGATCGTCCACCGGCAGGATGATGACGTGGTTGCGCACGCCCATGCGGCCATTCTCGCGGCGCCAGCCTTCGAAGGTGGCGCTCTTCAGATCGATGCCCATGATCGGCTTCCTCCTACCAGCGCTTCGTCTTGACGTTGTGGACGTGCAGATGCGCGCCCGGCGCGATGTCGGCGATGGCACGGCCGATATCGACGCCGTACTTGATGATGGTGTCGCCCTTGGCGATGGCGCGGATGGCCAGCTTATGCCCGATCGGGATGTCCGACTTGGCGTCGAATTCCATCATCCGGTCCTGGTCCATGATCCAGCCATTCAGCGGCGTGCCGGCCTTCAGGCCTTCCACGACCACCACACCGACACTGTCACCCTCGTCATGGACGACGAAGTGGATCGTCATCGCTTCCCCCCTGCTCTGGACAAGGGCGCGAAGCTAGGCCGCGCCGCACCGCCCTTCAACCCGGCCGGCAGCCGTGGCAGCATGGAATCATCAAGGGTGGGAGCAGGCGATGGCCGGCGTTTTCTGGTATGATGATGTGTGGATGGACCAGGAGCCGAAGATCCTGGGCCCGATGGACCATGCTTTCTGGCTGGGTTCCGTGGTGTTCGACGGCGCGCGCAGCTTCGGCGGCGTGGCGCCGGACCTCGATCTGCACTGCGCCCGCGCGGTCCGCAGCGCGGTTTCCATGGGGATGCGCCCCAAGGTGGAGCCGAGCCGCATCGAGGAATTGTGCCGCGAGGGGCTGGCCCGCATGGGGGCCGCCGCCACCACCTATATCCGGCCGATGTTCTTCATCCGCCGTGGCATCGGCAGCGCCCGCCCGGATCCGGACAGCACCGATTTCATCCTGTCGATCTATGACGCGCCGCTGCCGCCCTTCGCCGGCTTCTCGGCCTGCATGACGCCCTTCCGCAAGCCCGCCCCGGACCAGGCGCCGACCGACGCCAAGGCGGCCTGCCTTTATCCAAATGGCGCGCGCGCCAATGTCTACGCGGCGGAGCGTGGCTTCGACGCGGCTGTCATGTGCGACGCGCATGGCAATGTGGCGGAATTCGCCTCGGCCAACCTGATGTTCGCCAAGGATGGGATGGTGGTGACACCGGCCGCCAACTTCACCTTCCTGAACGGCATCACCCGCCAGCGTGTCATCGGCCTGCTGCGCGCCGCCGGGCATGAGGTGCAGGAACGTGCCGTGCGGCCGGAGGAGCTGATGGCGGCCGACGAGATCTTCTCGACCGGCAACTATGGCAAGGTGCTGCCCTGCACCAACTATGAGGGCCGCGCCATGCAGCCCGGCCCGGCGGCGATGAGCGCGCGCAAGCTTTACTTCGATTGGGCGGAAGCCACCTGGCGGATCCTGCCGGCCGTGGCCGCCTGAGCCTGCAGCGCCGCCGTGGCGGGGCTGATCAGGCCTCCTCGGCGGCGCCCACGGGCAGGATGGTGGTTTCCTTCGGGCTGGCGAGCGCCAGGATGGTTTCCGTGCGCTCCACCCCGGGCTGGGAGCGGACTTCTTCCGAGACGAAGGCCTCCAGCGCCGAGACGTCCGGCAGGCGGAGCTTCAGCAGATAGCACCAGGCACCCGTGACGGTGTGGCATTCCAGCACCGCTTCCTGCCGGCGCATCGCCTTCAGGAAGGTCGCGTCATCCTTGCCCGGGCGCATCGCCACGAAGACGAAGGCCAGCAGCGGGCAGCCGGCCCAGGCGGGGTCGAGGTCGATCCGCCAGCCGCGGATCACGCCCCGTTCCTCCAGCCGCTTCACCCGTTCGGCGGTGGCGGAGACGGAAAGCCCCGCCGCCTTCGAGAGTTCCGCCAGCCCCGCCGCCCCATTTTCCTGGAGCACCATCACCAGGTTGCGATCGATCTCATCCATGGGACGAGACTAGCGCAGGGCCGCCGGAAAAACAAAGGCGAAAGCCAAGAAAGGCCGGATTTCCTTCGCCGTGCCCGGCCCTCAGGCGCCGAGCGCAACCTCGTAGGCGGCTTCGGTGCGGGCGCGGATCTCGGCTTCTGTCACGCCGTCCGCGATTTCGATCAGGCGCATCGGCGCGCTGCCCTTCTTGTCGATCGCGAAGACGCCAAGGTCGGTGACCACCATGTCCACCACGCGCCGGCCAGTCAGGGGTAGCGTGCAGCTGGTCAGCAACTTGTTGGAATTGCCGGCATTATGCTCCATGAGCACGATCACCCGCTTGACGCCGGCGACCAGGTCCATGGCGCCGCCCATGCCCTTCACCATCTTCCCCGGGATCATCCAATTGGCCAGGTCGCCATTCTGCGCGACCTGAAGCGCACCCAGGATCGAAAGGTCGATATGGCCGCCGCGGATCATGCCGAAGCTTTGCGCGCTGTCGAAGAAGCTGCTGGTCGGCAGCTGGGTGATGGTCTGCTTGCCGGCATTGATCAGGTCGGCATCCTCCTCGCCCTCCAGCGGGAAGGGGCCGAGGCCGAGCATGCCATTCTCGCTTTGCAGCTGCACGCTCATGCCGGCGGGCACATGGTTCGCCACGAGTGTGGGAATGCCGATGCCGAGATTGACGTAGAAGCCATCCTGCAATTCACGGGCGGCGCGCGCCGCCATCTGGTCGCGGGTCCAGGGCATCTCTGTTTTCCTCAAACCTGTTCCAGCTTGCGCACGGTCCTCGCCTCGATCCGCTTCTCGTAGCCGGCCGGGCAGGTGATGATGCGCTTCACGAAGATGCCGGGCGTGTGGATGTCGTCGGCGTCGATCGTGCCGGGCGCCACCAGATGCTCGACCTGCGCGACCGTCATGCGCGCGGCGCTGGCCATGATCGGGTTGAAGTTCCGCGCGGTTTTCCGGTAGCGGAGGTTGCCCTCGGTATCGCCGGTATGGGCGTGCACCAAGGCCAGGTCCGCCACGATGCCGCGTTCCATCACATAATGCTCGCCATCGAATTCCCGAATTTCCTTCCCCTCCGCGACGGCGGTGCCGTAGCCGGTCTTGGTGAAGAAGGCGGGGATGCCGGCGCCGCCGGCGCGGATGCGCTCGGCCAGCGTGCCTTGCGGGTTGAATTCGATCTCCAGCTCACCGGCCAGGAACTGGCGGGCGAAGGTGGCGTTCTCGCCGACATAGGAGCTGACCATCTTCCGCACCTGCCGCGTCTCCAGCAGGATACCGAGGCCCACCCCATCCACGCCCGCATTGTTGGACACGATCGTCAGGTCGCGCACGCCGGAATCGCGAATCGCCTCGATCAGCAGGGCAGGGATGCCACACAGGCCGAAGCCGCCCGACATGATCACCATCCCGTCCTTCAGGACGCCGGCCAGTGCGGCCTGCGCGCCCGGATAGACCTTCCCCATCGACTGCTCCTGTCCATCAGCGTTGGCGAGAACCTAGTGCGGCGCCCTGGCCAGGACAACGTCGTGCCAGACATGGAATTCTGGTTTGGGGGGGCCTCTTGCGGACCCCATGTGGCGAGGCTATACGGCCCGCCTCCCGCATGGGGGGCCATAGCTCAGTTGGTAGAGCGCTTGAATGGCATTCAAGAGGTCAGGGGTTCGACTCCCCTTGGCTCCACCAGATTTTCCGCCGGCTTCCGAGTGATCGGATGCCGGCGGTTCTGTTTCCGGGCGAGGGTGCCAGCGCGCTAATCCGCGCTGATCCCGGCGGCGCGGATCATCGGCACCCACAGCGCCAATTCGCGGTCCACCCGCGCCTGCGCCGCCGCGCCCATGGTCGGCGTGGCGTCCACCCCCATCGCGGTGATGCGCTCCAGCACCGGCGCGCTGGCCAGCGCGGCGTCGGTCGCCGCTTGCAGCCGCGCCAGCACCTCGGGCGGCGTGCCGCGGCGGGCGGACAGGGTGTGCCAGATCTCGAAGGCGAAGTCGGGGTAGCCGCTCTCGGCCACGGTCGGGATCGTCGGCGCGCCCGCCAGCCGCCGCGCGCTGGCGGCCGCGATGCCGCGCAGCCGGCCCGCCTGGATATGCGGAATGCAGTCCGAGGCGCCCGAGAACATGAAGTCCAGATTGCCCGCCACCAGGTCGGTGGTGGCCGGCGCGCCGCCGCGATAGGGCACATGCTGTGCCGTCACGCCGGCGGTGCGCAGGAACAGCGCCGTGGTGATGTGCGCCGGCGAGCCCACGCCCGCCGAGCCATAGGCCAGCGTCTCCGGCCGCGCCCGCGCCGCCGCCACGAAATCCTGCACCGTCGCGATGCCGCCCTGCCGGGTCGGGTTCACCACGAGGATGTTCGCCGCCGTCGAGGTGATGCCGAGCGCCACGAAGTCCCGCGCCGTGTCGTAGCCCGGGTTACGCTGCACGGCCATGTTGACCACATGCGTCGCCACATGCCCCATCACCAGCGTGTAGCCATCCGCCGGCGCCTGCGCCGCCTGCGCCATGCCGATGGCGCCGCCCGCGCCGGCCCGATTCTCGACGACCACGGGCTGGCCCAGCCGCTCGCCCAGCGCCTGCGCCACGATGCGCGCCGTCGTGTCGGTACCGCCGCCCGGCGCGAAGGGCACGATCAGGCGGATCGCCCGATCCGGCCAGGCATGGGCCAATCGCGGTGCGGCCAGCAGCGCGGCGGCGCCGAGCAGGGCCCGGCGGTGGAGCTTTGTCATTGGCACTTCCCCCTCATTTCCGCGCGCGCAGGCTGCGCAGATTATGGACATGCACATGCGCGCCGGGGGCGATGTCGTCCGTCGCCTCGCCGATCGGCGCGCCGTATTTGCGGATCACCTCGCCGCGCGCGATCGCGCGCCGCGCCACCTTGTGGCCGAGCGGCACCGGCGCGGGCAGCGTGAGGGTCTCGATCCGGTCGCCCAAGCGGGCAGGTGCCTCGCCGGCGGCAAGGTCGGCCAGGGCGGTGGCGACATCATCGCCCTCCGCCAGGATCAGCAGGGACCAGCGGCGCATCAGAAATCCGCCCCCAGCCGGGCGAAGGCATATTCGCCCTCATCCAGCACCTCGCCCCAGCTGCGCGTGCCGGAGGCATGGTCGAGCAGCTGCGCGAACAGCGCATCCGCCGCTTCCTCCGGCTCGCGCGTGCCCTCCAGCAGCGCGGAGGCGTCGAAATCGATCTGCAGGCCGAGCCGCCGGGCGGTGTTCGGGTTCGCCGTCACCTTGATGGTCGGCGCCAGCGCGTCGGCGTAGGAATTGCCGGCGCCGGTGGTGAACAGCACCAGCTGCGCGCCGGCCGCGACAAAGCCGCTGACCGAGGGCGGCGAGAAGGCCGGGCCCTCCATCACCCACAGGCCCGGCCCCGGCAGCGGCGCGGCATGCGGCACCACGCCCTGCACCGGCCGCGACCCGCCCTTGGCCACGGCGCCGAGCGACTTTTCCTCGATGCTGGAAAGGCCGCCGCGGATGTTTTCCTGGCCGGGGTTGTTGCCCGTGAGATCCTCGCCGGATGCCGCCGCCCAGCCTTCGCGCGTCAGCACGGCCGCCACGATTTGCGCGCCGATCTCGGGCGTCGCCGCGCGGCCGGCCAGCGCATGTTCGGCGCCGAGCCATTCCATCGTCTCGCCGAACACCACGGCGCCGCCCGCATCCACCAGCCGGTCGGCGACGCGGCCCACCAGCGGGTTGGCGGCGATGCCACTGGTGGCATCCGTGTGGCCGCATTCGATGCCAAGGCGCAGCAGCGATGCCGGCAGCGGCTGGCGCCGCAGGCGCGACGCATCGCGCACCAGCCGGGCCGCCGCCCGCACACCCTGTTCGGACAGGGCCAGATTATCCTCGTGGCAATCATCCAGCGCCACCGTCTCCACCGGCTTGCCGGTGGCGGCGACCTGCTCGGCCACCGCATCCAGCCGCAGCCGGTCGGCGCCGACCAGCAGCACCGCGGCGGCGTTCGGGTTGCAGGCGAAGCCGGCCAGCATGCGGCGCGTCATTGCCCGGTCCTCGCCGAACTGGCCGCGCCCATAGGGCATCGAGATCAGGGTGGTGCCCGGCACCTGCCGGGCGATCCGGCGCGCGCTGGCGCCCGTCAGGCCAAGGATGGACAGGACAAGCACAGTGTTGCGCACGCCGGCGGAGCCGTCGGGGCGCAGATAGCCGGCGAATTCCGCCGCCATGGCCGTTCTCCCTCAACGTGGGAACGGTCGCGCGCGGGGCGGGCGCGGTCAAGCGGGTGGCGCTGCGCGGGTACGGGGTTGAGGCCTTGACCCGCCAAGCCGCTTGACCGAAGCTTACCGCAATGAAGCCTGCGCCGGTATAGGCCGCGCTGGCGCGCCGGGGGATCGCGTTCGGATGGCGGCTTCGCCGAAGGTCTGTGTGGGGCCTTCCCCCCTTGGCCTTCTCCTCCTGCTGGGCGGTTTTGGCGCCGCGGTTGCTGCGCTGCTCTGGCAGCTTGGCTATCCGCCGTCGATCGTGGCGCATGGCGCGCTGATGTCGCTGGCCTGGGCGGCCATCCTGCCCGCCGGCGTCGCCATCGCCCGCTGGCGCAAGGTGACGCACGCGCAGCGCTTCCCCGAGCAACTCGACAATCAATTCTGGTGGAACCGCCACCGGCAGCTGCAATACACCGGCGTCGCGGTCAGCCTGCTTGGGGCGGTGGCGATCATCGTCGAGACGGGCGGGCACTTCACCGGCCTGCACGGCCAGCTTGGCCTGGCGCTGGTGCTGCTGAGCCTGGCCCAGCTTGGTCTCAGCATGCTGCGCGGCAGCAAGGGTGGCCCCACCGATCCGCGGGCCGATCCGGCCCGGCCCGAGACCTGGCGCGGCGACCATTTCGACATGACGCCGCGGCGCCTGGCCTTCGAATGGCTCCACAAGGGCCTGGGCTGGGGCGCGCTGGCGGCGGGCGCCCTTGTGCTTGCGCTCGGCGTGCAAATGCTTGGCGCGCCGGGCGCCTTGGTCCTGTTGCTGGCGCTGCCCTACCTGATCTTCGCCGGCTTCGCGCTGGCTGAGGCGCGGGCGGGGCGCCGCGTGGATACCTATGTCGCGATCTGGGGCCGGCTGCGCTCACCGCTGCTGCGCCCCGGCATCGTGCCCCCGCCCGGCCAGGGCGAGCCCGGAGCCGCCTGATGGACGCCGAGATCCTCGACCCTCGCTTCGGCGCCCTGGTGATCGGCCACGCCAGGCTCGAACGGCTCTGGACGGGCGGGCGCTGGCTGGAGGGGCCGGCCTGGTTCGCCGCCGGCCGATACCTGGTCTGGTCGGACATCCCGAATGACCGGCTGCTGCGCTGGGATGAGACCGATGGCAGCGTCTCGGTGTTCCGCCAGCCCTGCCACAATGAAAACGGCCATGCGGTGGACCATCAGGGCCGGCTTGTGTCCTGCGAGCATCGCGGCCGCTGCGTCTCGCGCACCGAGCATGACGGCACGCGCCGCGTGATCGTGGACCGTGTTGACGGGCGGCGCTTCAATTCGCCCAACGATGTGACGGTCGCCGCCGATGGCGCGCTCTGGTTCACCGATCCGACCTACGGCATCGACAGCGACTATGAGGGCGATGCCGCGCCATCCGAGATCGGCGCCGCCCATCTCTACCGCGTCGATCCGGAGGAAGGTGTCGCGGTGCCGATGGTCACCGACATGCTGCGCCCGAACGGCCTGTGTTTCAGCCCGGATGGCCAGACGCTGTATGTGGCCGAGACCGGGCGCACGCATGATCCTGCCTGCCCCGTGGAAATCCGCGCTTACGCGATGGATGGCGGGCGGCCCGCGCGGGGCCGGCACTTCGCCGCCTGCGATGCCGGGCTGTTCGACGGGCTGCGCTGCGACGTGGCCGGCAATGTGTGGGCCGGCGCCGGCGATGGCGCGCGCTGCCACGCCCCGGATGGCACCCTGATCGGCCGCATCCCCCTGCCGGAGATGGCCGCCAACCTCTGCTTCGGGGGTGCCAAGCGAAATCGCCTGTTCATCACCGCGCAGACCTCGCTCTACGCGATCTACCTCAACATCCGCGGCGCCGCCTGAACCGCGCCGCGAACAACCGGATCCCTGGGAGGAATCTTCTGATGCGTCGTCTGCTTCTTGTCGCCGGCCTGATGGCACTTGCCGCCGGCCCGGCCCATGCTTGGCCCGACCGCCCGGTCACCATCGTGTCGCCCTTCGGCCCCGGCACCTCGCAGGATGTGCTCGGGCGCCTGCTCGCGCCGCACCTGCAGACGGCCTGGGGCCAGCCCGTGGTGGTGACGAATGTCACCGGCGCGGCCGGCACAATCGGCGTCGACCGCGTGGCGCGTTCGGCGCCGGATGGCCATACGCTGGTGCTGTCAGGCGACGCCGCCATCGTGGTGCGCGTCTCCATGTCGCCGCGCCCGCCCTATGATCCGCAGCGCGACCTGACGCCCGTCACGCTGCTCGGCTTCACGCCGAACGTGCTGGTGGTGGCCAACAGCAATCCGGCGCGCAGCGTGCAGGACATCATCGCGCAGGCGAAGGCGCGGCCCGGCCAGATCACCTTCGGCCATGCCGGCCCCGGCACCTCGCAGCATATCGGCGGCGAGATGCTGGCGCAGATGGCGGGCGTGGAACTCAACGGCGTGGCCTACAATGACGCGGCCGCGCAGATCCTGGACGTGCAGACCGGCCGCGTGACGATGAGCTTCCAGTCCGGCGTCGTGGCCCTGCCGCGTGTGCGCGATGGCGCCTGGCGCGCCCTGGCCGTTTCCTCGGCCCAGCGGATGACGGCGCTGCCCAATATGCCGACCGTGGCCGAAACCGGCCTCGCGGGCTTCGAGGCGCAGGCCTGGCTTGCCATCTTCGCCGCGGGCAATACGCCGGCCCCGCTGGTGGCGCGCATTCAGCGCGACATCGTGGCGGCGATGGGCCAGCCCGACGTGCGCGCGCGCATGGCGGAACTCGGCATCGAGCCGGTCGGCAGCACGCCCGAGGCGCTGCGCGAGCATGTGACCAAGGAAATCCCGCGCATGGCCGCCGTGCTGCAGCGCGCCGGCATCCGCCCGGAATAAGGAAGGCGTCACCGGGCGGCTTCGGCCGCCCGGGGTATCAGCCGCGCAGTGTCGCGCCCGTCGCCTTCGCGACGGCGGCCACGATCTTCTGGGCCACCGCCTCGATCTCGGCATCCGTCAGCGTCCGCTCGCGCGGTTGCAGCGTGACTTGCAGCGCCAGGCTCACCTTGCCCTCGGGCAGCTTGTCGCCGGCATAGCGATCGAACAGCACCACATCGGCCACCAGCGCCTTGTCCGCCCCGCGCGCGGCGCGCAGCAGCGCCTCGGCCTGCGTGTCGGCATCGACCAGGAAGGCGAAGTCGCGCCGCAGCGGCTGGAAGGCCGGCAGGTCCGGCACGCCCTTCTTGCGCTTCTTGGGCTCCGGGATGGCGTCCAGGAACAGCTCGAACGCCACGGCGGCGCCGGTGATGTCGAGCGCGGCGCGCACCTTCGGATGCAACTCGCCAAAGCTGGCCAGCACAGTCTTGGGCCCCTGGCGCAGCACGCCCGACCGGCCGGGATGGTAGAAGCCCGGCGCGTCGGCAGTGACCTGCAGGGCTGCCATCGGCACGCCAAGCGCCGCCAGCACCGCCATGGCATCGCCCTTCGCATCCAGCCAATCGACCGGGCGTGCCGGCGCTTCCCAGCCCGACGCGGCCATGCCCGCGCGCAAACCGGCGGCAAGGGCAAGCTGGCTGGCCCCCGCGGCGGGGTCGCGATAGGCGCCACCGATCTCGGCCAGCGCCACATCCGGCAGGCCGCGCGCCGCGTTGCGCGCGGCGGCCATCGCGAGGGAGACGATGGGGGTCGGCCGCATCTGGTCCAGGTCGCTGGCAATGGGGTTCTCAAGACGCAGGCTGTCCGGCGTCTCGCCAAACAGGGCTGCCGTCTCGCGCGCGCAAAAACCGTAGGTCACGCAATCCTGCATGCCGCGGCTGGCCAGCACGCGCCGCGCCAGCGCCGCCCGCGCCTGCCGCGGGCTGAGCGCCGGGCGTGGCACCGCGGCCGTGACGGGCAGCGACACGGAAGGCACGGAATCGAGCCCGCCGAGCCGCAGCACTTCCTCCACCAGGTCGCATTCCGGCTCGATCGCCGCGCAGCCTTCGGCCGCCGCGCGGGCGCGGTCGGCGGGCAGGGACACGTCCTGCGAGAGCGCGCCATGGCCGGCAATGTCGTTGCGCCAGGGCGGCACCGCGACGGTCACGCTGGCCGCGTCTTCGGCCAGCGTGCACAGGCCGAGCGCGGTCAGCCGCCGCACCGCCTCCTCGCGCGGCAGGTCCAGCCCGCCAAGCTCCGCGATGCGCGCGAAGCGCAGCGTCGCCTGCCGCGCCCAGGCTGGCTCCGCGCCGGCTTCCGCCACGTCCGAGGCTTCGCCGCCGCACAGCTCGATGATCATCCGCGCCGCGGCGTCCAGCGCCTTCGGCAGCAGGGACGGGTCGATGCCGCGTTCGAAGCGGCTGCGCGCATCGGTGCGCACATCATGCCGCCGGCCGGAGAGCGCGATGCGCACCGGGTCGAACAGCGCGCATTCGATGAAGCATTCGGTGGTGGTCTCATCGCAGCCCGAATGTTCGCCGCCGATCACGCCACCCAGCGCTTCCACACGCTGCGCGTCGGCGATCACGCCATCCTCAGCCGTGAGCGCATAGGTCTTGCCGTTCAGCGCCAGCAATTCCTCGCCGGGCTGGGCCATGCGCATCGTCAGCGTCGGGCCCGCCACCTTCGCCACGTCGAAGACGTGCAGCGGGCGGCCATAGGCGAAGGTGAAGAAGTTGGTCACATCGACCAGCGCGCTGATCGGCCGGAGCCCGATCGCGGTCAGCCGATCCTGCAGCCATGGCGGTGACGGCCCATTGCGCAGCCCCCGCACCGCGCGCCCAAGCACCCAGGTGCAGGCCCGCGGATCGGCGATGGTCCAGGCGAGCGGGGCGGGATAGGCGCCCGGCAGCGGCGCCACGTCCCAGGGCTTCAGCGTGCCGAGGCCGGCGGCGGCCAGGTCCCGGGCGATCCCCCGCACGGACAGCGCATCGCCGCGATTGGGCGTGACCTTGATCTCGATGATCGGGTCATCGAGCTTGGCGTAATCCACATAGCGCCCGCCGACGGGGGCATCCTCGGGCAGGTCGACGATGCCCGAATGATCCTCGGCAAGCCCCATCTCGCGGGCCGAGAGCATCATCGCCTCGCTCTTGACGCCGCGGATCTCGCCCACCTTCAGCGTGATGCCGGTGCCGGGGATGAAGGCGCCGGGCAGCGCCGCCACGCCCAGCATGCCGGTGCGCGCATTCGGCGCGCCGCACACCACCGAATATTCGCGCCCATCGCCCAGATCGACGCGGAGCGCGCGCAGACGGTCCGCATTCGGGTGCTGCACCGCCTCGATCACGCGCGCGATGCGAAAGCCGGCCAATTGCGCCGCCGGGTCGTGAATGCCCTCCACCTCGATCCCGATGGCGGACAGGGTGGTGGTGATGCGATCCAATGTCGCGTCGGTATCCAGATGCTCGCGCAGCCAGCTCAGGGTGAACTTCATCGTCTCACACCCCCTCATGCAGGGAGGCCGGCGCCAGCGGGTCCGCCGCATAGTGGCGCAGCCAGCGCAGGTCGCATTCGTAGAAGGGGCGAAGGTCGGGCATGCCGTGCTTCAGCATGGTGATGCGCTCGATCCCCATGCCGAAGGCGAAGCCCTGCCATTCGCGCGGGTCGATGCCGCAATTGGCCAGCACCTTCGGATGCACCATGCCGCTGCCCAGGATCTCCAGCCAATCGCCGCCACCGCCCAATTCGCCGGTCTTGCGGTTCCAGCCGATATCCACCTCCATCGAGGGCTCGGTGAAGGGGAAGTAGCTGCTGCGGAAGCGCACCGGCAGGCCGGCGATGCCGAAGAAGGCGCGCAGGAAATCGGTCAGGCAGCCCTTCAGGTGGCCGAGCGTGATGGCGCGATCGATCACCAGCCCTTCCACCTGGTGGAACATGGGCGAATGCGTCGCGTCATGGTCGGCGCGATAGGTGCGGCCGGGCGAGATGATGCGGATCGGCGGCGGCTCGGCCAGCATGGTGCGGATCTGAAGCGGGCTGGTCTGGGTCCGCAGCACGGTGCGCGCGCCGGATGCATCGGTGCCGGGCAGATAGAAGGTGTCATGGTCCTGGCGCGCCGGGTGATGGTCCGGGATGTTGAGCGCGCCGAAATTGTGCCAGTCGGTCTCGATGTCGGGCCCGTCGACCACGCGGAAGCCCATGGCGCCGAAGATCGCCGTCAGCTCCTCGATGGTGCGGCTGATCGGGTGGATGCCACCTTCGGCCGCGGTGCCGGGGGAAGCGGGGCGGGGCGGCAGGGTGACGTCCACGCGCTCGGCCGCGAGGCGCGCGGTCAGCGCGGCTTCCTCCAGCGTCCTGCGGCGGCCGTCCAGCAGGCCCTCGATCTGGTTCTTCAGGGCGTTGATGGCGGCGCCCGCCTCGCGCCGCTGCTCGGCCGGCACGGCGCCAAGCCCCTTTAGCAGCTGCGTCACCTCGCCCGACTTGCCGAGTGCCGCGACGCGCACCGCATCCAGCGCGCGCAGGTCGCCGGCGGTGGCGATCTGGGCGGCGATGCTGCTGGCCAGGGCTGAATGATCAACGCTCATCATCGAAAGCTCCGGATACGGAAAGGGCCGCCCCCTGCGGGACGGCCCTCAATGTCGGTCCTGAACCGGCTGGGTTCAGGCCCCGGCGGCAACCGGGGCGGCGGGGAGGGCGCCCTTCACCTGTTCCACGATGGCGGCAAAGGCGGCCGCATCGTCGAAGGCGAGGGCTGCGAGCATCTTGCGGTCGATCTCGATGTTCGCCGCCTTGATGCCCGCCATGAACCGCGAATAGGTCAGCCCATGTTCGCGCACCGCGGCGTTGATCCGCTGGATCCACAGGCCGCGGAAGTCGCGCTTCTTGTTGCGGCGGTCGCGGTAGGCATATTGCAGCGCCTTCTCGACCCGCTCCAGGGCGGGGCGATAGGCGGTGGAGGAGCGGCCGACATAGCCCTCCGCCAGCTTCAAAACCTTCTTGTGCCGGGCGTGCTTGGTTACGCCGCGCTTTACACGTGCCATGTTTCAGATCCTCCCTTACCGGCTCGAACCGTAGGGCATCCACTGCTTCACCGTGTCCCCATCCTGCTTGCGCAGCACATAGGTCCCACGGTTCTGCCGCTTCATCTTGTTGGTCTTGGCGGTGAGCATGTGGCGCTTGTTGCCGACACCGGCCTTGACCAGGCCGCTGGCGGTCAGTCGGAAGCGCTTCTTCACGCTCGACTTCGTCTTCATCTTGGACATTTCGTACTCCGTTGCAGGCGCGTCCCACCTTGCGCCGGGGTTCCGCGGAACCGGCCGGGCCGCACCATTGCGGCGGGGACGCGTGTCCCCGGCCAGGCATGCCCAACAGGCCTGTCGCGGGGAGGCGGGTGTATAGTGGCGGGGCCGCGAAGGCGCAACCCCGAAGCGGGCGTTCAGGCCTCCGGCGGGCAGGGCGGCATGTCGCGCAGGAACTTGTACCGGCCATGCCCTTTCAGCGCGAGCAGATCATGCTGCTCGAGCGGTGGCATGGTCAGGGGCGCCACCTCGGCCTCGGCGCCACTGAAATCCACGATGACGGCATCGACGGCGGGCGTGCCGCCATGGCCGGCACTGCCCAGGAAGGCCACCGCCGGCAGCCAGAGATGGCGGATGCCCGCCACCACCCGGTCCCGCGCGGCGTGCAGGTGCCCGCTGATCACCATCGCCACGCCATGCGCCTCGAGCAGGGCCAGCAGCCGCGCGCGCGGCGCCGGCGTGATGCTGGTCGCGTTCGCCGGCCCCTCGGCGGGGTCCTCGACGAAGAGCGGCTTGTGCAGCACCAGCGCGATGCGGCGATCGCCGGCCGTGGCCAGGCACTCGACCAGCCAGGTCTCCTGCTCGGCCTCGCGCGGCAGGCCGGAGCCGAACAGTTGCGCATTCACGCCCACCAGCCGCCAGGCGCCGACATCGCGCACGAAGCGGTCGGTGCCGAAGGCGGCGTCCCAGCGGGTGAGGCGCGCCTCGTCGATGATCTGGTTCGGGTCCTGGCCGGGCGGTTCGTCGCCCACATCATGGTTGCCCGGCAGCGCCAGCACCTTGGTGGCGAAGCCACCCAGCGCCATCGCGGCGAAGTGCATCTCCTCGTCGCTGTCGGGGCCGTTGATGCAAAGGTCGCCATTGATCACCACCGCCGCCGCGCCTGCCGCGTCGGTGGCGGCGCGGGCGGCCAGGAAATTTGCCCAGAAGAAGCCATGCGTCGGCGACAGATGCAGGTCCGACAGGAAGACGATCTTGCCCATGGTGCGATCCTTCAGACGAAGGCCAACTGGCCGGGGCGGAAATCCATGTAATAGAGCGGCGGGTGCTGCCATTGGATCGCGCGGCGCTTGGCGAAGTATTCGCGCACCGGATAGAGGATCACCGCCGGGGCCTCGGCCTCGAATTCGTCGAGCAGCGCGAGCCACAGCCGCTTGCGTTCGGCCGGGTCGCCGGCGATGCGCAGCGCCTCCACGATCTCGTTGAAGCGCACCGGCTGCCAGAAGCCCGAGCGTTGCAGCGAATATTCGCGGGAGAGATGCACGGCAAGGCCCCCGCCCAGCGGATCGGGGAAGCGGAAGGCAATGGAGGTGGGGCGGATATCGGCGCCCGGCTGCGTCAGCAGGGAGAGGTTCTCGCGGGTCTCCAGGCGCGTATTCACCCCGACCGCGGCCCACATCTGCTGCATGATCTGCACGCCCTGCAGCATTTGCAGGTAGTAGGCGGGCGCGATGCGGATGATCAGCTCCTCGCCGCGATAGCCGCCCTGGCGCAGCAGGTCGCGCGCCTTCGCCGGATCATAGGCGAAGCCGCGGCGATTGGCGTCGTACAGGTCGCCAAAGGCCGGGATTTGCAGCGCCGGCATCGGCTTGTACTCGGCGCCCCACAGGGCGCGGCCGAGCATCTCATAGTCGATCGCATGGTTCAGCCCGCGCCGCACCCGCGCATCGCGAAGCGCAGGGCGCCGCGTGTCGTAGTAAAGGATGTGCGCGAAATCGAGCGCGACGCCGACCCCTTCCAGCGTCGGGTGGCGGGCGAGCGGTTCGATCTGCTCGGGCAGCAGGTTGGTGACCAGGTCGTAGTCGCCGGCGCGAAGCCCGGCGATGCGGGAAGATGCCTCCGGCACCACGGTGAAGGTCACCTGCCGGGCCGGCGGGCGGCCCTGCCAGTAATCATCATGCGCCTCCAGCACCGCGCGCTGGTCGCGCTGGAAGCCGGCGATGCGATAGGGGCCGCTGCCGATCGGGCGCGTGCGCATGCCGGCCAGCCCGCCCTCACTGTAGGCCTTCGCGGAGTGGACCCAACCGCCATAGGCCGCCAGGCGCTGCGGCATGGCGGGGTCGGGGTGCTTCGTGCGGAACACCACGCGGTGCGCGCCATCGGCCTCCACGCCCGCCAGATGGCCGAAATTCACGCGGCCCTCGAAGGTCTGCGTCGTCTCGCCCCACATGCGCTCGGCCGAGAAGGTGGAGAGCACATCGGCGGCGGTCAGCAGCGTGCCATCATGCATCCGCACATCGGGGCGCAGTGTTGCCACCCAGGTGAGCGGGTCGCGCTGTTCCAACGCGGTGGCCAGGAAGGGGGTCAGGCGCGATCCACCGTCCCGCGCCTCGGCCAGGAAGTCGCGGCGCCAGAGCGTGTCGAAGACATTGTAGGTCAGCCGCAGGCCGACATTGGAGATGGCCTCCAAGGGCTCCAGCGTCGGCGGCAGGGCCTGGACCGCGATGCGCAGCGCCGGGCGCGTATCGGCCTGGGCGCCGGCGACGCGCGGCAGGAAGGCTGGCGCGGCCAGGGCGCCGAACAGATGGCGGCGGCGCAATGACATGCGTGATCTCCCGCAGGGCGAGCCATGTTCTAGCGCCGGCCTGGGTCGGGTCGGTGACAGGTGGATGCCGCTTTGATGACATGCCGCGCGGGTTCCGGTTGCCCGCCGCGCGGCCTATATCCGCGGCGCATGCCGCCCGAGACCATCACCTTCGGCTGTCGCCTGAACGCCCTGGAAGCCGAGGCGATGCGCGCGCTGGCGACCCGGGCGGGCCTCGGCCAGGCCCTGATCGTGAACACCTGCGCCGTCACCGCCGAGGCCGAGGCGCAGGCCCGCCAGGCCATCCGCCGCGCGGCGCGTGAACAGCCGGGCCGGCCGATCCTGGTCACCGGCTGCGCCGCGCAGATCGCGCCCGAAGCCTGGGCCGCGCTGCCCGGCGTGGCGCGCCTCATCGGCAATGCCGACAAGCTGCGGCCCGAGGCGTGGGCCGCGCCGATCCCCTTCACCGACGTGATGGCGGCGCGCGACATCCCCCCGGCGCCGGTCGCCGGCATGCGCGGCCGCGCGCGGGGTTTCCTGCAAATCCAGCAGGGCTGCGACCATCGCTGCACCTTCTGCGTGATCCCCTATGGCCGCGGCCCGTCGCGCAGCCTGCCGATGGGCGCGGTGGTGGCGCAGGCGCGCGCCATGGTGGAAGCCGGCCTGCGCGAAGTGGTGCTGACCGGCGTCGACATTGCCAGCTACGGGGCCGATTTGCCGGGCGCGCCGCGGCTCGGCCAATTGGCGCGGCGGCTGCTGGCCGCGGTGCCGGAGCTGCCACGGCTGCGGCTGTCCTCGCTCGATCCTGCGGCGATCGACGATGATGTCTGGCGCCTGATCGCCGAGGAGCCGCGTTTCCTGCCGCATCTGCATCTGAGCGCCCAGCATGGGGCGGATCTGATGCTCAAGCGGATGAAGCGCCGGCATTCGCGCGCTGGCCTGCTGGCGGTTGCGGCGCGGGCCCGGGCGCTGCGCCCGGACATCGCGCTCGGCGCCGACCTGATCGCCGGCTTCCCGACCGAGAGCGAGGCGGAGTTTTCGCAACTGCTCTCGCTGGTCACCGAGGCGGGGTTGAGCTTCCTGCATGTGTTCCCCTATTCGCCCCGCCCCGGCACGCCGGCCGCGCGCATGCCGCAACTGCCGGTGGCGCTCCGCCGGGCGCGGGCGCAAGCCTTGCGGGCCGAAGGGCAGGCGGCGGCGCGCCGCTTCCTGGAAGGCCGCCTCGGCCAGGAGGAGCAGGTGCTGATGGAGCGCGATGGCCGTGGCCACACCGCCCACTTCGCCCCGGTGCGCATGGTGGCCCCGCCGCATCTTCTGCCGGCGCCCGGCACCTTGCTGCGCGCCCGCGCCCGGGCGATCACGGCGGACGCATTGCTGGTGGAGGCCGCCTGATGGCGCTCAAGGATTTCTTCTCGTCGCGGTTCGGCGGCGCGAGGCCGGCCGAAGCCCCGCCCCGACAGCCCGCGGCGCCGCCGCCTGAACAGCCCGCGCCGCCGGCGCCTGAACAGCCCGCGCCGCCGGCGCCTGGGCAACCCGCGGCCCCCGAGCAGCCGCAGGGCTGGTTCGGCCGGCTGAAGGCGGGCCTCTCGCGGTCCACCGCCAAGCTGACCGAGGCGCTGACCACCGTCTTCCGCAAGCGCAAGCTGGACGATGCGGCGCTGGAGGAGCTGGAGGAGACGCTGATCGCCGCCGACCTTGGCGTGCCGGCGGCGCGCATGATCGTGGAGGGGTTCCGCAAGACCCGCTTCGGCAAGGAAGTGACGGACGAGGAGGTGCGCGCCACCCTCGCCGCCAGCATCGCCACCATCCTGGAACCCGTGGCGCGGCCCTTGCGGATCGAACCCGCGCACGCGCCGCATGTGGTGCTGGTGGTCGGCGTGAACGGCACCGGCAAGACCACCACCATCGCCAAGCTCGGCCGCGAATATCGCGCGCAGGGCCTGAAGGTGATGTTCGCCGCCGGCGACACTTTCCGCGCCGCCGCCGTCGAGCAATTGCAGATCTGGGGCGAGCGCACCGGCTGCCCGGTTGTCGCCGCCGCAAAGGATGGCGCCGACGCGGCGGGCCTGGCGCATGAGGCGCTGGCCCGCGCCCGCGCCGAGGGCATGGACCTGCTGCTCATCGACACCGCCGGCCGGCTGCACAACAAGACCGCGCTGATGGAGGAGCTGCGCAAGATCATCCGGGTGATCCGCAAGATCGACCCCTCGGCGCCGCATTCCGTGCTGCTGACGCTGGACGCCACCACCGGCCAGAATGCGTTGAGCCAGGTGAAAATCTTCAAGGAGATGGTCGAGGTGACGGGTCTGGTGGTCACCAAGCTGGATGGCAGCGCGCGGGGCGGCGTGGTGGTGGCGCTGGCGCAGGAATTCGGCCTGCCCGTGCATCTGGTGGGGGTCGGCGAGAAGGCCGAGGATCTGCGCCCCTTCGCCGCGACGGACTATGCGCGCGGGCTGGTCGGGCTGGAGCCCTGAGAGTTTTGAATCATTGCCGAAGGCGCCAAAGGCGCAGGCGACATCTCAATAATATCAACGGACGTTAATGCACAAACGCGATTCGTTCACATCCTCTGACCGGCCAGCCGACCCCGCCACCCCCGGAACGGGGTTTCCTTTGCCAGCCCAAAAGAGTTAACGTCCGTCGCAACCTTGGGTGGTGAGGCAGCATGCGGCGCAGTATGTCGGTTGTCGGTCTCTGCTTGGTTGCAATGCTGCTGCCGCTGGATGCGCGGGCGCAGAGCGGCAACCCGATGCATGACAGCTTGGCCGCGCGGGCCGAGGGCGAGCAGCGGGCCGAGATGTTCCGCTTCATCGGCAGCACCGGCGCCGGCTGCCAGGCGGTGATCGCGCTGTATTTTGCCGGGATGGATGGCGGCCGCACCGCCTATTGGGACAGTCGCTGCCGCGAGGGCGCGACCTATCGCACCAGCCTGCCTGCCCAGCGCACCGCGCGGCCGAGCCTGACCCAGTGCGGCGCGGCGATCGGCGGTATCGCGGCCGGCCCCTGCTTCCAGCCCTTGGGCACCGCGGCAGCCGCCACGGCCCAGACCAGCGGCGGGCGCGGCACGCAGGTGGCCGGCGCCGCCAATCAGGCGCCGCCACCGCCTGGCAGCCGCTTCGGCGCGGTCTATGCCACCGACGCGCCACTTGCCGCCTGGGGGTTCGCCAACGGCAACCCCGACCGGCTGGCGGTGAACACCAGTTCGGTGCGCAGCTGCCAGGCCATGGCCGGGCCGGTGCCGTGCAAATTCGTGGAGGAGATCGTCAACCGCTGCGCCGCGCTGGTGCAGGCCGTCACCCGCCATCCGCGGGCCGTCGCCATGACCAGCGACCTGTCGACCATCGTGCTGAACCGCAACTTCGTGGGCACCGGCGCCACCCAGCAGGAAGCCGAGCGGACGGCGATGGCGGATTGCCAGGGTGTGCGCGGCGTGGTCTGTCGCCCCGCCGCGTCCAGCTGCTGAAGGCGCCCCCGACATGCGAATCATGATCTTCCTTCTGCTCGGCTTCGCGCTGCTGGCGCCCGCCCCGGCCACGGCCGAGCAGCTGCAGGCCATCAAGCGGCGCGGCGCGCTGAATTGCGGGGTGAATGGCGGGCTGCCGGGGTTCTCGGCGCCCGACGCCGAAGGGGTGATGCGCGGGCTCGATGCCGATCTCTGCCGCGCCGTCGCCGCCGCCATCCTGGGCGACGCCACAAAGGTGAACTTCCTGCGGCAGCCGAGCCCGGGCGCCGGCTTCGGCGCGCTGGGCGAGGGCCGCATCGACCTGCTGGCCCGCAACACCACCTGGACCTACCTGCGTGAGACGATGCAGGGCGTGACCGCGGCCGGCATCGCGCTGCTGGATGGGCAGGGCCTGCTGGTGCCGGCCGCATCGCCGGTGAACGCCTTCCGCGATCTCGCCGGCCGCCGCATCTGCGTGGCCGATCGGGCGGGGCTTGAGACCGACGACATCATCCTGGCCGAAGCCGCACGGCGGGGCATTGAGGTCGAGCTGGTGGAAGCCGGGCCCGGGCCCGCGCTGCTCGCCACACTGGCCGGCGGTCGTTGCGATGCCGCGACCGCCGATTTTTTCCAGCTGGCGATCCGCAAGGCCACCGAGATGGCGACCCCCGCCGATTGGCGCCTGCTGCCCGAGCTGCTGTCGCGCGAGCCGCTGGCGCTGTTCGTGCGCACCGGCGAGGAGACGCTGCGCGAAGTGGTGTTCTGGACGGTGCAGGCGCTGAAGGAAGCCGAGGAACTTGGCGTCACCCGCGACAATCTGGTGGAACAGGTGCAGGCCAATGACCCGGCGGTGCGCCGGCTGGTCGGCATCGAGCCCGGGCTCGGCAGCGCGCTCGGGCTGGAAGACAGCTGGTCGCAGCAGGCGATCGCGGCCGTCGGGAATTATGGCGAGATCTTCGCGCGCAACCTCGGCACCGCTTCGCCCTTCGGCCTCGACCGTGGCCTCAACGATAATTGGCAGCGCGGCGGGCTGGTCTTCCCGCTGCCGCTGCGCTGAGAGGGTCGCCATGCGCCGCCTGTTCATCCTGCTGGCTGCCCTTCTGGCTGCCGCCGGGCCGGCCCTGGCCCAAACCCGCCCGACGCTGGAGGCCGCGCGGGCACGGGGCAGCGTGATCTGCGCCGTCACCAACGGCTTGCCCGGCTTCTCCCAGGCGGATCCGGCCGGGATCATGCGCGGCTTCGACGCCGATCTGTGCCGCGCCATCGCCGCGGTGGCGCTGGGCGATGCGGCGCGCGTGACCTTTCGCGGCACCACCGTGGCGCAGGCCCTGACCGGCCTGCGGGAGCGGCAGGTGGATGTGGCGGCGCGGGTGCTGACCATGACCATGTCGCGCGACGTGGTCGGCGGCCTGATGACCACCTTCGTCACCACCTATGATGGGCAGGGCTTCCTGGTGCGGCGCGGCGGCGGCATTGGCGCGCTGCCCGACCTGGCGGGACGGCGCATCTGCACCCCGCGGGCCAGCGCCAACGCCGATGCGCTGCGCGACCTGCTGCGCCGCGAAGGCCTGGACGCGACGCTGGTCGAGGTGGCCAACCTGGCCGAGATGCGCACCGCCTATGCCGGCGGCGCCTGCGACCTGGTCAGCGCCGACACCACCGGCCTGATCGCGCTGCGCAGCAGCCTGGCCGAGCCGGCGGCGCATGAGCTGCTGCCCGACATCATCAGCCGCGAGCCGCTCGGTCCGCTGGTGCGCGAGGGCGACCCGCATTGGCGCATGCTGGTCTTCTGGACCGCCAATGCGCTGGCCGAGGCGGAGGTGCAGGGCATCACCGCGGCCAATGCCGAGGCGCTGCGCCGCGAGGGCGCGCCCCGGCAGCGCATGCTGCTGGGCGGCACGCCGGGCATCGGCGCGCCGCTCGGCCTGGATGATGGGTGGGTGCTGCGGGCGATCGCGGCAGTGGGCAATTACGGTGAGATGTTCGAGCGCAATCTCGGCCGCGACTCGCCGCTGCGGCTGGAGCGGGGCCTGAACGAACTCTATTTCCGCGGCGGCCTGATCTACCCGATCCCGATGCGCTGAGGCGTCCTCAGCCCCCGAACACCGCGGCGATGGCGGCCTCGGCCACCTCCCGATCCTGGTCGCCGGTGCCCGAGCCGACGCCAATGCCGCCGACCACGAAGCCATCGACAATGATGGGCACGCCACCCTTCAGGTTGGTCACCCGCCCGCCGGTGGCCGCCGCCAGCCGGGCGCCGAGCGGTTCCTCGGTGCCGCCGGTCGGCCGGCCGGTGGCCGCCGCTGTCTCGGCCTTGTGGCGGGCACTGTCCATGGACAGCACGCGCCCGCCATCCATGCGGATGCTGGCCAGCAGGTTGCAGCCCTCATCGACGATCGCGATGCATTGCGGCTGGCCCATGCTGGCGGCCTTGGCCACCGCGGCATCGAGCAGCTTCAGCGCCGCGACATGGGTGAGCTTCAGGGCAGGGCGCGTCAGGGTCATGTCCGTCAATTCCCGGCAATGCGGGCCAGCAGCCTTGCGTGGCTGCGGGTGCCGCGGTGGAAACAGGCCAGCTCGAACTTCTCATTGGGGCTATGCACCTGGTCATCCTCCAGCCCGAAGCCCATGAGCACGGTATCCAGGCCGAGGATGCGCTTCAGCGATTCCACCACCGGGATCGAGCCGCCGCCGCCGATCAGCGCGGGCGGCCGGTCGAATTCGGCGGTCAGGGCCGCGATGGCGGCCTGCATGGTGGGTGTGCGCTCATCCACCACGAAGCCTGGTGCCGCGCCGAACAGCTGGAAGCTGGCCTGTGCATCGGCCGGCAGGCGGGCGCGCACGAAATCCTGGAACAGCTGGTAGATGCGCGCCGGATCCTGGCCGGGCACCAGGCGGAAGCTGACCTTCGCATGCGCCTCGCTGGCGATCACGGTCTTGCTGCCATCGCCGGTATAGCCGCCCCAGATGCCGTTGATGTCAGCCGTCGGGCGCGCCCAGAGCCGCTCCAGCGGGCTGCGATCGGCCTCGCCCACCGGCACCGACAGGCCGATGCCGCCCAGGAAATCATGCTCGCTATAGTCCAGCTTCTGCCAGACCGCGCGCAGCCCCGGGTCGATGTCGGCCACGCCATCATAGAAGCCCGGGATGGCCACCGCGCCATTCGGCGCGTGCAGCTGGCCCAGGATGCGGGTGATCAGGTTCAGCGGGTTCAGGGCGGCGCCGCCATATTGGCCCGAATGCAGGTCGCGGCTGGCTGCCTTCAGGTCGAGCTGCGTGTAGACCAGCCCGCGCAGCCGCGTGGTGATGGCCGGCACGTCGATGTCCCACATGCCGGTGTCGCTGATGATGGCGGCATCCGCGGCCAATTCGGGCGCATGCGCCGCCAGCATGGCATCCAAATTGGGCGAGCCGATCTCCTCCTCGCCCTCGATCACCGCCAGGATCGGGCAGGGCGGGCCGCCGGCCTCGGCGTGCCAGGCGCGCATCGCCTCGATCCACATCAGGGTCTGGCCCTTATCGTCCACGGCGCCGCGCGCCACCAGGCGGGGCCCATGCGGGCCTGCCACGCGGGCGGGCTCGAAGGGCGGGCTGGTCCAGAGCTCGAAGGGCTCGGCCGGCTGCACGTCGTAATGGCCGTAATAGAGCAGGCGGGGCCCCGGCGCGGTGCCGGGGTGGGTGGCCACCACCACCGGGTGGCGGGCGGTCGGCACCAGGCGCGCGGTGAAGCCGATGGCGCGCAGCTCGGCCGCCACCCATTCGGCGGCGGCCAGGCAATCGCCGGCATGGGCGGGCTGGGCACTGACCGAGGGGATGCGCAGCCAATCGACCAGACGGCCGACCGCGGCCTCATGGTCAGCGTCGATGCGGGCCAGCAGGCGGTGTTCCAGCGTCTCGCTCATGGGGTGGCAGGCTCCAGACTGTCTGCGATCAGGGCAAGGGCCTGGTCGACCGTGGCGGCGCGAACCGCCATGCGGTCGCCGGGGAAGATATGGTGGCGTGCGCGCGTCGGCACCCCGCGGCGGGCTAGCGCCAGATGCACCAGCCCGACCGGCTTGCCCGGCACCGCCCCGCCCGGCCCGGCGATGCCGGTGACGGCGATGGCAAGATCAGCGCCCGAGGCGGCCAGCGCGCCCTCGGCCATGGCGCAGGCCACCGGCGCGCTGACCGCGCCATGGGCGGCCAGCAGCGCGGCCGGCACGCCGACCATCGCCTGCTTCGCCGCGTTGGAATAGGTGACGAAGCCGGCCAGCAGGGTGGCCGAACTGCCGGGAATGGCCGTCAGCGCGGCGGCGATCAGCCCGCCCGTGCAGCTTTCGGCGGTGGCCAGCGTCAGGCCCTTCGACTGCAACCGCGTCAGCAGTGATTCCGCCTGGGCCAGCGCGCCTTGGTTCAGCATCAGATCAGCCCCGCCATCTGCGCCGCGATCAGCAGCGCGCCCGCCATGGCGCCGGCGATCAGGTCATCCGCCATCACGCCAAACCCCCCCGGCTGCCGATCGGCCCAGGAGACGGGCCAGGGCTTGGCGATGTCGAACAGGCGGAACAGCGCGAAGGCCAGGATCACCCCCTCCAGCGACACGCTCTGCAGCGCGCCCAGGGCCAGCGCCATGCCCGCCGCCTCATCGGCCACGAACCAGCCCGGATCCTCCCCCGTCCCCAGCACGCGCGGCGCGGCCCAAAGGCCCGCGAAGGTGAAAAGGGTGGCCGCCAGCAGGCAGGGCAGGGGCCCGGCCCACGCCAGCGGCAGCACCAGCGCCGAGCCCCAGGTGCCGGGGCCCGGACGCAGCCGGCCGACGCCGCCCATCGTGGCCACGATCATCGCTGGCGTCATGGGATGGCGTCCAGGAAGGCGTCGATCGCGGCGATCGCGGCTGGTTCCTCCAGCGTCGGCGCATGGCCGCTGCCGTCGATCTCGGCCACGCGCATGTCGGGGCGCGCCGCGCGCATCCAGGCGACGGTCTCGGGCAGGAGCAGCTCGGACAGCAGCCCATGCACCAGCAGCAGCGGCACATGCGCCAGCGCGCCGAAGGCGGGGCGCAGGTCCGGCGGCGGGCCGGCGGCATCCATCACCTGGCGGATGCGAATGTCCCAGCGCGGATGGAATTTGCCATCGGCGCCCGGGGCGAAGGTATTGGCCGTGACGCGCCGCCAGCCGGCATCATCGATGGCGAGGGGCGGCTGCACGCGGCGCATATAGGCGGTGCAGGCATCCAGGTCCGGCAGCGCCGGATCGGTGCCGAGAAAATCGCGCACCTGCGCCATGCCCGTGGGTGCCAGCACCGGCCCCACATCGTTCAGCACCAGCCCCGCCAGCGCGGTCGGCCGCAGCACCGCCAGCACCATGGCCAGGATCCCGCCATAGGAGGTGCCGACGATCACGCAGCGTGGCGCGTGCAGGGCCGCCATGCCGTCCAGCACGTCGCGCAGGCTTTCCTCGATCCTGTAGCGGTTGAGCTCGGCCGGGCGCGCGCTGTCGCCATGGCCCGCATGGTCGAAGGCCAGCACGCGGCGCGTCGCGCCGTGGCGCGCGGCGAGGCCCGCAAAGTCGGCCGCGGCGCGGGTGATGCCGGGCAGGCACAGGATGGGGGTGCGCCCCTCCGGCCCCTCCCAGTCGAGCGCCGCCAGTTGCAGCCCGTCGCGGGCGGAAAAGCGCCGGATCATCGGGGGGCCTCCAGCAGCGGCGCCAGCGGGTGTGGCGCCGCGATGCCGGCGCGGGCGCGGTAGACGACCAGATTCTCGATCACGCGCTGCGCATAGTTGCGCGTCTCGGTGAAGGGGATCTGCTCCATCCAGTCCAGTATGTGCGGGCCGCCCGATACGCGCGGATCGCCATAGCTGCGCAGCCACTCATCGACGCGCCGCGGCCCGGCATTGTAGGCCGCCGCCGCCATCGGCACGGCGCCCGCATAGCGGTCCAGCATCTCGGTGATGTAGGCGCCGCCAAGGCGCAGATTATGGGCCGCATCGCGCGTGAGCATGCCGGCATTGTGCGGGATGCCGAGCCGCCGCGCCACCTGCTGCGCCGTGGAGGGCAGCAGCTGCATGGGCCCCCGCGCATCGGCCGACGAGATGGCCGCCAGCTCGAAATTGCTTTCCTGGCGGGTGATCGCGTTCACCAGCGCCGGCTCCGCGCCGTCGGGCGGCGCGGCATAGGGCGTGGGCCAGCCATCTTCCAGCAGCACCACCCCATCGGCGCCGGCGCGGCGCGCCACCCAGACCGCATGGTCCGGCCGGCCGACCAGCACCGCCAGGCGCGCGATCAGCGCGCGGTCGACGGCATCCGGCGACACATCCTCCATGCGCAGCAGGAACAGCCGCGCCCGGTCCGACTGGCCAAGGTCGGCCAGTGTCACCACCGCGCGCGCCAGGTCACGGGCGCCGAATTCGGCGATGCGCGGCGTTGGCGGGTCGGGCAGCCGGGTGGCCTGGATTCGCTGCACGAGCGCGGCCGGATCCTCGCCGAGCGCCAGGCTGGCCAGTTGGCCATAGAAGGTCGTCGGGAAGCCGGCCGCCTGCGCGAACAGGGCGCGCGCGGCCGAGCCCTGGCCCTGGGTCGCCAGCGCCAGCCCTTCCCAATGGAAGCTGCGCGCGCGGGTGATCACGCTGACGCTGTCGGCGCGCACCGCCTGGAAGTGGCGCGCGGCGCCGGCGGCATCGTTCAGGAAACGCAGCGCGATGAAGCCGGCCAGGAACTCGCCCTCCTGCCGAGGTTCGCCCGAGCCGGACTGGCCATGCGCCGCCGCCACGCGATAGGCCTGGGCCGGGTGGCCGAGGCGCAGCAGCTTGCGCGCCAGCACCTGCCGTTCGGTCCAGATGGCGCGCTCGGCCGCGGCGGGCAGGTCGCGTTGCAGCGGTGCGGCGGCGTCCCACGCGGCCGCCGCTTCCAGGTCGCGGTCGCGCCGGCGCAGGAAGCGCGCCCGGTCGGCCAGAAGCCCAAGGTCGCGCGCGCTGGGCAGCGGCGGTTCCTCGGTGGCGCGATCGTCGCGGAGCGCGGCGCGGGCGGCGGCGGTGCTGGCGATGCCTTGCGGCAGGCGCGCCACCAGACGCTGCGCGGCGGCGGTCTGGCCTTCCCACATCAGGCGCGCGTGGCGCGCCACATGGTCGGGCTGGCTCAGCTTCGCCTCATGGCGGGCGAGGAAGCCGGTCTCGGCGGCGGCATCGGCGGCCGCCTCGCGCCAGGCGGCGGCCAGCACGCCGGCCGCGTCGCGCGCCCGGTTGGCACTGGTCAGTGCCTCCGCCAGGCGCTCGGCCGCCGGCAGGGTTCGCGGCGGGCTGCGTGTGAACTGACGGATGACCAGCGGGCCGGGCAGGGCGGGTTCGGCCAGGATCGCTTCCTCGGCACGGCGGGCCATGGTGTCGGGCAGCGGCCAATCCGGGTTGGCGTCGATCCAGCCGATGATCTCGGTGGCGCTGGCCGGGGCCCCACGGGTGCTGAGGCGCCACCAGGTGACCAGCTTGCGCGCCAGCGGATCGGCGGGGGCGGCCAGGGTCCCGGCCTCGGCCAGGCGTCCGGCGGCCGCCGCGGCCAGCGCGGCGCGGCCGGCATTGCGCTCGGCCGGGCTGGCCCAGGGCTGCGCCGCGGCCGGGGTGGCAAGCAGAAGAAGCAGGATCAGCAGGCGCATGCGCGCAGCATAGCGCAGCCGCGCGCCCTGTCCGCCCTTGTCGCGGGGCAGGCTTGTGCCTAGGTTCGCGGCCCTCTTTCGCGATGGGATGCGGCCAATGTTCCGGGGTTCGCTGGTGGCGCTGCTGACGCCGATGCAGCAGGATGGTTCGGTGGATGAGGCGGCTTTCCGCGACTTCGTGGCCTGGCAGGTGGCCGAGGGCACGCAGGGCTTCATCCCCGTGGGCACCACGGGCGAAAGCCCGACGCTGACCCATGCCGAACATCACCGCGTGGTCGATCTTTGCATCGAAGCCGCTGCCGGCCGGGTGCCGGTTATGGCCGGCACCGGCAGCAACAGCACCGCCGAGGCCATCGACCTGACGCGCCACGCCAAGGCAGCCGGCGCCGACGCCGCCCTGGTGGTGACGCCCTACTACAACAAGCCGACGCAGGAAGGGCTGTATGCCCACTACATGGCGATCGCCGACGCGGTGGCGCTGCCGATCTACATCTACAATATCCCTGGCCGCAGCGTGGTGGACATGAGCGTCGACACCATGGCGCGCCTGGCCCGCCACCCGAACATCGTGGGCGTGAAGGATGCGACGGCCAACCTGACGCGCCCCCTGCACACCACCGCCGCCTGCGGGCCGGATTTCGTGCAGCTCTCGGGCGAGGATCATACGGCGCTGGCCTTCCTGGCCGCCGGTGGGCATGGCTGCATCAGCGTCACCGCCAACATCGCGCCGCGGCTGTGCCGCGCCATGCACGATGCCTGGGCGGCCGGCGATCTCCGCGAAGCCATGGCGATCCAGGCGCGACTGGTGCCGGTGCATGACGCGATGTTCGTCGAGACCTCGCCCGGTCCGGTGAAGGTGGCGGCCAGCCTGCTTGGCAAGTCGACCGATCTGTGCCGCCTGCCGATGGCGCCGGTGGCGCCGGCCACCCGCATGCGCGTCCAGGCTGCTTTGGCCGGGGCCGGGCTGCTGAACTGATGGCAGAGCCCCGCAAGAAGGGCCTGATCAGCCACGGCATCGCCAGCCAGAACCGCAAGGCGCGGTTCGACTACAAGATCGGCGAGGAAATCGAGGCCGGCATCATGCTGATCGGCCCCGAGGTGAAAAGCCTGCGTTCCGGCCGCGCTGCCCTGTCCGAAGCCTGGGCCGGCGAGCGCAATGGCGAGATGTGGCTGTTCAACGCCTATATCCCGGAATGGCAGTCGGGCAGCGTGGTGGCGCGCTTCGAGCCGCGCCGCCCCCGCAAGCTGCTGCTGCACGGCAAGCAGGTGCGCGAGCTGATCGGCGCCATCACGCGCGAGGGGATCACGCTGGTGCCGATGGACATTCATTTCAACGAGCGTGGCGTGGCGAAGGTGCTGCTCGGCGTCGCCGAGGGCAAGAAGAAGCACGACAAGCGCGCCGCCATCGCCGCGCGCGACTGGCAGCGCGACAAGGCGCGGCTGATGCGGGACAAGGGTTGAGCATGCGGGCGGTCCGGCTGCTTGTTGGCGTGGCGGCGCTGCTGCTGCCGGTTGGGGCGGATGCGCAGACCGGCCCGCCGCTGCCCGGCCCCTTCGGCCCCCCGGGACCGGCCGCGCCGCTGAGTGCCCGCGCCTGCCCGACGCCACCCGCCCCGGTCGTCTCGCTGATGAGCGAGCCCTTCTACACGGACCGCGCCTTCTCCATCCCCGATCCGGCGCGCGTGGCGGCGGACCGGGCGGCCGCGGCCCCGCTGGAGGCCTTCCTGGACGCGATCCAGCGCCCGGCCGAGCGTTGGGTGGCGCTGCGCGACCCCGCCGAGGCGGCCTGCGCCATCGCGCTGCTCGACGCCTGGGCGAGGGGAGGCGCGCTGACGGGCGACTTCAACCGCCAGGCCAACTACCATCGCAAATGGACCTTGAGCGGCCTGGCCCTGACCTGGCTCGCGCTGCGCGACGCGCCGGCGGCCACGCCGGAACGCGCGGCACGAATCGGCGCCTGGCTCGGCGGGATCGGCCATGCGCTGCGCCCGACCTATGAACAGCCAATCCCCGCGCATGTGCCGGCAACGGTTGCCAACAACCATGCCGCCTGGGCGGGCCTGGCCATGGCGGCGGCGGGCGTGGCGGCCTGTGACCGGGCGCTGCTGGCCGCGGGGATGGCGCGGGGCGAGGTGTTCCTCGGCGGCGTCGATGCCGAGGGCGCGCACCCGCATGAGCTGGCGCGCGGGCGGCTGGCCACCCACTACCACGCCTTCGCGCTGCAGGCGGCGGCGGGGCTGGCCCGCGTGGGGGCGGCGGCCGGCACGCCCTTGTCGCCCGCCGGGCAGGCGGCGCTCGATCGGCTGGCGCGCTTCACGCTGGCCGCCTTGCAGGACCAGACGCGCATCGCCGCCCGGGCTGGCGTGGCGCAGGCGGCGCCGGACCAGGGGCGCGCGCCCCTGACGATGGCGCAGGGCATCGAGGTGCTGGGGCTCGCGGAGGCGCTGCTGGCGCCTTATCGGCCTTACCGGTCGCGGCGGCTGGGCGGCAATGTGACGCTGCTGTGGGCGCGGCCGGCCGACCTACGTTAGGCGATCCGCGCCAGCAGGTTGGTCACCGCCGCGTCGAACATCGCCTCCGTCAGGCGGCCGGTCTGCGTGTTGTAGCGGCTGACATGGTAGCTGTCGGCCAGGATCAGCCCGTTCGGCAGCAGATGCTGCGCGCCATGCGCGAAGATGAAGCGCGATGCCGGGATGCCATGCGCCTTCAGCAGCGCCTTGTGCGCCACCAGGCCCAGCGCCAGCACCGCGCGCAGCCCCGGCATGGCGGCGAGTTCGGCCTTCAGGAAGTGGTTGCAGCTGTTGGTCTCGGCGGGCGTTGGCAGGTTCTCGGGCGGCACGCAGCGCACCGCATTGGCGATGCGCACCCCTGCCAGCTGCATCCCATCCGCCGGATCTTCCCGATACTCGCCGCGCGCCAGCCCGTGGCGCAGCAGCGTGGCGTAGAGCAGCTTGCCCGCATGGTCGCCGGTGAAGGGCCGGCCGGTGCGATTGGCGCCCTTCACCCCCGGCGCCAGGCCCAGCACCAGGAGAGGCGCGCCCTGCGGACCCCAGCAGGGCACCGGGCCATTGTGCCAGGCGGGCCATTTGGCGCGGTTTGCGGCACGGTATTCGGCCAGCCTCGGGCAAAGGGGGCAGTCATGCGCGGGCGTCGCTGGGCTTTCCATGATGGCTGGCATAGAGCCAGCGGGTGACACAGCGGAAGGGCCCCCGATGATCCTGGTGGCGATTGGCGCCAACCTGCCCGGGCCCGACGGCGCGCCGCCGATCGAGACCTGTCGGCGCGCGGCCATGGCGCTGCATGGGGTGATGCCGGGGCTCGGCCTGGCCGCGCTGTCGCGCTGGTGGGCCAGCCCGGCCTGGCCGCCGGGATCCGGCGCGCCCGACTATGTGAATGGCGTGGCCCGGCTGGAGGGGCCTGCCCCGGACCCGGCGGCGCTGCTGGCCGCGCTGCTGGCGATCGAGACGCGTTTCGGGCGGGTACGCACCATGCCCAACGCGCCGCGGACGCTGGACCTTGATCTGCTGGCGATGGGCGACCTGGTGCGTGCCGCGCCGGACCCGATCCTGCCGCATCCACGCCTGCAGGATCGCGGCTTTGTCCTGGCGCCGCTGCTGGATGTGGCGCCGGACCTCCTGGTGCCGGGACGGGGTGGCAGCGCACGCGCATGGCTGGCCCGGGCTGATCGGGACGGGCTGCGGCCAATCTGATCTTGCGCCGTCGCGGCGGGGTGGCTAGATCAAAGGTTCACCAGAATAGGGGAGGGGGTGGACCGCGCGCCTTGCAGCGGCCAGCCCCAACCCTTTGCTCAGGATTGGATCCGCCATGGCGCGCGTCACCGTCGAAGATTGCATCGTCCGGGTGCCCAACCGGTTTGAGCTGGTGCTGCTGGCCGCCCAGCGTGCGCGCAACATCAGCCGCGGCGAGGAACTGACGATCGAGCGCGACAATGACAAGAACCCGGTCGTGGCGCTGCGCGAAATCGCCGACGAGACGGTGCCGCTGCCGGGCCTGGAGAGCGACCTGGTCAAGTCGCTGCAGCGCTCGCCCGATCCGGAGCCGGCCGAGGAAGAGGTGCTGGACCTGATCGCCACCGACGAAAACATCTTCGGCGTGATGGATGTGAACGAGGAGCAGATCGGCGAGGGTGGCCTGGAAGACCTGTCGGCCGACGATATCGAGGCCGCGATCGCCGCCGAACTCGGCGGGAAGCGCTGAACCGGGGCTTCCAGACCGGCTCTCGGGCGGCGCGCGCATGAGCGCGCCCGCCCCGGAGACGCCCCGCCTCGATTCCACCGGCGCCGAGCTTGCCCGCGCGGTCGCCGCCTATGACCCGCGCGCCGACCTGGCCATGGTCGAGCAGGCCTATGAGGTGGCGCGCGCCGCCCATGCGGGCCAGGTGCGCGACAATGGCGACCCCTACATCACCCATCCGGTCGCCGTCGCGCGGATCCTGATCGACTATCGGCTGGATGCCGCCAGCATCGCCACCGCGCTGCTGCACGATGTCGCCGAAGACACGCTGACCGGCCTGCCCGAGATCGAACGCCGCTTCGGCCGCGACGTGGCAAGGCTGGTGGATGGCGTCACCAAGCTGACACGCCTCGAGCTTCAGTCGGAACGCACCAAGCAGGCCGAGAATTTCCGCAAGCTGGTGCTCGCGATGAGCGAGGATATCCGCGTGCTGCTGGTGAAGCTGGCGGACCGGCTGCATAACATGCGCACGCTGCATTTCGTGCCGCAGGCGCACCGTCGCGCCAAGACCGCGCGCGAGACCATGGATATCTTCGCCCCACTTGCCGAGCGCATCGGCATGGATGCGCTGAAGACCGAGCTGGAGACGCTGGCCTTCCGCCAGATCGAGCCCGACGCGGCGCAAAGCATCGTGGCCCGCCGCGGCTTCCTGTACGGCCAGGGCGCCGACCTGATCGAGGAGATCAAGCGCGACCTGGCGCGGGTGATGGCGGATTCCGGCGTGCCGGTGGAGGAGCTGACGGGCCGCGAGAAATCGCCCTACTCCATCTGGCTGAAGATGCACGGCAAGAAGGTGGAGTTCGAGCAGCTGTCGGACATCATGGCGTTCCGCGTGATCGTGCCCGACCGCACCGCCTGCTACGCCGCACTCGGCGCCGTCCATTCCGCCTATCGCGTGGTTCCCGGGCGCTTCAAGGACTATATCTCGACACCCAAGCCCAATGGCTACCAGTCGATCCACACCGGCGTGACCGTGCCCGAAAAGCGCAACGCCAAGATCGAGGTGCAGATCCGCACGCGCGACATGCATGAGGTGGCGGAATACGGCGTGGCGGCGCACTGGATCTACAAGCAGGGCGGCCAGGCGGCGAAGGACCGGCAGAATTTCGCCTGGGTGCGCGACCTGCTCGATATCCTGGAACAGGCGGCGGAACCGCAGGAATTCCTCGATGCGACGCGGCTTGAGCTGCATCGCGACCAGGTGTTCTGCTTCACGCCGAAGGGCGACCTGCATTCGATGCCGCGCGGCGCGACCTGCGTCGATTTCGCCTACCAGGTGCATTCCGCGGTGGGCGACCAGTGTGTCGGCGCCAAGGTGAATGGCGTCATCAAGCCGCTGCGCACGCCGCTTGAGAATGGCGACCAGGTGGAGATCATCACCAGCCGCGGCGGCACGCCGAACCCGCAATGGGAACGCTTCGTCGTCACCGGCAAGGCGCGCGCGCGCATCCGCCGTTTCGTGCATGCCGAACAGCGTCGCAAGCAGCAGGAGGAAGGCCGCGCCGCCGTGGCCCGCGCCTGCCGCCAGGAAGGCGTCGATTTCTCGGAACGCGCGCAAGAGGCGGCGCTGAAGGCGCTGCGCCAGCCGACGGTCGAGGATCTTTATGTCGTGGTCGCGGGCGGCGGCGTCTCGGCACGCGATGTGGTGCTGGCTGCCTATCCGGAACTGCGCGGCCCGCCGCGCGCCGCCGACCCGCTGCCGATCGCACGTTCGCGTCCCCGCGCGGTGCCGCTGGTGCCGGGCAAGGGCGGGCGGCGCGACGTGTCGATGGGCGTCACCGGGCTGGTGGCCGGCATGCAGCTGAGCTTCGCGGGCTGCTGCCACCCGCTGCCCGGGGATCGCATCGTCGGCATCGTCACCACGGGCAAGGGCGTGACCGTGCATCGCGGCGATTGCGCGAACCTTTCGGCCTTCGCCGACAGCCCGGAACGCTTCCTCGACATTGACTGGGATTATGAGGGGGGCGCCGGCGGCGGCCACATGGCGCGGATCGACCTGGTGACGGGCAATGAGCGGGGCGCGCTCTCGGCCGTGACGGACGCGATCGCGCGGCAGGATGGCGCCATCGAGAATCTGCGCATCGTCCATCGCGGCCCCGACTTCACCGAGCTGACCGTCGATGTCGAGGTGAAGGATACGCGCCACCTGTCGGGCATCATCGCGTCGCTGCGCGCGCTGACCGGCGTGGCGCAGGCGGAACGGGCGAAGGGCTAGCCATCCGATGAGCGGAGGGCGGAGCGCCGCGAGCACCGGAGGTCTCGATCGGATGGCTGGGACATGACATGATTATCGGCATCGGCAACGACATTGTGGACATCCGCCGGATCGAGGCGGTGATCGCCCGCCATGGCGAGCGCTTCCTGGAGCGCGTCTTCACCGCGGCCGAGCGCGCGCGCGCCGAACGCCGCACCGAGAAGCTGCGCGCCGCCACCTACGCCAAGCGCTTCGCGGCCAAGGAGGCGGCGTCGAAGGCGCTGGGCACCGGCTTCGCGCAGGGCGTCTTCATGAAGGATCTTGGCGTGGTGAACCTCTCCTCCGGGCAGCCGACGCTGCGCATCTCGGGCGGCGCGGCGGCGCGGCTCAACGCCATCACGCCCGCCGGCTACGCGGCGCAGGTGGCGCTGACCATGACGGACGAATACCCCTATGCCGAAGCGATCGTGATCATCAGCGGCGTGCCGGTCACCGGCCTGATGCGGGCGTCGCTTCCTTGACAGGTTCGGCCCGCGCGGGCTCTAAGCTGGCGCGCGGACCCGAAGGCCGGGCCGGCCTTTAGGAAGCCCGTGAATCCTCCTCTCATGACGAACCAAAAGTCGGGCGGTTGGCTCGAAAGCATCAAGACCGTGGTCTATGCGGGGCTGATCGCCATCGGCATCCGTACGGTTGCGTTTGAACCCTTCAACATTCCCTCGGGCAGCATGATCCCGACATTGCTGGTCGGTGACTATCTGTTCGTGTCCAAATACTCGTACGGCTATTCGCGTCATTCGATGCCGTTGAGCCCGAACCTGTTTTCCGGGCGCATCCTGGGCAGCTTGCCGGACCGCGGCGATGTGGCCGTGTTCAAGCTGCCGCGCGACAATTCGACGGATTATATCAAGCGCATCATCGGGTTGCCGGGCGATCGCATCCAGGTGCGCGGCGGCATCCTGCACCTGAACGGCCAGGCCGTTCGGCGCGAATCCCTCGGCCCCTTCACGGTCGAGGGCGACGGGCCGCGCATGGTGGTGCGCCAGTTCCGCGAATTCCTGCCGCCGCAGCCCGGTGTGGCGCCCCAGGCGCACAACATCCTGGAAATGTCGGACGACCAGCCCTTCGACAATACGCCGGAATTCCGCGTGCCCGACGGCCATGTCTTCGCCATGGGCGACAACCGGGACAACTCTCTCGACAGCCGGGCGCAGAATGCCGTGGGCTTCATCCCGGTGGAGAATCTGGTCGGGCGGGCGGAATTCATCTTCTTCTCGGTCGATGGCTCGGCCCGCATTTGGGAAGTTTGGGCCTGGCCGATGGCGATCCGCTGGTCGCGCCTGTTCAGCGCGGTCAGGTGAGCGACGCGCTCGACAGGTTGGCCGCCGCGCTGCCGCATCGTTTCACGCGCCCGGAATTGCTGGCGCATGCGCTGACCCACCGTTCGGCCGCGGATCCCCGCCGGATGATGCTGGATTCCAACGAAAGACTGGAATTCGTGGGCGACCGCGTGCTGGCGCTGATCATGGCCGAATGGCTGGCCGAACGCTTCCCCGCCGAGCGCGAGGGTGATCTGGGCAAGCGGCTGGCGGCGTTGGTCAGCCAGGAAGCGCTGGCGCGCGTGGCCACCGGGCTTGGCATCGGCGCGGCGCTGCGACTGCCGCCCAATGAGGAGAAGGCCGGCGTGCGCGCCCGCCCGACGGTCCTGGCCGATGCGCTGGAGGCGCTGCTGGGCGCGCTCTATCTGGATGGCGGGCTCGACGCGGCGCGGTCGCTGGTGCGGCGCGAATGGGCGGCGCCGCTCGAGGAAGCCGGCCAGCCGCCGGTCAGCCCGAAGACGCGGCTGCAGGAATGGACGCTCGGGCGCGGGCTCGGCCTGCCCGAATATCTGCCCGTGTCGGCCACCGGCCCCTCGCACCATCCTGTGTTCCTGGTGCGCGTGCGCGCCGCGGGGCGGGAAGCGGAAGGGCAGGGGGAGAATAAGCGCGCTGCCGAACAGGCCGCCGCCGCTGCCTGGCTGGCGGAGATCGACGCATGAGCGAGGCCGAGACGCGCCGTTGTGGCCTGGTCGCGGTGGTGGGTGCCCCCAATGCGGGCAAGTCCACGCTGGTGAATGCGCTGGCCGGCACCAAGGTCAGCATCGTCTCGCCCAAGCCACAGACCACGCGCTTTCGCATCCGCGCGGTGGTGATGGAGGGGGCGGCGCAGCTGATTCTGGTGGACACGCCGGGCATCTTCCGCCCGCGCCGGCGCCTGGACCGGGCGATGGTCGCGGCCGCCTGGGGTGGTGCGCAGGATGCCGATCTGGCGCTGCTGATCGTCGATGCGCGCGCCGGCCTGACCGAGGAGGTGGCGGGCGTGCTGGCAGGCCTGAAGCGCGGCGGCCGACCTGCCATGCTGGCGCTGAACAAGGCGGACCTGGTCGATCCGCCGCGGCTGCTGCCCTTGTCGGCGGCGCTGAACGCCGAGATCCCCTTCGTCGAGACCTTCATGGTCTCCGCGCTGAAGGATCGGGGGCTCGATCGCATCCGGCAGGTTCTGGCGCGACACGCGCCCGAAGGGCCCTGGCTCTTCCCGGAGGATGATCTCTCCGACCTTCCCCAGCGCATGCTGGCGGCCGAGCTGGTGCGCGAACAGGTGCTGCGCCTGACGCATGAGGAAGTGCCGCACCATGCGACGGTGGAAA